>Ga0073928_10003194_pt1 | contig 26320 bp, 20 predicted proteins | sample PaiPotPPA55metaG_FD_76969 | JGI IMG/M metagenome (GOLD analysis project Ga0073928, IMG submission 76969) | Iron sulfur acid spring bacterial and archeal communities from Banff, Canada, to study Microbial Dark Matter (Phase II) - Paint Pots PPA... ...
CATCCAGCCCCGCCCCCTTTCGAAGAGCAGCCGCGAATACCAGGAGCATTCCGTCACTCTCGGCCGCGAGGTCGCAACGCAGTCTCTCACCAAGGCCGGAATGAAGCCCACGGACATCGACATGATCATCACCGTGTCCTGCACCGGCGTGATCATTCCCTCGCTCGATGCACACCTTATCAACGACATGGGCTTTCGCAGCGACGTCCGCCGCCTGCCCATCACCGAGCTGGGATGCGCCGCGGGCGCCTCCGCCTTCAGCCGCGCCACGGACTTCATCCGCGCCTACCCCGGCAGCAGCGTCCTGATTATCGCCGTCGAGCTCCCCACCCTCACCTTTCAGCGCGGTGATTGCTCGCAGGCCAACCTGATTTCCAGCATTATCTTTGGCGACGGCGCCGCCGCCGCCGTGGTCACCGGCCGTCCTTCTGCCGGGCCGCAGATCCTGGACACCGAGAGTTACTTTTTCCCCGACTCGCTCGGCGCCATGGGCTTCGATCTCAAGGAGACCGGATTCCACATCGTGCTCTCCAAGGACGTGCCCGAGATGATCCGGGAAAAGATCAAGCGCCTCGCCGCGGCTTTTCTGGGACGGCATTCTCTGACGCTTGAGCAGATTTCGGCCTTCGTGCTCCATCCCGGAGGCCAGAAGCTCCTGAAGTACATGGAAGAAGAATTGGGGCTCTCCCGCTGCAAGACGGAACATTCCTGGAACGTTCTCCGCAATTACGGCAACCTTTCGAGCGCCTCGATCCTCTTCGTACTCCAGGAATGGCTTACCAAAAAGAAAATGAACGGCGGTGATTTCGGACTGATGGCCGCCTTCGGGCCTGGTTTCAGCGCGGAGCTGCTCTTACTCCGATGGGCCACAGCGTAATCGCATACCTGGCATTGCTCGTCCTGGTGGCGCTCGGCCGTGTCGCCGAGCTCTTCGTATCCCGCCGCAATCAGCGCCGGCTCGCCGCGCGCGGCGCCGTCAAGGTCCCCGAGAAGCATTTCCACTGGATGGTCCTTATGCATTCCGGCGTGCTCTTATCGGCCGGCCTTGAGGTCGTGCTCCTGGCCCGGCCGTTCATTTTCGGGCTGGCTCTGGCCATGAGCGTCGTGTTCGTGCTCGCGAACGCCCTGCGCTGGTGGGTGATCCGGACTCTCGCCGGCCAATGGAATGTGCAAGTCATGGACACCACGCGCCTCGGCGTGGTCACGCGCGGACCATTTCGCTGGATTCGCCATCCCAATTATCTCGCTGTCTGCCTCGAGCTCATCTCGCTGCCGTTGATTCACACCGCCTGGCTGACCGCGCTCTGGGCCACGCTCGCAAATGCCTGGGTTCTGCGCCGGCGCATCGCCGTCGAAGAAAGCGTCCTGCTCGCTGACCCGCTCTACCGCGAAGCCATGGCTTCGAAGTCCCGTTTTGTCCCGGGCCTGTTCTAGCAAACACACGCGCCGCACCGCTTGACCCGCCGCTCCCCGCCGGAGTAGCCTGCGGCCCGGCTCTCAAATGAAAAGAACCCTTACGCCGGAATCCATTCGCGGAGCGACCACGCGCCTTGAAAAAGCGCGCGAAGCCTTTGCGCAGCGCTATCCCGGCCCCACCGGCCGCCGCCAGCCCGTCCACACCGTCTACGGTGGCGCGCACCTCTTCAAGTCTGGCACGGCGCAGAGGCTTGGCCAGCTTGCCATTCGCTCGCTCGACGAATTCGCGCCGAATTTCTCCGTCTTCGCAAAGGCCATCGGCCTTCCCGGCTCCGAATCGCTTCCGGACACCGCGGAGCTCGCCGCCTTGGAAGAGGCTCTATCCGCCGACGCCGAAGGATTCCGCAAGCGCAACCGCCCGGCATGGCTCGCTCACACCATCTACCGCCGCGTCCGCGAAAAGCTCGAGCGCGAGCCGGTCGAGGATTTCCGCATTGATTTCGAGGACGGCTACGGCAATCGCCCGGACGCCGAAGAGGACGCACACGCCGCTTCCGCGGCCTCCGAAGTCGCCGCCGCGGCGAGCCATGCCGCGCTGCCGCCGTTCATCGGCATCCGCATCAAGCCCTTCACCGAAGAGCTGCGCGACCGCAGCATCCGCACCCTCGACATTTTCCTCACCGAACTCGTCGAGCGCACCCACGCCGCCCTGCCCGCAAACTTTGTCGTCACCCTGCCCAAGATTACGCTTCCCGACGAAGTCGCCGCGCTCGCCGAGCTCCTCGGACAGCTCGACCGGGCGCTCAGCCTGCCGCCGGGCGCCGTAGGCGTCGAGCTGATGATCGAGACCACGCAGTCCATCTTGAACGAGCGCGGCGAGGCCGGCCTTCTCGAGCTCGTCGCCGCCGCCCGCGGGCGCTGCACCGCGGCGCACTTTGGCACCTACGATTACACTGCCGCCTGCGGCATCACCGCCGCTTACCAGCACATGATGCATCCCGCCTGCGACTTCGCGAAGGGCTTCATGCAGGTGGCGCTTGCCGGCACCGGCGTCTGGCTCTCCGACGGCGCCACGAACATCATGCCCGTGGCCCCGCATCGCGCCGCTAAGGATGGCCCCGCGCTCACTCCCGCGCAGATCGAGGAGAATCGTCTGGCGGTGCACCAGGCCTGGCGCCTGCACGTCCAGCACATCCAGCACTCGCTCATCAACGGCTTTTATCAGGGCTGGGATCTGCACCCCGCGCAGCTCCCCACGCGCTACGCCGCCGTATATGCTTTTTTCTTGGAAAGCCTCGACGCCGCTTCCGAGCGCCTGCGCAATTTCGTCGCAAAGGCCGCGCAGGCCACGCTCGTCGGCGATGTCTTCGACGATGCTGCCACCGGCCAGGGCCTTCTGAATTATTTCCTGCGCGCCATCAATTGCGGTGCCATCACCGAATCGGAAGCCCTGCCGCTCACCGGCCTCACCGCGCCCGAGCTTCGCCTCGGCTCCTTTGTGAAGATTCTTGCCAGCCGTTCGAGGCGCGCCTGATTCTGCCTGCGGGGAGTCTGATGGCCAGCGCTGCTTGATCTATTCTTTTCTAAGCACGGCTTCGATCAAGCCGTATGGTTCGTCTACCGGCTGGAAGATCTCGTTATTGTTTTCCATGCCGAAGGGCGAAAGGTCCACCAGCAGATAGTGCTTGTTGGGCAGGGAGAGCCGGATTTCCCGGATCGCGTCGAAGGTCTTCAGGATCGCCTCGCCGATTGTGTACAGCGTGTGCTGCAGCGAGCGGCTCTCATGCTCGGCGAAGGTTTCGAGCATCGTCTGCCGCACGCTGTGCCAGATGGGGCCATAGGGAATCTCGCCCGCACCGTAGAGCCAGCTCGCGCGAATGACTGTCGAAAGGATGCGGTCGCGCGTATCTTCGAGCGTCGTATACGGGTCACGCAGAAAGCCCTCGAAGCCCGAGCCCGCCGTCTTCAGCACGGTCAGATCCTCGATGCCCGCGCGCACCGTCGTTTCTTCGCGCGTCGACATCAGCACCGCCGTCCGCCGCTCGCTTCCTCCCAGCGTGAACGCTGAGGCGTGCGGCTTTCCTCCCAGCGGGATCCGCGACCACGGCCGCTCCGTCGCCTCCACTCGCACCCGCGCCACCTGCGGGTTATAGGTCAGGAAGTGCTCGATCAGGTGCAGAGCAAACTCTTCCACCGGTTCGGCCGGGTACTGCTTTGCGAGCACGTACACCGTGTTCTTCATCGTGTCCGTCGCCAGAATCTTGCGGTTGTCGCCGGCGGTGTGCGCCGCGTCGAAATCGCCCTCGAAGCGGATCGAAAGCGTCAGGTCCTTCACTTCGTGCTGCTTTTCCCGCCGCGTCACGCGCAGCAGCCGCACCCGCGATTTGCCGTAATTATTCTTGTTGAGCCTCACGCCCATCGGTCAGCTCCCGCGATACGTCGTATAGCCGTATGGGCCGAGCAGCAAGGGGATGTGGTAGTGCTGCGCCGCGTCGGCCACGGTGAAGACCACCGTGACCTGCGGATAGAGTGCCTCCGCGCCGCGCGATCGGAAATAAGCGCGCGTGTCGAACGTTAGCCGGTACGTCCCTTCCACCAGGTGCCCGGGCGGCACGAGGTGCACGAGGCGCCCGTCGGTGTCCGTGGCGCCGCGGCTAAGCTCTTTCCATTTCCCGCCCGGCATCTCGATTTCGAGAAGCACCGGCACGCCGGCGGCCGGCTTCCCCAGTGAAGTATCCAGAACGTGCGTTGTGATCGGGTTCATGGCTCGATCAGCTTCTCCAGCCGCAGCCGCGTGATCTTCCGCTGCTCTTCCGCCGCCACTTGCAGCTCCGTTTCCGCGTCGTTGCCGAGACGCTCCTTCAGGTTTGCAACGATTTCTTCACCGCCCCGGCCCGCCGCGCACACGATGAAAATATAGCCGAAGTGCGACTCATACGCATGATTTGCTTCGGCCAGCGCTTCAAGCGCGCTGCGCGGCGCGCGCTTTGCCGCCGACTGCTCTTTGGCCGACCAGCGCCGCGCCGCCGCCGACTGCTTGCCGCGCGCCGTCCGCCCGCCAATCGGCGGGTGATGCCGGAACGCCTCAAGCCATTCTTTGCGGCCCAGCTCGCTCCAGGTTTTGTCCGCTGCTTCGAAGAGCTTTGCCGCGCCATGGAAGGGCCTCCGCGCCGCCATCCGCCGGCTCCACTCCGCGCAGCCGCAGCAATCAAAAAAAGCCGCTCGCGCCCGCGCCTCCGGCAGCGCATTTAGGCGCCGCAAACCCTCCTCGAGGTCGCGCATCGGAGCGCCGAAGAGCCGCAGACGGCTCACGCCTCCATCGGGGAAAATCTCGAACCGCACATGCGTCACGCCCTCGATCGGCGTGAGCTGCTTTCGAAAAACGTGGCGCGTATTCGCCTTCAGCCGCGTCCGCGTCAGAATTTCCTTCCACGGGAGAGCGGTCGCCCGATCATCGGCGCCTTCGGAACGGCACCCGGAAAGCGCGCAGCTTTCGGGAAAATTCCCCTTGAAGTGGGACGTATCCACTTCCACGCGTTGAATCGTTCCCGGAATTCCCAGTTTCAGGATCACCCAGTCCGAGCCGGGCCCGCGTCGCCGGCGCGTTTCCCAGCCGTCGCCCATGTTCTTTGCCCGTCCGGGCAGCAGCAGGTTCAGCGGCGAGCCGAAAAATTCGTCGCTTGAGGCCAGCACCCGCGTGCCGTTCTCGACCGCGGCCAAATCGATCGCGCGCTTCCGCCGTTGCAATTCATCCGCCGCCACTTCACCGTGAACGCGGAGCCGCGCCACCCCGCCATCCGGAAAAATGTTCAGCCGCAGGTGCGTCACGCGCCGCGCCGGTTGCACCGCAAAAAGATTCTCCGTGTCGCCCTGCAGCGCAGACTTCGGCAACAGCTCGAACCATCCCGTCGTGGGCTGCTGAAGCTGTTTCACGGAGGCAGACGCGCGCGCCTCGCAGCCCTCCACCGAGCAATGTTCCGGGAAGTTGCCCTTGAAGTGGCTCGTGTCCACGACGATTCCGCGCACGATCCCCGCAAGCCCCAGCCGGACGATGCACCAGTCGTGTCCCGCCTCGCGCCGCCGCCGCGTTTCCCAGCCATCCATCCATTTGCCCCGCGATGTGTACTTGTCTTCGACGAAGACTGCCTTCGCTGCCTTGAGAAGATTCTCTTTGGGGGCAAAGAACTCGTCATTCGCGGCGAGCACCCGGCCGCCCAGCCGCTCCGAAGCGAGGTCCACCAGCCGCGTGAGGTCCTTCAATTCTTTCCTCGCAGGAGCGGCGCCCCGATCGCGGCGCCGCAGAACTCGCCGCCCTCGTATATCTTCCGGCCGCGCAGAAATGTTGCTTCCACAACTCCCTTTAATTCGCGGCCATCGTACGGCGTCAGTTTGTGCCGGTGATGAAGCCGCGCGGCTTCCACCACAAAGCTCGCCTCCGGGTCCCACACCACCAGGTCGGCATCATATCCTACCGCAATCGCCCCTTTGCGCTTTTCAAGCCCCGCGAGTCGCGCCGGTCCCTCGCACATCCATGCGGCCACTTCCCGCACGCTGTGCCCGCGCCGCTGCGCCTCGGTCCACACCGCCGGCAAACTCACTTGCAACGACGCGATTCCGCCCCACGCCTTCAAGAAATCCCCCGTTTCCCGCAGCTTCATTTCCGGCGGGCACGGCGAATGGTCGGTCACCACGCAATCGATCGTTCCTTCGCGCAGCGCGCTCCACAAAGCCTCGCGATGTTCGTGCTCCCGCACCGGCGGGGCGCACTTGAATTCCGTCGCGCTGCTCGAAATTTCTTCCGCGCTGAACGTCAGGTAATGCGGGCACGTCTCGGCGGTGACGCTCAGACCCTTCGCTTTTGCCTCGCGCACCAGCGCCGCTCCTTCCGCGGAGGAAAGATGCACGATGTGGATACGCGCGCCCAATTCCCGGCTCAGCCGCACCAGCAGCGCGATGGCTTCCGTTTCCGCTTCGCTCGGCCGCGACGCCAGCCACGTGGCGTACCGCTCCGGCTTTGCGCTGAGCGCAGCTTCGCTCGCTTTTTCGATCGGCTCCGGTAGCTCGGAATGCACCAACAGCGGCGCGCCCAGCGACACAAGCTCCGGCAGCGCCTCGCGCAAGTCCGATCTCTTGACGGCAGGGAACTCCTCGACCCCCGACGGCACCAGGAAACATTTGAAGCCGTAGACGCCGGCATCCCACAGCGGCCGTATCTCCGCCGCGTTTCCGGGCACGACGCCGCCCCAGAAGCCCACGTCCACCCACAGCTTTCCCGCCGCGGCGGCGAGCTTCGCCTGCAAACCGCTGGCGGTCGTCGTCGGCGGAATGCAATTGAGAGGCATGTCCACGAGCGTGGTCACGCCCCCCGCGGCAGCGGCGCGCGTCGCGGACGTGAATCCTTCCCACTCCGTCCGTCCGGGCTCGTTGATGTGCACGTGCGTATCCACGAGTCCCGGCATCACCACGCGCTCGCCCGCGTCAAAAATAGCGCTGCCCGCTGGCACCGCGTCAAATCCCGCCACGCCACTGATCGTGCCGCCGCGAATCAGAATCGCCGCCGGGCCCATCGCCTCGGGCGTAACCACCCGCCGGCTCCGCACCACCAGGTCCGGTATGTCCGTTGTAGCCATGGCGTGTCCGGGCTTCAGCGCGTGGCCGGCACACCGGCCGCGAGCCCGGAAAGAAACTCCTCGAGTAAATTCTGCGCCACGCGCCGGCGATACCGCGCCGTCGAGCGCACGTCGTCAATCGGCGCAATCTCTCGCGCCAATTCTTCGCCCGCCGCGCGAATCGCATCCGCCGTCGGCGCCTTCCCGCGAAGAAATGCTTCCGTCCGCGCCGCGCGCGCCACCGTGGGCGCCACGCTTCCCAACGCGATGCGTAAATCCTGAATCCGGCCCGCTTCGATCTTCGCCACCGCGGCCAGGCACACCTTTGAGATTGCCTGCGCCCGCCGCGTCCCTACTTTGCGGTAGTACGACCTCCAATCCCTCTTTTGCCGCGGCAGGTGGATGCACCGTATGATTTCGTCGGCACGCAAATCCATCGTCTTGTAGCCGGTGTGAAAGCCGTGATAAGGCACGCGGCGCGCGCCTTGTGCGGATACGAGCTCCAGCTCCGCATCATACACAAGCAGCGCCGGCAGGGAATCCGCCGCCGGCGAAGCGTTCGCGATGTTTCCGCCCAGCGTGCCGCGGTTCTGCGTGGCCACCCCGCCTGTTTCCGCGGCCGCTCGGCACAGCAGCGGGAACTCCCGCCGCAGCGCCGCGCTCTCGAGCACCTCCGTGTACGTCGTCAGCGCGCCGAGCCTGACTTCCTCGCTCGTTTCCGCGATCCCGCGCAGCTCCCGCACCCGCCACAGGCTCAGGAATTGCCAGTGTGCCAGCTTGCCCGCTTCGAGCAGCACCATCAGGTCGGTTCCCCCCGCGAACGCCTTCCACCGTCCCGGCTCCTCCGTCATCATCTTGATCGCCTCGCCGAGGCTCGCCGGCGCCTTCATCTCGTATTGCGGCAGGCTGGCCCTCATGCCCCGCGCCTCGATTGCTCGCACGCCCCCAGCACCGCCTCAAAAATCTTCGCGTAGCCGGTGCAGCGGCACAAATTTCCGGCGAGCCCGTTGCGAATGTCCGCTTCAGTGGGATGCGGAATGCGCTCCAGCAGGCTGATCGCCGCGAGAATCATCCCCGGCGTGCAGATGCCGCACTGCGCGCCGCCATGAACCAGGAACGCTTCCTGCACCGCGTGCAGTTGCTCGCCGCTCACGCCGCTCGCGACTCCCTCGATCGTCCGAATCGCCGTGCCTTCCGCCTGCAGCGCCGGCATAAGGCAACTGTTCACCAGTTGCCCGTCCACTTCAACTGCGCAAGCCCCGCATTCTCCTTCGCCGCAGCCTTCCTTCGTTCCGGTCAGCCGCAATTCCTCGCGCAGCACGTCCAGCAGCCGCGCCATCGGATACGCGCGCACCGTCTGCGGCTTTCCGTTCACCGTGAATTGCACCGCAATCTTCGCCGCTTCAGACAACCACGCCCTCCAGTGCCTCCATCAGCACCTCCGGCGTCACCGGGATCCGCGTGATGCTCGCACCCGTGGCATGCTCGATCGCGTTGACGATCGCCGGCGCCGTCCCGTCCAGCGGCAGCTCGCCGACTCCTTTCGCGCCGGCCGGCCCGCCCGCGTACGGTATCTCCTCAAAGAAAACGCGAATCGGCGGCACATCCACCGACGTCGGCATGATGTAATTCGTCATCTGGCTGTTCACCATGCGCCCTTCCTGCCACACCACATCCTCGTAGAGCGCGTAGCCGATTCCCTGCGCCACGCCGCCTTCAATCTGCCCCGCCGCCAGCACCGGATGAATCACCTTGCCCACTTCCTGCACCGCCACAAAATCGTCCACGCGCACCTCGCACGTGCGCATGTCCGCGGACACCTCCGCCACGTAGACCGCCCAGGCATAGGCTCCATACGCGTCTCCCCGGTAATTCGCTTCATCCCAGTGAAGGCCCGCCGGCGCCTCGTACCGGCTCGTCGTCTTCAGCGCACCGAACTTCGCGATGTAGCCGCCGCATGCGCGCGCGAAATCATCCGCGCTGTCGCCCGCCGGAAATCCGGCCTCCGCCAGCGTCTTCTTCAAACTCAGCGCCGCCGATTCCACCAACTTGCCCACGATCATGCACGTCCGCGAAGCCACCGTCGGACCGCTGTTGGGCACCTCCGCCGTATCCGGCCGCGCAATCTCGATCCAATCGTAGGGCAGCCCGAGCGCGTCCGCGGAAATCTGCGCAAAGATCGTGTTCGTTCCCTGTCCCATCTCCGTGCTCGCTGCGAGCACCCGCACGCGGCCCTCCGGTGTCGCTTCCACACCCACCACCGATGCCAGATACTCCTCGCCCGAGCCGGTAAAGCCAGCGCCGTGCAAAAACGACGCAAAGCCAATCCCTTTTTTCACCGTCCGCCCCTGGTTCTCTTGCATAAAGCGCTGCCGCTTTTCGTGGTAGCCGCTCTCCTTGAACGCCCGCTCCATCAGCCGCTCCATCTCCACTTTTTCGCGCACGACCTGCCCCACCGCCAGCGTATCGCCCGCGCGGACAAAATTCCGCCGGCGCAACTCGTCCGCCGAAAGCCCCACGCGCGCCGCCACCTGGTCGAGATGCCGCTCCAGCGCAAAAACGCTCTGCGGCGCACCGAAACCGCGAAACGCGCCATGCGGCGGCGCATTCGTCGCCACCGCGCGGCTGCGGATGCGCACGTTCGGGCAGCGGTAAGGCCCCGCCGCATGGATCGTGCCCCGCGAGAGCACCACCGGCGAAAGCGTTTCGTACGCGCCGCCATCGAGCGTGAAATCGATCTCCATCGCCACGAGCCGCCCGTCGCGCGTCACTCCGGTGCGGTGCCGCGTCCGCGAGGGATGCCGCTTCGTCGTCGCCGCCATGTCTTCCGCGCGGTCGTACACCAGCTTCACCGGCCGCCCCGATTTCCACGCCAGCAGCGCCGCGTGGGCCGCGATCATCGACGGGTATTCTTCCTTCCCTCCGAATCCGCCGCCCGTTTCCATCTGCACTACGCGAACTTTTTCCTTGGGCAGCCCAAACAGCGTCACCAGCGCTTTGTGAATGTAATAGGGGCATTGCAGCGAGCCCCACACCGTCACGCCCTCCGCCGCGTTCGCCACCGCCACCATGGCGTTCGGCTCGATGTACAACTGCTCCTGTGCGCCCGTCGTGTAGCTGCCCTCGACGACGAAGTCCGCCTGTGCCCAGGCTTGGTCCACGTTTCCTTTCTCCACGCCGATGGACTTGAAAACATTGTCCTCGCCCCAGATCACCTGCTTCCCCTCGAGCGACTCCTCGAGCGTGAAGATCCCCGGCAGCGCTTCGATCTCCAGGCGCACCGCGCGCCGCGCCTCCTCCAGAAAATACCTGTCGGCATGCGCCAGCAGCACCACCGGCTCCTCCGCGTGGTTCACCGCTCCGTCCGCGAGGCAGGGCTGGTCTTCCAGAATCAGCGCGATGCAGTTTTTTCCGGGGATATCTTTCGCCGTGACTACGGTGAATTCCTTCCAGGGGATGTTGCCTTCGAAATGGATTTCGCGGATGCGCCCGCGCGCCACCGGGCTGCGCACCGTCGCGCCGTGCAGCATGCCCGGAAAAATCAGGTCATCGGCATACTGCGCGCGGCCGGTCACTTTTTCGGCGCCTTCCTTGCGCCGCACCGGCTGGCCGATCAGATGTTTCTCCGCCATCGCCTCTGCTCAGTAGGGAATCTTATCTTTCTTGCGTTCCCATTCGCGGAAAGCTTCCTGGGCCTCTTCCCGCATCAGGGAAAGGAAGGGAATTCGCCTTTGGTTTCCCGGCAGCCGCAGCTCGCTCGCGATCAGCGAATCGTCAAAGCCGATCGCCGCCGCATCCTCGGCCGTGTTCGCGAAGTAGACCTTCGCCGGGCGCGCCCAGTAGATCGCGCCCACGCACATCGGGCACGGCTCGCAGGACGTATAGATTTCGCAACCGGTCAGCTGGAAGCTTCCCACCACCCGGCAGGCTTCGCGGATGGCCACGATTTCCGCATGCGCGGTGGGATCGTTCGCCGCGGTCACGCGATTCGTTCCCTCCGCGATGATCCGGCCGTCCTTCACCACCACCGCCCCGAACGGCCCGCCGCCCGCGCGCACATTCTCGAGCGACAGCGCAATCGCTCGCGCCATGAAAGGATTCGTCGTCATGCCTCCGGCCGGCCGCGGCGCGACGTAGCTGCGCGCACCGCCTGCATGGCCGCTGCGGATTGTATCGCATCAATCTGCGGGCCGCGCGGGAAAGCCGCCACTCCTGTGCGCTGTTTCTGCGCCGGGATGCCGGAGTCAGCCTCACTTACGGAGGCGTGCCGCGATCAGTTTTTTGCGTGTGACGTGCTGAAGGGATACTGGCTCGCTAGAAGCTGGCCTTCGTCCTTGTTCACCGCTTTCAAGTCCATTTTCCGGGTCAGCTGTGAGCCTTCGGGCCACAGGAAGGTATCTCGCACCTGGAAGAAATAGATCTCGCCGGCCTTTGCACTGAAGTCGGTCGCTGCCGTGTAAGATTCCAGGTGTTTTCCTTGCCAGCTCGCGCACAGGTGGTGTTCGCCAGGATCAACGGAAACATAAAAATAGGAGCTGCCGTGCGTCGCGCCGACCCACGCTCCGTCGAGGCCCGCCCGGACGGTCGGCTTCCCGCTGGCTTTGAAATTCGAGTCGTCCTCCACGAAATAGACCAGCGCCTTGCCGGCGTCCGGCTGCGCAAAAGGGTGCTGAGTCTTCTCGGTCTTCACTGAGAAGCTTGCGTTTGACGCGCCGCAGCCCGGGGCCGTTGCCACGCCAGGCGCGCTCTGCGCGAGTGCAGGCGATACAAAAAGAAACACCAAGAGAATGGTTCTCATTATGTTCCCTCCCAAGATGACGCCGGATCTTGCGGTCAATATCCCGCTGTGTCTGTAGACGTGCCCCGGTCCGGCTACGTTCCAGTTTATAATCATCTTTGTACTCGCATTTGCGCTTTGGATCTCCAGCTCGCACATCGTGCGCTTCTGCTCCGGCCCTCGATTCCTTACTCCTTCCGATATTCGCGCTGGGGAAGCCGCCGGCTTTGCGCTAGAATCCGCGACACGGGCGGGGGTCCGGTTCGCGTCGGCAACCTGGCGCGGGTTGCTCGACCGGAGCGCGAGAAGTTCGGCCGGAGGGGAATCCCATGAGCCATCGGATTGCACCGCTTGTGGCATTTGTTCTGGTGCTCTGCTTGCCGCGCATCGCGCGCGCTCAAACCGCCGCCGTCACCGGCACGGTGACGGACGTCTCCGGCGCTTTGGTTCCGCATGCCCGCGTCACCGCCAGGAATACTGCCACGAACGTTTCTCGCTCGGTGGATACCGATGAAACCGGAACCTACCGTCTCGCAAGCCTCAGCCCCGAATTCTACGATGTGTTTTTCGAAAAGGATGGCTTTAAGACCGTCCAGGTCTCGCACGTTCAACTCACCGTGGACCAGACCCTGAACCTGGATGCCCGCCTCGCCCCGAGCCCCCTCTCCGAGCACGTTCTCGTAACCGGTGAAGCGGTGGCGCCCATCAACCTCAACGACGCGCAGATCGGCAACATTGTGGACAGCCGGCAGATCACCGACCTGCCCCTCATCCTTCGCGATCCCTATGGCCTCGTTCTGCTTTCGCCGGGCGTCATCCAGAGCAACAGCCTGCTCGGCGGCTTTTCCGTGAATGGCTCCCGCGAGCGAAACAATAATTTCTTGCTCGATGGCGTGGACAACAACGACGCCGAAATCCCCGGGCTGCCGGGCAGCGCCACCGTCCTCAACCCGGACTCCACCCAGGAGTTCCGCGTCATCAGCAACAACTATCTTCCCGAATTCGGCCGCAATACCGGCGGCGTGATCGACGTCGTCACCCGCGGCGGCACCAATAGCCTCCACGGCGACACCTACTGGTTCGGCCGCTACGATGACCTCGGCGCTCGCGACTTCTTTAATCACCAGACCGAGCCCGCCACCGGTCAGACCGCGCCCAAGGACTTCTACGTCCGCAACATCTTCGGCGCCTCCGCCGGCGGCCCCATCGTCCCCGACCGCACCTTCTGGTTTGTGAATTACGAAGGGCAGCGCTTTATCACCACCCTCACCAGCACCGCCATCGTTCCCACCGCCGCGTTTAAGTCCGGCCTGTTTACCTTCCAGGGGCAGACGGTGGATCTCAGCTCTCCACAAAACATCTTCGGCCTCCCTCTCGACCCCACCATCCAGAAGATTCTGGCCCTCTATCCCGCGCCCAACGGGCCGATGGTCGACGACATCCGCGGCATCCTCTTCTTTCCCAGCCGCTCGGTCTCATCCGGCGATAACGTCACCGCCCGCGTGGATCACAACTTCACCTCCAAGGAGGTCTTCTCGGCGCGCTACACCTTCAATCGCCTCGACGACAACAATTTCCATCACGAGGATTTTCTGCCCGGTCTGGGCGGCGTCGAGACGAATCAGCGCATTCAGAATCTCTCGCTCCATCTGACCTCCATCTTCCATGGCAACATGACCAATGACCTCAGCTTCGGTGGCAACCGCATCAACCTGCCTTTCACCTGCACCGGCCAGAACGTCATCAACAGCGTCGGCTCACAGGTCGATCCCTTCGGCCGCGGGCGCGACTTTTCCATGCCCGGCATCTCCGGCTTCGGCTGCCTTTTCCTGGGCGACAGCAACGGCTCCCAGCGGTTCAGCGGCACCTATACCTCCGGTGACGCGGTCACCTGGGTCAGCGGACGCCATACCGTCAAAACCGGCTTCGAATTCCACGATGTCTATGCCAATGGCCTCGATGATTTCGCTTCCCGGTCGGACGCCAACTTCCAGAATTTTTCGAATTTCGGCATCCCCGCCTTTGCCACCGGCACCATGATTGATAACAACGCGTTGTTGCAGGACATGGTCTGGAGTCTCTTTGGCGTCGAGGGCATCGAAGACCAGGCGCAATTCTTCAACAAGCAGGCTTTGCGCACGCCCAACGATCCCCGCGGCTTCCGCCAGCGGGAGATGGCCGCCTTCGCCCAGGACTCCTACAAGATCCTGCCGAACCTCACTGTCAGTTATGGTCTGCGCTATCAGTTCAACGGCGTTCCCTTTGAGCAGAACAATGTTCTCTCCACGCTGCTCGTCCCGCCGAGCGGCACCGCGCCCTTCAATTTCGTCGTCGCCGGCAATGGCCCCGGCGCCGTGGCCAAGCTTTACACCAACGATTGGAAGGATTTCGAGCCGCGCTTCGCCGTTGCCTGGGACCCCTTCAAGTCCGGCAAGACCTCCATCCGCGCCGGCTACGGCATTTTTCACGACCGTGTTTTCGGCCAGCTCATCGGACTGATGCGCGAAGATCCGCCCTTCCAGCAGATCGCCCTCGTCCGCGACCTCAATCCCATGATGGGCTCCTTTCCCACCGTCACCGCCACTCCGCTGCCCGGCACTCTCGTGTCTTCACCCATCGTGAATAACGAGGCCGGCATTTTTCCCTTCGTGTTCAATCGCAATCTGCGCATGCCTTACAGCCAGAACTGGAATGTCGGCATCCAGCGCGAGCCCGTCCAGAGCCTGCTCATCGAGGTGAACTACGTCGGCACGAAAGGCACGCGCCTGCTGCGCGAGGTGGACGGCAATCCCCCTCAGCCCGCGCTGGTCCAGCAGCTTCTCAACATGGGAGTGAACCCGGCGCTCTTGCAGTTTGCGAACCTTTGGTTCGGCGCCGAATCCGGCGCGCTTCCCTTCGATCCCGTCAACAACAACGCCTTTTTCCAGGCCGGCTACTTCGACAGCGAGGCCACCTCCACCTACAACGCCCTGCAGGCCAACGTCACCAAGCGCATGTCGCACGGCTTCGCCGTACAGGGCGCCTACACCTGGTCGCACGCCATTGACAATGCATCTGACCCGCTCGTTCCCGGCGCCGGCAACCAGCCGTTCCCACGCAATTCCTTTAACCTGCAAGGAGAGCGCGGCAACTCCGATTTCGACGTCACCCATCGCCTCGTCATGAATTACACCTGGGACGTGCCCGTCGGCCACATCGCCGCTTCCGGCGAAGGCTTTGCCGGAAAGTTCTTCAAGGGCTGGCAGGTTTCCGGCATCAATACCTTCTCCAGCGGCCTGCCTTACGACATCTTCACCAACGTGGACAGCGCCCACACCGGCCTCGCCCAGCGCCCCGATTTCAATCCCGGCGGGTCCCTCGTGCCCGTCATCGATCCGCGCACCCAGACCGGCCCCAATCTCGGTCTCTTCTCCGATCCGCCTTTCGGTCGTGGCGGCAGCCTCGGCCGCAATACCTTCCGCGGTCCCGGCATCAACAACTGGGATATGGTCCTGCAAAAGGCCACGCGTCTTTCCGAGCGCTTCAGCTTGGACATGCGTGCCGAAGCCTACAATCTTTTCAATCGCACCCAGTTCAACCAGCCCGGGAATCTCACCGCCAATCCCGGAACCTTCGGGCAGTCCACATCGGAGGTAGGCCGCCCCGACGGCACCACCGGCGCCCGCCAGATCCAGTTCGGCCTCAAGTTTCACTTCTAGCTGCCGCCCGCACATTGTCATTCCGAGGGCCGGCGCTTTTCCTCCGGCCCGAGGAATCTGCTTTCTCCTTTCTCTTTTCTCTCTTCCTTCCATTCAGTTCTTCCGCACTTCGTAATGCCACGCCGCCAGCAGCGCCACTCCGATCAGGATCAGCGCAAGGCATAGCCCCGCCCACAAGCCCGGAGCTCCCCAGCCCCACCGAAAGCACAGAAAATACCCGAGCGGCAGCCCGATCGCCCAGTATCCCACCAGGTGGCACAGCATCGGCGTGCGCGTGTCGCCCGCTCCGCGCAGCGCGCCCGTCGCCACCGCCTGCAATCCGTCGAACAGCTGGAAAAACGCCGCCACGAACAGCAGCTTCACGCCCGCCTGAATCACCGCCGCATCCGGCGTGAAAACGCGGATGATCACTCGCGGTATCACCCAAAATGCTATCGCCGCGCAGGACATAAATCCTGCGCCCAGCGAAAGCGCCGTCCAGCCAGACCGCCCCGCTGCCTCGGCGTCTCCCCTCCCCAGTGCCTGTCCCACGCGCACCGCCGCCGCCGAGCCGATGCCCAGCGGCACCATGTAGGTGAAGCTCGCCGTATTCAGCGCCACCTGATGCGCCGCCAGCGAAACGGGCCCCAGCCTCCCGATCAGCGCCGTCGCCACCGCGAAAACTCCCACCTCCAGCGAAAACTGCATCGCCGCCGGAAATCCCAGGTACGCGAGTTGCCGCAGCCGCAGCGCATTCGGCCAGCGCGAAGCCTCGCGCAGCCCCGTCCGGTTGCGCCGCTCGTAATTCAGGATGTACCCCAGCAGCACCATCGCCATGTACACGCGCGAGAAGCACGTTGCCCACCCGGACCCCACCGTTCCCATCCGCGGCGCGCCCAGGTGCCCGTAGACCAGCATCCAGTTTCCCGCCAGGTTCACCAGGTTCGCGCTCACCAGCGCAAACATCACCGGCCGCACCAGGTTCATCCCCTGCAGGTATCTCCGGAAAACGAAATACAGCAGCAGCGGCAGCGTGCTCCACACCAGCGTCCGCAGATACGGGATCGCCCCGCTCAGCACCCGCGGATCGATTCCGAACCTCCCCAGGAACGGAATCAGCAGCCATACCAACCCCATCAGCAGCGGCGCCAGCCCCAGGCTCAGGTACGTCCCGTTCACAAGCGAATGGTGGCAATCGTCGAGGTCGCCCGCGCCAAACGATTGCGACACCAGCGTGTCCAGCCCCAGCAGCAGCCCCATTCCAAACATCGCAATCGCATAGAACAGAATGCTGCCCAGGCTCACCGCCCCGATCGCTTCGGCGCTGTTCGGCAGCCTCCCCACCATCATCGTGTCCACGATGCCCATGCTCATCCAGCCAAGCTCCGCCAGCACGATCGGCGCCGCCAGCCCCACCATCGGCCGCAGCTCTTCCTCCACCCACCGCCTCTTTCCGCCGCTTGTGGATTCGCTTTGCATTCTCGTTGCGCTCGCCGCAAACGCCGAGTCTACCTGAATTCCCGATAGTGGCGAAGGCTGGGCGACGCCAACGTCGAGCGCAAGACGAATCTAGCGCATGTAGATTTTTTGACAGAATCTTTACATTTCCGTGACAATTCCCCGCGGATATCGGTCATCCTGGCTCACCTTGGCAGGTCGATCCCACTGTCGCAGCCGTCAATTCCAGAAAGGAGAGTGTCATGAAGACTATTGAAATCTCCAAACGCGTTGTAGCTCTCGTTGGGGCACTGCTCCTCGTGCCGGCTCTGCTCATGGCTCAGGCGGGCAGCCTGGACCCCACCTTCGGCACCGGCGGTATCGTCATCACGAGTTTCGGGGGGATGAACACCACGCTCGCCACCTCCGCAGTCATTCAGAGCGACGACAAGATTCTGGTGGCGGGATCGCTTAGCAACTCCTCCGGCCTGGGTGTGGTGCGCTACACGGCCAACGGCAGTCTCGATTCCACCTTCGGCACCGGCGGCATTGTGACCACTCCCAACACGGGCCCCGCATTCGGTATCGCACTTCAATCGGACGGCAAAATTGTCGTGGCGGCTACCGGGACCACCGCATCCTTAAGCCTTCTGGTGCTCCGCTACAACACCAACGGCAGCCTGGACACTAGTTTCGGCGCCGGCGGCATCGCCAGCGCGAGGCCCTTCGGCGGAATATTTTTTGGCCAAATCACGGGCGCCGTGGCCGTGGATACGGACGGCAGGATCCTGGTCGCCTCCAATCCCCCCCTTGGGGACGCCTCCTTTCTGGTACGCTTTCTGACGAACGGCCAGCTTGACTCGAGTTTCGGCACGGGTGGCGCGGCCCCCATGGTTTCACTCGTTGAGGCCATGGCGCTGCTACCCAGCGGCAAGATCCTGATTGGGACCGGCCTGCCCCTTTCAGCGATCGGCGGCGAGGTTACTCGTTACTCTTCCACTGGCGGCCTGGACACAAGCTTTGGCTTCGACGGTCAAGCCACCGGCATAGGGCCCGCGGCGGCGCTCGCCACGCTCATCAGCGGCAAATTCGTTTCGGCCGGCAGCGTGACCAGCTCGCTGGAAGATCCGCCGGGCACCAATAGCACTGGCTTCGAGCTGATTCGCTATAACGCCAACGGCACCATCGACACCACCTTCGGAACTCGCGGTGCAGCCGTCACGCCTTTCCCCGGAAACCACAACGCCGCCGCCCTTGCTCTGGCCTTACAATCGAACGGCGACATCGTAGTGGCGGGGGAGGCGGGCGACCAGCCCAGCGGTGGTCCGAGCAGTTTCGCGCTCGCTCGCTACACCGCCAACGGCCACCTCGACACCACCTTTGGCTCCGGCGGCCTTGTCACCACCGCTTTCGGCAACAATACCGCCTCTGTTTCGGTGCTGGGGATTCAGTCAGACGGCAAGATCGTGGCCATAGGGAATGACGCGACGCGCAATTCAGACAGCTTTGCGCTCGCGCGCTACCTCAGCCAGTAACGAAAAATCCTGGGGGCTCCCCACGTGCCGCTCCGCACGTGGGGTCTCCGGCTGTTTGGTTTGTTCCTGCAGAGGCGGAGGTCGGCATCCACGGCCTGTGCAGAATATCTCCTCGTACCATTACGTGTGGGACCATCACTAAGATTTCGACATAATCTTCTTCTCTGTTGACACGCATTCAGGTTTTCACGATACTCCGCGCCGCGAAGCCTCGGCGGGGTCATCCGCTAGCTTCGGATCTCCAACGGAGGGTAACCCATGAAGAAAATTCCCCTGCTTCTAGTCCTTGCTTCCCTCGCTGTTGCCTTCTTTGTTTGCGGGCAACCAGCGCTGGCACAAAACAGCGCTCAGTCAAAGATACCTTTTCAAATAAAGGTCATGCCGCCGAGACCGCCGGAAGCTTTTCCGGAAATCTCCATTGAAGGGGCAACGCCTACCAACCTTTACGGGCTCTCACAGACGTTTACTGCGCCAAGCCCGTCGAATAACAGCGACGGGTCCCCCATCTGGCCATGCTTCGGCAGCAACTCTACCAACCCGGATTGCCCCACCATTGGTAACCCTATGATTACTTTCCCCAGTGGCGGAGTAGCGGTTGGTTCACCTGCATACAGCTGGTCGCTCGCCAACTGTAACCAGACCAGCAACACAAGCCCGGCTTGCGGTGGAACCGAAACGTTTTACGAGGATGACACCCCAGCCACCACCACTGACGACCTCCTTTACACACTCACCGCCACCCAGATCCAGGGTTCGGTAGTCAAATACATTCTGGATACGGGCACCATAGATTTCCTCACCAATCCTTTCGGGGGTAATAGTCCGCCGGCGGTCATAGTCGTTTCCGGCAACACGGGCTTCGGCACTATGGGCATCACCGGCGTGAACAATGGCAATTGCTCCGGCGATGCCAACTACCCCTCGGCGACAGATCCAAACACGAGCCTATTCGTCATTGCAGCCAACAAGACTTGCGTTGCCCCAATTTCTGGCCTGGTGACCCTCACGGCCACAACCGAAATCGCTACACCCAAATATACAAAGCAGACGTTGGCTTCAAAGTGTCTCGGCGTCGGCCCACCCTGCTACACAGTCACATACACCAAGAAGTATTCGATATCACAGAAGTGGAACATCTATCTCAATTGAGCATTCCAGGAAGGCTTCCGGTATCGGCTTGCATTTGAGCCGCTACCGCAACGAAATTGCTTCACCCAACGTCCCAGACTCAAGTCCGCACTTGAGTCTGGGACGTTTTTTTTGTGCTCTGTAAATCCCCTGCGCTGTTCCCAAAGGGTGGGGCCTTTTTTTCTCCGTCGCTTTTCTCGCTCTTGCATCAAAGCTGAGGAGCAGCCCAATTTGATATCCCCGGCCAAACCGGATACGCTTTCATGATGAAGCCGCCCGTTGCCTGCACCCTCACCGAAGCCGAGATGCGCAAGCGTCGCCAAATGATTGTCGATTCCATCCGTCCCGCATTACTCAGCGTGACGCCCCTTCCCACCGGCTTCGCCTTTCGCTTCGAGCCTGCTTCCGAAGTCCTGGCACAGCTTGGCCGCGTGGTCGATCTCGAGCGCCAGTGTTGCTCGTTCCTCACTTATAAAATCATCGTCGAGGCCGGGCATCAGCCCATTTGCCTTGAAGTCACAGGCCCGCCGGAAGCCAAAGTCGTCATCGCCGATTTTCTGAGTCTCTAGACATGAGCCAAAAGCGCCAGACATTGGCTTCCATGTCCGAACCCCTTCATCCCTCCGCTTACCGCGACCTCTTGCTCCGGTTCCTCGCCGAAGACTTGGGCGCCGGCGACATCACCACCGGCGCGCTCGTCCCCGCCGGGGCCCGCGCCCGCGGCACTCTCATTGCCAAGGCCGCGCTTGTCCTCGCCGGGCTCGATCTGTTTACGGAAATCTTCCGCCTTCTCGACCCCTCCGCGTCCGCGGACCTCGCGCGCAAGGACGGCGACGACCTCCGCCCCGGCGACACTCCTGCGCACGTGACCGCCTCGGCGCGCGCCTTGCTCTCCGGGGAGCGCGTCGCCTTGAACCTCCTCCAGCGCCTTTCCGGCATCGCCACGCTCACGCGCTCCTTTGTCCGCGTGGTCGCGGGCACCGGCGTGCAAATCCTGGACACGCGCAAGACCTCTCCGGGTCTTCGCGCCCTTGAAAAATATGCGGTCCGCGTTGGCGGCGGCCGCAATCACCGCATGGACCTCGCCGAAGCCGTCCTCATCAAGGAGAATCACATCCGCATGGCGGGCGGCGTCGCGGCCGCGCTTCATGCCGCGCAATCTGCCAAGGGCCGCGCCGCATGGATCGAAATCGAGGTCACCAATCTCGACGAATTGCGCGCCGCCCTCGACGGCCGCCCGGACGCCATCCTTCTCGACAACATGTCTCCCGCCGACGTGCGTCACGCCGTCGAACTCGTCCGCCTTGCCGAAGCCGCCCCTGGCTATCCCGCGCGCGATACCGCGCCCGTTTCGCCGCGCGAACCTGCGCCCGCCCCCGCGCGCGAGTTCGCGCTCGTTCCCGCTCCCGGCCCCGCGCGCGAAATTCTCATCGAAGCCTCCGGCGGAATCACCCTCGCAAACGTCCGCGACTTCGCCGAAACCGGCGTCGACTTCATTTCCGTCGGCGCCCTCACCCACTCCGCCCCCGCCGCCGACCTCAGTTTCGAAATCGAATCCTTGTGACGCGCAAGGACAAGGGAAGGCCGGTGACCCCCTGTCATTCCGGCGAAATAGACTTTGACGTTGGGTGCCCCATGTTCGGCTCGAACGGGCGAATGAAATGGGGCCCCCAGTGTCCCCGGCAATAAAGGGCTCCCAGGTCGAAAAAGGGGCCGCCCGCGTCCCCGGTGAGGGGAGCGCGGGGGATCAGTCAGTCGAGCCTGGGAGATCAAACGCGCGCGGGGGATCAGTCTTTCGCTTTGCCCGCTACTTCTTATCCACCCGCACGGACACGTCAAGATCGGGGGCAACGCCCGCCTTCAAATACTTTGCAAAAAACTCCTCTACTAGCGATCGGGTCAGGACGCTCGTGAGTACCGCCTGCTTAAATGCATTGTCGTCCGGTTTCTGGTCACGCGTGAATCTGCTCGAAACGAGATTCGCATCGGTAAAGCTCATGTGATCCGCCCCGGCCACAATCACGTAGTAGGTATTGGATTCGCTGCCGACGTACTCGCGAGCATGGTCCTCACCCGACGCGTGCTCTTCGGTCGCAAGAAACAGGAACGGCTTGTGCACCGGAATCGGGCGAACATCCCCGTTCATGCCGGGATAGGTAGAGCCGTCCAGGTTGACGCCGGCGAGAATCCGCGGCTCCTCCAGCGTGGCGAGCGCTGCGGTCGTTCCACCCATCGAATGGCCTGCGATTCCAATCTTCGACAAATCCATTTGGCCGCGCCAGAAAGGATCGTGCGCATTCATCTCCCCTAGCCGGTCGAGAACGAATCGCACATCGGCCACCAAGACCTCGTCCGCGAACTTCCCGATCGCGATGCCTTGCGTCCGCCGGTCGGCTTCCGCCGGCCAATAGGGCGTGAATTTGAGTTCATGTCCGTCCGGGAACACCGCAATCAGCGAATCGGGCGGATGATTCGTGGCGGCCACGATGAAGCCGCTGCTCGCCAGACCCTCCGCCAGAATCGTGTAGATGGCCGGCACCACGCCTGAGCCATGCTCCAGCAGAACCACCGGAAAAGGTCCGTCCTCGGCGATCGGCGCCAGGAGTCTCGCGTGCGTATGCACCAGGCGTTCGAAACCCGGTTGCAATTTCCACTCTTCGGCCAGCGCATCCGCAGTTCTCTTGTCCATGTAGGGCGCAAGCGCGGACGCACTCTTCACTGCCGGATACCACATCGTGACCAGCAGATCCCGGCTGCGCCGCGCGTCTTTCAGCACCACCGTCCGAGTGCCTACGGCATAGCTGCCATTGGGTTGGGGAAGATCAAACCCTGCCTGGCCGGCCGCAGAGGCCCGCGGAGGCAGAGTAAGTAGGAGCAGCGCGAAAAGGGCAGGCGCAATAAGTGCAGCTTTGCTTGTCATTGCTTTGTAGTTCCACGGCGCTTCGCAGTCCCAACGCGACAGCGGTTTGCCTTTCCCTCATTAGACGTGCAGCCGTCCCGTTCGTGAGCGCTGCCCCGGCCTAAACTCCTTGACAGTTCTCGGTCCGAATAGTATTTCCTTCGCAGGTACCTCCGCTGCATCTTGGGTCTGATTTGGAAAATGGAGAAACCGTGAAAACTCGCCTGATCTCTTTTGCTCTCGTTTCCTTGCTGCTTGCCATCGCTATTCCGTCGCAAACGTCGCCGAACCCCGTGCCTCTGATCAGCTGGCTTGCGCCACCCAGCACGCTGCCCGGCGGCTCGGGCCTCACGTTGGCAATCCATGGTTCCGGGTTCGTTTCTGGTTCCGTGGCCCGCTGGAACGGGCTCGACCGCGCCACCACCTTTATAAGCGCCACCCAGCTCACCGCGGCCATTTCCTCCTCGGACACGCTCACCGACGGCACCGCTTCGGTCACCGTCTCCAATCCCGCTCCGGGTGGCGGCGTTTCAAACGTCGCCTTCTTCACCGTCACCCATCCGACAAAGTCCGTTGCACTCGGAGGGACCGACTTCGTCGTCGGAAGCAATCCGACTGCGGGCCTCGCCGCGGACTTTAATGGCGACGGCAAGCTCGATCTCGCGATTGGCAACCTCGGCTCGGCCACCGTTTCCATTCTGCTCGGCAACGGCGACGGCACCTTCGCCGCCAAGAAGGACTTTCCCACCGGCACCAGCCCGCGCTCCCTGGCCGTCGGAGACTTCAACGGCGATGGCAAGCTCGATCTCGTTGTCGCCAATCAGGATTCCATGAGCGTTTCTATCCTGCTCGGAAAAGGTGACGGCACATTTGCTCCCAAGGTGGATTATCCCGTCGGCACCCGGCCTCGATCGGTCGTGGTCGGTGATTTCAATGACGACGGCAAGCTCGACATTGCGACTGCAAACCACGACTCGAACACTGTGTCCATCCTGCTCGGGAATGGCGATGGCACGTTCGCACCGAAGATGGACTTCCGCGCCGGCACATTCCCGTTCTGGATTGTTGCCGCCGATTTCAATGGCGATGGCAAGCTTGATTTGGCTGTGGCCGATTACGGCGTGCCCCAGGTCAGCGTCTTGCTCGGCAACGGCGACGGCACCTTCGGCCCGCCATGGACCCTCGCTGTCGGCGATCAGCCGCGTTCGCTCGCCCTTGGAGATTTCAATCGCGACGGCAACGCGGACCTCGCCGTCGCAAATGAAAACCAGCATTCGGTTTCGATATTGCTCGGCAAAGGCGATGGTTCCTTTGGCGCTCAGACCATGTTCAGCACCGTCTTCATTCCCTTCACCATCGGCACCGCGGACTTCAACGGAGATGGCTACCTCGACATCGCTGTTTCGCAGGCCGGCATCCTGCTCGGCAAAGGTGACGGCACTTTCGGATCCCTGGGCGCCGTTTCCATGGGTGCCCGCAAAATATTCCTCGCCGCTGGCGATTTCAATGGCGACGGCCGCTTAGACGTTGTCGATGGAAACATTGACCTCGACACCGTCACCGTGTATCTGCAGGTTCCTCGCGTCGGTCTCGCACCTCACAGCCTCACTTTCAGCTCCCAGACCGTGGGCACCACGAGCAAACCTAAAAAGGTCACGCTCACCAACACCGGTAGCGCACTCCTGCAAATCGCGGGCATTTCCACCAGTGGCGATTTCGCGCAAACGCACACCTGCACCTCCACTCTGGAGGCGGGTGCGGCCTGTACGATTGAGGTTACCTTTCACCCCACCACAACCGGAACGCGAACCGGCAGCCTGACTATCACGGATGACGCCTCGGGCAGCCCCCAGACCGTCACCCTCACCGGCACCGGTCAGTAAGGAAAGTAAGGAGAGGATTATGCTTGGGGTACCCGTATGGAGCGCACTAATCGGCCTGTCGCTCGCGCTTTGCCCCAGTGGTCAGGATCCGTCGACGCCAACAGTGCGCGTTTCGCGCGTCGAGGCCGTTCGATCCGTCTCCTTCGAAATCAATGTGGTCTCGGGCCAGAAGGACATCGTGGTGCCGTATTGCGGAGTGGGCGAAGGAGGGAGCGAGGGGCTATGCAGCCTTGCGATTCACATCGAAGTAGAAAGCAAAGAGGGATGGCACCGTATAAAACCGCGGTATCGCGAGGTTGTATTAGGCGGCGTGCCCCCAGACAAATGGAACCCGCTGGTCATTCCCGCCAAGCACGGGCACGACTTTGCCTTTGGCTTTAGCAAGAACGACTTCGCTGTTGAAAGGGGCCAACGTCTTCGCGTAGTGGTAGACGCTTGGCCCGACGAACCCTCCATGAGAACCGGCCGGGACCCTATTAAACTCACGAGCGCTGCGTTTGACTGTCCCTAGCAAAGGCTCCCTAACATCCATCGCGAGCTTGCGACCGCGAACGGCGGACCAAGGGGCTCACGGGAGGGCAGCGCAACCGTCACGCGCCAAGACGAATTCGGGCCGTGGCACATCCTAAGCGAGTAACAAAGATCGGTTGGCCCAGCGAACTAAGGCAGTTCCACGTCCAGCGCGTAGAGATCGCGCGTGCTCAGATCGCGCAGCAACAACGGCGCTCCATCCGGTGTGAGGCCATAGCTCACGCCCCAAACACCGGCCAGGCGGAAATCCGGGTAGCGAACCACGGTTTCCGTTGTACTCGTTGACATCTTCCAGCGGTAAACGCCGCCCGTTTCGCGAGTTCTGAAGTAGAGTGTGCTGAAATACACGTACTGTCCGTCCGCTGACCAACGCGGGTAGTCCGCTGGTCCAGCCACCGCTTGCGTCTTGTGCGAGACCATGTCGTAGAGCGTTAGGTTTTGGGCCGGCTTCTCTAAAGCGACGACGTGCCGGCCGTCTGGCGAAACCTGACCCCAGTATAGCCCGGCGGAGCCGGGAAGCTCGGAGACGCGTTCGGTCTTCAAATCCAACTTGTCCAGGACGGCGTTGGACTCTGTCTCATCTGAGCTCGAAAACAGGATCGAGCCTCCGTCCGATGCCCACGATGGATACGTTTGCCGGTCGCTCCTCTCCGGACCCGCCAGAATTGGCACGCCGCCGTTGCTTGAGACCAGATAGATCTTGTCGTTTGCCCCCATCTGCGCCGTAGCCTGAAACGCAATCTGCGTTCCGTCCGGAGACCACTGCGGATCCGACGCGCGCATCGGGGGAAACGTCAGTTGCCGCCGGTCCCTTCCGTCCGCGTGGCTGCGCACCAGGACGCTTTCGGGGTACTCCACGTAAGCCATCCACTGGCCGTCGCCCGAGAAGGCTACGTGGTCCGCCGAGATGCCTTGCCCGTAGGGTACAAACTGCCCGGTGGCCGCGTCGTATCGCACCAGCTCTCCGCGCAACTGTTCCCCGATCACAAAAACACTCTTTCCATCCTTGCTCACCGTGGGGACATAGAAGGTCAAAGGGCCGGCGGTGATCTGGACCGGCTGAGGGTTGATCCGGCGCAGCATTTCGTTTTTCTCCCGAATGGCCCAGATGTTTCTGGTTCCGTCTCCCAACGCGGTGAAAAAGAAGTAGCGTCCGTCTCGTGTCCATCCTCCGGGATAGGCGCGTCCAGAGCTGGGCCAGTCCGGAAGCAGGGGCCGGACCGTTTTGCTTCCGAGATCCGCCTCCCACAGTGCAACGCCATTGCTGCGCGGATCCGCAACTGAAAACCGGAGTCTCTCGCTGTCGGGTGACCATGCCAGGTAGAAGATCTCGCCCGGCAAGGTGCCGAACTTCCTGGCATTGCCGCCGTCGGGGTTTGCAAGATAGAGGTCGGAACCAATCGCGCAAGCTATGTTGCGCCCGTCCGG
>Ga0073928_10003196_pt1 | contig 26319 bp, 24 predicted proteins | sample PaiPotPPA55metaG_FD_76969 | JGI IMG/M metagenome (GOLD analysis project Ga0073928, IMG submission 76969) | Iron sulfur acid spring bacterial and archeal communities from Banff, Canada, to study Microbial Dark Matter (Phase II) - Paint Pots PPA... ...
AGTCTTTGGAAGACTTCAACCTTGCGAATACCTTCGGGGTGAACTATCGTCTTGACGATCTGCATAAACAATAGAGTGCTCGGAATGCCTAAAAAAATCAAACTGACCCACCACCCATTTGCGCCAGCTCGTCACTGTCCAGCTTGAGACCGCTGATAAAAGCGTGAAGCGCCGAATTGTCATTTCTTGTCATCTGCGCTGGGGTCAGGCGCCGCCTTTTGAATTTCAGGTTTCGCTAAGACCGGTTTCTTGGCGGTCTTCGATTTCGCCGCGGGAACCCCGGCTACTCTAGCTAACTCCGCAGGAACGATCTGGGGCGCACTTAACAAACCACGGTAGTTAGCAACGATGGACGATCCACTCTGAAACAATGGCTCGTACACGCTTTGGTCGGGCGCCGGCCCGGTGGCCGACGCTTCGCAACGCGCCAATACGATGGAGGATTTCCCGAAACGTTCCAATCGGATTCGACTGACCGGCGTGCTAACACCCAGCATAGCCGCAGGAGTAGTCACCGATGACGCGCTGTCTTCGATCGACACTTCCAGCAGATCCTTGGGGTCGCGCACTCGAAACACCACGGTTTCGGTCATGGTCCTGGGATCATGGCTGAAAGAATACTGCACCGTCGAAAACAAAGCCTGCACTCCAAACTCGCGGCGCATGCGCACCCAGTTGGCGGTGGCAGAATCGGCTGAAACGTGCGCTGCCTCCCCGACGGAAAGAAAGCTGGGCTGTTCGTCCAGGGTCGAGCGCCCCCGATCAACCTCGAAATCCTGACTGAAGACTGGCTGTTTTGGGATTCGAGATAAGGCGGACGCAATTTGCTGCCGCTCGTCTGCGGAAGGAGTGCAAACATTCAGTACGTTGATTTTCACTTGCGGCTGTGATTTCTGAGGGGGTGGCTCCACTGCTTGCTGAGCGGTAGCAACAGAAACGAGCACCAGACTGATAAAGATAATGATCTCTCTTCGGAGCACAGTCGCATTTTAACAGGCGAACCCGAATTCGAATGGGGAGGGCAAGGCCCGGTCGTCTGCCGTCCTCCCATCAACCCGAAATCGCTTTTTTACTTTGTCAAGAATTTGAAGATCGTGATCGAATGAAACTTCCGGCTCGGCTTCAATTCCGTAGTTGGAAATTTCGGATGATTCGGTGAATCTGGAAAATGCTGGGTCTCAAGGCAAAAGGCATTGCGACGGTTGTAGATTTTGCCATCCTTGCCATGGATCCCGTCCAGGAAATTACCGGTATAGAACTGAATACCGGGTTCAGTAGTCAAAACTTCCAGGATGCGTCCGCTCTTGGGATCATACGCTTGCGCCGCCAAGCGAAGTGTTCCCGGAGTCCCATCCACGACCCAGTTATGGTCGTACCCTTTGCCTAGTTTCAGTTGCTCATCGTCTTGATCGATGCGTGCTCCGATCGGAGTCGCTTTCGTGAAATCAAAAGGCGTGCCTTTTACACTCCGCAGTTCACCGGTTGGAATCAGAGTCGCATCGACTGGAGTAAATTTCGAGGCATGAAGAGTCAATTCATGAGCGAGAATGTCTCCTTCGCCCTGTCCGGACAGATTGAAATAAGAGTGGTTGGTGAGATTGACGACTGTGTCCTTGTCGCTGGTAGCGCTGTAATCGATCTTCAGTTCATTCGTGTTGCCCAACGTAAACACTACTTTCGCGGACAAGTTGCCGGGAAAACCTTCTTCTCCATCTTTGCTCAGGTAGGTCATCTGTAACGCCTGCCCCGAAGGCCCCGAGACATCTTTTGCGGTCCAAACGTGCTTGCCAAAACTCTTTAATCCGCCGTGTAGAGTGTTGGGGCCATCGTTGAGCGGAAGGGTGTAAGTCTTTCCATCGAGCACGAATTTTCCCCCCGCAATCCGGTTCGCGTAACGCCCAATAGTAGCGCCAATAGAGGCTTTGCCACTCTCGTACCCAGAAGCGTCATCATAGCCGAGGACGATGTCAGCGATCTTGCCGTCTTTGTCCGGAACTATTATGGATACGACGGTCGCGCCGAAGTTGGTGATGGTGACCTTCATCCCATTCTTGTTTGCAAGGGTGTACAGATCCATCTGCTGGCCGTCTTCAGTCTTCCCGAACGATTGCTTTTCCATTGAAGATTTGTGCCCCTGTTCACTCCAACCGTTCACTGCCAACAGCGAAACCAGAAGAATACCAATAGTTGATAAGCTCCCCTTCATTTGTGGCCTCCGCGCCGCATTTATTTATTGTTGGATTGCGAACTATATAACCCTTCAACGCTTTCGGACCGCCGCATATTCAATGTCAGCATCACTAAGCTATAACTTTCAAATTCCCACTCGCTTTCTCAGCCGTTCGAATCAATGTCGGCAGCATGCTCCCGAAAGAAGTGTTCCCAGGCGATCCAAATGCAAAATAGAGATTTCGATACACACTATATAAAGGATCGTAGAGAGATTGCTGAAGTTTATCTGGATCGTACTGTTTGTGGGTTGGACAAATCTTATCCTGTGCCTCATCAACAGTTTTGAAAGTTCCAGCTGCGAGAAATGCAAAAATGGCCGACCCTAGGCTCACGACGTTCTTGTCCGGGACTAGCACGGGACGTCCCAGAACATTGGCGTATACGTGATTGAGCACGTCATTTTTTTGCGGGATACCGCCAGCATTGATCACTCGTTTGATGTACACACCATGCTCCGCCATGCGATCGAGTATCACTCGCGTGTGGAACGCGGTACCCTCAATCGCGGAGAATAATTCGTCCCGAGCTGTGCTCTGCAAGTTCCAGCCCAGCGTCATTCCACGAAGATTAGGATTTACTAGCACGGTGCGGTCGCCATTATCCCACGTCATGCGCAGCAGGCCGGTTTGGCCGGCTCGATAATTCTCCAATCCCCGACTAAGAGTTTGCACGTTGGTTCCAGCGCGGGCGGCAATGGCGCTAAATATGTCGCCGACAGCAGAAAGGCCGGCTTCAATACCAGTCCGTTGCGGATGCACGCTACCCTGCACAACTCCACATACTCCTGGAACCAGGTTTATTGACGGCGTAATCCCAATGATGCAGGTTGAAGTACCAATCACGTTGACCATGTCATCGGTGCGGCATCCGGCACCGATCGCATCCCAGTGCGCATCGAATGCACCTACCGGAATCGGGATGCCAGCTCTCAGCCCAAGTTTATCGGCCCAGTATGCGGATAGATTTCCGGCGAGTTTGTCCGAAGTCGCGCACTCGCCCTGAAGTTTTTCCCTGACGCCGTTTAATAGAGGATCAACCTTGACCAGAAAATCCTCGGGAGGGAGTCCGCCCAGCGAAGCGTTCCACATCCACTTGTGTCCCATGGCGCATATGCTGCGCTTTACTTTCCTGGGATTAGTGATTCCGCAAAGGGTCGCGGCAACCATGTCGCAATGTTCGAACACTGAACTGAAGTCGGGCCGCTTCGAGGGATTATGGCGGAGCCAGTGCAGCAGCTTGGAGAATCCCCATTCAGATGAGTAAACACCGCCGCACCACTTGATAGCTTCAAGATTTTCTCGACGGGCGGCTTCCGTGATCTCGGCTGCCTCGCCTTTGGCGCGGTGATCGCACCACAGGTAGTACTCGCCCAACGGCTGCATGTTCTTATCTACCGGAATGACGGAAGAGCCCGTTGTATCGAGAGCAATCGCCTCTATCTGCTCGCCTAAAATGCCTGCTTTCTTCACCGCCTCGCGGGTTGCGGCGCCGAGCGCGCGCATGTGATCTTCATGAGACTGAGTTGCGTACTCTGGATCTTCGCGTTTGCGATGCAACGGATACTCAACCACGGCCGAGGCGAGGACTCCCCGCTCACTGTCCACAATTGCGACGCGAACGCTTAGCGTGCCGAAGTCCACTCCAGCTACGATTGCCATTAGCAGTTCCCGTCATTCCGATCGTGCCAGTACATATCCCAGCCCAAATATTTTGTGGTGGCTTCGTAAACCGCGGATCCTACCGTGGAAAGATTGGCAGCGACGTGATGTTCGAAACCGTTTTCGCAGATATAGCGCAACAGCCTTTGCATATGTGGAATCTCGACGACGCCAGCGCCCCCGAACGTATTGAGCGGATCGTCGGTGAATCTGCCTTCACCAACGTAACCGCGCATCCGACCCGCGGTATCGTCCGTCGAAAAGCGTGCGAAGCTCATTTTCTCGGGCTTGATTACTCCTACGCAGGTGCCGTATGTGTTTTCGATTCCTACCGTGCCGGCAATGATCGCTTGATAATCCATTTTCACCGAGCGAAAGAAATGTTTCGGCAGGTTTGAACAGTGAAAGCAGACTGCTTTGTTTGGATCAGGCCCGTAATTGTTATTCCAATCAAGCAATGCAGACGGGGTCTCCGATGCCAGACGCAAAGCATGCATCCCCAGCACTCCGCAGATATCAACTTCACATGCGCTCGATAGGAGGCTGTCGCTCATCATGCTCATGATCGTGCAAGGCACTACGCCGAGATTCTCTTCGATGGACGTCCAGCACTGGACGGCGCTGATCGCGACTTCGGTTGCAGCCATCCATTGATCCACAACCGCGCCCAACTTCGCCATCTTTAACAAGGCTGGGGCTGGCACATTGCCCGAATCGACATACTTGTGAATGGAAGCCAGTTTCGCCTGCGCCAGATCGTCGTTGTCTTTCATCCGTCCGATGCGGCCGAGCACTTCGGAGAGATCCAGCGTTTCGATCGAAATGCCTTGCGACTCCAAAATCTTCTCGCTGTAGCGAACTGTGTTGAAAGCTGCGGGGCGCGCGCCGACCGCTCCCACGCGCAGATTGCGGAAGCCATTCACCACCCGGCAGACTGCCTCGAACCAATGCAAATCTTTGGCGAACTCGGGAGAATCCGGGCTCTCCGTGTGAAGGGACGTAATCGAATAGGGAATGCCGTACTGCATCAGGTTGTTGCAAGCCGACATCTTGCCGCAGAGGCTGTCACGGCGAAACGCAATCGTCATCTTTTTAGGATCATCCGGCGTTGCCTGAATTAATACCGGCACGCGCAGGTCGGCCAATCGTAGAGTGTCGGCAATCGCGCGTTCCTCGCCAAAATTCGGCAACGTAACGATCACGCCATCGATTCGGTCGCGATTGCGTTTGAACAAATCTGCGCATCGACGCGATTCTTCGCGGGTTTCGACCGCCCCGTAGTGAGTCTCTTCGGGCGTCGGTGCGACGACGTCGATGCCTTTAGCTTTGAGGGCGCGAAGCATCTCCTCGCGGCCTTCTTTGGCGAGATGATCGGGGAAGAACCCCCGGTTCCCCACGATCAAACCCATGGTCATTTTTTTCTCGGACATTGAACTCCTTGGCTCTTGGCTTTTAGCTCTTGGCCCTTAGCGAAATTCAGCGCTTCGTAAATTCTCGCTGCAGGCGCTCGTTTTGCCTACGGCACATCGGGTTACTTTTCTTGCCCGTAGGAAGCGTTGCGCCCATGCTTTCTGTCGTAATGCTTGTCCTGCAGAAACTGTCCCGCCCCGTTAGCATCGGGATTGATTCGCAGGGTCAGGTAGGCAGTGCGTGCGACCGCTTCCACGATTACTGCATTGTGGGCCGAGGTGCGTGCGTCCCGACCCCAAGCGAAAGGCCCGTGATTCGCAACTAGCACTGCCGGTATGGCTGCATAATCCAAGTTCTTAAATGCCCGGACAATCGCATGGCCAGTATTTTTCTCATAATCTGACTCGATGTCTTCTCTATCCAAAACCTCTGTGACTGGAATCGATCCGTGAAAGTAATCCGCATGAGTTGTTCCGAAGCACGGAATTGGTTTTCGTCCCTGCGCCCACGCCGTCGCGTACTCGGAATGAGTGTGGGCGACGCTTCCAATCTCCGGAAATGCCCGATAAAGTACGAGGTGTGTGGGCAAATCGGAAGATGGACGGAACTCGCCTTCCACTCTTTTACCTTCGAGATCGGTAATCACCAAATGCTCGATCCTCATCTCTTCATACGGAACCCCGCTTGGTTTAATGACGACCAATCCATCATCCCGTGAAATGCCGCTCACATTGCCAAACGTGTAGAGCACCAATCCTCTTCGAACCAGTTCGAGATTTGCGTCCAGTACGTCTTCGCGAAGCTTCTTTAGCAACATTCTTTTGCCTTAAAATCGAGTTCAGTCTTGCTATCGCCTGCAAGATTTTTTCTGCGGATTCCTCTCCGCCGTTGAATTGCTCTTAGCGGCGGCAGCGATCATCATTTCTAACTTAACCTTCTGGCGAACGCAAACGAGGGGGAGTAGCGCGGAGATATATCGGTTGCTTGTGGTACAAAATTCTGTGCCTCCGATTCAGCATCGATGCGATTACTTTGTTCTCAATATTTCGAGGAGCCATTGCTAAGAGGCTTGTTCATTTCTCTTTCGCAAAGCCAGGCGCTCCGTGCCCTGGCCGAAGGCTCTTCCATCGGTCACCGCATCTCCGGCCGCTTTGTCGCCGGTACTCAAATCGAGGATGTGCTTCGGGCGACGCGGGTTGTGAATCAGTCCAAGATTAGCGTTTCCATCGACAATCTGGGCGAGAATGTCACCAACGCCGCCGAAGCCAACGCGAGCGTGCAACTGTACGACCAATTGCTCGACCAAATTGCCGCCCGCCGGCTCAACGCAAACATCAGTCTGAAGCTCACTCACATGGGTTTGGACGTAGATGAAAATCTTGCCCGTGAAAACGTCACGCGGCTGGTTGCAAAAGCTGCTGCGATGTCTCCGTCCAATTTTGTGCGGGTGGACATGGAAGGGTCGGCTTACACCCAGCGCACTCTTGATTTCGTGCGCGAACTTCATCGCAAGCCGGAAAAGGGGTGCGTCGGCGCGGTGATCCAGTCTTATATGCGGCGTTCGCAAGCGGACGTCGAGCAGCTACTCGCTGATGGAATTCGAATTCGGCTTTGCAAAGGCGCCTACAAGGAGCCACCAGAGATCGCCTTCCAAAAGAAGGTCGATGTCGATGTCAATTACATCAGCTTAATGAAGACTCTGCTGAAAAGTGGCGTCTACCACGGACTTGCTACCCATGATCCAAAAATGATCGCGGAAGCCAAATCCTTCGCAACCCGAGAAAAGATTGATCGTGATTCGTTCGAATTTCAAATGCTCTACGGCATCCGCCGGGATTTGCAGCAGCGGCTGGTTCGTGAAGGCTGGCGGATGCGGGTGTACATACCTTTCGGAAGTGAATGGTACCCATATTTAATGCGGAGGCTTGCCGAGCGCCCCGCCAATATCCTCTTTATTGCCAAGAACTTGCTGCGGGGATAGCTTTTCGCTAAGGCACCTCGAACCCATTTCTGCTAGCATCATAAAATGGGCAACAAGGGCCAAGCCGGGCTTACCGAAGCCTTTGCGGCTCTGGTTGGTCCACAAGTCGACGACGAAAAAATCGACCTCGTCCGCGGCGCCTTGACGATTGCCCGCACCGAATATCCCGAACTAAATATTGAATCCTACGTGCAACGGGTTGACGAACTTGCCTTTCAAGCCGAGGCTCGCGTCACGGAAATTGGCGATGCCTCCGAAACGATTTCTGCAATCAATTACGTCTTGTTTGAGCAGGCGGGGCTTCAAGGAAATCGCGACGATTACTATGATCCTAGAAATTCATTTCTCAACGATGTGCTCGATCGTTGCCTCGGAATCCCCATCACTCTCGCGCTGATCTATATGGAAGTTGGCCGTCGCCTCGGTTTCCCTCTCTTTGGAGTCGGAATGCCCGGCCACTTCCTGCTCAAAAATTACGACATCGATGGCAGCGAGACTCTTATCGATTGTTTTAACGGCGGCGACATTCTGAGCGCGCAAGACTGTCAGCGGCGGCTGGATGAAATCTATTCCGGCCAGATGACTCTTCGTCCCGAATTCTTGTTCGCGGTGAGCCGCCGCCAGATGCTCACTCGTATTCTGAATAATCTGAAGACGGTTTACATGACCGCGCGAAATTTCAAGAAGGTCCTGCCGCTCGTGGATCTGGTGCTCGTGATTTATCCGCGCTCTCCTGAAGACGTGAAGCAGCGCGCTCTGTTGCGCTACAGCCTGGGCCAAGCTAAAGCGGCGGCGGAAGACCTCGAAGAATATCTAAAGATGTCTCCAGAAGCCTCAGATTCGGACGAAATCCGCCAGACTGCATTGTCGATCCGAAGAATGCTTGCGCTGATGAATTAGCGTTCAGCACTCAGCAGTCAGCCCTAAAGCGCTTCCTTTTAACCGCATGTTTCCCAAAATCTGATGGCTGAATGCTGAATGCTTTACTGGGGCGGTCTTGGCACGTAGTTCTGCTGGGGTTGCGGGGGAGCCAATGGAAGCTGGGAAGCTCCATTCAAAAACTGACGTTCTTGTGGCGAGTATTGACTAAAACGGCCCGACTGTAGCGCCCGCTGCCGGGCGTCCGGCGGCATGGCGCGAAGAGCTTGAATCGCGTTTCGCACCGCCTGCTGACGGTCAGGCGGAAGCTGCTGAAATTCAGAATGCATCTGGCGTGCCGTCTGCTTCTGCTGAGGCGTTAAGTGCTCCCAGGTTTCCATCCGATTTAGAACCCGCTCCTGTTGTTCTGGAGAGCGCCGGCTGAAGTCCTGCAGACGCTGCTGCAATTGCTGTTGCCGTGCCGGGGGAAGCCTTCGAAACTGAGGATCATTTTCAAGCGCGCGCTTCTGCTGATCGGGGGGCACATCTCCGTATTGACGCAACCATTGCCCTGAGTGGTGTCCTTGCAGAGGCGGCCCCGGGTATCGCTGCGGCGGCGGAGGAGCTGATTGCTGAGAAGGACGGGTGGAGGACGGTGGCCGTGGAACCGTCTGGTGTGGTTGCTGTTGCCCTTCCACGAAATTCGGCCAAGCGACCGCAACGCCAACGGCTAATATCGCCGTCGCCACCCAAGTCGAAATGGCCTTAAGTCCAGTCACTCTTCCTCCTTCCTCCAAAAATGCATCCGATGCAGGCGGGCGGACCGACTTTCAGTCGGGCCAATAATGATCTATGCCGCTCTTACGCCGCACTGAAGTCGTGCCGTCCCCAACTTGGCCAGTCTTCCCCAATTACGGATTCGCCGTAACATTCTGCTGTACTTCGAGATCATCGAGAACATCAAAATCCGAATACAAGTCATGATTCTTATCGAGCGCCTGCAAGTCGCTTACAGCAGTGCCGGGGACAACCGCGGCTGCTTCAGGTCCGCTGCGGCGATAGCCGTCTCCGCGGAACAGCGTTATGCCCAGCACCATAATGGCAGCCAGTGAAAATGCGAGTGCCGGCTTGCGGAGCCATGACAGCCACCCCGCCGGTTGCTTTGCAGCTTCCTCCCGTAATCGAGCGCTCAGCCGGGTATCAAAGTAAGGCGAAGGCTCCGGAGCCTGCCACTCGTCAAGCAGCGCCATAGTTTGGCGAAGCTCCGCCAGCGACTGGGTGCATTCTGCGCAGCCGTGAATATGTTCATCCATTTCAGGTTTGGCTGCGCCTAGTCCGGCGGCCAGGTCCGGCATCAGTTCGCGAATATCGTTACATTTCATAGCAGCATCCTTCATAAAAATTCTCGCAACTGTCCGCGCAAAGTTTGATAAGCGCGAAACAGCAGAGACTTGGTGGCTGACTCACTCAACTTAAGAACTTCCGAAATTTGTTTGTAATCCATTTGCTGGTACTTGTGCATTAAAACCGCCATCCGCTGGCGCTCAGGCAATTCCTGAACCCGCTGTCGAATGGCTGCCATCCGTTCCCGGCGAACTATATTCTCCTCGGCGCTTAGAGACTGATCGGGAACATCGAGGCTCTGTCCAGTTTCCTCATCTTTCTCGTCGAGGCTCACTACCTTGTCGGGACGCTCGTTGCGCGTGTCGCGCGCATGATTCACTGCCAGGTTCGTAGCGATGCGATAAAGCCACGTTGTGAACTTTGCGCTGGCTTCATAGCTGCCACGAGACCGGTACACCCGCAGAAAAACCTCCTGCGCCAGATCCTCGGCCACAGCCGAATTGTGAGCCATGCGGAACATGAAACTCACCATCGCCCGGCGATATTTCTGCACAAGATATTCGAAAGCGGAATCATCTCCCGCCTTCACTTGCAGCATAATATCGGCGTCGGTCAATTCAGCGACCGCGAGCACATCCGCGCCCAGAGGCCGCCCAGACTTTACACCCGAATGGGTGAGAGCCCCGCCGCTTGCAAGCAATCCACGATCAATGGCAATGCTGCTCACATCAGGATTAACCCCAGCCGATGGAGAAAGTTGCGGTTCGGCGGCTTCCGTGGGATCGCCCGAAGTGCCATTAGAAGAAGGAGGTACAAGCGCCTTCGCCGGTCTGGAATCGCTTGGCATGCCAAGGGCCCGCGGCCACCGCCCGGCGGCTTCCCGAGCTGTTCTGGCTCTGCGTCCGCGAGATAAGGCTATCACGGCTCCTAGTCCGCAGAAAATTGTTTATTTGCTACAATATAGGCTCTTCTCTAGGGCGCTTAACTCAGCGGTAGAGTGTCACCTTCACACGGTGGAAGTCGCAGGTTCGAATCCTGCAGCGCCCACCAAACTCTTCTGGAAAGCCGGCGCGTGTACTTCGGACTGTCGGAATCTGCCGAACCTTCTCCTACTTCATTAAGTGAGGCGCTGCGAGGCTAATGAATTCCCGGGGAGTTATGACCTTAGTTTTCTTCCAGAATCTTGGGAAATGCTTCTGATTGCCCGTCACCAGATAGTCCGACCGCGCAGCGTCGGCACATTCCAGGAAGATGTTGTCATCGGGATCGGTCGTTACCTCTAGGGATTGCCTGGGAGCCACGGTATAACTCCGGTTCTTGATTAACTGAAGCAGTTGCTGCCTAAGTCCCTTGCGTATCCCCAATTCGGGACGACCGAGCACATCGCGGTATTCTCGCAGGATTGGTTGGGAAACATACAGCCGGGCCGGTTTAGTAATCGCGAGCAGGAAAACGGTGCGCTGCAGTCCTGACGGCTTAAGGGCGGCCGAAATTAGCACATTTGTGTCAATTACCAGACGTAGAGGAACCATTACCGCTTCGGTCTTTGAGACCGGGAATTCCTGATTATCTGATTGATCTGCCTCGCGCTCAATGCACTGGTCCCACTCCGCTCGGCCTGTTCCCCGATAACTCTTAAGACCTCGGGTTCGGGCGCCGCAAGCTTGACGTAGTCGCGGATGCTGAGCAGCACGGCTTTGGGGGTCCCGCGCTTTTCTATAACGAGGGACCGCCGTTCGTCATCAACTCGCCGCAGGAGCTTTCCGAAATTAGCGCGGGCGTGCAAGGCCGATACGACTATTGTGCCATTTTTGCCAGCGGTTGCGGTGGACATGAACTCTCCATTTCAACTAAATGAACTGTCCAGTTTAACATGGGCAGTTAATGAAACCGGCGATAGCACCCTCGTTCCGCGTAGGTCAGATGTCGAGCTGAAGAGCGGAGCACAGACCGCAAAATTGTCGAAGAAATAATCGCTTACCCGTAACTTTTCCTTACCTGAGGCCGTTATCCTATTGACGGTCGAATTCCGCGGAGTACCGGTTGAAGGCTCTCAGGCAAGAAGCAGACGAGCGGCTTCTGGTGGAGGCGGCGCAGCGTGATCCGCGCCGGTTCGCCGAATTGTATGAGCTGAACTTTCATCGGGTATACGCATACGTCTCGCGAAGGGTGCACAACCGCGAGGAGGCCGAGGATATAACCTCGGATGTATTTCATCACGCGCTGGCTAAAGTGAAGCAGTTCGAATGGCGAGGTACTCCGTTTGTCGCGTGGTTGTTTCGTATCGCGGCAAATGCGCTTGCGGATCGCTGGAAAGCGGTTAAGCGGGAAAGCAAAGACATAGCACCCGACGAACTAGCAGATACCGAGGCTCACAACATCGAGCAGCGTGCTGCGCTGTTTCAGCTCGTCGAAGGCCTTCCCGCCGATCAGCGCCGCGTCGTCGTCATGCGCTTCGTCGAGCAGAAGAATATTCGCGAGATTGCGGAGGAAATAGGACGCACCGAAGGCGCGGTAAAGCAGCTCCAATTTCGTGCTCTGGAAAAACTCCGGGCTCAGATAGGGGATGCAAATGCCTAAGCGCTCTCTCAATGGCGGACAGAAGATCGATCAACTCAATCGGGCGATTGATTCGATGCTGGCCAAGCGTGGTGCAAAGCCGGTCAAGACTGACGCCAGCCTCGCGCCACTGCTGCGTGTTGCAGAGGGGTTACGCGATCTACCGCGAGAAAACTTCAAGGAACGTCTAAAAACTGATTTGGAAAGGAGTATTTTTTCAATGGCAACCGCAACCGAACCCATCACCGCAGTCCGCATATCCGCTGCCCCGAGGCTCGCCTTCAAAGATGCGGGTAAAGCAATTGAATTTTACAAGAACGCTTTCGGCGCAACAGAAACTTTCCGCTTCGAGTTTGAAGGAGGAATTGGCCACGCCGAGATCAAGATCGGAGACTCGGTAATTATGCTCGGCGAGGAGTGGCCAGAAGGCGGTCGCTACAGTGCTGAGACTGTGCCCCAATCGTCGATTACTCTGCAACTGAGTGTCCCCGACGTGGACGCATTCGTGGCGCACGCCGTTTCCGCTGGAGCCAAGCTCGTGTCGCCCCCTAGAGACCAGTTCTATGGATACCGTGACGCAACCTTGCTTGATCCATTTGGGTATACGTGGGGCGCGTCCACGGTAAAAGAAGAGATGTCCGTCGAAGAGATGCACCGCCGCTTCAATGCAATGATGAAGCCGGCGGGAGAGAAGAAACCGGCCGTAAATCCCATCCCCAAGGGCTTTCGGACAGTGACGCCATATATGATCGCGGCCGACGGCCCAGCGCTGCTTGAGTTCGCGAAGAAGGCCTTCGGCGCCGAGGAGACGTTCCGAGCCGTTGGATCTGCGGGTGGACTGCACGGCGAGGTGCGCATCGGCGACTCCATGCTGATGATGGGCGGTGGCATCCCAGGCCGCGAATTCCGAGCGACGCCGAATACCCATGCGCTGCACATCTATGTGAAGGATGTCGATACCGCCTACAAGAGTGCGCTGGCGGCGGGAGCGACATCAATGCAGGCACCAGCTGACCAGGAATATGGCGAGCGTACAGCCAATGTAAAAGACCCGGCCGGCAATCACTGGTACATCGCGACCTTTAAGGGCGAAGACTACAAGTGGGAAGGCGCGCCCGACATACAACCGTATCTTCATCCGCTGCGGGCTGAGCCCGTGATTAACTTCCTGAAGCGTGCTTTTGGGGCTAGGGAAGAAGGAAGGTACACCGGACCCGACGGAGTGATGCATCACACCACGATAAAAATCGGCGACTCGTATATGGAGATGGGCGAGGCCCAAGGGCCTTACCAACCGATGCCAACGATGTTCTATCTCTACGTTCCGGATTGCGACGCAGTCTACCGACGTGCGCTCGCCGCGGGCGCAACTTCGATTTCCGAGCCGAAAGACCAGCCATACGGCGACCGCAGCGGTGCAGTGAAGGACGCATTCGGCAACCAGTGGTATATCTCTACCCACATAAAAGACGTTCCTATGTAAGACAGACGCACAAACCCGTTTGGATCCTTCCCGCTATAATGCCCGGCGGGAGGATCCAATGAAGTTCGTCGTCCCGGTCGTACTTTTCTTTTCCGCTTTAGCCCTCCAAGCTCAGACCCCATCCAACCCGACTCTCGCGGAAGCTCAGCAGTTTATGACTCAGGCGGAAGAACGACTGGACGAACTCGACGTGAAGCTTAATCGCGCTAGTTGGGTGCAGGAAAATTTCATTACGGATGACACCGAAGCGCTCTCCGCGGATGCCCAGGATCAGATCACAGGAGTGACCACCGACTTAATCGAGCAATCGAAGCGATTCGACGGACTGAAGATGCCGTCCGACCTGACGCGCAAATTCCTGCTGCTGCGCTTGTCGCTTACCGCCCCGGCTCCGCGCGATCCGGCGTTGCGCAAGGAGATGACGCAAATTGGCACTTCACTCGATGCCGACTACGGCAAAGCCAAGTACTGTCGAATTCCGGATCATTGCCTCGACATTACCGAGATCGAACACATCATGGAAACCAACCGCGACCCCAAGGAACTGAGGGACGTTTGGCTGGGATGGCATAAGATTTCGCCGCCCATGCGCGCTCGTTACGTGCGTTTCGTTGAGCTTTCGAATCAGGGCGCTCGTGAGCTCGGATTCAAAGATACTAGCGAGCTATGGCGGGCCGGCTATGACATGCCCCCCGATGCCTTCAGCGCTGACGTCGAGAGGCTCTGGCAGCAGGTTCGTCCGCTTTATCTTTCGCTTCACACCTTCGTTCGCGCCAGACTCTCGCAACACTATGGCGCAGCTCTCGCTCCGCCAGATGGGCCCATTCCCGCTGATCTGTTGGGAAATCCGTGGGCACAAGCGTGGGGCGGCATTTACCCAATCCTCGGAATGCCTGACAACAGCCGCGGCTACGATCTCACCGAACTTCTCAAAGCTAAAAATCTCGATGCCAAGGGAATGGTTCACTACGGTGAGAATTTTTATAAATCGATGGGGTTCGCGCCGCTGCCGCAGACTTTCTGGGAACGGTCGCTCTTTACCAAACCAGCCGATCGCGATGTAGTCTGCCACGCCAGCGCGTGGGATATCGATAATAGAAACGACGTTCGCGTCAAGATGTGCATTCAGGTGCGGGATGTAGATTTCGTTACGATTCACCACGAATTGGGGCACAATTTTTACCAGCGGGCGTACGAGAATCAGCCATATCTGTTCAAGAATGGAGCGAATGATGGCTTCCATGAAGCCATCGGCGACACCATCGCTTTGGCGATCACCCCCGAGTATCTGCAGAAAATCGGACTGCTGGATAAGATTCCTCCTCCCGAGGCCGATATCCCGATCCTGTTAAGAGAAGCCTTGGACAAGGTAGCGTTTATTCCGTTTGGGTTAATGATCGATCAGTGGCGCTGGAAGGTTTTCTCCGGAGAAATCAAACCTGCCGACTACAACAAATCATGGTGGGAGTTGCGCAGGAAATATCAAGGTATCGCTCCGCCAGTGGAACGCACTGAGGCGGATTTCGATCCAGGAGCCAAATATCACGTCGCTTCTAATACTCCGTACATGCGTTACTTCCTTGCTGACATGCTGGAGTTCCAGTTCTATCGCGCACTATGCCGCGAGTCTGGGTACAAGGGGCCGTTGAATCGATGTACGTTCTATGGATCGAAAGCCGCTGGCGAAAAATTCAGCAAGATGCTGGAGATGGGCCAGAGCAAGCCCTGGCCCGATGAGTTGCAGACACTGACCGGAGAGCGCCAAGTAGATGCTAGCGCCATTCTGGAATATTTCGCGCCGCTGCAAAAATGGTTGGATGAGCAGAACAAAGGTGCGAAAGAAGGATGGTGATCGGTGTGATCGCAGACTTGCTCACTTCCCGAGCGATTCGGGAAAATGCAGCACGAGGTGCAGCGGTTCAATCTTCCCGCCGCCAAGCGGCTTGAGCACCAACAGACGGCCATCGGGTGCAAAAGCAATCGGTTGGACGCCCTCCAGAGTGGTGACGACCTCTGTATTGCTGAACTCCATAGTGTCAGGGTTGCGGATTTCCGACGCTAACAACTTGTTTCCATTAGCGAAGTACAAGTGTTTGCCATCATGGCTCCAAGCGTGCCAGTACGCTCCGTCGGAGGAAATCTGGAACTTTGAATGTACCGCGGGAAAGTCGGTGACATACAACTCTGTCCGGCCCGATTCGTTTGAAAGGTAGGCCATCCACTTTCCGTTGGGCGAGAGCAGGCCACCGTATTCGTTGTAGCTTTGAGTCAGCAGGGGAATTGGGCTACCACCCGCGACTGGTTGAGCGTACAGGTCGAAAAGTGTCTTGGGGTCCTGAATCCGCATGATCAGGTACTTTCCGTCTGGCGTCCAGGAATCCACATAAGACAGTTTTCTATCCGGAGTTTCCTGCTTTTCTTCCTGGCCGGTGGACAACGATTTGATGACCATGGTGGTCGTAGTTCCACCGCCAAACACGGTCGAGATTGCTATCTTTGCGCCGTCGGGGGAAAAGGCGCTAGACATGCCTCCTGCGGCATTGCTGGCCTGCCGGGTCAAAGTCTTGTGATCAATCTCGAAGACCCAAAGTTCCGAATCCGGTGAGCTCGGTTCGCGTTTAGCAAAAACGATCCTCTTGCCGTCCATCGAGAGTCTGGAGGTCTGTACGGAGCCACTCGAAGAATCGATGCCGGTCATCGGATCTCCGAATTCTTCTGTCTCTTTCCCGGGAAGCTTCACCCAGGCGAAGCGGGATTGGCTGGACTCCGCTTTGCGGTAGACCAGCGTTCCATTGGCAGAGGCGGAGAAATCTCCCAGATCTTTTGCATTCCAGTATTCGATGTCCTCCGTAACCGGTATGGGATTGCCGCTGACCGTCAACGAACCCGGGTCGAAGCGCTGCGCCAGCAGATTTCGATCTCTCACATAAAGCAGGTAGCCCTGGGTATAACTGGCGTTGGAGGCGCGTTCGACAGCCAGCTTGGTATCGCCACCGTCCAGAGAACCCGAGTAGAGATCACCGCTGCTCGCCCCCACTGCTCGCCGTGAGAACAGGAAGTGTTTGCCATCAGGCAAGAATAGCGGATTGCGATGAGTAAATCCGTTCGCTCCCAGCTTTGTAACCTGCTCTGGTGTCCCGCCAGCTTCAGCAACTTTAAATAGACCCTCCTCGATATTTGGCGTGAAAAGAATCACGCCTGCCTGACTCCAACTGCCACCGCGACCGGCCGGTGCGTCGCAGATGATCTGCACCGGGCCGCCGGAGGCGGAAACAGTTCGCAACTTGCCGCCAGCAAAGAAACCGACCATACGGCTGTCAGGCGACCAGAAGAGGAAGCTTGCGCCGTCGGTCCCGGCAACCGACGAGGCTTTCCCGCTCTCAAGATCACGGATCCAGATAATCGCAACGTTAGACGCTGCGCTGGGAAATGCTACCTTTCGACCGTCGGGAGAAATGGCAATGCCCCCGAATGCCCCGAAAATCATGCTGGTTCCGGTTGGCAAATCAACTTCTGCCCTCGTCGGTTGTCGCTCGTCCGAGGCGAGTCGGGAATAGTAGAGCGCTCCAATCAGGGCGCCGAGAGCGAGCACCCAGCCAATCGCGCCGAGCGCGCCAAGAAGCTGTCGATGTTGCCGGCGGGCGCCAACAACCGCGACTGGAACGCCGGCTTTGCTTCCCATCTCCGAAATGGTCTGCAATTGCACCTTCAGATCGTGCGCCGACTGCCAGCGCTGGTCTGGATCTTTCGTGAGGCAGTTGCGAATTAACCTGTCGAGAGCGGGTGGAGCGAACGGTTGGGCCGAGCTGATGGGCTCAGGCTCCTTCTCCAATATTGCCGCAAGCACTCCGACCTGTGATTTGCCGTCGAAGGCGCGGTTGCCGGTTGCCATTTCATAAAGCACGCAGCCAAAACTGAAAATGTCGGAACGCGCGTCAGCCTCGGAGCCTTGCAACACTTCGGGAGCCATGTACTGGAAAGTTCCGACGATGGCGCCTTTCTGCGTGAGTGCTGCTACGGGCGAAGTCAGAATGCTCACATTCAGGGTTGGCGTGGAGGGCGTGAGCGGTCCACCGGGAAGGTTTGTCGAGGCCGTTCCTGGAACAACGCGAGCTTTGGCCAAGCCAAAATCCATCAGCTTTGCGCCCGACTTGGTGAGCATGATGTTGCCCGGCTTCAGGTCGCGATGGATCATCCCCTGGCGATGCGCTTTTTCGAGTGCGTCTGCAATTTCGATGGCAACTTTCAGGACTTGCTCAACCGGCAGTGGGCCTTTCAGTAAGCGCGAGGCGAGCGTTTCGCCTTCGAGATACTCCATGACCAGAAAGGCGGTCCCGTCCTGATGGCCGACGTCGAAGAGGGTGCAGATGTGCGGATGCTGCAGTGAGGAAATGGCTCGTGCCTCACGTTCAAACCGCGCTTTCAGATCGGGGTCTGATTGCAGCTGAGTGGGAATGATCTTGATGGCAACGATCCGGTCCAGTCGGGTGTCCCGCGCACGGTACACTTCACCCATGCCGCCAGCGCCGAGCGGCGATTGGATTTCGTAGGGACCAAGCTTTGTGCCAGAGATGAGAGCCATTCCGTGGACGCATTATAGCCGCTGAAGAGACTCGCAGACATTTGCGGTCAGCGATCGGGGCTGATTTTATCTGGAAAGAGAAAGATGGTCCGCGCAAGGTCGGATGACAGCGTTTCCTCGCGATAGTATTTCTTCAGAATATTGTCCTTCCAATTCAGCAGGTCGGTGTTGCTAGCAGCGAATTCAGGCCACGTTTGCGAGCTTTCCGCTCGCGCCATTCGCTCGCGAATTAAAAGCAGGAAGGCCCACGTGATGGTTTCGTTGTAAAGATTAGGCTTGCCGTTTGCAGTTGCAAAGCGAGCCAGCGCTGCGGAAAAACGCTGGAGAGCTTCAAGAGCAGGGTATCGATGCAAATAGAGGAAGCCCATCTTGACGTGGTCGCTATGGTGGAAGGATTGATTAGCTAGGCCGCAATCCTCGAAGCTCGCCATGAACTCATCATCGTTCATGCGATGCCTCTTTCCGGCCTTTTTTTACCGGCCTGCTTCTTCCCGGGTCTCCCGCTCCCGGATTCGGTGAGGCGGTGGCTTGCTGAGGAATCCAACTCGAGACCGTAGAACTTTTTTAAATCCTTGATGCGTCCAAGGCTGTCCTGATTGAAAGGGCACTTTCCATCGAAGGCGTGCAGAACGATGCCTTCGAGCAGATCGCCGAGACTCAAGTCGTGAAAATCGGCAAATGCCCGCAGGACCTTCAATAACCGCTTTTCAATGCGAACGCCGGTTTGTACCCGCTCGACAACATATTTATCGGAATTCTTCATATCGTGGTACCAATGTACTACGGTACATTGTCTAGAGCAAAGACCCTCCCACATACAGCCCGCTCACGCAGGCCCGGGCGGTCCTCGTCCAAATCTTCGGCATCACCCGTTCAACCACATATTTGTGATGCCTGGTTCGCTATGGCGTGAGTAGGGTCTGGGAGAGTACCGTCCCTCCGCACCGTGCATTAGTCCCAGGCAGGGAGACTTGGTTGTAACCCTCAGTGGCTGCCATATATATTGAAACTCCGAATAGGCGCATCTAATTCGTAATGGAGAGAAGTATGTCGTTTCTTGCTCGTTGTACGCCAACAATCCTTATGGCATTCGCGATCTCAGCCGCCGCCCAAACTATGCCTGCCTCTCAGCCGCCCATATGGAGCGCTAAACCGGACGTTGCGGCGTTTGAGAAGATCGAGAATGATCGACTGGCCGCCGCCCAGCATTCGATCGATGCCATCGTCGCCGTCAAGGAAGGCAAGACCATTGAGAACACACTGGTCCCCTATGACGAAGCCGTGAGGCAGCTTAACGCCGCGAATTATTTCGCGGGATTGATGCAGGAAGTGCATCCCGATGAGACTTTCCGCGATCATGCGACAGCGATGACGCGCAAGGTGAGCGCCGTCGCCACCGCTCTTTCCCTGAATCAGGACGTTTACCACGCATTGGCGAGCCTTGATTTGTCGCACGCCGATCCTGCGACGCGTTACTACATGCAGCGCACGCTGTTGGAGTTTCGTTTGGCTGGCGTCGACAAGGATGATGCGACTCGTACCCGCCTCAAGAAACTGAACGATCAGCTCACCGATGAGCAGTCGATGTTCGAGCGCAACATCTCCGACGGTCAGAAGAGTATAGACGTGAAAGACGTGACAGAACTTGATGGCCTGCCGCAAGACTATATTGATCGCCACCAGCCCGGTGCCGACGGCAAGATTCACATCACCACGGATTATCCCGATGCTTTGCCCGCCCTAAAGTTCGCCAAAAGCGTCGAGCTGCGCCGCCGTCTTTGGCTGGCGTTTGACACCCGCGCCTATCCCAAGAATGCCGATGTCTTAAAGCAGATGATGCAGACGCGTTACGACATTGCAACTCTGCTGGGCTACCCATCCTGGGCCGACTACAACGCCGCCGATAAGATGATCGCAAAGGGAACAAACATCGGCGACTTCATCCAGCAACTCAACACTGCGACGGGGCCGTTGGTTCACCGTGAGTTCGCAATGCTGCTCGCGGAAAAGCAAAAAACTGATCCGCAAGCTAAGGAAGTTGGAGATTTCGAGGTCTCACATCTGAGTGAAATGGTTCGGCGTTCTGAGTACAACTTCGATTCTCAATCTGTTCGCCCGTATCTGCCCTTTCAGCAAGTGAAGCAGGGGATTTTAGATACGGCGGCAAAGCTCTTCCACGTCACCTTTGTAGAAGAGCTCAATGTACCGGCCTGGGATCCGTCCGTTGAAACTTGGGACACGATTGAGAATGGGAAAGTGATCGGTCGCTTCTATTTGGACATGCATCCGCGCAAGGGGAAGTTCAGCCACGCTGAAATGGACCCGGTCTTGGATGGCGTTCGCGGTAAACAAATGCCGGAAGCGATATTAATCTGCAATTTTCCTGCTCCCACCGTTAGCGATCCGGGGCTGATGGAGTACGGAGACGTGGTGACGTTCTTCCACGAATTCGGCCACTTGATGCACCACATTCTCGGCGGTCAACAAGAATGGGCCGGAATCAGCGGCATCTCCATGGAGGGAGACTTCGTGGAGGCTCCATCGCAGATGCTCGAGGAATGGATGCGAAGCCCGCAGGTGCTCGCCACCTTTGCTCACAATTACAAAACGGGTGAGCCCATTCCGGCGGAGCTGGTTGCTCGCATGAACCGCGCCTCAGCATTCGGGCGCGGAAATTGGGTTGCAACCCAAACCGAATACACCGCGGTTTCGTACGACATCTACAAGACTAAACCGCAAGACGTCGATCTCGACGCAGTCACCTTCAACGATGTGAAACGCTACACCCCATTCACGCCAACTCCTGGCACGCACATGTATACGTCGTTCGGACACCTGGGCGGCTATTCGTCAGCCTATTACACGTATTTGTGGGACAAGGTCATCGCCGAAGACTTCTTCATGCAATTCGACCACGACAATTTGCTGGCGGGGGAAGCACCAATGCGCTACCGGCGAGTCGTGCTCGAACCAGGTGGATCGATGTCGGCAAATGACCTGGTAAAAAATTTTCTAGGCCGTCCGCAGAACATGGCGGCGTTTCAACAATGGATGGGTGAAGAGTTTCAGCCCGCTGCGGCTGCCTCGAAGGCGGGACAATAGCAAACGTAGGCCCGGACACCGCAATCCCGCCCCGGCAGAGTACCGGGGCTCCTGATTTTTGTCGGAGCGTGCTCGGCATCCCGGGTCGCGGGAACGAGTTTCGTGTAAGTTTGACCCTCGTCTATCCCTTCACTAAACTGAAATCCATCTCATGCCCGAAATCATTCACATCAAACTCCCGGACGGGTGCGTTAAGGAAGTGCCTGCGGGCACCACCGCGCTGGATATCGCTAGATCGATCAGCCCGCGACTGGCTGACGCTGCTCTCGCCGCCAAGATTATGGACTATGGTTTTGACTGGGAAAATCCAACGCACGTGGGGATTGCTAAGACGAGTACTGTCCCCCCGGTCGTGGACAAATCGAAGCTGATTGATCTGACGCGGCCGCTGGAGAAAGATACTGACCTTCGCATCCTCACAGATAAAGATCCCGAGGCTTTAGAAGTTTATCGGCACTCTTCGGCTCATCTTCTGGCTGCGGCGGTACTCGAACTTTTTCCTGAGACCAAGCTGGGACATGGTCCCGCAACCGAGAACGGATTCTTCTACGACTTCTATCGTCCGACGCCTTTTACTCCTGACGATTTGGAAAAGATCGAGAAGAAGATGCAGGAATTGGCGCAGCAGAATATTCCTTACGCGCGTGAATTTCTGCCGCGCGAGCAGGGATTGGAGGAGTTCAAAAAAGAAGGCGATTTCATGAAGTGTCATTTCATCGAGCAGTTCACCAAGCCCGATGAAAAGATCTCCATTTATCGGACTGGTAAGTTCACAGATTTCTGCCGCGGCCCCCATATACCGTCGACCGGAAAGATAAAAGCTTTCAAGCTGCTGAATATCGCCGGAGCCTACTGGTTGGGCGACGAAAAAAACCCGCAACTCCAGCGGATATATGGGACGGCGTTCTTCTCCAAAAAAGATCTCGAAGATCATCTTCATCGAATCGAAGAGGCCAAGAAGCGCGACCATCGCTTGATCGGACAGCAATTAGATTTGTTTTCGATTCAGGAGTTGGCGGGGCCGGGGCTGATTTTTTGGCATCCCAAGGGCGGAATCATTCGCAAGGAAATGGAAGACTGGATGCGCGCCGAATACATTAAGCGCGGCTATTCGCTCGTGTACACACCGCACGTGGCGCGCCGGCAATTGTGGCAAACCTCCGGGCACGAAGGCTATTACGCCGAGAATATGTTCGACATCATGGAACTTGATGACGCGGAATATCGACTGAAGCCCATGAATTGCCCGTTCCACATTTTGATCTACAAAGACTCGTTGAAGTCGTATCGGGATTTGCCGGTGCGACTCGGGGAGCTGGGAACTGTTTATCGCTACGAGCGCTCGGGAGTGATGCACGGGCTCCTGCGCGTGCGGGGGTTTACCCAGGACGACGCTCATATTTTCTGCACGCCGGATCAGATCGAATCAGAGATCGAAGCTTGCCTGGACTTTGCTTTGGATGTGCTCAAAGACTTCGGATTCGATAAATTCCAGACCGAGCTTTCCACCTGGAATCCCGATGACCGCAAGAATTTCGTGGGCAGTGAAGAACAATGGAATATGGCAACGCGGTCGTTAGAAAATGTTCTGAAGAAGCGGAATATCGAATACAAAACTATCCCTGGCGAAGCCGCCTTTTATGGCCCGAAAATCGATATCAAGCTCGTCGACGCGATTGGGCGTCTGTGGCAGCTTTCCACGGTCCAGTTCGACTTCAACCTGCCGCAGCGGTTTGCGTTGGAATATGTCGCTGAAGATGGATCGCGCAAACAGCCGCTAATGGTGCATCGCGCGCTGTACGGGTCGGTGGAAAGGTTCTTCGGCGTTTTGATCGAACACTATGCCGGCGCATTTCCAGTATGGTTGTCGCCAGTGCAGGTCGTGATGATTCCAATCGCGGAGCGGCATATCGAGTACGCCAATAAAGTCGCAGCGCAATTGAAAGAAGCAGGCGTCCGAGTCGAAGTCGACGGACGCAATGAAAAGATGAACGCAAAGATCCGTGAGCACGCGATGCAGAAGGTCCCGTTCCTGCTCGTGGTGGGGGACAAGGAAGCGGAAGCGGGACGGGTGAACGTCCGCACTCGCGGGAAAGAGAAGACCGAGGACATGGGGGCGGAGGAATTTGGGGGAAGGATACGGAAACTTATAGCGGATCGAGCCTCGGCGCTGTAGCTCTGTTGGGAGAGCTTGCTTCATGGTGAAACGTCCAAAATCTCTATTTGTGTTCCTCTTGTGTCTGTGTAGCAGCGTTGTTGGCCAGCGGTATTTCCCGGATCACGCTTTCGAGCAGCAAGACAAGAGAAACGATTTCGTCGTTGGCTGGTATTCCGGCCAGTTGAGGGCGCTGAAAGAGCCCTCGCTTTGGCAAATGTCGAAAGACGTTCAGAGCGAACAGGCTTACCGATTTTTATGGCTCCGGTCCTTCCACCATCCGGTTGCGGTTCGGTTGGAAGTACAGCCAGACGGATCCGGGATCCTCACTACCAAAGTTACGAGCGGAGCCGGTGGTTACGAACCGGGAAAGTTGATTGAAGATTCCACGAAGAATGTTTCTAAGGAAGCGGTGCGTTCGTTCTTGGCTCACGTTGACGAAGTAAAGTATTGGAGTCTTCCCACTAGCGAACCCGCGAATCCGAACATCGTTGCTCTCGATGGAGCAGAGTGGGTCTTGGAAGGGGTGCGCAATGGCGCTTATAAGATTGTGGACCGTTGGTCTCCGGAGAAGGGCCCAATAAGAGATTTGGTCTTAACGATGACTATCGACCTTGCCGGAATGAAGCTGCTCTATCAGGATGTATATTGAAAATCAGTTGAGGGCTCTCCATCCTCCGCCAACCTAGCGCAACTCAGGAACCACCCGCAACGCGCGTCCTTTCGGCAGGCGATAAACCGAAAAATCACGCTGATCGAGGGTGAATATCGTGTCGAGGCCATCTCGCGCTGCGAGATGGACGAGCGCAGCATCTGCCAGCTGGATTCGGCTGTCGCGGTACTTCTTCAGAATGGAAGCGATTGGTTTGGCGTCAGTGGTGGTTAAGGGCAGCAGTTCGAGGAATCCCGTGTCGATACTGTTGAGCAGTTGCTGAACGGCATTGCTGTCCCGGCGTACGAGCCATGCGGCCTCGGTGATCACTGGCCAGCAAGTGAATAGAGGACCCGGAAGATCGCGTAGGGCTTCGACGCAGGTGCGGTGATACTGATCGCGTCGGCTGAGGATGGCAACGATGGGGCCGGTATCCGCCAGGACCCGCCTCATTTACTTTTTCCAAATCCCTTCAAGTAGCGCTTATTTGTGCTCAAGTCCCTGGGGCCGTTCCGCGCAGGGCCGATGATCCCCGCCTCTTCGGCGAGGTCATACGCGGAACGCTCTCCCCCAGAATGTCCCAGATAGTTTTCGAGAGCTTCGCGAACAAGCTCAGATTCAGTAGTTCCTTTGGCACGCGAGCAGTCGCGAAGACGGACGGTCAGGGCCTGCGGAACGCGAACGGTTATGCGATTGGATGCCATGTGTCGGACATTATATCACTGTATGTCTGACACTTTTCCACCCCCCAGGATTCCCTCAGGGTCTGGAGCAGGTGAGACACTTGGCGCTACGTTAGCTACAATCCTGTTTCGTGTCTTTGCCCTTTCAAATCCAGACTTCCTTGGGTCGTGCCCGTGCCGGAACCCTGTTCACTCCCCATGTCGAGGTACAGACCCCTGTCTTTATGCCGGTCGGGACGCTGGGTTCGGTTAAAGGCGTCTCTCAGGACATTCTGGAAGAACTTGGCGTCCAGATTCTTCTCGGAAATACTTACCACCTCTACCTGCGGCCTGGAGTCGGCCAAGTTAGAAAGCTTGGCGGGCTGCACCGGTTCATGTCATGGCCGCGCGCAATCCTCACCGATTCCGGCGGATTCCAGGTCTTCAGCTTGAGTGACCTGCGCAAAGTGTCCGAAGAGGGTGTGACGTTTCGTTCGCATTTGGACGGGTCTTCCCATTTCTTCTCCCCGGAAAGCGCAATGGAAGCCCAGATTGGCATTGGTGCCGACATTATTATGGCGTTCGACGAGTGCACTGAGTATCCGGCTGATCGCGAACGAGCCAGAAATTCAATGGAACTGACCCTGCGCTGGGCCGAGCGCGGCAAGACATATTTCGAAGAGCACAAGCACGAAGTTCCATGGAGAACCGATGGCGCAGCCCCGTCCGCCACTGCGCAAGATGGGCTTACCCAGGCTCTTTTCGGAATCGTCCAGGGAGGCATGGACCTTGCCCTACGCAAAGAATCCGCCGAACGCACCATCGAGATCGGCTTTCCTGGATACGCCATCGGGGGCCTGAGCGTCGGAGAGCCACGATCGCTCACTCGCGACGTTGTTGAGGCTACGCTTGAATACCTCCCGAAAGACAAGCCGCGTTATCTGATGGGGGTCGGAACTCCAGAAGAGATTGTGGAATACGCGAATCTGGGGGTCGACATGATGGACTGCGTGCTCCCCACACGGGCTGCGAGACATGGGCTGCTTTTTACGTCGGAAGGGAAAATATCCATCAAGCAGGCCCGCTATGCCTCAGATCAAGGCCCATTGGATCCGAATTGCGGCTGTCGCACCTGTTCTCGATACTCGAGGGCATATTTGCGCCACCTCTATGCATCCAATGAGATATTGGCCCAGATTCTTAATACTGTTCACAACCTTACCTTCTATCTTGACACCATGCGGTCCGTGCGTCATTCTATTGGACTTGGTTCCCTTGAACACGGGAAAGGGGCGCGTTTTCTTTCTGGAGAGCAGTCGCCATTGAAGCCGTAGTCCCCCTCCTTGTTCCTTTCTAAAGATGGATTGTCCGGCCTGAATACGCGAGAATCCCGCGATAAATCACAGAGGCCCGTAATGTTGGAAGGCGCAGTTACGGATTTTTGGCGCAAAAATAGGTCCTGATTCAATGACGGTTTTGGCATTGCAAGCCGGCGGCGGTCTAAGTTGGATCGGGTTCGCCCCCCTCATTCTTATATTTGGCATCTTCTATTTTTTGCTGATCATGCCTCAGCAGCGGCGGCAGAAAAAATGGCAGCAGATGTTGAGCGAACTCAAGACCGGCGACAAGGTCGTGACCAGC
>Ga0073928_10003197_pt1 | contig 26311 bp, 22 predicted proteins | sample PaiPotPPA55metaG_FD_76969 | JGI IMG/M metagenome (GOLD analysis project Ga0073928, IMG submission 76969) | Iron sulfur acid spring bacterial and archeal communities from Banff, Canada, to study Microbial Dark Matter (Phase II) - Paint Pots PPA... ...
CCCTGGAAAGCGGCTGGAACCCGTCAGCGTACTCGTCGCGCGCACCTGCCCGCCTTGGTATCTTAATCGCACCTTGGAAACTGTGCATCTCCCCCACCGCCAGTAGCTTTTTCACGACACCCCCCTATTTGCAGGTGCGAAATAGGAGGACGAGGTGAGAAACCATCTTTTGGAAAGAAGCCGGGCGAAGCAACCATCGATAGTTGCAAAGCCAGTTCGTCGGTATGGTTCTTGAAGACGTATTCAACGAACCTTCTGTGACGTTTAACAGTGCGTTTCTTCAACTTGTCATTAACAAATAGAGAGGTGCGTCTTGATGAAAACCAGCAAAATACTAACTGCTGCACGTTTGACAGTGGCCATCGGCGGATTCACCCCTTCTATCTTTGCTCAAGCAGGCGGAGGCGCCGGTGGCGTGGCTGGCGGCGGGGCCGTCGCGGGTGCGCCGGCAGTTGCAGGCAGCGGTGCGAATATGACCCACCAAGCACCATCCGAGGGTCAACCAGGGGACCCTGGCGCCAGCAAGCGCAGCCCCTGGAGGAAGCGCGTCTAGCGATTATATGTCGAACGAGGGCGCAAATGGGCCTCAAAACTCATCAATGAGCGGCCCGTCGGCACAAAATGAGGAAACACGGACACGTTGGCTCGAAACCAAAGTCGAGCGCGACATCGTGGCTGCGCGCGCCGATGGTGTAAATGTCTCCAAAGCGCAGCATCAGAAGTGGATTGGCAGTACCGCTTTATCTAAAGGCGATAGGACAGGAGCGACGCGACATTTCCAGCGCGCTGAAAGGGATTTGCGTGCAGAAGGTTTTCGCATGAGCCGCAATAGTATGCAAGACGACGATTTCCCACACTAACCTCAACGCGCATGAGACCAACCAGGAATCAAACGCAGCAAATATGCATTCCGACCGCGGGACAAATGCTGCTTATTGAGTAGTGGCTAGCTGGCGGGACCACTTGCGCAGCTCATCCACCTAAGCTTCGCGCCCTCAACCTTGATGCTCGGGCCTGAAACAGGCCCGAGCATTGCCACAATAAGCCGGGTCTGCCGGCATCCCATCAGGCCCGACTGGCCGTTGCGTCAGCAGGCAGTTGTAGCATGCAGTAGTATCGTCGGCATTGATCAAGCGTTCACCCTCAAGCGAGCGAAAATAGCCCATCTTCGTACGTAACATAATGCAGAATGTCTGATTCTCGCGGACCATAAATTGCCCTAGCAACAGAATTTCTACATATAGCGTCAGCGCGGGGCCCGGATTTGAGCCCGCTGGAGGTCTTAACCATTCTGCTGGACGCTACCAGCCTGGAGGATCGCGCGCCGCACCAGCGTCTTTGCAATCGGCACCTTATATCCGTTGTCGGCCAGTGGCTTCGCACCATTTAATGCAACGTCCGCGGCATGTCCGGCAACCACAGAATCGAGAGTCGCACCAGCCAGGACTTTTTCTGCGTCGGGCACGCGCCATGGAATGGGCGCGACTGCACCCATTACGATTCGCGCCTGAAGCACGCGACCGGCGGCGCTTTCCACAACCGCAGCAACGCTCACCAATGGCCAGTCGAAGCTTTGCTTCTCGCGTGCCTCGAGATAGCTGCTGTCTGTGCCGGGGCTTGGGGCCGGCACAATTATTTCCGTGATTATCTCTTCTGGCTGAAGTAAGTTTTCGCGGAGCACGTCAGTCTGAGGCAGCACGAAGAAGTGCTCCAACTCTACTTCATGTTCCCCGTTTTGACCGAAAACCCTTGCTCTTGCGCCGAACGCGATCAGCGCCGGGGCCAGATTCGAGGGATGGACTATGTAAGATGGGCCGCCGCCTAGAATAGCGTGATAGCGGTTGAGCCCGTCGGCGGCGTAGCATTTCAGCCCACCCTTTTTGAGACAATCGACCTCGGGATGACGAAAATACCAGCAACGCGGACGTTGCAGCAGATTGCCCGCAACGGTCGCGAGATTCCGGATTTGCGGAGTGGCCGCGGTACCCGCAGCCTCTGCTATCGCGGCATAGCGTCCGCGAACCTCCTTCGAATTTGCAACTTGATCCAACTTGACCAGAGCGCCTATCCGCAGTCCCGTTGCGCCATCTAATTGGATGGCATCCATCCCGCCGAGCCCTTTCAGATTAATCAATGCACGCGGTTCGATAATTTCCTGCTTGAGCAAATCGACCATGTCGACGCCGCCAGCCAGCGCAATATTGCCCCGTTGCGCAAGCAGTCTCGATGCGCCTGGCAGGTCGGAAGGGGTGATAACTTGGAACCTATTCATATCAGCGATTTCTGTGCGTGCTTATGGGCTCCGGGGCGTGAAGTAATTAGCAAGCAAGGAGAAAGTCCGAAGCAATGCTTTGTTTCCGCGTCTCCCGTTCCTCACTCTTTTCTTCAGATTTTTCCCAATGCATCCAACACGCGGTCTGGGGTTATTGGCAGCGAGCGTACCGGAACACCGATCGCGTCAAACACCGCACATCCGATCGCGGCCGCAGTTGCGACATGCGCCGCTTCACCAAGGCCCAGCACACCCGTGTTGGTGACGCCATTGGCGACCTCAACGAAAATGACCTTAATGCCGGGCGTGTCGAGCGGCCCGGGCAACTTGTAATCGTCCATCGTTGGATTCACCATCACCCCGATTTTGGGATCGAGCCTACGCTCCTCGAAGAGTGCAAATCCAACGCCCATGATGATGCCGCCGTTGACCTGGCTGCGTGCGGTGAGCGGATCGATGATCAATCCAGCATCATGAACCGCAATCACTTCGAGCACCCGAACAATTCCAGTTTCGGTATCGACCTCGACCTCGGCGAACTGACATCCCGCCTGGTTTGTTCGGAAGCCCTGGTAGTCAGGAACGTGTTCGCCATCGGCGGAGAGTGAGTCCGCCGGAATACGCCGGCATACTTCGGCGAAAGATAGAGCACGGGATGGCTCGAACCGCACGCGGATCGTGCCGTCGCGTGCCTCCAAATCTCCAATCTCAGCTCCGAGCGCCGGCGCTGCCAGGCGAAATAACTTATCCTTGAGATGCGCAGCGGCCTGGCGCACGGCGGGGGTAGTCGACGGCGCCGTGCTGCTGCCGCCCGAGGGCACTGCATATAAATAGCGCGTATCGCCAATTTCGACGCGTACCTGCGACAATGGAATCCCGAGTTCCTCTGCCGCGACCATGGCTAAGATAGTGCGCGTGCCGGTGCCAATATCCTGCGAGCCGGTGCGCAACTCGGCCCGCCCATCACGGTACGCAACCATCTGTGCCTGCGAACCAGGACGCCCTAACCCATGCCACGAACCGCTGGCGACACCGATTCCACGGCGCACCGAACCTTTCTTTGGCGTTGCGCGGCTCCGTTCGTCCCATTTGAAAGCACGAGCGCCGAGTTCGTACTCCAAAGCACGGACGGCATCTGAGTTGTTGCGGCGCCGGAATTCAAGCCGGTCAATTGCAAGCCTGCGGGCCAATTCGTCGACCGCCAACTCCAGTCCGAAACACCCCTGAGGCCAACCAGGCGCTCGCATTGGCGAGGACGGGCCAGCATTGAGGTAAATATTGCGCTCTTCGGTACGAACGTTAGGGCAATTGTAAAGCTGCTTGTATGGTCCTGAACTGCCCGCTCCTCCACCAATTCCGCCACTGCCGCGCTGAATCAGTTCAATTGCCGTCAGTTTGCCGTCAGCCGCGGCGCCCAGCTTCACGTGTTGCCATGAGTTCGGTCGATTGCCGGTCGCCAGATGCTCGGCCGCACGCGGAAGCATCAACTTCACCGGCGCCGCGGCCTCGCGCGCTAGCTGCGCCGTCATAATGACTTCTGCACCGGCTCCGAATTTCGAGCCGAAGCCCCCGCCGATGTAGGCGGTAATAACACGCACATTCTCAGGCGGCAGAGCGAAGAAAACCATCAGATCGTCGCGCACGGTAAAGATCCCTTGAGTCGAGACCCAGACTGTAAGTTGATCGCCATCCCATCGGGCTACCGACCCGTGCGTCTCAAGCGAGACATGCGCTTGCACCTGCGTGGTGTAAATTGCCTCGTGAACCGCGGCAGCTTGCCCGAATCCGTGCACGACATTGCCAGCTTCGAAGAGCTTGGCGTTCGTGGCGTTGGAGCCGGAGGCAAACACTGGAGGCGCCGAGGGTTTGAGCGCCTGTTCCATGTTCGCGATGAAGGGCAGCGGCTGGTAATCAACTGTGATGGCGGCGAGGGCGTCGTCGGCGACCTGAGGGGAAATCGCGGCCACTGCCGCCACCTCCTGCCCGGCAAAGCGCACAACCTGGTCGTCACGGGCGATTGCCGCGCGCACACCTGGAATCCTGCGTGCTCCCGCCAAATCGATCTTGCCGACCCGTGCATGCGGGTAAGGACTGCGCAGAATGGCGCCGTAGAGCATTCCGGGCAGCTCGATATCATAGGTGTAGCGGGCACTGCCGGCCGCCTTCAGCGGACCGTCGAGCCTCGGCGTATCGACACCGACAACGGCGAATCGCTCGTCCAATTCCCATGGCGTCGGTTCATCGTCAGGAACAACGACGGTGACGTCTTGAACTTGACGGGCGAAGCCCAGCTTCAATGTGAGCCGGCGCGCCATCTCTTTCGACTCGGCAGGTGCCGTGCTCCAATGCAGAGCTCTCTAAGGAAAGCTCGCAATGTTGTCGGATATGCGCCTGCGCTCATCAGACTTTCCGCTCGGTCAGACTGCGCAGGTCGGTGGCTGCGGCAAGCGCTGCCTTGAAAACGTGCGGATAGGTGCCGCAGCGGCAAATATTGCCACTCACCGCCCGTTTGATTTCGTCGAGGCCTGAATTTGGATCGCGATTAAGCGCAGCGGCGACCGACATAATCATCCCCGGCGTGCAGAAACCGCATTGCAGGGCATCATTTTCGACGAACGCATGCTGAACCGGATGCATCTCGGCACCAGTGCCGAGCCCTTCAATGGTGGTGATTCGATGTCCGCGCGCATCTGCGATGAGAATCATGCATGAATTAACAGGGGAGCCGTCGAGATGAACGGTGCAGGCGCCGCAGGCGCCACGGCCGCAGACTAATTTGGTGCCATATAGCCCCAGGTGATCGCGTAGTACTTCAAGCAGGGTGACGCGAGGCTCTACCGTTATCTGGCGAACAGCCCCGTTGATATTCAGTTCAATCGTCACAGCCTCGGGTCCAAGCTGCTCCGCTATGCCATCGTCCGCAACCGCAGGCGCCTCTGCCGAACCTGCGGCGCTCGCTGATGGCTTTCTGATGGTACCGATTCCAGCAACGACCGCAGCCGCTCCCGCGCCTTTGATAAACGCGCGGCGGCTAAGCTGTGAACCAACCTTTTCGGCGCTGGTGCGATCGTCGTTCATGAATTGCGTCAGGATGTTATGGCGCCGAGGCGCCTGCACCTACTTTCAAGACTGATCCATTTCAGTGTTTGCAGATTCGAAGGCAATCACGGTGACGCATGCGATAGCCATCAGGCCAAGTCCGGCCAGCAGGGCGAGGCCGGCGGTCTTCGAAAAGTAAACGCCTCCAATCATAATCTTGTCAATCTGCCGGCCGGTGTCATAGCCCTCGCGTGAGATGATCCAACTCGCAAACGAAGAGGCGCGCCCGTTCCAGCCCAAACGCGCTACCACCGCGCACACGTGAATCAGCGGTGCGAACGCGATTACGGCGAGCACGACCGCGGCTAATCCGGCGCGGGAACGCCGGTCCGGACCGGCCACGAGGGTGCCACCGATCCGAATAGCAAGGAGCAGACCGAGGGCAGTCGCCCCACCTTCCATGAAATAAAACTGATGTGCCTCCCACCAGGCCGCGAACGCTGGATTATCTGAGCGAATGAGCTCAGACGCAGTCAGCGAATAACTCAGCAGCGAGACCAACCCGATTACAAAAGCGAGCAGGATAAGCCAGCCGAGGAACCGAAATGGGCGAGCAGTGGCACGAATCTCCCCGCCTGCGGCTGCGCGTCGGTCATGAGTGCTCCCAGTCATTTGCTGGACCCCAGTCATCTGCTGGACCCCTTGCCGTCCATAGCATCGTCGATAAGGGTCCGCGCGATGTCAAACTGGCGGCTGACAGCACGGTAACGCTGTTATCGGAACCCGCCCGCCAGTGCTCCCGCGCCGGTTCTGGTAAGTCCAAGCGAGAGATAAACGATCAGCAGCACAAGTGTTCCGACGGTTAAGCCGATTCGGCGGAAACGCGACTGCAAGGGCGCAATCCCCGCGCGCGGACCCTCGGCGGAGAGCCGCCAGATGCGGGCGCCGACGTTCGCATACTGATACGTCGCAAGCACAATGACGATGACCACCAGCACGAGCTTAGCCGCTAACAGAGCTGAGAAGATTCCGGTGAACAACATGTTGAGAATTCCAGTGAAAACCAACACAGCAAGGGCCGTGAGAACGATCTCCCCCAATCGCCGGATCACCCGGCGGCTAACCTGCACTCGCGCGGGAGCATCGAGTTCGTCAGCGAGAATCGGCGCGAGTGCGAACGTCGCAAACAATGAACCACCCAGCGCCACGATTACCGCGCCAACGTGCACGAACAGCACCAACATCCGCCAAGTGAGCATCGCCTCATCCCTGTTCAATTTAAGCTGGCTGAGCACAAGCCTCAGTTCTGACAATTAGTTCAACACACCTCTAGGCAGAAGAAACCGCTGCTACAACGACTCGGAGAAAGGCGGGGCGGATGTCGGCTCGCTGGTCTGCGGAGCGTCCGATTTCGCGCGTCAACGCGGCACGCCACGGTGAAGCGCCCCTACGGTGACACGCAAACAACCCAGTAGTGATCCCATAGAACCTGGTCGCCCGTGCCTTGGAGGCACGGGCGACCGTTGCCTGCCTCAACAATTATTTATGACAACCCGCTCGCGACGATCGGGCAAGCATAGTACAAATTTCGACGCGATCTCATTTACCGGACTGTCCGGCACTCACCCGATAATGCAGCCTGACCTCGCCGGGATCCGGCTATGCTTTCTTACTTGACGATGAGACCCTCCAAATCGCCCTGTTCGCGCCAGCGGGCGAGCATTTCGTAAAAGCGCACTGCTCCGTCAGGGTCCTGGGCCTCAAGAAAGCCCTGTCCGTCGTGTTTCCCCTCGCCGTTGTAATAGCCCGGAGTGCAGATGTCCTGGTAGGCACTCATGAAGGTCGGTCCGGTCACCCTCTTCACCCACTCAGCCTCGTCCTCGGGCGTGGGCTCCACTGACTTGGCTTCGCGAGTTTTTACCTCCGTGATGACATGGGCGATGTGAGTGGCCTGCCCGTTCAGCATGTAAGTGAAATTCGGCGCCAGACCGGTCTGGGTGAGACCCATATGGAAGCAGTTCGGAAAGCCGTGGCTCAAGAAGCCGTAGTGGGTCTTCATCCCCTTCGCCCAATAGTCGGATAGGGACAGGCCGCCGCGGCCGTAGACCTCGAACTCGGCACGCCGGGTGTAGGCTGTGCCGACCTCAAAGCCCGTTGCGAAGATCAGGCAATCCACTTCGTACTCGACCCCGTCCACGACCACTGCGGTCTCGGTCACGCGCTCGACGCCTTTGCCCCTGGTGTCTACCAGCTTCACGTTGGGCCGGTTGAAGGTGGGCAGGTACTCGTCGTTGAAGGTCGGGCGCTTGCACCATTGACCGTACCACGGCTTGAGCGCCTCGGCGGTTTGTGAGTCTTTAACGACCGAGGAGACGCGAGCGCGAATCTCGTTCATCTTCTGGTAGTCAGCGATCTCCGACATGAGCGCCATCTCTTCGTCGGAGAGGTCCGAATTTTTTTTGCCCGAGAGCAGCTTGGAAAGGTTCTTGAAGAGGCTCGTCCACTTATCCCCGACCAAATCCTCCTCAATGGGGAGACCGGCCAAAATGGCGCAGAAGTTGTGGTTCCGATAAGCCTGCCATCCAGGATAGAGCGTTTTCACCCACTCCGGGTCGGTGGGCTTGTTGCCGCGTTCGTCCACTGAGGATGGCGTGCGCTGGAACACGTAGAGCTGCTTCGAGTGCTGGCCAAGATGCGACACGCACTGAATCGCGGTCGCCCCTGTCCCGATGATGCCGATGCGTTTGTCCCCGAGCTTGTGCAAGCCGCCGGTGGTATCGCCGCCAGTGTAGTCGTAGTCCCAGCGGCTGGTGTGGAAAGTGTGTCCCTTGAACTTCTCGATCCCGGGGATCGCGGGGAGCTTGGGCCGGTTGAGGGGCCCGCTTGACATGATCACAAAGCGCGCCTTGAATAAATCGCCGCGATCGGTCTTGATTGTCCACCGTCCCGTGGCATCGTCCCAGCGCGCTTCCTCGACCTGTGTCTGGAAGCAGGCGCGCTTATACAGGTTGAAATGCTTTCCGATCCGCTGGGCATGCTCGAAGATCTCTGGCGCGAATGAGTACTTTTCCTTCGGCATAAAACCGGTCTCTTCGAGCAGCGGCAGATAGACGTAAGATTCGATGTCACACTGAGCTCCGGGGTACCGGTTCCAGTACCAAGTCCCGCCGAAATCCCCAGCCTTCTCGATAATGCGGATATCGGTGATGCCAACCTCCTGAAGCCGCGCCGCGGCCAGGAGGCCACCAAAGCCGCCACCGATGATCACTGCATCGAGCTCTTCTTGGAGCGCTGGACGCGTGAAGCCCGGCTCGACGTAGGGGTCGTGGTTGTAGTGCTCGAGCGCGCCGGTGACTTCCCGGTACTGGTTGTTCCCGTCCGCGCGCAGACGCTTCGCGCGCTCCGCCGCGTACTTCTGGCGCAATGCGGCCGGGTCGAAGCCCAGCTCGTTGGGAGTCGGAATTCGGTTCGGTTTCGTTTCCACTACGGCTTCACTCATCGCATCAGCCCTCCTTCTCGATTAGGATGCGTGCTCGGCGGCGCATCTTAATTTTGGTCATTGTGTTGCACTCTGATTCCTGCGTTCTCCGCCACTAGGAGGTCCCAAATTACTACAATCGGCTGCTGATTTGCCAAAGAAACCGGCCTAATTCAGGCATCGGTTTTGTTCCAGCTTTCGCCCTATTTGGTTCGTGGCAAGAGCAAACTTCGACGGGCAGCTCTCGGCGAATTTTTGGCCGGAAGCGTATTCAAAAATCGCGGCGGTAGTTGATGAAATTGCCGGTCACCGTGGCGCCGAGGCTTTCTGCCGTGCGACGCGATGGCCAATTGTCGTCCAACACCAGCGTGTAACCTGCGTAACGCATACGATGGTGCGCCATGGTGGCGAAGGAACGTGCCGCCATCGCACGAGCAATACCTCTGGAGCGGGCTTGCTCGAGTACGCCTATATTGATCAAAGCGCCGCGCGTGCCACCGCCGCGTTCCGGCTTGAGCCGCACGCCCGTGCGCACCTGAGCCAGCACGCCGCTCAGGTCCGGCACCGAAAAGACCGCGCCGACTGGATTTCCGTCCACCAGCGCGACCGTCGAAAGATCGGCAACCAGGGTGCCGGCGAGCGGCAACAGCATCGGCCGCACCTCCTCGCGCGACACCGGGTTCCATCCCCAATGGCGCGAGAAGGCCGAATTAGTGACGTCGGTCCACACGTCGATCGCCGCTAGAAAGCCGTACTCGCGCCAGCTTCGAATCTCCGCGCCGCCTTGGTGCGCGGCTTGGATTAGGTGGCGGTAGCGCTCGAGAATTGGTGGCGTTAGAGCGGCAGTATAATCCACCTGTCCCTTTTCGGTCAGGAACTGAGCATTCTTGAAGTACCGATGGTAGCAGTCGGGGTTGCCGCGGAGCATAAACGACGGCAGCTCAGCATAATTGTCGATGCTGTACGGATAATCGAGAAATGCGGCAAAGCCACTGCGGGCAGCCTTCATCCCGCGCTGTGCGAGCCAATTGGCCGCTTCCTCGAGCAGCGCGTGGGCAGCCTCGTCCTCACCCGGCAGCGCTTCGAAATGGATTAACTGCCCGAGTTTTTCGTTCCAATGCTCGTTGTACCGATAATTAACAACAGCGCTCACGCGTGCCACGAGCTTGCCGTCACGCCATGCGCAAAAAGGGCATAAATCGAGATGTGCCGCCATCAAAGCGCGGCCCGCCAGCAGATCGATTTCGTTGCGGATATCCGGCGGCCACCAGGCGTCGCGCCCGCTATAGATCTCGAACGGCAGCCGAGCAAAATCTTCGAAGCGGTCACGGGTGCCGATTTTCTCAACGCGGATGCTCTGCGCGCACAACTGAGTTCACCGCCGACGATTCAACGGGCCTATTTTCCAACCGCCGAGATTAGGTGCTGGCACAGGACCACGATTCCCATTAACGAAGGCTGAACTACGGCTGCGAAGCGTCCGGGTTCTGTTGATTTTGCGAGTCCGGGTCCTGATTGCTCTGGTTGGCATTATCACTGTTGTCGGGATTGGCGTTCATTTGCGGCGAGTCGCCCCCATTGTCACTATCCGAGGGACCAGCCTGGGAGGGATCGCCTCCATTCTCATCGCCCGGCTGAGCGTTGGGCTGATCGGAGCTGTCGCCGCTGACATTGCTGTTGTCATTGCTGTTGTCATCGGCTGGCTGATCGGGCTGCGGTCCGCTATTCGGATCATTCGACTCATCTTGTTGGGCAAGTTGCGGAGCCTTCGCGGTGACGGGCGGTGCCAAGATAGCCACGCCGCTGGCGGAAACCCACTCGTGAGGAAAGTGCGGCACCACCAACACCAGCAGGCACGACAGAACCGCCCCTATCGGCAGATAAACATTTCTCATCGCAAATAACCTCCCGGCGCGATTGGAGCGAAGCTTAAAACATTGAACCGCCGAGCTTCTCCCAATTCAGGCGCCAAACCATCCTGCCAGTCTAGCGCAAATTGACCCATTTAATCGCTCCAGCAACGCTCCACGAATCCGCAGCGTAATTTGCGGCAGACGCTTGCACTTGGCGGTTTTTTTGGATAGTCGCGGCTCGTTTGCGCATCGGCGATCTCGCAGCCAAGTGTCAATAGGCGCGCGCGCATGTCCGGCAAAGGGCGCAACGTGACGGGTACGGCCACACTATCATCCTTCAAGAAAACGATTTCTGCTTCGACGCTTGATCGCGGATATGCGTCAGCAACGGCCAGCGCGTACGCCTCCATCTGGACTTGATATAGCGACACCTGATCGGCCGCGCGAGCATACTTGTAATCACGAATGATAACGCGATCGCCTTGCTCGATGAGAGCATCGATCTGCCCGCGAACGAACAGCGATTCGCCGATATTATAAAAGAAGGGGACTTCGCGCGCCGTGACAGCGCTGGTCACGACTTTTGCCAAGTAGCGGGCCAAGTCGGCGATGATTATCGCTCGCTCTTTGGTGTCGAGTCCGGCGGGGATGCCGAAGAGATCGACTAATTCGCCAATTTTGCGTTCGCCTCTTGCATCGGATTGGACCCGCTCCAGCACTGCGTGAGCGACGGTGCCCATCGCTGATGCTTTGGCGGACGCCGTAGCGCCGTCCACGCTCGCGGGCTCGGGTAGTTTAAGCCCATGCCGAAAATGGAACTGGCGCGGGCATCGATCGAAATCGGCGAGCGCGGTTGGACTGATCACCAGTTCGCACGAGCGGGGTGGCTCGAAGCTTAGGCGACGCTGTGTCAAGGCGGCCGATTCCTGATCATTAATCGGCAGATCAACCGCTGACGCAATTTCCGGCAGTCTTCGGGCGGACTCCGGCCGCATCAGAACTATCTTCGCACCTGCGCTCTCCGTGAACTCCCGCTCTTTGCGGGAGCTGACAAACGCGGCGAAAATCTCATCGCCGACAAAATTGCGAATCTGTTTCGCCCATCCCTGGAGCATCGCACCTTCACTGACAATCAGGCGGTCACGCGCACGGGTCAGCGCAACGTAAAGCAAACGTAGCGACTCGGCCTGCTGCTCGCCGTTGCTACGCTTGCGGAATTTATCGAGCATGTGGTTGGGAATCTCGTCCATTCCACTGCCGACGGCGTCGCAAAGTAACAGGCCGTTTTCCGGATCGGCCACCGGATTGCGCGTATCGCTGTCGGGCCTGCGTCCGGCATCGGCCAGGAATACCACCGGGAACTCAAGACCTTTCGCCTGATGTACTGTCATCAGACGAACGACATTCTCATTCTCTCCCAGAATCTGCGCCGGCGGCTCGTAAGGCTGCTGTTCGCCTAAGCGGCGCAGGTGGACGACGAAATCGTGAAACGTGAAGAGCCGGCGCGACTCGAAGTCGCGCGCGAGGTTAGCCAGCTTGCGCAAGTTGGCGACGCGCTGAGGCCCCTGCCGAAGCCCGAGCATCACCGCCTCATAGCCCGTCGCCTCGAGCGCATGCTCAACCACCCCGACAATCGTGCCTCGTTGGCGAAGCCTCCGTAACTCGCCAAGGATCCGCCACGCGCGAATGGCGTCATCGCGTCCTGCGGATAGCCAGGAGAAATCAGGGCCGCCGTCCGCGAAGGTGATGCAAAAGGGGCTTGCGGGCGAGAATTCGACACTCGCTTCGACCCGTTCGCTATGAAGTGCGATTTCGGCCAGACAGTCATCGGAAACAGCAAAGAACGGCGAGCGTAACGCGGCCGCCAGCGCCATCGAATCTGCCGGATCCTCGATCGTGGTCAGCAATTCGATGAGATCGAGCACTTCCTGACAAGCGAAGAAGCCCCGCCCCTTGACCGTGTAACAGGGGACGCCCGCATCCACCAGCGCTCCCTCGTAAATCGCGACGTCGGTGAACGCACGCAGCAGGAGCACGATATCGCTGTAGCGGACGGGCCGAAGCTCCGAGGTCGCCGAATCAGTGACCATCTCGTTGCCGACGAGTTGATTGATTCGAGAAGCTATCGCGGACCCTTCGAGCATGCGCTTGCGGCCCGCGTTGAGTCTGCGCGCACTGACGGTTGGAGGCGCCGATTCCATCACACGCCTGCTCGCGAAGGCGGCCGATTCGATAGGACTATCAGGAATTGCCGTAATTATTTCGACCGCCGGCTCTAATGCAGGCGTGCGCAACGCACTGAGTTCATGTTCGGAACTCCATTCAACCCAATACGGTGGCGGTGGCTGCTCGCGTGCATGCATCAGCGACGCACCGATTCCGTTGACGAATGCCACGATGTTCGGCGAAGAGCGCCGATTGCCAAGCAGCGGAAGCTCACGAATTGGTGAAGTCCCTAAGCGCTGTCTAATCCGGCCGAATCCAGCAACGTCAGCGCCACGAAATCGATAGATCGATTGCTTCTCATCGCCAACGAGAAACAGCTCCGGCGCTTCGACCTCGGTCTCCGGGTCAACCAGCCGGGCCACAATCTCATGTTGAATTGCGTCGGTGTCCTGGAATTCATCGACCAGCAGCGCTCGAATCAGCGCCCGGTAACGAAGCCGCGTGCTGGCACTGCGTTCGAGCAGATCGTTGGTCCGAAATAGCAAGTCGTCAAAGGTAACGACCCGCTCCTCCGCCTTGGCAGCCTCAAGCTTCAGGGCGAGGTCGCGTATCATGGCAGCGATCTCGAGCGCTCTTGGAATCGCCCGGTAGGCGCCATAAGCGGCGATCAATTCGCCGCCGAGTCCAAAGCGGCCATTCCCGGCGCGATTGACGATGTTCTTAATTGACGCTACGCAATCGCGGACGCGTCCTCGCGCGCTGGGAATGAATTCGCAAAATTCGTGGAGAAAGTCGAGCGCCTCAGGCTCAACGTGCGCGTTAATTGCGAGGATTCGCTCCTGGTATTCTTGCCGCCGTGTCCGCAACGGCGCAATCGTCTGTTCGGCGAGAGCGCTGAGACTTCCGGCCGCCAGCAGCTCGTCGAGCAGCCTGCTAAGCTCCCCCGCCAGAACCGCGACGCGGCTCGCTTCGGCCTGAATCCGCGCAGCGGCTTCGCACGTAGCATCGTAAAGCCATTGAGGTGTGCGCCCGAGCCGGGCCACCTCGTCGACAATTCGCATCACGATAGCGAGCGCACCTTCGCGCGGGGTTCCAGGGTCAAGGCCGCGCGCCCGCGCCAGATACCAGGCTCCCGGATCCGATTGTCGCACCGCATCTATCAGAACCTGTTTGCAAAGCCGCTCGAGGAACGTTTGGCTTTCGTAATCGTCGAGCACCTCGAAATCGGGATCGAGCGCCGCGTCCAGCGCATTCTCGCGCAGGAGCCGCGCGCAGAAGGCGTGGATCGTGGAGATGCGCGCAAGCGGCAGCATCGCGCGCGCGCGAATCAGATAAGATCGGCGCTCGCCCTGCGCTGGCGACAGAATACGCTCCTCAAGCACGGAAGCGATTCGCACGCGCATGTCATAGGCTGCTTTGTCCGTGAAGGTAATGGCGGCAACTTGCGCCGCGTTAAGCGGCTGACGGCCTTCGATCTCGCCTGCAATCAGCGCGACGAAGCGGCGCGCCAGCACTTCAGTCTTGCCTGAACCTGCCCCCGCCCTCACCAACAAATTGCCCGGCGTCAGAATTGCTTCACGCTGCTCTGCGCTGAGAACTACCGTGGAACTTCTCACGAATGGAACGCGGGCTTGCGATACCGGCAGACCCGGCGGTAAGGGCAATACTCACTGCATTTGAGTGGATCGACCTCGAACCTACCGCCGACAGCGCCGGCAACCAGGTTGAGAATGCGAGCGGCCACCGTCTTCTGTAGGGCTGCTTCGGGCGGCGCGCCCAACAGCGTCAGCGGAATCGGCTGCGGCTCGGTTTCCTTGTCTCTGTTCTTCAGCACGATATAGCTCGCGTCGACACTGGCTTCAGGCGACAATTCAGCGCGAAAATTCTCCGCCGCCCCAAGCGCATAGACCGGCATCTGCAAATCCTCGCAAGCGAAATGATCTGGCTTCAGCAACTCAGCATACTTGCTTATCCGGCGAGAGGTTTTGTAGTCGATCAGTCTGAGACGCCGGATCCGGCCAGCGTCGCGATAGATCTCCAACCGATCGATTTGACCAACCAGTGCGATTTCAAGTGGACCTTCGGCGCCAGTGCTTGCTTTTCCAGAAAGCATAAAATTCAGCGGGAATTCGTGATACATCTCCGTCGCAGACTCGCCCCGAGCTTGGCGTGCGATTTCGTGCTCGATTATTTCATTGACCATTGCCTCGATTGATGTCCATTCGACTTCAAAAAAGGCGGGGTCGCGCACTCGCAAGCGTTCGCGGCGATGCCATTCGTCCAGAACTTGCCGCTCGGATGCTCGCAGTGTGTCCGCATCAGGCGGCTTGGCGTCAGTAAAAATTGCGTGAAGGATTTCGTGGACCAGGGTGCCGGTTTCCAGCGCAGTTTGCTCGTAGTCGGCCTCGTCCTGTTCACGCAACAGCAGGATGCGCCGCGCGAAGAACTTGTAACCGCAGGCCGCAAGTTCGCTCAGTTGCGCGGCACTCCACTCGCGCGGGCCGCCACCTGGCCGCTCGCGCAGAAAACGGTCGAGCGCCGGACCCGCTGTTATCCGCCCGTCGTATGCGCTCGCGCACACCAGCTTTTCGTCATCGGGAGAAAGATCGACACCCAGCCACCGAGCGTCGTTCGGCGCACTTTGCTGGCGTCGCCGATCATCGACTAGTTCTTCCCTGGATGGCAACGCCAGGTACTTCTCACGCCTGCGCTCGACATCCGTTCTACGAAGGATCGACTCAATCTGGATGGTATCGCCCAAATGGGGCCGCCCTGATTGGGGCAGAGCCGCGTCGAGCGCTGCCCTCGCCAGGAACTCGCCCGGCGCGAAACAATTGGTCGCAGGCGGGATGAATTCGTCGGCATTGATGCGTTCGAAGGTTGCGCCGTTCAGGATACGACTCACTTCGGCAACGAACGGCGAAACTGGGAGTTGCTTGCCACGACCATCAGCCGCGGAATACGAGAGAACGACCGAACGCGCCGGCATCGACATTGCGAGAAAGAACAGGAACGGCTCTTCGGCATTTCGGTCACCGTGCGTGCGCAGGATCGGGCCGGGCGCGTCCGGGGCGAACCTCCCCATCCGCTGCCGCAAAGCATCGCGTAGAGGCGCGTTCAATTTTCGGATTGTATCGTCGGGAAATAACGGGTCTTCGGAACGGTAGGTAGGGAAGACCCCGTCATTTAACCCGAGGATAAATACCAATTCGAAATCAAGCCCGCGCGCGTCCGCCACCGCCATCGCGCGCACACCTCCCGTCGTGTGGTTCGCCGTGTCTTCAACCGTAGTCTCGTCAAGTACCCGATCGACGATCGAAGCGAACTCGCCAAGTGTGGCCTGGCGCTGGGGGACCACGATTCTCGCTTCATTGGCCAGCATTTCAAAAGCCGACCGCAGCGGCCCAGCAGCCGCTGCCGCAGAATCAATGAGCGAGTCTCTGGCTGGATCAAAACCCAGGTAGCCCAGCACGCCAAGTGTTTTGACAACGTGGTCGGCAAGGGTCGCTGGAGCGTCCAACGTAGCCATCAGGTCGATCAGTTCGCTCCAAGCCTGAGCGGCTCGGTCAAGATGCGCGAGCCGGCGGCGGAAGGGTTCAAGCTGAGCGCGGCCTGTTTTCTGCTCCATTGTAAGAGTCAATTCTGCCCGCCGCGATTCGATACATACCGACAGCGGACGCGTCTTCCGATCGATGTAACCGACCTGCGCGGGTAGCTCGTGGTATCGTGCCGCTGCGAACCGCAAAAACGGCGCCCGGCATAGGCGCAACATACTATCGCGATGATAATCCTGAGTGGGAATTCGGAGGATATCACGAACGACGCGCGCAGGGCCTAACGCTGACAGGGGCCGGCGCCGAAACAGGTTTAAGGGAATGCGGTAGCGGCGAAACGCAGTTTCGAGGTAATCGCTGTAACTTGGCAGGTTGCGCGCGACAATCGCGATACGGTCGAGCGCGATCTGCCCGGCAGCCGGCAATTCCAGCATTCGGCGAATTGCACGGGCGACTTCTTCTGCTTCCCGGCTGGGGTTCGGTGCTTCGATAATCCGCACACTGTCATCCTGCGGCGGCAATTCAAGTCCGCTCGCCGCCAGATCCTGCTTGTCCCTCTGCCGTTCTCTGAACGGAAAGGTAAGCTGAGGATGATCGGTGGGAGAGGAAGCAGGCTGCGCAAAAAGATGGGTGAGCACGAAACCGAGACGCCCCTTGCGCCCACCTCTGCGGACAAAATGCGGTAGAACCTTGTCGCTGATCGATTCCTCGGCCACAAATCGGTTCCAAGTCAGGTCGGCAAATCGGCTGACACGGAGGTCGAATGGTTCGGCTTGGATCGTCAACGTCGCATCGCCAATCAGCCTAATCAAGGAGGAGACCAGCATGAATTGCAGCAGGCTGGGATCGTAAACCTCTGCCACTAGCAGGTGCTCGACCCCATTCAGAAAGCACGGACGCTGATCCGTTTGTTCCATTCGATGAAGCTTTTCAACCACCAGCCGCTCACGATCATGCGCGTCGGCCGTTCCGGCTTCCTCCAGGAGACTATCGTACTCAGCAAAAATCTCGGCAAAGCCCCTGATACGCCGGGCCGCCGTATCGTGTAACCCTGCGCAGGCCTGCCGAAGGTCACTGGCGCCAATCGCTGCACCCTTCAACTCCCGAATAAAACCAAGCAAATGGTTATGTGTTCCCTCTCCGGGCACAAACGCTAAGTCGACGCCACCGGCGCGGACCCGAGTGATGGCTTCCTCAAGCGCGAGCCGTTCGGCCGCGGGTCCGATAGCCGTCCGCATCATGCCGGTTTCGCGCCACAAAGCGTCGGTGACCTGCGGGAATGTCGTCACTCGATGGCCAAGCAGGCATCCCTTTGCCCGACTCTCGCGCTTGAGCAGGTCATCGACCTTGTGCGCGGTAGGGTAAATCGCGAGTAGAGAATGCATTTTTGGCTGCCTGAAATGCGCCTTTTGTTCTTTAGTATTCACCATGCTGTGCGGCTAAACGAAGGCTTCCCCATGGATAGTGAAGTATATCCTCCGCGTGTCGGCCGCGCTTGTGCTTTACTCAAAGCAAATCCACAGCCGGCGATGTATCGCTGCGATAGGTGAGGCGCCCGCTTCGCTTCAACCTGCAATTAATGCGAATGAGGCGAGATCGATCCTGTGCCTGGCCTCGCTGATCTTAACGCCTGTTGCACAATCGATGAATGACTCGATCGGACTCCGCGCGCTCGGCGTTGCGAATACCCTTACGTCCGAATATGCAGCGGCCTCGAAGTACGGCGTGGTAGTCAAATAGACCGCGTTCAAACCCTCGTCTGCTACCAACAACTCGCCGGCGCTTTCGGTCGTAAACACCGTGTCGTATCGGTTTGCGTATTGCCATCCCTGTAGATCTTAGTTGCACGACGGATGATTCGCGGTGCGAACCGCACATTGATCCGCACCAGACCGGCTTCTGGAGAAGATGGTCTTTGCGCTGCTTGTTAAAGCTTAGTTAACGCCCTCTACATTGAGCGATCATATCGTTCTACTAAACGTTTTCCCTCGCACGCTTAATTACGCAGGTCTAAGCAGGGAGGAACAGAATGACTGGAAAGGCAAAAGCGCGGACAATCATTGGCGCCATTTTGTTGGCATCGGTGTCGCTGACATCGGCAGTATCATACGCCAATCCACCCCAAATCGATCGGGTTTTGTTGATTAGCGTCGACGGCATGCACGCCGTGGATTTAGCCAATTGTGCCAGCGGTCTGAGAGTTGTAAACGGTGGCAAACCATATTGTCCCAACCTGGCGGCCCTGTGGGCGACCGGGGTGAACTATGTCGCCACTTCGACTTCAAAACCGTCGGATTCATTTCCAGGCCTGATGACGCTGGTGACGGGGGCTTCCCCGCGCACAATGGGCATCTATTACGACCATGCCTATGATCGGTCGCTAAATCCGCCGATGCAGACGACCGGTAATGGAAATCCTGGCGGAAGTTGCACACCTGGAGCGACTCCGCTCGGTACCCAAGCCGAATACGAGGAGGGTATTAATTTCGACAAAACCAAGCTCAACGGCGGTGCGCCCAGCGGCGACGGCGGAGTGAACTCGATCAATCCTGCTTTCCTGTCGCGCAACGAGAATTGTCATCCGGTCTACCCCTGGAACTATATCCGCACCAACACGATCTACGGCGTTATCCATAAAGCGGGGGGCTATACCGCCTGGTCTGACAAGCATCCCTCATATTCGTCCGTGGGCGGGCCTGATGGCGGTCTCAGCATAGACACTAATGTCGATGACTATTATGGCCCTGAGATCAATTCCAACTCGCAGGACTATTCATCGAGCGACATCAAAGTCGCCGGCTGCAATCCGCTTCCTGACCAGAAGGCAGTAATGGCAGCTGACGACTACACCGGCAGCTTCCTAAACATCAAGTGCTACGATGCCCTCAAGGTGCAGGCTATCATCAATGAGATCGACGGCAAGAAGCACAACGGTACCGGTAGGAAACCAGTGCCGACGATTTTCGGCATGAACTTTCAGGCAGTTAGCGTGGGCCAGAAATTGATTTACGCGCACGGCCCGGTTCCGGATCCGGATCATTACAGCCGAGCCGGCGGCTATCTCAATTCTACCGGGACGCCGTCTCTATCGCTATTCCAGGAGATCGTGTTTGTCGACGAGTCGATCGGAAGGATGGTTGCAGAGCTGCGCAAACATCAGCTCGATGGTTCGACGCTGTTCATCGTGACGGCGAAACACGGTCAGTCACCAATTGATAGCAGCCGCTATATCCCCGACGGATCCAACGACCCAGCGACGATTCTGAGCAGCTTCCTGCCTTCTTCGGAGTCCGGCGGGGTCGGACCGACGGAGGATGACGTCTCGTTGCTGTGGCTGGCCGATTCGTCGCAGACAGCAGCCGCCGTGGCGAAGCTGGAAAGCGTATCTCCAGCGCTACCGCTCGCCGACAACATCGCCGGCATTGGCGAGATTTTCTCGGGCCGCGCCCTTAGCATTCTCTACAACAGGCCGGGATTGCCGCCGAACGGTGATCCGCGCTCGCCGGACATCATTGTTGCGCCTAATGTCGGCGTGACCTATTCGAACAGCACGAAGAAGCTGGCCGAGCACGGTGGCTTCTCTCATGACGACACCAACGTCATTTTGCTGGTGTCGAACCCGAACTTACATAACGCGACGATATCCAGTCCGGTCGAGACTGCTCAGGTCGCTCCGACGATACTGGCGGCTCTAGGGCTTAATCCTTATAGCCTTCAGGCTGTGGTGGAGGAGGGTACGCAAGTTCTGCCGAGACTCCCCTTCTAGGTTTCAACCGATTCGCGCGTGTCAACCCGCCGAAGTGGGCGCCAAATCGCGCCCACTTAATTGTATCGGCGCAAGCCTACGCCACCAAACGTGTCTTCCGACGACAAGCCAGCGCCCGAGTAATCAAAAGACTCGCGGTCATTTTTTTGTTTGGTTAGCCGGCGGAGTCCAATAAAATCAGGACTGTCTGCCAAAGGGTCGCCGTGTCTCTAATTGTCGAGTATCGCTAGCCAGAGGTGGAACCAGTTCACATTGTCGAACTTCAGGAAAAGAGGTGGAACCAGTTCAGATTGTCGAACTTCAGGAAAAGATGATATAGCGGGCCTGAGGCAGTAAGGAGAGGACCATGCACACGCGTCTGTTTTTTGGAGAAATTCAGCAAGGCAAATACGATGAAGCCTGGCAAATTCTGAGCGAATTCGCCCAGCGCGTGAAGCAGCAGAAGGGTTGCATCCTCCAGCAGGTCTTGCGTCATGGCAATGAAGTTATCGGGATCACCACCTGGGAAAACCAGGACGAACTCGCCGCATACGCCAACGGCGAAATCGCGCGTGAGCTGTTCAGGCGTATTACCCCATTGCTAATGGGGGTGCCCAGAGTCCAGACCTTCGAGGTCAAGATGAACCTGTGTGACGCTGCGGCAATGAAGCCGGTTTAGCCTGGATCCTATGCTTGCGCCAGACAGTATCAGCTTTCTGACCGTGCGCCGCCGCGGCAGGAGAGCAGCAGTACATCCAGATTCATGAAAAGAGGTTCGGAAGGAGGACCACCATGTTTCAAATGGCAAAGGTGTGGGTCGATCCGAACGATCGTGTAGACAGCGTCGAAATTCGCTACACCTGGTCCCCAGTTGGGACACCACCGGATTTCACCAACGGCAAGGATGAGGCTGAGGTGATGCAGGTGGTACTCGGGACCAACCCTCGGGTACGCCAGGCCATTATCGAGATTCCGCGTTATCTCGAAGGCAAAGACAATTATTCGCTCCACTACCATTTCAGCGGTGGCGGCGAACATCACGAAGGTTTTACGCAGGTATACACGGAGGAGATAGTTTCGAAAGAAGTCGAGTATATCGATCGTGAGGGCCAGCTGACCGAAGTACGCGTGCTATGGAGTGTCGGCGGCTGGGCGGCACCGAACTGGACGCAGGCGCGACTCGAGGGGCTACCGTTGAAAGTGCCGGTGGACGCGCCCGGACATGATGCCGAAGGCGAGGGCCTGGCCGATGAGGCGATTTACGAATTCGTTCAGACGGTTCCGCTGCCGCGCCGTTTCGTCGCGCGAGTGTGGGGGCCGCGTGGGGGCAAGGTCGAATACTGTTTTCAGTTGCTGCGTAACAACACGCCAATTGAGGGTGACGAGTTTGCTCGCTGGGACAACAACCAAAATCAGAATTTCTCTATTGTCTTGAGCTGACCCGCGCTACAATTCCACCGTGGCGATTCATCCGGAAGGCCGCGGGGGGACGATGCCCAATTCACTTATTAATCGAAAGCTGCTCGTGTGCGGGACCTGCGGTTGGGTCCATTATGCGATGACTGAGGATGAGAAAACGGACCTCGATGGCGCTCTCGTCCGCTATCACCTCAGCGAGCACGAGCGCGAGATCTATGAAGCGGAATTTCGCCAATGTCTTAGATGCGAATCCCCGGTGAGTGCCTTTAAGCAGGCGACCAAAATCGACGTTGACCGCGCTGAAGGCCATATTGTGACCCCGGTTCTGGTCTGACATTCAGGGCAAATCAGTCCGTGAGTGAGAAGCCAACTCAGCCTGATGCGCGATGCTTGGCTAAATCTCTAAGCGGCGAGCCCGGAGAGTTGAGAACTCTCCTTGCAACGGTGGTTTCGCGGCGAAACGCTCCTTAGCCGTGCGAATTGCCGTTAAGATTGAACAGCCGGCGAGCATTGTCTCCCATGACCTTACACGCGGTTTCACGGTCGAGCGACTTAACCAACGCTAACAGCCCATCATTGTAAGTTTCGGAACCTTCCACGTTCGGTGGCTGACGATGGTAGTGAGACGGACCATCGATTGAAGCATCTGAGCCAAACAGAATTCGGTCTGCACCTACGCCATCGATAAGCCTTCGCACCATCTGCCATCTGCACCACGAAGTCTCCAGATACAGGTTGGGCTGTTCGAGCGCATGCTCCAATGCGCGCAGCCGACCCTCCTCGGGTCCGAGATAGGTGTGATACAGGATGACCGGGGTTTCGGGGAAACGCTCCGCCAAGCGCCGGATATGGTCCGGGTCCGCATCACCTGGCGCACTGTGGCAGGCGACCGGGCAGCCTGCGCGAGCAGCTACTTCCAGGTAAGGGTCCAGCCGCGCATCGTCTGCGGGATAATCATCGACCGTTGGATGAAGTTTGAGGCCGACCGCGCCGGTGGTCAAGCGCTTTTTCACTTCGGTGATCGCAGTCTCGCTCGGCCGTATCCAAACCAGCGGAAACAGCCTGGCGGCGCTGAGATCTACACGATCGAGCGCCCGATTGTCGATCCATGAACTTACGCCGGCAACGATGCCCGCTGAAGCCATCGCCATGCCGAGGCTGCGAATGCCCAGGGCTCCGGCACCCCCGCCGCTCACGTGCAGATGGGCGTCAAGCGCGTCAAAGCCGATCCATAGTCGATAATCGACCCCTCGATTATTGTCCCATTCGTCGCCGCAGCCCACCGCGCAATCCAGCGCGATGTGACCGTCAAGCTGGTTAATTTCTGCAACCGCGAATCCAGGTTCCACGGTTTCCATGCGGATTTCCTGGATCGGTTCCTGCCATCCGTCGAAGCCGTAATGGAGCCTGACATCTGGTCCTTCAAAAGCGCCACGATAGGCTAGCCAACGCTGAGAACTGTCCGCTCCGCCACCTAGCCAACTGATTCTTCCAGGGTTCACGTCTTCCTCTCCTCCGAACTAGCCGTTATAGGCGCAACATTTGTGCCTCGCGAAATGTAGACGGCTAGCCCCGTTCCGCCTCATCACCCGGCTGAGCAACATCCATACCGGGCCCTGTTGGTCCGGTGACCACTGCTTCGGAATAGAGCGGCGAATACTGACGGTCACCGCCCTGGCAAACCTCGAAATAATAATGCAGCGTGTAGTGCCCGCACAGCCGGCCTTGAGAGTCTGAAACGGATGACGGCAGTCTCAGCTCCTTCATTCGGATCGACCTGCCGACCAGTGGCATATAACGGGTTGCCCGCGCATGGTTCCAGTCGGGCGTTTCCTCGACTGCTGTCAGGACGTAATGGATACTGACTGCTTCTATGTCATCGGTGTAATCGCGAAACCACTTCACCACACGATGAGAGCCCATATTGTTATCCACACCCGCCTAAACAGGCTCGTACCGCCGTTAGCTGATGCGGGCGCCCCCCGCGCAGCTCATAAAGTATGAACTACGTATCCCCAATAATCCTCCCATCTGTCCGCCCGGTTGGGAGTCCACAATCCACCTACATGCCATCGCTGATGGACGTCAGCGCCTTTGGGTCCGCGGATGCGGCCAATGTAGCGGCGCGGCATCGGCAACGCCCTCAGCATTTCAGAGCGGATCCGTGAAAATTCTTCCATGTCTTCACAGCCATAGAACTTGAAGGAACGATAGGGACTGTCCTCGCCGTAGCTCGCGGTGAAATTGCTTTCCTCGGTGGGCTGATATTGCGGCGAATCCCAATCGTAGATGCTCCAGTAAATGCACATGCCGCCGAGGTCGCCACGGTAATCGACGTATTCGACTTCCTTGGTGACAATCTCCTCGGAGAATAAGGGGCTCAATTCGCGTTTGCCACCGCGGAAAATCTCAAAGTAGTGATGAAAGAGGTAAGTGTCGCTGTATTTGCCGGTATCAGGATCAAGGATCTCATTGGGCAGCTTGATAATCTTGCGGCGTATCCCATCATCTGGCAGCTCGATGACGTCCTGCTGCGTCTGCCGCACCTCGCCAGTTTCGTCGATCGTGGTGCCGCCCATGCCCCTGACCAGCGTGCCACCCCGGGGCATTGCGCGGGTCTCGCGATGAGTTTCCCAGTTCGGCATTTGTGCCAGAGGGGTCCACGTATAATGAATGTTCACCAGCTCAATGCCCGGCATCGTATCGACAAAAGTTTTTTTCATGTAGAAGGAAAACATAGCAATGCTCCGTTTTGCCGCAGATAACTCGCCGCTTTCATCGATTCTTCACCAGTTCTGTTATCACGAATCACGTCAACCGCCTAACCATCAGTGCGTCGAAAAGGACGTCGCGCCAGTTCCGCAGAATAGCCGATTAATCTAAACCCGCTCGATCTATGCCGACGCCGCCCAGATCAGATGAAAAGCTGACGGTTTGACGAACGCGCTTTGAAAATCGGGGCTGTGCTGCAACGCCTCATCAGGCGAAATATCTTCGACCCTTGCGGCTCCGGCCAGAAACTGACCCAACGATTGCATCCGGAACGACTGTGCCGCACGCGCATCCTTGTTGATTACTACCAGCGCGCGGTCGCGCCTGTCTCGCGACCACTTGACGAAGGCAAGGATGCGCGGGTTCTCGACTGTGAGGGCATCGACTGGCCCTTCTTCGTTGAACACACGCCGCGACGCTTTGAGCCGATTGACGCGGCCAATATAGTCGCTTAAGTCCCACTGCGGCTTTTCCCAGTCCGCCGGGCGGGTCTCCACCACGTTCAGGCGCCTGCTAAACCCATATTCGAAACCCATCGGCATCATCAGCCCGGTTGAGAATACGGCAGAAAAGCCATAGCGCATCTTGACCGCTTCGCGGTCGCCCTTGAGATCAGCGGCAAGCCGCACGGTGTCATGCGATTCAGGAAAACTGATCGACGGAACGAGCGGCGCGGTCTGGCGGTATTGCTCCAGGCACCAGGGAGCCGCAAAGTCCCACCATTTCGAACTATTGAAAATAAAATCGAAGCCGCAACCCGCGAGCCGTACCGTCTCGGAGAAGGGACAACCGAGCGATTCAGCTAAAAAGACCGCATCTGGGTGCGCCCCTTTCAGACGCCCAATCAGCGTCCGCCACAGTTCCGACGGCAGCTTGTAGGCAGCGTCGCAGCGGAAGCCGCGGATTCCCATCGACGCATAATGTTCTGCCAGATCTGCCCAATAGGTCCAAAGGCCGTCGTGGTCTTTACTATTGTCGATTTCGAACAGGTCGCCCCACGTGATCACACGCTCATCTTCGCGCGCGCTCGGATGAACGGGCTTGCCATCCGGGCCGTGCTTGTACCAGGAAGGATGCTGCGCCAGCAGTGACGAATCGAATGCCGTATGATTAATGACCAAGTCCATTATCACTCTCAGACCAAGCCGGTGAGCGGTCTCCAGCATCTGGCGGAATTGCGTCTCCGGCGGCCCGGCGGAAGGATCAATCAACCGCCGATCAAACTCGTAGTAATCTGCGATGGAATAGAGACTGCCTGAGTATCCGGCCTGGTGAAATGGATTGAGAAAAACCCAATCGAACTCCATCCCGCGGGCCCGTTCCAAATGTTCTTTCCAGCACGGAAATGCTCCAGCCAGCAGTGGAAAGAGATTGTAGATACGTGGTCCAGTCCGCCAGGAGTCCGACGTGCTCATGGTTATTCGCTCCGCTTAAGCTCCGCTGCGCTCGTCGCTAAGCTCTTTTAATTGTGCGCACCTCGCAGACTGGTTTGCTCGTCTCATTTTCGTTCCGCTGGTGAACTCGGCTCAGTTTCCGTCCGCCGAGTGCGGTAATCCTCATTTGCCACGTCGCCGCGGCGGGCGGGGCTTCGGCGGAAGGCGTCGCGGGCGCGGAGGCTTCCATAAGAATACCAATAAATCTTTGAGATGGGCGCGCCAACTGGTCCAGTTATGGCCACCGGGCAGTTCCTGATAAAGGGTCGGCCATCGTTTCTTCTTCAACAACCCAATCAGTCTTTCATGCGGCGGTATGAAGCGAGGCTCGTATTTTCCTACGTCAAAGTAAAACCGAAAGCTTGCGCCCCCGGTGTGCTGCACCATCGAGGCCAGCCGCTCCGCTTCAATCATTAATGCACTGGATTGGCCGCCGACGAGTGAGAACAAAGCTGGGCGTGAAAGGGCCGCGTAGACCGAAATGAGCCCACCCAGCGAAGCGCCCATGATACCGCGCGCTTTGCGATCAGGTTCTGTCCGATACCGCTGCTCTATTTCTGGCAGTAGCTCGCTGCACAGG
>Ga0073928_10003199_pt1 | contig 26306 bp, 26 predicted proteins | sample PaiPotPPA55metaG_FD_76969 | JGI IMG/M metagenome (GOLD analysis project Ga0073928, IMG submission 76969) | Iron sulfur acid spring bacterial and archeal communities from Banff, Canada, to study Microbial Dark Matter (Phase II) - Paint Pots PPA... ...
CGGGAATCTACATTCGACCGTCGCCGCGGGTACCGAAGGAGTTCTGGAACATCGGCATTCGCATCGAGGATGAGGTGCTGGTCACCACCGATGCTGCCGAGGTGCTGACGAGCGCTCTGGAGAAGACCCCGGAAGAGATCGAGTCGCTGGTGCAGGCCGCATGACGGCTCAGGGGACGACGCAGGCGGTCGACATCGCCATCGTGGGCGGCGGCATGGTGGGAGCCAGCCTCGCCGCCGCGTTGGCGCCGCTGGGGCTGAAGATCGCGCTCGTGGAGGCCGTTCCGCACGATTCCGCATCGCAGCCCAGCTTCGATGAACGCACCACGGCGCTGTCGAACGGCAGCCGCCGAATACTCGAGACTCTCGGTGTGTGGCCGGGCGTGTCGTCGCTGGCGACGCCGATACGCAAGATCCACGTATCGGATCAGGGCCACTTCGGCTTCGCGCGTATCGACGCGGCCGAACAAGGTCTGGCGGCAATGGGCTACGTGGTGCCCAATCGCGCGCTGGGGGCGGCATTGTGGTCGCGCGTTCAGGCGAATGCCGACGTTCAGGTCTTCTGCCCGGCAAAGGTATCGCGCATCACGGCGCGTGAGCACGCGGTCACGCTGGAGATCGCAGGGAACGGCGCCACGGCCAGTCTCGACACCCGGCTGGTGGTCGCCGCCGATGGCGTGCAATCGGCCGTGCGAAGCGCGTTTGGCGTCGACGCGGAATCCCGGGACTATCACCAGACTGCAGTCATCACCACAGTGCTGCCGCAGCGCTTCCATGATCATGTGGCCTACGAGAGATTTACCGCCAGCGGACCGCTGGCGCTGCTGCCGCTCGAGGGCGGTCGATGCACCTTGGTCTTGACCCTGAGCCGGGCGACGGCTGAATCGGCCATGGCGTGGTCGGATCAGGAGTTTCTCGCGGAGGTGCAGCGGCGATTTGGATTTCGCCTCGGGCGTTTCCTCAAAGTCGGCCAGCGCAGCCCGTACCCGTTGTCGCTCACCCGTGCCGCACGCACCAGCGCGGGGCGCTGCGTGATCGTCGGCAATGCCGCACAGGGGCTGCACCCGGTCGCTGGCATGGGATTCAACCTGGGGCTGCGCGACGTCGCCAGTTTGGCCGAACTCATCGCCGAGCGCCGCCACGAATCCCACTTCGACGCCGGGGCGGCAAATGTGCTGGCCGAGTACGATGCATGGCGCAGAGCCGACCGCGGCGGCGTCATCGCCTTTACCGATGGTCTCGTGCGGATGTTTGCCAATCCGTCGAGCGTGGTGCAGCGGCTGCGCAATGTCGGACTCTTGGCGTTCGACTTGTTGCCTCCTGCCAAGGCTGCCTTGTCCCGCTTGAGTACCGGCGCCGGCGCCGGCGCCGGTGCCGGTGCGCGCGTGCCGAAGCTGGCGCGCGGCGTCGCGTTGCGATGAGCGCCCCCCAAGCCCGCGACTTCGACGTGATCGTCGTGGGCGCCGGTGTGATCGGCGCGTCCATGGCGAGCCTCCTCATGGCGCGCAAATTGAGCTCCCGCGTGGCCATTGTGGCGGATCGTTTCGCCACTGCGGCGCCGGCGGATGCCGATTGGGATCTGCGCGTGTTTGCCCTGAGCCGCGCATCGGAGCGGCTGCTCGAAATGTGCGGTGTGTGGGATTCGCTGCCGGCCGGGCGTGTGTTCGCGTACGAGCGCATGTGCGTCTGGGATGCGCGCGGCGAACCGCACGGAACAAGTTCCTTGAGCTTCGACAGCGCGGAAATCGGGGAACCGAATCTAGGATTCATCGTCGACGGGCGCGCCCTGCAATGGCATTGCTTGCAGGCCGCGCGGACCGCGGGCGCGGTGCTGCTCGAGGCCGGGCTCGCAGGTCTAGCCGCCACGGATGCCGATGTCTCGATCAGCCTGGGCGATGGCCGAACGCTGCGCAGCCAGTTGGTGATCGCGGCCGATGGACCGGAGTCCAAGACCCGAGAGCTTCTCGGCATCGAAGCCGCCGGTCATAGCTACCGTCAAGATGCCCTGGTGGCGCATGTGCGCACCGCCAAGTCCCATGGCAACACCGCGTGGCAACGATTCCTCAGGGGAGGACCGCTGGCCTTCCTGCCGCTGCCGGACGGCCGCTCATCCATTGTATGGAGCTGCCCGCTTGACGAGGCCGCACGCCTCCGCGCGCTCGACCCTGCGGCCTTCGGCGCCGCCTTGACCGCGGCCAGCGGCGAGGCACTGGGCGATTGCGAACTGTCGACCCCGCTCGCGAGTTTTCCGCTCAAACTGCAGTATGCCCTGGAGTACGCACGGCCGCGCGCCGTGCTGCTCGGCGACGCGGCGCATGTGGTGCACCCTCTGGCCGGTCAAGGCCTGAATTTGGGGTTGCTGGACTGCGCCGCGCTCGCGGATGTTCTCGGGGAAGCGGGAGGCGCCGGCTATTTCGGCGAACACCGGCTGCTGCGGCGCTACGAACGCTGGCGCCGCAGCGAGAACCTGTTGGCCGCCGGCGCTCTGGACGGGCTGGAGCGATTGTTCTCGAGCGCCGATCCCTTGGGCACGGCATTGCGCTCCGCGGGTTTGAGCGCGGCCGACAAGCTGCCGTTCGTCAAGCGCCGCCTGGCGCGGCGAGCCCTGGGTCTAACCGGCGATCTTCCGTCTTTTCTGAAGGCGGATCCGAGGATCGACCCGGTTTAGTTTCTCTTCACGCTCGCGCAGCGAGCGGCTAAAGAACGGCGCCGCACCGGCCCCGTAGATCCGGCGCGAAGCGCCTAGATAATCCTAGATAATATTATCGAGCTTGGCCGCACAAATGAAATCATTCTCGGACAGCCCGCCGATGGAATGCGTCGAGAAGGTGACGCGGCAATAGTTATAGCCCAGCTCCAAGTCCGGGTGGTGGTCTTCAGTGTTCGCGATGTGCGCGAGCGCGTTGACGAAGCTCATGGTGCGGTAGAAGTCTTTGAACTTGAGCGAGCGCTTCAGGCTCTTCGAATCTTCGGCGATCTGCCAATCGTCGTGCAATTGCTTGCGCAAGAGTTTTGCCTGAGCCGGCGTCAACGGCGGCACGCCGCCCTCGCAGGGCACGCATTTCCTGGCGGACAATTCCTTCACGACTAATTCCTGGCGTACGTGCGCTCGATGTAGCGTTCGACCAGCTCCTGAAACTCTTCCGCGATCCGATCCCCTTTGAGGGTCACCGTCTTTGCGCCGTCCTCGTAAACCGGTGCGACCGGATTTTCACCGGTGCCGGGCAGGCTGATGCCGATGTTGGCGTGCTTGCTCTCGCCCGGACCGTTGACGACGCAGCCCATTACCGCGACCGACATGTCTTCGACACCCGAGTGCCGCTTGCGCCACTCCGGCATGCGGTGGCGGATGTGGCTTTGGATTTTCTGCGCCAGCTCTTGGAAATACGTGCTGGTGGTGCGGCCGCAGCCGGGGCAGGCGATCACCATGGGCGTGAAGGCGCGCAGGCCCATGGTCTGGAGTATTTCCTGGGCCACGATCACTTCCTGCGTGCGGTCGCCGCCCGGTTCGGGCGTCAAGGACACGCGAATCGTATCGCCGATGCCCTGCTGCAGCAGCACGCCCATCGCCGCGGTGGAGGCCACGATCCCCTTGCTGCCCATGCCGGCTTCGGTCAACCCCAGATGCAGGGGGTAAGTGCAGCGCGCGGCTAGATTGCTATAGACGGAGATCAAATCCTGCACGCCGCTGACCTTTGCGCTGATGACGATCATGTCGGACTTTAGTCCTAAACTTTCCGCGCGCTTGGCGCTGTCGAGCGCGGACACCACAATGGCCTCGCGCATCACGTCGATGGCCGCCAGCGGCGTCGGCAGCTTCGAGTTTGCATCCATCATGCGGGTGAGCAGGTCTTGATCGAGGCTGCCCCAGTTCACGCCGATACGCACGGGCTTTGCATACTTGCAGGCGGTTTCGATCATTTCCGCAAATTGCGGATCTCGCTTGCTGCCGCGGCCGACATTGCCCGGATTGATGCGCAGTTTTGAGAGCGCCTGTGCGCAGGCGGGATGCGCCTTCAGCAGCTTGTGGCCGTTGAAGTGAAAATCGCCCACCAAGGGTGTGTGGACGTTCGAGGCATCCAGGCGGTCGCGGATATGGGGCACGGCCGCCGCCGATTCGTCATTGTTGACGGTGATCCGCACCAATTCGGACCCGGCGCGCGCCAGCGCCTTGACTTGCGCCACCGTACCGTCGATGTCCGCGGTATCGGTATTGGTCATGGACTGCACGACGATCGGGGCCTTGCCGCCGATGGTCACCGCTCCTACTTTTACGCCTAGGGACGTTCTACGGGAAATCATGCCCGGGATTATACCAGGGGTGCGCCTTTCGCCACGCGCACGACCACAGTACCGGCGATTTTGTCGTGCCAGGCTTGCTTGTGATCATCGAACGCGATCCAGAAAAATCCAAGCCCGGCGACCGCCAGGGACAGGAAACAGGCAAGCGCACGGACGATTGCCGTCTCCCAGCCGATCTCCCGCCCGTCCAATCGGACCACGCGGAGGTCGAACACGATGCCGCCGATGGTCGAACCGCGCAATTTCCACATCATTGCCCCGTAGGCGGCGAGCACCGGCAATTCGAGGTGATACACGTGGAGTACACCCATGAGAAAGCCCACCAGCAGGGCATCGAGCAGCAGCGCCCCCATGCGAATCCAGAAGCCCGCATGGGGCAGTGCCGCGGTGATCGGCGGGGGTGGCGGAGCGTGCGGCGCTGCGGCCGCCGGCGCCGGGCCGCGCGGATCCGGCGCCTCGGCGGCGCTCGACGCCTGCGCGCCGCCGGCTGTCTGGGCGGCGTCAATGGGCGGCGCCGCGCCGCTAAAGGGCGCCTCGCGGCGCGTCGACGGCGCCGCGCCGCTCAAGGGCGCCTCGCGGCGCGTCGACGGCGCGCCGGCCAGGCCGGGCGATGCGGACGAGCCGGGCGGTCCGGTTGAGCTACTAGGAGCTTCTTTGGCGGCCTGATGTGTGCGTGCGGCCAGAATCACGGTGTAGACCACGGCGCCCAACCCGAGCAGGCCGAGAAGCTTGTAGACGAGGAATCCGAGGACCGGTACCAAGTACAAAACCAGCACCAGTGCCCCGCCGATCAGCACGGCAACCGCTGGATGGCTCATCGACCCCACCCCTTGTTTGCCCGTGACACGCCCGCCCAGCCAGGCCAGCATCACCGCCTTGCCGAATAGGCCGGCGCAAAATAGCGCGAACACCACGAACGGTACCGCCGCAATACCGATCACCGTGACGAACAGCAGCGTCACCAGCACCGGGGTCAGCAGCATCGTGATCAGCGCAGCCAGCACCGACCGGCCGGGCTGCGTTTCGAATGTGTGCACACATCGCGTCACACCCTCGCTAAACAGCAGCGCAAGCCCCGCATACAGCGCGAGAAAGGCGAACGCCAATCCCCAGGCCCAACCCAGCCCGGGCGCCAGGGCCAGCGGGCGTGCGTACAGCAGGCAATGCCGGACCCAAGTGCGCAGCCAGTCAACGCCGCCGATGCTGCCTAAAACGTTGTGGACATCGCCGTGAACGACCGCAGCCGGGTCGCGCTGTACGGTGCCGCCGACGGCCACGACATCGCCGTCGATCTCCGCATGGGGTCCGAGCTCCATATTCCCGAACACGGTGACGGCGTCGCCATCGACCTTGCCGTCGATATAGGCATTGCCGAGAACGGCGACGGCACTGTCGCTCACGTCCCCGGTGACGCGGGTGTCGCCGATGATCGAGACCACGTCTCCCGCTTCGCCGTCGATGGTCGACGAACCGAAGATGGACACGACCGAGTCGGCGGTTTCCCCGTGAGGCAGATTTGAATCGTGGCCGATGTTGACGCGATCGTTGCCGTGAGGGTGGTGGCCGTTCGAGTCCCGGTGGTGATGCCAATCGAAGCGGTGATGCCGGTGCGCGCCCTCCTCCGCAGCTTCGGGAGCCTGTGCAGCTGAGGCTGGTGCGTCGGGTGTCGCCGCCGGCTCTGCCGCGCCGGCCGCCGCGACGACGATCAAGGTACAGAGCGGCAGCACCGCTAGAAATGTCAGCCGCTGCAACAGAAAAGTATTCATTGGATTGACTCACTGCCATTCAAAGGCTGAAGGTAAAGCGCGCGGTACACGGCGGCGCCCAGTCCGAACAAGATCGCGTACAGCACCGCGCATACGGCCATGGCTGCATAAGCCCAGGTCGGCGGCTGGATGCCTGCGAGCACGGCGAGGAGATTTGCGGCCGAGGCGGTCAGCCCACCAAGCTCTCGCACCCAGGATAGGGAACGGATACCCGTGACCGCGGTGGCGCCCCCCACGAACGCCACGCTGATCAGCGCGCCGCAGATCACGATAAAGCCCACTCGGGCGGGCAGCGGCCAGTGGGCGAAGCTGCGCCGCCACCAGGGAAGCGCGGCACGACGCTCCAGTTCGCGGATCACCCGTATCTCGAGCGTCCGGGGCGCGCGCCGCAAGGGCAGCTCACGCAGTTTGCGATCGAGCAGCCGTTCCAGCGCCTCCCGGGATTCATTCGTGGTCATTTCAGTCTTCCAGGGTGCCGGCGGCGATGCCGCTCGATTGCAGGACGGGCAGCAGCGCCGCGCGGGCGCGGCGTATATCGGTTTTGATCTTGGCAAGCGAAGCGCCGAGCTTGACGGCGATCTCCTCGTAGGAGAGATCCTCAAAGTGGTACAGCACCAGTGCCAGCCGCTGGTGCTCAGGAAGTTTACGCAGCGCGCCGTCGATCAGTACGCGGCGCTGCTCCGCACCGAGGTCTGCAAGCAGCGTGTCCGGCTGCTCTCCCAGTTCCGGTCCCGGCGAGTCCTCATCGGCTGCCGGTCTTAGTTCTGAGAACAATCGCCAACGCCTGCGATACCGGCTCAAATGATTGAGCGTCAAATTGGTGGTCACCGTCTTGAGCCAGCCCCCCGCCGTCGGACTGGTGCGGAGATGCGCGAAATTTTCATAGGCTCTCAGGAAAACCTCCTGGGCAATGTCCTCGGCCTGCCGGTCATTGCCTGCCAGGCGGGCGGCGGTCGAAAAAACCATATCCTGATAGGCACGCATGAAGGTCGTGAACTCGGTCGATTGGTCTGGCCCGGTAGGTGGATGGCGCACTGGAGTGTGTTCGTTTAGACCCAGAACACCGCTGACCGGAGAAAGTTGCAAAGCTGCGCGGCGATGCGGCAGGGCAGCACCAGTCTCTGATAGGCTGAGGTTGTCGACGGATTCCATCGCGCAGATTCACCGAAGGCGAAAGTACAATGCTGAAGATTTTTCAAAGTGTGCACCCCTTGCTTCTTCTGGTGATCGCAACGACGCTGGAAGTGAGCGGCGATGCCGTGGTGCGGGTGGCGATCTACAATCATGTGGGCGTGGGCCGTATCGCGCTGTTTCTCGCTGGCGCGGCGCTGCTCTTCGGTTATGGATCGTTTTTAAACCTTGCGCCGATCGAGTTCGGCCGTGTGGTCGGGCTCTACCTTGCGACTCTCTTCGTGGTTTGGCAGGCGATCAACTTCATCGCCTTCCGCACTCTCCCGACGATGCCCATCCTAGTCGGTGGCGGGATGGTGATCGCGGGCGGGGCAATTATCACCTTTTGGAAACCCGCCTAGCGCAGGATACCCTTAAGCCGGGTTCAGCCGATGAGTGAGATGGGCCTTCACCGTCGGCCATTCGCGATCGAGAATGCTGTACACACAAGTGTCGCGCAAAGTGCCGTTGCTTGCGATCTGGTGCTGCCGCAACACGCCGTCCAATTTCGCGCCCAGTCGTTCAATGGCAGCACGGCTTTGCATGTTGAAGAAGTGGGTTCTGAATTCCACGGCAATGCAATGTAGCTGTTCGAACGCATGGGTCAACAGCAGCAGCTTGCACTCGGTGTTCAAGGCACTGCGCTGGACGCGCTTTCGATACCACGTGGAGCCGATTTCGACGCGTCGATTGGCCGCATCGATGTTCATGAACGTCGTCATCCCCGCGGCTTCCTGGGTTGACTCTTCGATGACGGCAAATGGAATCATCGAACCTTGCTTTTGAAGCTGCAGGCGCCGGTCGATCTCGGCCCGCATTTCTTCAGGAGCGGGAATTTTGGTGTACCACAAGGTCCACAATTCGCCGTCCTTCACGGCGTCGACGAGACTGTCCTGATGCGAATGAGAAAGCGGCACGAGCGATACGTGCCGCCCGTGCAATGAAACAGGATCTGCAAAGCCCATGGGCAGTCCTAGTGAACCTTCGAAGCAGGGGGATGGCGGTCCGCGAAAGCTAATCGGCATAATACAGAAATGACCGCGCGCATCATTTACTCAACCGGCGTTGGAAGTCTCTGTCCCAATTGTCGCAGACCGGTGCGTGAATGTGTGTGCCCGAAGGGCGCCCCCGGCGCCGCTAAACCCGCGGCCGTGCGAGTGGGCCGGGAGATCAAGGGGAGGGCAGGCAAGGGTGTCACGACGATCACAGGTCTGCCGATGCCGCTGACCGACATCGAATCCTTGGCCACCAAACTCAAGAAGCGCTGCGGATCCGGGGGCACCGTCCGCGAGGGTGTCATTGAAATTCAGGGCGATCATCGTGACGTGATTGTCGCCGAGCTGATCAAATTGGGGTGGCCGGCAAAAAAGTCAGGCGGATAACCGCGGTGTCTACGGCTTCGTGCTTGTCGCCTGTTTGGCGTCGAGCCAACTTTGGACCACTCGCTCCAGCACCGACAGCGGCACCGCGCCCGTCGACAGTACGACGTCGTGGAACTCGCGGATATCGAACTTCGGCCCCAGCGCCTGCCGCGCCGTCGCGCGCAGTTCGAGGATTTTCATTTGTCCGACTTTGTAGGCCAGGGCCTGGCCCGGCCAGGCGATGTAGCGATCGATCTCGTTGGTGATATCCAGTTCGCTTTTCGGCGCATTGGCCATGAAATACTCGATTGCCTGCTGACGAGTCCATCCCTTGACGTGCAGCCCTGTGTCCACGACCAGGCGCACGGCGCGCCACATGTCATAGGTAAGTTGGCCGAATTTGCTGTAGGGATCCGAATACAGACCGAGCTGGTCGCCCAAACTTTCGGCGTATAGGCCCCACCCCTCGGCATAGGCGGTGAAATCGGCCATACGCCGGATCATCGGGACACCGGCGGCGTTCTCGTACTGCAGGGCGATTTGCAGATGATGGCCGGGCACCGCTTCATGACTGGTGAGCACCGCCATTTCCCATTTCGGCCGCGCCTCCGGTTTGTACAAGTTGACGTAGTAGTACCCGGGGCGCGATCCGTCGGCGGCCAGGGGCTGGTAGTACGCCGTCGTCGAATTCGGCGCACTGGTGTCCGGTATGGCGCGGACGCCGTAGGGTGTGCGCGGCAGCTTACCGAAGAGCGTGACGAGATTCGGATCGATGCTCTTGGCAAGGACCATGTAGCCGTGCAGCAATTCGGTCGGATCGGTATAGAAGAACTTCGGATCCGTGCGCAGGTAGCGCGCAAATTCCTGGAAGCTGCCCTTGAAGCCGACGGCCGCGATGATTTTATCCATCTCGGCGCGAATGCGCTTGACCTCGTCAAGGCCGATGCGATGGATGTCGTCGGCGGTCAGCTCCGTCGTCGTGTGATAGCCGATGAGCGCGCGATAGTAGGCGACACCTTCGGGAGTCTCGGATATGCCGACGCTGTCGCGACAGGCCGGCAGGTACGTCTCGTTGAAAAACCGGTCGAAGCGCGCAAATGCCGGCAGCACCACCGCGGATATCGCCGCCTTTCCCGCGTCGCTCAGGCGTTCGCGCAGAGCGGCGGAGATGGAGCTCGGCATGTGCATGAACGGCGCGAAAAAGGGACTGGCCTCCGGAGTTGCGACCCTCTGCGCCGCAATTTGCGGCTTGACTCGCAACATGATCACGCGAGGCTGGGTGCGCTTTTCGCGGACCGCTATCTTCAGCAATTCGGTGCCTTGATCCAGATAGGCGCCGAAGCCGCGCAGGCGGGCGATCCAATTCTCGTAGTCCCGCACCGTCGCGAACGGCGAGATTTCGGCGATTTCGCTTGCGGTTTGCAGACTGTTCGAAGCCTGCACACTGCCGAGCTGTGAGATCCACCACAGGCGGGGTTTGAAGCGGGCCAGCGCCAAACGGCGCTCGAACTCGAATTTGACGATGTCGTAGCTCAGCCGATCCGGCGAAGCGAGCGCCGCAGAATCGATCGCGCCGAGCGCCGCAAGCGCGGCCTGATCGGCGTCGTTGGTTTTCTTGATGGCCGCCGGCGATAGATCGGGCCAGCGATCGTTGTAGCGCGAGTCGCCGATGCTGGTGGCCATGGTCGGATCCTCGCGCAGCCAGCGCTGCCACGCATCGTCGTAGATTCGGTCGAGCCGCGTTTTTAACGCCTCCGGCGCCGCATCGGAAATATTCGCGGGCGCCGCCGATGCCGTGCAGGGCGGCGCCAGAGTCACGGCGGCAAAGGCGGCAGTGACGGCCAGCGAGACGAGGATATGTTGGGTCATGCCGATAATTCCATTCCGCCCTTCGCACCGCCTGAAGCGGATGGTGTATCATAACGGGATCGCGATAAGAGCTGTCTGGAGAGAGTCCTTTCGACTTAGGACCGCCGAAGGCGCAACCGCCCGGAAACGCTCAGGCACATGAACGGCAGACTCTCGCGATCTCTGGAGAGCGATCGCAGCGGCGATCCACCGAAGGGGAGCAGCGCTACAAAGGCGCGCGATCTCTCAGGTCCAAAGGACAGAGGGGCAAGGCACACCGGTGCTTGTGTCTCCTTTTCTTACGCCGCGAGGTTGCGATGGGCCTGAAGACCGCGCTCTATGACACCCACGTTCTGCAGGGTGCGAAAATCGTCGATTTCGGCGGCTGGGAAATGCCGCTTCACTATGGTTCGCAGATCGAAGAACACCACGCGGTGCGCCGCGACGCGGGCATGTTCGACGTGTCGCACATGGGTGTCGTCGATCTCATAGGCGACCGAGTCCGCGAGTTCCTGAGGAGCCTGTTGGCCAATGATGTCGGCCGGCTGAAAGTTCCCGGCAAGGCGCTGTATTCCTGCATGTTGCTGCCGAGCGGCGGCGTGATCGACGATTTGATCGTCTATTTCATGTCGGACACCTGGTTTCGCGTGGTCGTGAACGCCGGCACCCGCGACAAGGATCTCGCGTGGATTCGCCGGCATGCGGCGCCTTTCGCCGTGACCGCCGCCCTGCGCGGCGATTTGGCGATGATCGCGATTCAGGGTCCGAATGCCCGGGCGAAGACCTTACCGCTGCTGGCGCCGGCGCGGCGTGCCGCCGCGGGTGAATTAGCACCTTTCTTCGGCGAAACCTTCGATGCCTGGTTCATCGCCCGGACCGGCTACACCGGCGAAGATGGTTTCGAAGTGATGCTGCCGGCCGCCGACGCCGCCAAGACCTGGAATGCGCTGCGCGCCCAGGGAATTACGCCCGCGGGATTGGGCGCAAGAGATACCTTGCGCCTGGAAGCGGGAATGAATCTATACGGCAATGACATGGATGAAAATCATCATCCTCTGGAGTCAGGGTTGGCCTGGACGGTGGCATTCGAACCGGGCGATCGAGATTTCATCGGGCGCGGAGCGCTGGAAATTCTGCGGCGCACGCCCGGCGATGAACTCGTCGGCCTATTGCTCGAAGAGCGCGGGGTGCTGCGCAGCCATCAGAAAGTCGTGCCCGCCGGCGAAGTGACCAGCGGGACATTTTCTCCAACTTTGAATCGCTCCATCGCGCTGGCGCGCGTGCCGAAAACGGCCTCCGTCGGCGTGCAAGTCGAGATTCGCGGCAAATTGCATCCCGCGAGCATCGTCAAGACGCCGTTCGTGCGTCATGGGAAGGCGTTGATTTCAGTCTAGCTTAAGGGGGACATGCATTTGAGCAACATTCCAAGTGATTTGCGATACACCAAGAGCCACGAGTGGGTGCGCGCGGCGCACGGCGAGGCGCATGACGGGACCGTCGAGATCGGCGTTACCGAACACGCGCAGAGTGCGCTCGGCGATCTGGTGTTCGTCGAGGTTCCGGAAGTGGGCCGCGCCGTCAAAGCCGGCGAGGCGAGCGCAGTCGTCGAATCCGTCAAGGCGGCCTCCGATGTCTACAGTCCGGTGAGCGGCAGGGTCACCGCGAGCAATGGCCAGCTGGCGACCCAACCCGAACTGATCAATCAGGATCCCTATGGGGCCGGATGGATGTTCCGCGTGCAGACGAATGCGCCGATCGACGACAGCGCGCTGATGAGCGCCGCGGACTACGCGAACTACCTCGCTGAAGAAGCCAAGTAGGAGATCCTTGCATGGCGTTCATTCCTCACACCCCCGATGATATCGCCCGCATGCTGGAAGTGATCGGCGTGCGGTCGATCGACCAACTGTTCGACGAAATTCCCGGCGAACTGCGGGCAGGCGCGCTCGGCGTGCCGCCCGCGCTCTCTGAAATGGAAATCGGACGCCTGATGACCGACCGCGCCGCGAGCGACGGCCGGCCGTTGAATTTCATCGGCGCCGGAGCCTATGAACACCACATCCCGGCGCCGGTGTGGGCGATCGCGACTCGCGGCGAATTTTATTCCGCGTACACGCCCTATCAAGCAGAGGCGAGCCAAGGCACCTTGCAATTGATCTATGAATATCAATCGATGATCTGCGCCCTGACCGGCATGGAGGTATCGAATGCATCGCTGTACGACGGTGCGTCGGCGCTGGCCGAAGCCTGTCTCATGGCGGTACGCGCCAATCGCGCCGCCAGTTCGCGGCGCATTCTACTGCCGCGCGCGGTGAATCCCACCTATGTCCAAGTGGCGAAATCGATCGCGGGCAATCAGGGCATCGTGTTCGAGACGGTGGATTTCGATCGAACGGCGGGGCGTACGCCGCTCGAATCCCTGCAACCCTACAACGGCCAGGATGTCACCGCCTTGGTGATACAGCAGCCGAACTTCTTCGGCAGCCTGGAAGAAATCGATGCGCTGACGGACTGGGCGCACCAAAATAAAATCATGCTGATCGCGGTCGTCAACCCGACATCGCTGGCGCTGCTCAAAGCTCCGGGGCAGTGGGGCGCTCGGATCGGCGGCATGCAAGGCGCGGACATCGTTTGCGGCGAAGGACAGCCGCTGGGTGTGCCTTTGGCGGCGGGCGGACCCTATTTCGGATTCATGGCGACGCGCATGCAGTACGTGCGGCAGATGCCGGGGCGAATCGTCGGACGTACGTTGGACACCGAGGGCCGTCCTGGATTCAGCCTGACCTTGCAGGCGCGCGAGCAGCATATACGGCGCAGCAAGGCGACCTCGAACATATGCACCAACCAGGGTCTGATGGTGACGGCTGCAACCATTTACATGTCGCTTCTGGGCGCCGCAGGTCTCGAACGAGTGGCGGCAGCCAGCCTGCAGCGCACAGCCGATTTGGCGGCTGCACTCAGTAGGGTCGCCGGCGTCAAACCGGCATTTACGGCGCCGCGCTTTCATGAAGCCGTCTTGCTCCTCGATCGCCCGGTGGCGCCGGTCCTCAGCGCCCTCGCGCGCCGCGGAATCTTCGGGGGACTCGACCTCGTCGACCGCTACCCGGAATTGGGCCACGCGCTCCTGGTGTGCGCCACCGAGACCAAACTGGAGGCGGACATCGATACCTATTCGAGCACGCTCGCTGATGTGATGAGCCCATCGCGTGCCGCGGCTTAAACGGAGCGTCTTGCGGCACGCGTTTCCGCGGGAACGTCGGAACGACCAACCGCCGGATGCGGATGAACTCTAAAGGACCGACCATGCCAGAATTGCAATTGCGAGAGCCCCTGATATTCGAACTGAGCAAGCCAGGGCGGGGCGCCGGCACGCAGTTCCCGCCGCGCGTTGCGGGCTCAGCCGAAATTCCCGTGCATCTACGCCGTGCGACCCCGCCCATGCTGCCCGAGGTGTCCGAGCTGCAGGCGGTGCGTCATTTCACGCGCCTTTCGCAGATGAATTTCTCGATCGACACGCATTTTTATCCCTTGGGATCCTGCACCATGAAGTACAACCCCAAGGCATGCAACACCTTCGCCATGCTGCCGGAATTTCTCGGCAGGCATCCGCTCGGGCCCGAGCCTCAAGGGTTTCTGGCCTGCATGTACGAGCTGCAGGAAATGCTGCAGGAAATCACCGGCATGCGGGGCGTCAGCCTCACGCCCATGGCCGGCGCGCAGGGTGAGTTCGCCGGGGTCGCCATGATCCGCGCCTACCACCGTGCGCGAAATGACCTGGCTCGCAATGAAATCATCGTGCCGCAGGCCGCGCACGGGACCAATCCCGCCACCGCCGCGATGTGCGGCTGCAGCGTCAAAGAGATTCCCTGCGATGAGAACGGCGACGTCGATATCGACGCGTTGAAAGCCGCGGTGAGCCCGGCCACGGCGGCCATCATGCTGACCAACCCATCCACTCTCGGGGTGTTCGAGTACAAAATTACCGAGGTCGCGCGCATCGTGCACGAAGCGGGTGGGCTTCTGTACTACGACGGCGCCAATCTCAACGCCATTCTCGGCAAGGTACGGCCCGGCGATATGGGCTTCGACGTCATTCACATGAATCTGCACAAGACTTTTTCGACGCCGCACGGCGGCGGGGGCCCCGGCTCCGGAGCGGTCGGCGTCGGCGCGCGCTTGCTGCCCTTCTTGCCCATCCCCGTGGTCGGCAAGGACGGCACGCGTTTTCGATGGTTGACCGAGCGCGACTTGCCGCAGTCGATCGGCCGGCTGTCGGGCTTCATGGGCAATGCCGGCGTGAATCTGCGCGCCTACATCTATATGCGGCTGCTGGGCCGCGACGGCATGGTGCGAGTGGCAGAATTTGCCGCACTCAATGCCAATTACTTGATGAAGCGCCTGCAGGCGGCAGGCTTCGAAGCGGCTTACCCCACGCGGCGCGCCAGCCACGAATTCATCATCACGTTGAAGCGCGAAAACCGGCTTTACCAAGTCACGGCCATGGATGTGGCGAAGCGCCTGCTCGATTATGGCTTTCACGCACCGACCACGTACTTTCCCTTGTTGGTGCCGGAATGCCTGTTGATCGAGCCGACCGAAACCGAGGCCAAAGAGGATCTCGACCGTTTTTGTGACGCGATGGTCGCGATCCGGCGGGAAATGGAGCAGGACCCCGAGAAACTCTCCTCGGCTCCGCATACAATGCCCGTGCGGCGGCTCGATGACGTACGCGCTGCAAAACAGCTGGATTTGGCATGGAAACCCGCCGCTTGAATGAATGATAGAAACAAACCGACCGGAATTACGCGGCTTCTGCGGGCTTTTGGCTATTCTTTCCAAGGATTTCGGCACACCTGGCGGGAGGAGGCGGCATTTCGCCAGGAAGTGCTGCTGGCGCTGCTGGTCATTCCCGCGGGCCTCTATTTCGGCAATTCGGGGGTCGAACGTGCCCTGCTGGTGAGCCCGATGTTGCTGATTTTGGTGGTTGAAATTCTCAATAGCGCCGTCGAGGCGGTCGTGGATCGATCCGGTACCGAACGTCATCCTCTCGCCGGGATGGCCAAGGACATGGGGTCGGCCGCCGTGATGCTGAGTTTTGCCTTGTTAGGAACCGTTTGGTTCCTGATCTTGTCCGACCACGGGCACTGAACACAATCTAACCCTAGGATCGGCATGTCCCGTATTGCATTGCTTCTGCCCGTATTGCTGTTGTCCGTCACCCGCGTCCTTGCCGCCGCTGCTCCCGCTCCGGTTCCCACTCGCGTGCCGGCGCCGGTGCCCGCGCCCGGGCTCGTGAGCTCGCCCGCCAGCTGGGCACAGACCTTGGAGAGAATCGCCAGCGGCGTGGTCACCATTCAAATCGACAGCACGCGCGCCTTCGACACCGAATGGAACACGACGGCGCAGGCCACGGGCTTCGTCATCGACGCCAAGCGCGGACTCATCTTGACGAATCGGCATGTCGTGACACCGGGACCCGTGACCGCGCAGGCGATCTTCCTCAATCGCGAGGAGGTGCAGCTGTACCCGGTGTACCGCGACCCCATCCACGACTTCGGCATCTACCGCTACGATCCCGCGAAACTCAAATTCATCCAGCCGGCCGAATTGCCGCTGTACCCGGCGGGCGCGGTCATCGGCCGCGAAATCCGCGTGGTCGGCAACGACGCCGGCGAGCAGCTATCGATTCTTGCCGGCACCTTGGCGCGCTTGGATCGTGAGGCTCCCGAGTACGGCTACGGCAAGTACAACGATTTCAATACCTTCTACTACCAAGCCGCCTCGAGCACGTCGGGCGGTTCTTCCGGCTCACCGGTCATCGATATCGAAGGCCGGGTGGTGGCGCTGAATGCGGGCGGAGCGACGGGCGCCGCCTCCAGCTTCTACCTGCCCCTGCCGGCGGTAACGCGGGCATTGAAGTTCATCGATGCGGGGAAGCCCGTGCCGCGCGGCACTCTGGAGACGGTATTCAAATACACGCCCTACGATGAACTCCGGCGCCTCGGCTTGAATTCCGACACCGAAGCGCAGATGCGCAGCACCTATCCGAAATTGACCGGCATGCTGGTGGTCGCGGACGTGCAGCCGGGATCTGCGGCCGACGGGGTGTTGGCGCCGGGCGATATTCTCGTGGCGATCGACGGCAAACCTACCCCGGAATTCTTCGCGCTCGAGGACGTGCTCGACAGCCACGTCGAACGGCAGATCAATGTAGAGGTACAGCGCGGCCGCGAGACGCGCAGCGCGAGGCTCGACGTCAAATCCTTGAGCGCCATCACGGCGGACGAGTACATCGAATTCGGCGAAGCCGTGGTGCACACGCTGTCTTACCAGCAGGCGCGGCATTTCAACGTGCCCATCAAGGGAGTGTATGTCGCAAACCCCGGCTATGTTTTCGGCAGCGCCGGCATTCCGCGCGCGGCCCTGATCAGCTCGTTCAACGGCAAGAAAGTCGACAATCTCAAGGATTTCGAGGCCGCCCTCGCGGACCTCGCCGACGGCGCGCGGGCGCCGGTTCGCTATGCAACTCTGGAAGATCCGCGAGCCGCTCAGCTGAAGGTGATTCGCATGGATAGGCGCTGGTTCCCGGCGCGCAAGTGCAAACGCGACGACACCTTGGGAACCTGGCCCTGCATCGGCATCAGCTCGGGACCCGCCCCGACCAGCGTCAAGCCGGCCTCGACGGAGTTCGCCAAGACCGGCGACGTGCGCATCGACCGCCTGGCGCCATCGCTGGTGATGGTGAACTTCGACATGCCGTACTCCGTGTCCGGCGTCACCGAGAAGAACTATCACGGCACGGGCGTCATCGTCGACGCCGAGCGCGGGCTGGTGGCGATCGACCGCAACACGGTGCCGATCGCCATGGGAGATGTGCGAATCACATTTGCCGGCACGGTCGAGGTGCCGGGCAAGGTCGTGTTCATTCACCCACTGCACAATCTTGCCGTGGTGGCTTACGACCCGAAGTCGATCGGCGCGACGCCGGTGCGCGCGGCGACTCTGCTCACCAAACCCTTGAGCGCCGGCGATGATGTTTGGGTGGTGGGACAGCGCGCCGATTCGAAGATCCTGTCGCAGAAGACCCAGATATCCAGTGTGGATGTGGTCTCGTTCCCGTTGTCGCGCACGCTGCGCTTTCGCGACAGCAATCTAGAGGCGGTGAGTCTCATCAACCCTCCGGGTGACTACGACGGTGTGCTGGCGGATGAAAAAGGCAATGTGCTCGCGCTGTGGTCGAGTTTCGCGTTCGAATCGCAGCGCGAGCTCGAACAGGTCAACCGCGGCATGCCGGTGGAGCTGGTCTCGGAGATGATCGGTGTGGTGGCCGACGGTCGGCCGCTGTATTCCTTCGAAGCGGAGTTCAATGTGCAGTCGCTGGCGGGCGCCCGCGGGCTGGGATTGCCGGATGAATGGGTACGGCGCTTCGAGGAGCACAACCCGCAGCGCCGGCAGGTGCTCGGTATCGATAGGCTGGTGGCGGGCTCACCCGCCGCGGCGCTGCTGGAACCCGGCGATCTGGTGCTCGCCATCGACGGGAAGGTGGTGAATCGCTTCCGCGAGGTCGAGCGCGCCGTGCAGAGTCCCGAGGTCAAAGTGAGCGTTTGGCGCGACGGCGCCGAGAAGACGCTGCAGATGAAAACGGTGGCACTCGACGGCCGCGACGTCGATCGCGTGCTGATCTGGGCCGGCGCCACACTTCAAGCCCCGCATCGCGCCATGGCCGCGCAGCGCGGGATCGCTCCGTACGGCGTCTTCGTGTCCTTTTTCTTTTACGGCTCGCCGGCAACGCATTACGGGCTGTACGCGGGCAGGCGCATCACCGAAGTCGATGGTCAGCCCACGGCCGACCTTGACGCATTCATCAGGGCCGTCACCGGTAAGCCTGATCGAGCGTCATTACGCTTGAAGACGGTGAGCTGGAACGGTCAAACGGACGTGATCACCCTGAAGCTCGACAAGCACTACTGGCCGGCGTATGAGCTCGATCGGCAGAAGGACGGAAGTTGGACCCGGACTGCGCTGGACCCACCTCAGGTCACGGCGTCGATTGCGCCTTGACGGTGGTTCATGGCTTCGCCGGACTGTCGGACGCCACTAGAGCGCCGGATTCCAGGTTGTCGCTTTCCTTGTTTATTTGATGTTTGCACGCCTTCATCGCCTCATTGTATGAGCTGCTTTTATCGGCAGCCATTCGTTTCTTCATGCAGCCGACGATCTGTACGATCATCTGACGCTTGCTCATCGTCGACTGTCTGACGGAATCAACCGCCAGCGCTTGCGCGCTGGTGAATATCACGCCGGTCGCAGCAATTACGGTCAGTAGGCGATTCATGGTGACTCCCCAATAGATCTCCGACATTTAGAGAATACCGTGCACCGCGCTGACGACAAGAAAGAGAACTCGTCAATGCGTGTCGGAATTGTGGCAACAATGATGTCCGACTCCTCACTACAGCACAGGCGATCCAGCTTGTCGGGACGCTACCGCACTTAACGCAGCCTTCCCCGTATATCCGGCTGTGTGTGCCAACGTACAGATCACGCCGCGAATCCGGCGCAGCCTGTCGCCTCTTGTCCGGAAAAACTGCACAACGGGTTTACCGCCAGTCGATTGTCATCGAGCGAGTGCGGGACGACGGGCGCCACGATGAGCACCGAGACGGCCATCACGACGAAAATGTTTCCAAATAAGGATAGATGATGAACACCAAATATGTAATTGCAGGATTGACCCTTTGTACGTTTCTTGGGTCCGTTGCGGTCTTGGCCGACGATGCGGATAAGGATCGCTCCCATCCGGAGGCGTTCGTCAAGGATTCGGCCATTACGACGAAGATCAAGACCAAGCTCGCCGCAGAACATCTAACGAGCCTCGGGCGCATTCATGTCGACACGGATAAGAATGGCGTCGTTTGGCTGAGCGGCAGCGCCAGAACCCAGGAGGCAATAGATGAGGCTGTCTCCATCGCGCGAGCTACCGAGCATGTAAAGTCAGTCCACAACGACCTGATCATCAAGAAGGACGACTGATCAGCTGATTTACAGCGGATACATTGAGTTCACGGGCACCACGCGAGATGTGTGGTGCCCCTGCACCGCTTCATAATTCCCTGTCGAGCGGCAGCAGCGAGAAGAGTTTGACCTTCAGTCTTTGCCAGTCGCTGTGGGCCGGTTCCCGGGAAAATTCGACCGTCTTACCCTCATTTTCGGTGATCCATACCAGGTGCGTTGCACTTCCCGGCTGAACCGGGTGCAATGCCAGCGTATAGGCGTTCTCCGGCCGGATCATGGCCTCGAAACGCTGCGCGGTTTGCTGAGCCAGCGACTCACTGTCGATAATCAAGCCCACCTCGGTATTGATACGGAACGAACGCTGATCGAAGTTCATCGAACCTATGAACAGCTTCCGTCGGTCGAAAACAAATAGCTTCGCGTGCAAGGCGTAATTGCCATAGCGCGACAGCCTGGCCGTCTGGCCGCTGCCCCGAGCATTACCCAGAAGCGAGCGGATCTCATGCAGTTCCACACCGTCCTTCAGCAGCGGCGTGCGAAAGCGCCGGTATCCGGATTGCGCAACAGGGTCGGGGTTCGTCTCCAGCGAGTTGCTCAAGATACGCACACGAACCTTGCGTTGCCGCAGGCCTTGCAACAGCTGCAGTTCTTCCTCCACAGGTACGAAGTACGGTGTCACCATCAGCAACTCTGATTGCACCGCGCGGGCGGTATCGGCTACAGGCCGACTCATCAACCGGCCCGCCAACTTGCCGTTTTCTACCTGCTTCTTGTCGGGACTGTCACAGACCACTTGCGCTTGCGCCCAGACGAGGGGCAGTCTGCCCGATATCATGCCGGCATACGGCTCGCCGCTCGCAATCCGCGCAAGATAGTCGACGCCGCCGATCTGCAGTTGCTGCAACTGTTTTTCGTCTCTCGCCTGCCGCCCGGGATTCGCACGTTCGCCATCCCCGCGTACCAATGCTTCGGCGGGAATCGCCAACCCACTATTCCAGTACTCGTCGAATGTCCCGGAGAGTCTGGCGGCGAGCGGACCCGCGACAAAGAGATCGTCGTCGGCGAATTGAGATTCAGGGTCGACCTGGAAGTATTGATTGCCGACGTTGCGTCCGCCGATGAGAGCCACCGCGTTGTCGGCGACCAACAGCTTATTGTGCATCCGGTAGTCGAGCCTCGAGGCGTTGAACAGAAATTCAACCCCTCGCAACAGCTTGTTGTGCCCGCGATACGCGAAGGGATTGAATACGCGGATTTGCACCCCCGGGTAGGCATGCAGAGCATTGATCTGTTCGTCTCCGGCGACCGTCGCTCCGTCATCTATCAGTACGCGCACGCGCACGCCGCGGTCGGCGGCGCGCAACAGACCGGAAGTCAGCAGCCGGCCGGTCTCGTCGCCGCGAAAAATGAAGTATTGAAGGTCCAAAGTGCGCTCGGCGGCACCGATCATCTGCATTCGAGTCAGGAACCCGTCGACGCCGAGCGTAATGATGCGAAGTCCGGAATTTCCGCCATGCTCGCTTGCCGCGCTTTCAAACTGCCTGCCGAGGCTCGTTTCTTCCGGATGAGCGAGGGCCACGGACACGGTCTTGGGGAAATTCGCTCCCGGCGGAAGCGTTGAGCAGCCGCAAAAGCAGGCAGCAATGATCAGGGCCAGTGTAAAGCGCCCTACTATTGCGCAGCGGCCACCGCAGCCAAACACGTTTGCGGTAGAGCCTAGGCTAAACACACTAATCCTTCGTGTTGTTTGAATGCCTGACCATTGTCCGCGCCCACCGCAAACCGCTCTGTGCGTCGGGATACATAGCGACTAAACGGGGCAATGGCCCACTTTGCTCCGGCGACGCGAACTCGCCGTATCACGCAAGCGCCCGGACCAGGCGTCACTCCGCGCCAAGCATCGTGGGCAGCGCTACGCTAGGTCCGAAGATGTTTCCTCAATCGTGTTATTCGCTGTCGTGTGATCGTAGTTCCACGGGTTGGCCGTGCGGCGTACGTTCGGCGGCTTCAGCCCACGCGTGCCGATACCTGCCGAGTTCCTCGTTGGATGTCGCGCCCTTGCGCGCGACCATGGATTCGAGCGCGCGCAGCCAGTGTCGATAGTACGTGTCGCCTGAATCGGCGTCGCCGGCCGACTGTGCGGCGCGGATTTCATGCGCCAAGGTCTCAGCCCATTCGGTCCACGTAAACAAGCCGCGCTCGTGCAACTCAAGCACCATGGCGAAGGCCTTCGCTTCCCAGGGTTCCTTGAACACGGGACCCTCGGAATCGCGCGGGAAGCCCGGTAGATCGGCAGGCGAGGTGTTCATCCCGGTTCCAGGTAGGGCTCCCAGGCGTCCACTGAGACCGTGGATTGCCGGCGACCTGTGTTTGCGCCCCAGAGTTCCTTTTCATCGAACGCGACCGTATACAGCCAGTGTGGTTGTTCGCCGAGGCCTTGGGCATGCGCATCGGCAAACACATGAGCGCCATGGATCCGCTCGATGATGCCGCGCTTGCCGCGTGCATAGGCGGGCAGGCGAGTGTGATGCTGGGGCGCGACCGCGCTGGTACGCACCCATTGGCCCGTTGAGTAGCGCGCGGGGCTCGACGGTGATCGCGCCGTCGGCGAGCCTCGCGCCAGCACGGCGGCGACCTGGTCAGCGCGCAATACACTTCGGGTGGGGAGGGCGGGCTGCATCACTCGACCCTGCACGATCTCGTCCGCCTGTACCGCGCCAGTCTGCAGCAGGAGCTTTTCCAGTCCTGCCAGCCAGATCTGGTAGTAGCTGAGTTCCCCATAATCGGCGAGCGTCTCACGCGCGGCGCGGCTGGTGTCGATATTCCACAGGCCGGTCGCGCCCATGGCCAGGGTCAGCGCCAGAACCCGCGGCTCCCAGGCCGCATGAAACAGTTCACCCTCGGGTTCCGGATGCACGGCGCCGTGCCCGTCCTGACCGCCGAGATCGGCGTTTGAGCGGTAGCTCATGGGGACGCGCCCGCCGACGAGCTGCGCGGCTGAAGCGGCAGACCGGTGCCGATCATGGAATCGCGAGTCACGAGATCAGCGAGTTCGCGCTCGGAGAGATGTTCGGATCCCGTTGGGCGTTGCGGCACCACGAGATAGCGTACCTCGGCCGTCGAATCCCACACGCGGATGCGCACCGTCTCGGGCAACCTCACGCCGAACTCCTCGAGCACGCCGCGCGGGTCCTTGACCACTCGAGCGCGATAGGGCGCACTCTTGTACCAGGTGGGCGGCAGCCCGAGGATGGGCCACGGATAGCAGCTGCACAGCGTGCACACCACCAGGTTGTGCTGCTCCGGCATATTCTCGACGGCCACCATGTGTTCGCCTTGCCGTCCCGAGAAGCCCAGGGAAGCGATTGCCGCCGTAGCGTCCTCGAGCAGCCAGCGTCGATATGCGGGGTCGCACCAGGCGCGCGCCACGACTTGCGCCCCGTTGCGTGGGCCGATCTTGGTTTGATAGGTGTCGATCAGCGCATCGAGCGCCGCGGGATCGACGTAACCCTTCTGAGTGAGCACGGTCTCCAAGGCGCGAACTCGCAGCTCCAGCGGACTTAAGGTGCTGTGCTCGTGCTCATGCTCAGGGTCATGACCGGGTCCGTGCATACGCCTATGCTAAGGCAGTCCGGTGAACGGAGCTAGCCGATATCCGAGGACTGGTAGTGCCGGGCGTGGTCGGGCCCGGTGAGAGGTATTGGTCATAATCTGCGCCGCTACCGCTGCAGCGGCAGAGTGGCTCGCGGCCTATAGACTTTGGTCTAAACTATGCCGCTGAGATAGTCCGGGCGCAGGTGACGATCGTGAATGAGATGAAATCGAAAACACTCGCGTGGGCAATGATGGCGCCGCTTTCCGTGGCCGCTTGGCTCGCTCCCGTATGCAGCATGGCCGCCGCCGATGTGCGGCTCTATGCGCTCGATTGCGGGCATGCCTCATTCAAAGACATGGGGATGTTCTCCGATACGGGCGAATACGACGGCAAGCCGGGAGACATCGCCGATCCGTGCTTCGTGATTCGACATCCCAAGGGCGTATTGCTGTGGGATACGGGCCTCGGCGACAAATTCGCCGCGACCAAGGAAGGGGTGGACGTGTTGCCGGGCATCCACGTGACCGTACCCATCACGCTCGTCGAACAGCTGCATTCGCTGGCTTTGACGCCGAAGGATGTGAGTTACGTGGCGTTCTCGCACTTTCACTTCGATCATACCGGCAACGCGAACGCCTTCCCCGACTCGGTTTGGATCCTCAACAAGACTGAACTCAACGCCGCGCTTTCGGCTACGCCGCCCTCCGGCGTCGTTCCGGAGACATTCAGCGGCTACAAGACGGCGAAGACGCAAATGATCGACGGCGACTACGATGTATTCGGCGATGGGACGGTCCGAATTCTCAGAGCGCCCGGACATACCGCGGGGCACCAAGTGCTCGAGCTCAAATTGCAAAAGGCCGGTACCGTCATTCTCTCCGGGGATCTCTACCATTCGCGGGCGAATCGTGAGTTCATGCGCGTACCCATGATGAACTTGAGCCGTGCGGATACGCTGGCCTCGATGGAACGCATCGAGAGGATCGTGAAGAACACGAAGGCGCATTTGATCGTGCAGCACGATCCGCAGGATTTCCAAGCGCTGCCGAAATTTCCGGCCTATCTCGATTGAGCCTGCCGTGGCGTCCCTGATAGACAACGCCTCCCGCCACGATCTTCCGCAGATTCTCGCGATCTACAACGAAGTCATTCGCAATTCGACCGCGGTCTATTCGGAAGAGGAATTTACGCCGGCCCGCGGGGAAACCTGGTTCGATGCGAAACGGGAGCACGGGTTTCCCATGGTCGTGGCGCGGGACGCATCGGGCATCGCCGGGTTTGGCACCTTCGGTGAATTTCGGGCGTGGCCGTGCTATCGGCACAGCGTCGAGCACAGCGTCCACGTGCGAGCGGACCGCCGCGGGCAGGGTATCGGTCGGTCGCTGGTAGTCGAACTCTTGGCGCGCGCCGCCGCCGGCTCCAAGCATGTCATGATTGCCGGAATCGACGCCGACAATGCCGTCTCGATCGGCCTGCATCGCAGCCTTGGATTCACCAGCGTCGGCCATTTTCACGAGGTGGGATTCAAGTTCGGGCGCTGGCTCGACTTGGTATTCATGCAATGTATCCTTCCGCCGACAGTTGACACCCGTGTGAAGTAAAGCAAAGTTGCCCGTTCGCACGAGCAAAAGCGGCATTGCGCCACAGATCGGCCTCTCGGAAGCGACAGCAAGCTTTGCTGCTATCGCAGTCTTGATATCATGGGTACGTGGTAAGAGCTACTCAGACCGAAATCGAAGAAGCCGTCGAAGCCTTGCGCGCCGGCGATCTGGTGGTGTTTCCGACCGAGACCGTCTATGGACTTGGGGCGAATGCCTCCAATCCGGCGGCCGTGCGCAAGATTTTCGAGGTCAAAGGGCGTCCGCCCAATCATCCGGTGATCGTGCATTTGGACGATCCTCGATACCTGCATCGCTGGGTGTCCTCGCTGCCGCCGGTAGCAGAACAATTGGCCGCCAAGTTCTGGCCCGGCCCCCTGACCCTGATTCTGCCCAAGGCGGAAAACGTCAATGACATCGTGACGGGCGGCCAGGACAGCATCGGAATCCGCGTTCCCTCGCATCCCATAGCGCAGCAGCTGTTGAACGCCTTTGGCGGCGGCATCGCGGCGCCATCCGCGAATCGCTACGGGCGCTTGAGTCCGACCAAGCCTGAGCATGTGCGCGATGAGCTGGGCGATGCGGTCGGCGTCATCCTGGATGGCGGGGATTCCCCGATAGGCCTGGAGTCGACCATCGTCTCCTGTCTCAACAATGAGGCGCGCTTGCTGCGGCCCGGCTTCATCACCCGCTCGCAGCTCGAACAGGTGGTCGGGAACCTCGCGATCGGTGGATTCGCTCCCCGCACCCCGGGAGATCGCGCCCTGCACTATGCGCCCTCCACCCCCCTGGAAATCGTGCCGTCTGACGACCTCGAAGTGCGCGCCGGCGAGGTTACCGCGCGCGAGGAAAAGGTGGCGGTACTCGCCATGCGGCCGCCGCTGCAGACCCAGCGCCACATGACCTGGATCAATGCGGGCAAGAGGCCCGACGTTTACGCGCACAATCTCTACAACCATCTACGAACCCTGGACCGCGCCGGTTGCGTCAGGATTTTCGTTCAAAGCCTGCCCCAGGATGAACGCTGGGCGGCGATTCTCGACCGTCTGCAGCGGGCCAGCGGCATGGGCGACGATTCTCTCGAACTGAGCGTGAGTTAAGTTGGCCAACACCGTGCTGAGTCCGAGTTCCTCCCTCGCCGACGAACCACTGGAGCTGGATCCCGCAGGGGATCCGTTCGCGCACGAGTCGATCAAGCACCTGGTGGCCCGCTATGGCTCGCCGTTGTTCGTCATCGATGTCGAGCGCGTGCGCGGGCAATATCGGCGCCTCGCGGCGGCGCTGGCCGGCGTCGATCTTCACTACGCCCTGAAGCCCCTGCCGCATTCTTCGGTCATCAACGCGCTGCATGCCGAAGGTGCCTTTTTCGATTTGGCGACCAATGGCGAAGTGGAATTGGTGCGGCGCCTGAAGGTGGCGCCCGAACGTTGCATTCATACGCACCCGATCAAGCGCGACAGCGACATTCGCACCGCCTTGGCCTACGGTGTCGATCGATTCGTCATCGACAACCCCGATGAACTGCGCAAGTTCGTGAAGTATCGCAATCGCTCCTCGCTGCTGATCCGCGTCGCGTTCAGCAGCCCCGAGGCTCGATGCGATTTGTCGAGAAAGTTCGGCTGTGAACCCGAGGCGGTTGCCGACTTATTTCA
>Ga0073928_10003200_pt1 | contig 26304 bp, 17 predicted proteins | sample PaiPotPPA55metaG_FD_76969 | JGI IMG/M metagenome (GOLD analysis project Ga0073928, IMG submission 76969) | Iron sulfur acid spring bacterial and archeal communities from Banff, Canada, to study Microbial Dark Matter (Phase II) - Paint Pots PPA... ...
ACTTGCAGTCTTGCCTGCACGCGGGGCTCTCGGCGTTTTCCCAATATCGCACCTCTCCTCTCGCGACTTGCATCAACTGCAGTGAATTATGGCGCAATCACAGTTCAAGAGCCAGCGAAAACGGCGTGCCGTAAAGGAAGTTGTTTGTCAAAAGCTTGGAGTAGACGTAAATCAACTTTAAGCAGCGCAAGTAAGATCGCCACGCAAAAGCGGGGTAGTAGCAGCGACTTGGTTGCCCTCTGGGAGTCGTATGAGGAGGGCGGAAAGAGTAGCTTCGGCTGCTATACTTTTCCCGCATGAAGGTTGGACGGTTTGTGGCCCCGTCATCTAACGGTTAGCATACCGCCCTCTCAAGCGGGTATACGGATTCGATTTCCGTCGGGTCTACCATCAATTTTTCGCGTTGTTTCGCCAAAGTGTCATAATCCGGTTGCTTGCAAATTGATTGCAACTACCAATCGTAAGGCGTTGAAAACAAACTCTTAAAGATTGAGAATCTGCGAGTCTGAAAACTTCCGCTAGAGCTGCCATTTTGCAAGTAACGGAAAACACATCAATTCGCTTTCGCTACGTGGACGCGCAGGGTCATTCCTTGACGTAGTAAAGTTGTGGTCAATAACGGAAATTGACGCCTGTTCTGGCCACAAAATGGCCACAATTTTCTTTGGTTGTTCTTCAGCTTCGTGATCAGCATAACTTGCGATTCGGAATGCGGGAATGCGGCGGGCCAGCTTGAGTTAGAAATTGAAGCGGTAACCGAGGATTGACCTGACAGGTATTTTGTACCAAGTGGAGGTTAATGTTGAGCTGTGGGTTGGGCTCTCGGAGTTGATTCCCCTGTAAACCCGAGAAAGGAAATGGTGGGCGCTGTAGGATTTGAACCCTACGACTTCCACCGTGTGAGTGTCGGTGTACTTGGTTTTTCAATGACTAACAAACTGCGGGGACTGCCAAAGTTCGCGGAAGGCGCGCAAGACACCACATTTTGTGGGTTGGCTTTCATCCACGCTCACAGCGATAATTGCATTTGCTTTTGGTGGCAGCCGCTGGGGCGCATATCGCCAATAAGTTTTTAACTGCTGAAGATGTTCCTGTTCAGGTACTCATTGCGGAACTTGCCCTTCGGGTCGTACTTCTTACTAAGCTCAATAAACTCAGGCATCTTCTTGGCTGCGGCGGGTGAATCTGATTCCCGAACTGGTCGACATTCCACTTAGCGATTCAGACCGCACGGGCCATCTGCCCAAGCTGTACCACGACCTGATTTCCCGCCTGCGCCTTGCTAGGGATGCCCGTTCGCCCGTCTCCGTTGCCGCTGCCGCGCACGGACAACTACGGAGTGCGCAGGGTTACTCTGCCTCTATGCTCATTGACGAGTCGCGGGTGTTCCAAGTCGCCACATTCGGCACACTACATCTTCATCAGAGCGAACTCGATCAGAACCAAGTGCTTTTAGACGTAATGGTGATCGCAGATGAGGTGGATGCGCAACTCATGGAAACCGTGCGCAGCTTGATGGGAGCGAAACTAGCTGAGGCCGCAGCCTAGCGACCGCGACCGCTACTCTGAAGGCTTGGAGGGAATCCGCGCTCGGTCGAGGCGGTCTGGCTCTTCGGTGAGGAGCCGATCAATTTCACGGACACGCTCTGTCAGTTTTTCCGGGTCTTGCTCATTAGCAGCAAGTGCCGCCAACCTATTAGTCTTTCGCGATCACTCGGCGGTCTCGATGCGGCTCGTTGCGCGGTTGGCCGGTGCTAAGTTCACACTTCTCCCCTGAAGCAGCACCACAAGTCGGGCATCGGACGGAGAGGGCCTGTTTTGGGCTGAGTTCCTTTGTCATGTCGGAGAGATAATGCCCCAGAACCGATGCACACGATGGTCAATCTTGAACACTATCGGACAATTTCCTTCCGAGGCCGCCACCAGTTTTCAGCGCCGCTTAGGACACTACCCGAATTTCCAAAACCGCAGAACGCTGGCTGGTCGAGTGTATATCTTGGCAACTAGAGGTTTTGAGAACACTCTGCGATGCAGCTTCCTTTTGGCTCCCTATTAAATTGCTAATAGGAGTTTTTTTAGAGCATCCCAATCCTTGTCATTTTGGTGGCCTGAAGTCCTACTCTACATTTCTCTGATATGGCTCGCCTACGTTGTCTGGCAGCGCTGGCGTTGAGAACGAAAACGGAGCAAACTATGAACATGGCAAAGAAGCGTACAAGATCAGATAAAGCACAGCGGCGGGCTGAAGGACTGGAAAAGAAGTTGGAGCGCCGTCCGGCACAAGTCCCGAAGAAGAAAGCGGCCTCAGAGTAAACCAGGCCGCCCGCATTCTTGAGGAACCCCAGCGGCGCGATCCTGTCGCGGCCAGTGTATTCTCACCTCGTTCCATAAACCCATAGGATCTGAAGCTGCTAAGCCATTCGGTTGCAACGACCAAAAACATCGCATCGAAGTGTTCCAGAAAGAACTGTTTTAGGAACTGAGCGCGTCTCAGGGTGCCCGGAATTTGGGTAGTGTCCCAATAGTGCGAACTTTCGTCAATGCTGCTTTGCTGTCTGCTCAAGTTTGGATAAGACTTGCTGTATTTCTGAAAGTGCGGCGGCGTCTCCCTTGGCCAGATCCGCCGTGATTTGATCGCGGGTTGCCAGGGTGTTATGAAGCAAGGTGCGGAGTGCAGAGTCGTCCGTGCTGCTCACAATTCTCTGAGCTTGATCAAAAAACTCTTTCGAATACTCCCCGGCCTTCCCGTAGTTCTTCTGCACGGTCTCCAGATACATCATCGTGGCTGTGTCGCGAAGCTGCGAATATTGCTCGCTGGACTGACAGGATCCCAATTGTTTTGTCGAGGCAGAGAGTTCCTGCTGCACCCGCTGCAGTCTGGAATACTGCAGGATGAACCCAGTGAGAAATCCGGCAATCAATAATACAAACCAGAGGACGAGTTTGCGTCGCATCGATCTTTCCCTTCACTACCCCTTCAATCTCGGCGCACATCGCAGTGCGAGCATCGATTGCAAGAAATGCAGACTTCAATGGCAGGGACAGTCACGGGCAGTCTGAGGTGGGGAAGTTCGCTTAAAGCAAGTTTCTAGAAACTTGCTGGATCGGCCTCGGACTTAGCAGATCCGCCCAACCTTGTTACGAGCTAAACCTTCTTGAGCCAGAGTTGGCGGAGTCTCATACGACCGTCATCATCCCACTTGACGACTGCGTCATCTTCGTTAGCTTGCTCAACCGTGCCCAATTCCCCAGTCGGCTTTCCAAAGTTGCCCAAGCCCTCGACGCGATCTCCGGGACTCAGTTCCTGGTCGGTAGTCGCGGGCTCGGCGAGGCGTGGTTTCTTTGCACGATCTGAGTCAGGGATCGCCCCGGGATATGACGGGGGGAGCCTTACGTAATTTGGGTATGGGCTTGATGGTGATATGCGTCATATTGCCAGCATAGGCTTGGAAAGAATTGTTGCGCTGGTCCAAACTGCACAGTTCTGGCAATTGATCTGGCTGGATTTGAAGAATAGCGGAAGCCGGAGCGGTGTGCGGAGTTTGGGATTTCTGGTCAGAAGCTAGTCGTGGAGTACGATGCTGAGAAGTGAACTGTGGATTTCAAGCCCACCGTTGGAGCGAACGAAGCCCAACTTCCTGAACCTATTCATGAAGAAGTTGACTCGCGAGCGAGTTGTGCCCACCATCTCCGCTAGAGTTTCCTGACTGATCTTGGGAATCGCGACTTCGAGCTTTCCGTTCTTGCCGAAATGAGCAAGCAATAGCAATATCCGGGCCAGGCTTTTCTCGCTGGAATTGAAAAGCTGGTCAACCAAATCCTCTTCGTATCGGATGTTCCGTGTCAGCAAATATGCCACGAACATATCGGAGAACGCACGTTCCCGGTGAAGCACTTCTATCATGGACTTCTTATCGATTCGCATGACAGAGCAATCGGCCAGTGCTGTTGCCGAGCACATGCGGAGGGGCTGCCCCGCAAGGCAACCTTCTCCAAAGAAATCGCCGTGAGTCAGAATCCCTATTGTGGCTTCTTTCCCACCTTTGGCTACAACAGTGAGTTTTACCCGCCCTTCTTGAATGTAAAAAACAGCGTCGGACAAGTCGCTCTGAGCAAAAATCGTCTGCTTTTTGGCAAAAGATGAGATGGTTCTGCCGCCGTCGATGGTCGAAAGAAATGCTTGGGGATTGAATTTGCGGCGTTTCTTGGCAGCCGCTACGGGTGTCATGATTGGCCCCCTCTCAAGAATTCCGAATGCGCAGAAGGGAACTTCCCATGAAGAAAAACGTTACGTCTGCGGATAAACTGCGATTCCGCTCGACGAAAATAATGATTCCACCCTTGGTGTCGAGAGTCAACCTATCCCACCTTGTTTTACATCCGATCCTCATCGTGACTGTCTGTGGTGAAAGCAGCTACAAAAGACTGGGGCTTGGGAAAGTTCACAAGTGATGCGCAACTTCGAGTTGCAGCGCGACAAAGAGTTTACCTCCCATGTTTGCGCCGATCACCCTCGCGGATGAATCCCGTCACCTTCGGCTTAGCTTGAGCCGTTGCCTGATTGTCATCGCGGTCTCGGAGCTTCGATTGCGGGATTCGATTCCCCAGAAGTTCTCCGGGCTGTCAAAGTCCAATCCCAGCAGCCATGAGGTATCGTCGATGACTGGGATGGCAAGAACAATTCGACCCTTCTTACTCCGGCCATTTGAGACCAGTTTCACGGTCACCGGAGTTTCAAACTCCCCCGCCAGACTGGTGCGTCTGACGGGATACTGTGACACCGCCGTTCTGCGCTTCTAGGCGTGTTCCGTTGGGATTTCGAAATCGTTTCCGTGCCGGGCCAAGCTCTGTACGTAGTATTCGGAGTGAACAGGCTGTCCGTTCGCATCGGTTACTGACCGGACCGATCTCCGACGGATGGGAGGCCGTATTGCGACGTGGCTTCGACATGGCACATGGGGGTTGCGAACCTAAGACAATTTTTGGGCCTGCCGCCACTTTGCCCAGCGCGCTTTCTGGGCTGCGGCAATCCTTTTGCGGGCAGCCGGGGACATTGTGCGTCCCTTGCGGGAACTGATTGAAATAACCTTTCGACCCTTGATCTTTGCCCACCGCGCCCGTTGAGCAGCCGCAATTCTCTTGCGCCCTGCAGCCGAAATAGTTCGCTTTTTGCGAGTTGGTCGGCGCCCATGCATGTAGACGTTTCCGAAAGCGGTGAGGGCGGCTGCTACGCGGTGCAGTTCATCCTCAAGTCGTTTTCGTTCCTTCTGGAGCTCGCTGATTACAGACTGCATCAGTGTTTTTGGCATTAAGCAATCCTATCACTCGCATTGGATCTAAAGGCCACGCAAGGCCATAACCGTGTTCTATTTCGCGTGCGTTAGCTATGATGTCCTCGACCGATCACTTTTGCCGACGCATCTGCAGCGGCGGAATTACAGATCCAAATCGAGGCGACGGTCAGGCGTTTTGTGGAACAGCAACAGTCACAACGTCCCGACCGCGGGATTTGGATTCATAGAGGCATTTGTCCGCGGTCTTGAGCAGTTCGCCGGATGTTGATCCGTGCTCCGGAAACGCGGCTACACCCGCCGAGAGCGTAAGCTGTCCAAGAGTCTGCTTCTTATACTTCAAGCGTAGGCTTTTTACTTCGGAGCGCAGCGCGTCCGCGCGTTTAACCGCGTCTTGCGCAGACGACTCAGGCAGGATAATGGCGAACTCCTCCCCGCCGTAGCGGCAGCATATATCAGTGGCGCGGAAGAATATGCGAAACAGATCAGCCAGGGACTGTAACACCCTGTCCCCCGCATCATGGCCGAAGGTGTCATTGAATCTCTTGAAGTGGTCGAGATCCAGAAAAAGAACAGCTACAGATTGCCTTTTGCGGCTAGCCAGCTCCAGTTCCCTTTCGAGCGACTCCTCCAGGAAGCGACGGTTGAATAGGCGAGTCAGCGGATCGCGAATCGACTGTTCACGAAGGGTTTCACGCAGCTGCAGACTAGCCAGCAAGAGGGCGATCTGCGAGGCCGCACTGACGGCCAGCCGCTGATGAGAGTCCCTAAAACCCTGCTTTTCAGAATCATGTCGGAGATTCGCTGCGCTTTCGAATTCCAGATGCAAGACGCCAACCGTGTTCCCCTGCGCGACCATCGGCAGGCATAGAGACTCGGCAGTTGAACTCTTGGTCAAATGTTGGCAGGCAATGCCTTCTCCCGGATGCCCACTCCAATGTGGCTGGCCATGGCGCAGAGACCAGCATGCGTCGGGCGGAAATGTCGGCGCTAATGCGTCCTTTTTCCCCCACCGAACCGCTGCCTCGATGAGGTCTCGCGACGACCTGAACAAATAAAGCGCTCCGGAAAGAGCGTGAGGGAAAAGCTTCTGCACCGAGTTAGCGACGATGGCGCAGGCTTCTTTAACCGTCCCGCTACACGCCAGCAGAGCCCCCATTTCATTCAATGAGGTCGTCTGTTTTGTGCGGAGTTCCAGCTCCTTTACTAGCTGATCCAAAGACTCCGCATGTTGCCGCTGTGCTTCTGCGGCGCTGACCTGGCCCGAAACATCCTGGTAGATCAGGTATGCGCCCCGCACTTCATTGTCTTGTAGCAGGGGGACGCCATGCAGTGCCAGGTCAAGAATCTGCCCGTCCTTGCGCCACTGTCGCACTGTCCTCTGCACCGCGTTTCCCGCGAAGATCTGCAAAATCAGTGGCCCGGAGTCCCGAGCCTTATCGTCGGATATCCCCATATCTCGAATATCGAAAGAGGCGAGCTCGTGTCGGTCATACTGGAAGAGTTTCTCGAAAGCGGAATTTGCCAGCTCGACATGGCCTTGCCGATCGAGAACCACAATCCCTAGGGGGCTATTTTGTATCAGCGAGTTTAAGTACGTGGTTTGTTTGTTCAGGTCGATCGCCAGGCGGTGTCGCTCGCTGACCTCGGACCCGACGGCCAGTCCGACTGCGGACACAACCAGCATGAAGAGGGCGACTTTGGCGAAGATGGCCGCCGTGGGAGGGAACAAATGCATGGCGACCACGATTCCAAAGTTTAGCACAAGGACCGCGGTGACAACTCGCCGGACTCCCTGGCGCATAGCAATCCAGATGACCGGAATGAAACCCAAATAGAAATAACTGTAACGAGACACTTCGCTTCCGAACATCACCCATAGGACGGCCAATATTGTGGCACTTTGGCCGCAGCTTTCTGCCAGCGAAGCAAGACTGGGCTTTTTCCCGGGAGATTGCGCCTTGGTTGGGTCGAACTGGGCGCGCCTCGGCAAGAGCCAATTGCGAATATGCGGAAGTACATGGACGAGAAGAAACGGGGCGATGCCCACTAAGCCGATGGCATCACCCAAAAACCATCCTAGCGCAGAAGCCTTGTATTCACTCCAAGTAATGCTGTGATCCGCGATCAAACATGAGACACCAATGATGGTCGCTGCTGTGGCGGCGGTGGCACTCACCAAAACGTAGCGGACGACATCTCGTCGACGACGCAGGCCGAGATCGATCTGGAGAGGACCGCGCAACACGTATGTCGCCGCGCCATAACAAACAGCAATTCCCACGGCGCCGATCGTGTTGCCGAACGACATAGCCGCCTGTGCGTACACAATCTTGCCGGCAAGTGCATCGGCCAAACAAACCACAAGCGCGTACCAAGGACTTACGCCCAGCATGAGCGCCATAGCCAGACCGATTGCCGGATACCAGGCAACGAATCCAATGCGAGAAAAGAAAATAACTTCAGGCCGGTTCAGCAGAAGGTATAGCAGCACGAACGAGAGCGAAACGAGAGTGTGACGAATGATCAGGCGTCGCGAATGCATGAAGAGAAATCTCAGTGCCTGATTGGCTCCTTGTAAGCGAAGGGGATAGCTCAGCTGGAACTCCGCCCGATGGTCTCTTCCTGGACGTCCTGTCGGATCAGATTCAAGATGAACATGCCCAAGGTATTCTGTGTGACAATTCAACCTTTCGAGAGGTACTTCAGTAATGGCGTTTCGTGCATCCTTCGGTCGATGCTGACGGACCAACCTACTCAGCTCCTCCAGTGCCTCCAGGGTAGGCAACGAGCCCTTCAGCTCTGGCGGCAGGTATTCCACCGGACGTTGAGCCCGGAACCAGGCTGGTCCACCGTTGACTTTGACGTGCGTCTATGATGGTCGGATGAGAATGGGTTTAGAGGAGGATCGACCCGTGACACCACTGAAACTCCTTGTCGTGGAAGATGACCTCGCAAGCCTGGAGTTAATGGTCGAGGTTTTCACGTCCTTGAAAGCGCGGGTCCATCCCGTCAGTGACAGCGAGAAAGCGGTCGGCATGATCAATCAGGAAAAATTTGACGGAATTTTCCTGGACCTGGAAATGCCCAACCTGAGCGGCTTCGATCTTGCCCGCCTGATTCGCAAGTCGTCCTGGAACAAATCTACTCCAATTATCATCGTGACCGGTCGGGATGAGAGAGACACCATGCAACAGGTATTTTCCATCGGAGCGACGTTCTTCCTGCAGAAGCCCGTCGATAGACAAAAGCTGGGCATATTGTTCCGGACCGTGTGTGGTGGAATGCTGGACAATCGCCGCCGATCCGCACGTGTTCCGCTCCAAACCGAGGTGGTTTGCCAGGTCGGTGATCGAGCGTTACGCGGAGTGACCTGGAACCTTAGCCAGAGCGGGATACAAGTGGAAGTCGGCAACTTGCACCCCAAGGATACGGTGCGACTGTCATTCCGGTTGCCCGTTTCCGGTGTCTCCCTGGAGGCAACTGGAACAGTGGTCTGGACAAAGGAAACTCGGCAAGGTATCCAGTTCACGAACGTGAGCAGACAAAATGAGGAGTCGATCCGAAGATTCATCGCCGAAGTAGACAGATAAACGCTGGCGACCACCCGCAGGATCGAGAATTGCAAACTGCGCTATTCGCCACTACCTGCTGCGCGTGTCTTCTCGCTTACTTGGCCCTTGTGCGATGGATTCGGAGGGGCATCTCGATTCTCTCGTTTACCAAGAAGGCGTTCGAGCTCTTCGGCGAGGGCACGCGCATTCACGGGCTTCGACAGATAGCCATCAAACTTTGAATTCAAGATCTTTTCCCGGTCGCCCTGCATGGCGTACGCAGTAACCGCCACTACAGGCAATGAAGCCAGGCGCGGATTCTCCCGGATTTTGCACACGACACCAAACCCGTCCAGTAGCGGCATGCCGATGTCAAGCAGCAGTAGGTCCGGTTGAGCCCGTTCAATCATGCGAAGCGCTTCTTCGCCGTCACACGCCTCCTCCACGGCGTACCCACGTACTTCAAGCAACTCGCGGAGCAGTTCCCGGTTAACGGCATTGTCTTCGGCAATCAGTATCTTCGTCATGGCTGCCCCGCGGACTTTGCCCGCTTGCGGCTCGGAACAACCCTTGCAACCTCGGCAACGAGATGCTGCTGCCAGGAGCCATTCTTTTGAAACAGCGCCTGGGTTTCGCGGCTGAGCAGTGCTATCTCTTCTGGCGCCAGGGTCTTAGCAGTCATCACGAGAATCGGCAGGTCCGCCAAAGTCGCTTGACCTCGCACATGTCGGATGACTTCAAAACCGTCCATCCCGGGCATCAGAAGATCGAGTAGGACTGCACTCACCACCTTGGAAGAAAGCACTTCTAGAGCCCTCGCACCACTCCGGACGCTTTGAGTTTCGTAGCCTGCCGACCGAAGGGTCTCTTCCAACATCTCAAGCGATCCAGGATCATCGTCGACGAGTAGAATCTCAGAGTCATCGTCGCCCTGAGACGGCACATACTTCCGAATCGTTTCCAGAAGAACCGTTTTGCGAATTGGCTTGATGAGGTAATCCGCAGCACCCAAAGCAAAGCCTACCTTCTCTTCATCAACGATTGAAACGATAATGATCGGGACGTTTGCCGTCTCCGGAGTCTTCCTGAGCGTCACCAGGGCGTCTAGGCCGCTGCCTCCGGGCATCGCTAGATCTAAAGTGATGGCGTCGGGTTGTAGCTGCGCAGCTTTCTCAACCGCTTCGACTCCCGACTCGGCGAACGCAATCCGATATTCCGAATTCAAATAGCTGGCCAAGAGCTCACGAGAAGAGGTTTCGTCATCGACAACCAGAATGAGTGGTTTCCCCGAGTTGCCGCCGGCCGTGGCAGGGAGAATGCGGGGAGGGCTTACACGCGCTGGCTTGGATACTTCGGATCCAGCTGGGAGCGTGAACGTAAACCGGCTGCCTCTCCCTATCTCACTCGACAGCGAAATCTTGCCCCCTTGCTGTTCGACCAATCTCTTTGTAATAGCAAGACCCAGGCCGGTGCCTTCATTCACCGCACCTCGCTCACCCTCGACCTGCCGGAACTCCTCGAAGACAACCTCTTGATCCTCCGGCCGTATGCCGATCCCGGTATCGGTCACCGATAGACCAATTTGGTCGACACTTTCAAAGCAATCAATCTCGATTCGGCCTCCCTTCGGTGTGAATTTCACCGCGTTGCTCAGCAGGTTGTAGAGGATCTGCTTGAACCGGACCCGATCCGCATAGACCGGCCTACCTGTTCTCAACTTTTGTTGAACCTCAATGTTCTTCGCCATGGCAAGCGGGCGGATGGTGGAAAGGACCTCGGGCAAAGCATCCTGGACTTGGAAGTCCTCGCACCGGATTTCGAGCTGCCCGGCTTCGATCTTCGATAGATCCAGAATGTCATTAATCAATTGCAATAAATGCGCTGAGCCCTCTTTGATGTGATTCACGAAGCGCTTCTGCTTGTCATTGAGCTCGCCGGCTGTCTGCTCGGCCAGGAGGTCTGAAAATCCCACGATCGCATTTAACGGAGTTCTCAACTCGTGGCTCATGCTGGCGAGGAACTTACTCTTCAGATGGGTTGCGCGCTCTACTTCGCGGTTGCGGAGTTCGAGCTCTTGATTGCTGGCGGCCAGCCTCTCTGCGAATTTGTGCTTTTCCGCTTCGTCCCGCTTGCGCTCGGTGATGTCACGTGCGACGGCGTAGATAACCTCCTGCTCGGGTACGGATACGGCATTCCACAAGAGCCATTTGTAAGAGCCGTCTTTGCATAGATAGCGATTTTCAAAGGCAAGGACTTCATGGGTTTCAACCCGGTGCGCTTGAGCAGTCGTAGCTTGGCGATCGTCTGGATGGATGAACTCCAGGTAAGGCTTGGCAAGAAGCTCCTCATCGGTAAAACCCAGGGTTCTCTCAAAGGAGGGGTTGAGGCTCTTGAAAAATCCATCGAAACCAGCAACACAAAACATGTCGACCGAGAGGTTGATAAATCGGTTGCCCGTCTCCAGCTTGGAATAGAGTGAGCCCATGAAACCGTTTATCGCCAGGCCAACACCTAGGGCGACCAGCAGGGAGACGAGTAATACGACAACGACGATCAGAGCGTAGCTCTTCAGCCGGTCATTCATCGCTCCCAAATCTGAGCGGATGTAGACAGTTCCCGTTGGTTTGCCCTGGAAAATGATCGACCGCGCTAGTCCCAGATTTCCGTCGGTGAACCAATGGTTCTGTATTTGACCTTCAGGAATAATGGGCAGAGCCCCGGTCTTGCCCGCGCGATCACGCCAGTATCCCGCGAAAGGCTGACCGTCGCGGGTGTAGATCTGGGCGTACATAAGGTTGGGGTTGGCGCGCAACGCAGATAACGTATTCTCCGCGGAGTGGGGATCGTTGAACAACAGGGCAGAGGCGGTATTGTCTCCGATGATTTGGGCTTGGATGGAGACGTTTCGCACCAGGGCCCTGCGAAAGCTGTACAGGTCATAGGCACAAAAGCCGCCACTAGCCAAGAGCAACGCCACAACACTCACCAGCATGTTAATTAAGGTGAGCTTCCTGGAGATTGAATAGTGTTGGACTTTGGGCATCGTGTGTCAATCTCCGGACGAAGAATTTCTCCTTACCGTGGTCGCGACCTTGAGCAGTTCAGAACTCAAAGTCAGGCCAGCATGTTGCACAGCAGCGAGGTTGACCTCAAAGCGGACTTTCTTGCCTTCCAGGACAAACTGGATCATGCCGCCTCGCTGGGAAAACTCCGGCATGTCACTCACGGTCAAAACAGCCTGTTTATTCAGGGCTCTGATGATGGTGTTAAGTCGGGCTTCCTCGGCGGAGCTCAGGAAAAGAATCTGGCAATTGCCCGACTCTTGTGGAGTGGAGATTCGCTTGGCGGCAACTCTCTTTCCCGCTATCGTTTCACCTGCAAGCGTTGTATCAAGAACTGGGCCAAAGGGATCTTGGCCAAGAACGCAGACCGTGAAGGACTCGTTGTGGGCCGATGCGACATTCGCCGGCCATTCGACGAAGTGGCCAAAATTGTAAAGATAGGCGGCCTTCACGTCGTAGTCAGTGGGCTTTAGACTCTGGGCCCGCAGGAATGGAACGGCAACCAGCACCCATGCTACGGCCATAGCCATGAACCACGGCCGAAAACCACGCGAACTCCAAGGCGCGCGTCCTTCTGGAATATCGCGGAGGAATCCCGTGCTGTGAGCATGTCCCATAAGGATCAATTCGCAGCGCGTCTCCAGGTTATCTTTGCATAGACGCTTCGCTTGATTCCGACAAGCGACCCAGGGTCGCCTCCGAACTCGCTATGTTGAGGTTGGAGCAAGTTTTCTCCCACCACAGAAAATTCAAGCTCTGGGGTGGTTTGCCAAGAGAGATGCGCGTCCGCGGTACTGTAACTTTTGACCATCTGGGCTGACAACGCGCTTACATAGCGATAGGTTTGACCAACCTCGAGTTTTCTTGGCAGTTTCACGAAAGACTGAACCACCACCTGGTGCCGTGGGCTCGATCCCACATAATTGTGGGCGGTGGTGGGGTCATTGCTTCCCGGCCCATCTTTCATATGCATCTCTAGGTGCGAATACGAGGTTTTCAGTTCCCACCAACTCGTCGGCTTCCAATCGGGCGTCACTTCGAAGCCTTTCGTGGTGCCTCTGATTCCGTTAGTGGTCAGCAGCGGAATCACAGCATGCGCCGGCAGTGGCGCGTTTTCAAGAAATGGCGCGCCTACTTGAAAGCTATAGAGATCGCGATAGCTGTTGTAAAACAGCGCAAGATCAAGATAAAAGTGAGACGTCGCCAGGGCTCGGAATCCGGTTTCATAGGCGATCAATTCTTCGGAACGAAACTGGCGGTTGCCGTCGACGCGTAAATAAATTGGGAGGGGCGTCACCGTCGCAAAATCCGTGAGCTGAATGTCCTCGTCGAGACGGGAGGGAGTTCGGACGGCTCGGGTAACGGAGGCCCAGAAGGATTGTCGGGGCGTGCGGTTCCATAGCAGACGCGCGCTCGGTTGCACCTCGAAACCGTTGTAGTTGTTATGTTGAAACTTCGACCCCAGGGTTAGCGAAAGCCGGCGGTTAAAGAAGGGAATCTCGTCCTGCACGAAACCACTATAGATATGGTCGGTAAGGTGGTGGGGCAGGAAATCGATCGTCGGGACGGTTTGCACAAGATTCGACGGACTGACGCGCGCGCCCACCCCCCAGAGAAAGTTTTGCTGCCCCGGCAGGGTCAAATGATAGAGGAAGTCGATGTCCAACGTGTCCCGAGTCTCTCCGAATTCAGGCTCGAAATGATTCGTGCGGTCAAAGTAAGCCTGAACCTGGAAGTCGGATCGATCGTTCAGCACGCGCTTCCAGCGGGCCAGGAGATTCCCGCCCGTTAATTGCGCATTCGCATCAACGGTTACTTGTGAGGGAGGCGAATACAGTGCGTATGTGGTCGTTTCTCCGGCAATCTCACGGTAGACGTCGCCTTGAAAGGTAAAGGTATCGCGGGAGCCCCGTTCCCAGTCCGTGCGGAACCCGGCCTGGCCCATTCGCCAATCGTCAAAGTTCCTGTGGTCGGAATGGAACTGGGGACCACGAGTAAAGCCCATGCCATAAATACGATAATTGAAACCCCGACCATTCCCGCCCCCATAGCGGAAGCCGCCGGTGCCCTGCTCAACATTCCCGCCACCCAGGGATAGCATCGATCCGTGGGTATCTGTGGCGCTCTTGGTGATGATGTTGATCACTCCGTCAACGGCATTCGCACCCCAAATAGTGCCGCCCGGCCCACGAATCACCTCAATGCGCTCAATGTCCTCTAGCGGGGTGGCCTGGACTTGCCAATAAACACCCGCGAAAAGCGGCGTGTAAACGCTCCGTCCGTCGATCAGTACGAGCAGTTTGCTGGCGATCACCGCTCCAAACCCGCGTATGCCCACAGACCAGTGATCCGAGTCGACTTGTGCCACTTCAACCCCTGGCGCCAAGCGCAGAACTTCGGGAATATTCCTGGCGCCAGACCGGCGGATATCCTCTTGGGTAATGACGAAAACGGCCGCAGGGGTCTGCCAAACCGCCTCCGGTTCTTTTGAGGTGGTCGTAACTTCGACGTTGCCCAGATCTGCCAGGCTCAGCTGCTTCAGGGGTTCGTCGGCCTTCGTGATTGTTTGCGGATCGGCGTGACTCTCAGCGACCAGGCCCGCAAGCACGAGAAGAACGATCACAACGATGGGGCGCCAAATCGATTGCGCCGGCCACAATTTGTTTGTTTCGAACGTAAATCCAGTCGCGACGCGCCGGGCGTAGATAGAAGGGCAAGAACGACGGTTCATGGTAAGTATCCTCTGCAAAATATTCCTGCCCTTAACTCTGCTCACCGGCAGCGGCCCCACGAGAGAGAAAATCTGCGGTGCCGCTTCTGACCAGCCGCTCGAACTGGTCAAAAATGCGAGGGTCCCACCACCCTTTGCCTACTTCTTGTTTCATGGTTTGCAACGCGTCAGTGATGGAAAAGGCCTTCTTATAGGGCCTATCGGTGGTCAGCGCATCATAGACATCGACAACCTGCAGCACCCGTGCAGTCACGGGTATGCCCTCTCCCCGAAGTCCATCTGGATAGCCTGAGCCGTCGAATTTCTCGTGGTGGTGTCGAATAATCGGAAGCACGAAGCGAAACGATTTCAAAGGCGCGCAGATGCGCTCGCCTACGACGGGATGCTCTTGGATCAGCTTCCATTCGTCGGCGGTCAACCTGCCAGGCTTCAAGAGAATTGCGTCAGGCACTGCAATTTTCCCAACGTCGTGCACAATTCCGGCGCGCCGCAGCGCAATGAGTTGATCTTCAGAAAGCCCCAGGTGCTCGCCTAGGCGAGTTGAATAATCGGACAAGCGTTCACAATGACCATGGGTGTAGGGATCTTTGCCTTCAATGCTCCGGGCCAACGAGAACAGAACTGACTCCGCCCGCTCCAGTTCATCCGTGCGCTGCTTGAGCTTTAAAAGGGACCTTACACGAGCCAGCAGTTCGGTTCGATCCAAAGGACGACTCAAAAAGTCATCTGCTCCAACCCTGATGCCTTCTATCCGATCCTGCTTGTCGGAAAGCGCCGTAATCATAATCACCGGAATCAAATATGTGTCCGGGTTGTTCTTGATTTTCTCGCATACCTCAAACCCATTCAGGTGAGGCATCATCACGTCCAGAAGCACTAAGTCACATTGAGTCCGGGTAAGTTCCTCAAGCGCAGCGGCGCCGTCCGGCACAGTAATCACTTTGCATCCCTGTGCTGTGAGGAGTTCCTCTAACAATTCGCGATTTGCCGCCTGATCATCGGCGACCAAGACGGTACCAGTGATTGGCAGATTTGATTGACGTAACATGTTTCACGACTTGTGTATGACTTCTGTCTCAATCGAAGTGTCGCAGGGAAGAAGGGCAGGGGCTAATTACTAAAGTTATAAGTTCCATGGAGATGTCGCACTCCCAATTGTGCGGGAAACGGACGCTGTTCGATAAGGCTCAAAATGCTGATGCGATGAGCGCCACCGCTTGCCACCGCTTGCAACGGGTTCATGATCCGCGTGCGCGCCTGCACCATCCAGTGCCCTGTGCCACAGGTCACGCCCCCGGTTCACCAGCAATCGCGTCGTGAATGTAATCGCCTATGGATGTTGAAAAAACCTTTCAGGGTGTCTCAACGACTGGCAGCCCCTGTCGTTTCATCGGTCTCCAGACCATGTCGCCTCGCAAGTACTGCCAAAGGCCCTGCAATCGCCAGATCATATGCAATTGCCGATAAGGAAAATGTTCAAGGAAGCAGTAACTTACGAGCCGAGCCACGTCCTGCCAATCGTTGTACCTTTTGTAAGTCAGTTCTTCTTGCAGCACGGAACCAATGGAAATCACCGTTGCAAACGCATATCCGAAGAGGAGAAACTGCAGACAGAACACCCCGCTCAACACGCCAAAGCATGCTGCCAATATAATCGTCGCGATGCCACCCAATTCGATGACAGGGGCCAGAAATTCGAACAGCCACAGGTAAGGAAGCGTCAGGCATCCGATACGTCCATAACGCGGCCGGAAGAGCATGTCCCTGTTCGGCCACAGCACATCCAGCAGACCCTTGTGCCAGCGAGCGCGCTGTCTCCCGAGCGATCGCAGGTCCGATGGCACTTCCGTCCAGCACACCGGGTCCGGGACAAACTCGATGCAGTAGTCCGCGCCTTTATCCAGTAGGTGGCGGTGCAAGCGCGTTACCAGATCGAAATCTTCGCCAATTGCGCGAGATCGATAGCCCCCCACCGCCAGCACCAGATCGGTTCGGAAAACGCCGAATGCACCGGAAATAATCGTCAGCATGTTTCCCCGCGCCCATGCTTCTCTTCCAATCAAGAAAGCACGCAAATATTCGACCACCTGAATGACTTCGATGCTTTTCCTCGGCAGGCGCACCCGGCGCATGCGCCCTCCTTCGATCTCTGACGCGTTCAACACCCGGACAATTCCACCAACCGAAACGACGCGCTTCGGGTCTGCCAGTACCGGCACCATGATTCGCAGCAACGCGTCCCGCTCGAGCACAGAGTCCGCGTCGACAATGCACACATACGGCGAGGTCGCCGCATTCAAACCTGCATTCACCGCATCCGCCTTGCTGCCCGCCGGTTCCTTATCCACGACAAGAAGTCGTACGTCGACGTCGCTTCGGTATAGCCCCCGGACCGGAGCGCTGGTCACTTGCGGGACGTACACCGCTCTCACTAACCGCAGCCGAAACTCTTGCTGCATCATTTGCAGGGTGCGATCTGATGACCCATCATTTACGACGATGACTTCGAGTTGCGGATAATCCAGATCCAGCAAGTTCCGTACCGCTGTGCAAATGGATTTCTCTTCGTTATGTGCAGGCGTAATGAGGGTGATCGGAGGCGCCAGCGTTGGAAACCCGGGTGGTAGTCGCATCCTAATAATAATGATCATTGTTCGGCTCCTTTCTCACGGGCCTTGGTTGGTTGGCACCACCAAAGTCTACTCGGGCGTGGGAGCCGACATTGTTATGGAATCAATTTCACTAACAACCGGATTCTTAGTGTATACGACTGTTTGCGGCAATAAAAGCAAGGCGCAAAGGGATTCGACTCCCCTTCAGCTATGAGGCAAAGCTGGTGCGCCGCACATGCCGAGTTTGCGCAGCGCTCCTTGACCTCGTCTCGATGCACGTCCCGTTTTCCGGCCTGTACGCCCCCCGACACCTACTGCTGGGCAGTTGACACTGTCAGCGCAGACCGAAATTCGCTAGCGTAACCGTGTTCCCCGACCAGTTGAAGCTTTGCGAGGACGGCATGGAACTCTTGTAACCACTCGGAAGTGTTACTTTGACGGTATAGGTTTTCCCGATGGTCAATCCGCCGGTCGCGGCGAAATAGTAGAAGCCGGTCTCATCAGTGGTGGCGCTGGCGATTACGGCCTTCGTCGAATTCAGCAAATTGACCGTCGCTCCGGAAACGCCAAGCAGGGTGGAGTTGAGGACGGAGCCCAGGATGGCGTCAGCTGTCAATTGGCCGCCCAAAGTTCCCAGCAGGTACTGGGCGTCACCAAGGAGGGTCTGCACCGGGTGGTACAGGTGCCCGCCAGCGGTGCAGGTCGTGGAGATGTGCTTGCCCGCTTGCGCCTGGACCTCTTTGATAAAGGCCGACAGGATGTTTATGGCGGCTTGAATCTGTCCATTGGCGACCGCATTTTGGACCGCGGCCATCTTTGAGGCGAGCGAATTTGCGATCCCCGAATTGTCAATACAGCCGAGTCCCAGAAATTCGTTCACCTCCGTTTTCAGGCTGTCGGGTGTAACGATGATGGAGAAGGTCACCGAATTGGTGCCGGAGTTATTCACGTTATCGACCGAATCGACCGAGAACGTGTGCTGGCCGAGCGACATGATGAGCAGGGGAATCATCTGACCATTCCCGGTGACGGGAGTGTTGTCGGGAAGAGTGGTCGAGCCATCGATTTTGGGAGTGGAGCTCTTCACGCCCGAGCCGGTTCCGTCGGAGACGAGATAGCTGACCGTCAGAATGTCGGCGTGAGTGTATTGGGTCGCGGTGGGCTGACTGATGGTGGCCACCGGCGGCGTGTTATCGAGGATGGTTGTGGCGGTGTGCCGAGGCTCCAGCAGGTTGGCAAAACTGTTGGCAGAGTATTGAAAATCGTACGCCCCGTCAGCGAGGCCAGTGCCGGTGAGGTTTACGTTGACCGAGCTGGCATTGGCCGCGAAATTGGCGTTCGTCCAGTGCACCGGGAAGGGCGTCGAGGCGTAGGTTGGCAGGACGTCCCCTTGACGGTGGAAGCGGTACTGGAACCCCTGAGCGCTCGCATCAGAGCTCGAAAGCGTGAACGGCGTGGCGGACGAGACGTAACTATTGTAGTGAGGGTCGCCGATTTGCAGGGCGCCACTGACAGGAGCCGGTATGGGCGCCACTTCCGCCACGCGAAATTCGACTGTGTACTGCAATTCGTCGCAGGTAAGCGGGAGGCTCAGTTTGCAAAGGTCTCCCAAATTTGTCGTGGTGAATCGAGGCGGCGCCATCGCAGACACGGACGTGAGCGCAACCATCTGGCCCGCAGTGTAGTCGGGGGCTGGTATTTTGAGACTCAAGGTTCCTATGCGGTCGTCATTCGCCCGGAAGAGGGTGATGTACGATTCGGCATCGAAGTTACAGCCAAAGAAAGGATCCGGGGAGGAAGGGCAGTAATCGCTGTCGATATCGTCTGATTCGAAACCGCCCACCCCGACGTTAATGTCTGTGCCCTGCTGGACGCTGACAATCCAGGGATGCGAATCGTAGCTGAAGCAGTTCTCATCCGCATTTCCAGTAAGTGTATCGTCGCTAAAGGTGCCGCTGTGATCGCAGTCACTGGTATTGGGGTCGGCAGCCATGCTGCTAATGTAGCGCCACTGACCGCCGACATTGACGAATACGCGCCAATCTCCAGAGATCACGGTTTCCCCGTTTTTGTCCACGATGAACTTATGGAGGCTTACCTGGAAGGTCCGCACGGGCAGGGTTGTGGGCGGAGCCGGAACGTCATCCCAGCCCACGAGCACGCTTTGGGCGAAGTAGTTGGCGCTGGTGCCGGCGAACTTGAGGATGACTCTCACACGCGTGGGCTGCGCAGGCACGGGAGATGGACAACTCGTTTCTGTCTGGTCTGGTGGCGGCGTGTTCGCGTCTAACAAGCAGATAAGAACGTGATCCGGGGGCAATCCCACGCAGCTGCTGGGGTCCGAGCCGCATGCGTGCTGGGGAATGTAGCTTGATTTGTCCACGGTACGCCACTGCAACGAGGCGTCCGGGATGGGTGGTATGACTTTGAACGTCCGTCCAGTCCCAGTTGGATCCAGGGTCTTATAGTCGGCTCCCGGTGGGTAGACGTCGAAGACATAATTTCTATCATTCACCGGGATCCAGGGTCCCGAATGGCCTCCCCAATTACTGCAATCATCTGCCACAAGATTGCATATGTCGTTCGCGCCTCCGCCATTACCGCTGATGAAGATATCTGCCTCGGTGACCGGGACTGAGGTTGGTCCGTACGGGAGCCCGAAGGAGTTGACCGGGTTGCCCGTAACCGGCAGCCAGCTGGCTGGTGCGTTCGACTGGGAGTTGGAATCCGTTACTGCGGGATGGTTAAGGCGAAAAGTCGCCAGCGCCCGCGGAGGATGAATTTCCGTCTCGAACTTAACGTAGTCTTTGAGATTTGGAATCTGGTCGGAGTGGGATATGCTTTCGACTCCTGTGTGGCCGCAGTCGAAAATCCATCGTCCCTCGACCCACACCCGGTCCCCGAAGGCCGGGTAGGCATATTGCGGGAGCGCGCCCCACTTCAGGTCATCGTCGTTATTGACATGCATATCACTCGCGTTCTCCCATTCGACTTCCATGTCGGTGCGAATGCAAGTGTTGCTGCTGCTGCCATCGGGACAAGGACTTGTATCCGGGGCGGCCAGTTGGCACTGGTTATTTCCGACGTAGGTGTAGCCAAGCAGGCCACAGGCAGCGGCGGCTTGGGAGTCGGTTCCGGGCAATGTAATCGAGTAGCCGGGGAATCGCGTCCATGACGACAGAAGGTATTTATACGGGTCGTCGGGCACGATCTTGGTTGTGAAGTCATGCGTCATGTGGTTCCAAGGCACCTCTTCTTCGGAAACCTCTGCCTTTGCCTGAGAGGAAGAGTCTTCGTCGGAAGGCGGCGGAGCAACGAATCCCTCCAGGATGGTGGGAGGGTTATTTGGCGGGGGCGTATCCAGCACAATGGGCTTCCACTCGGGAGTAATGCGAGCGATGTCGGGAGGGGACTGCTGCGAAAGGTCTACATCGCTGCAGGCGGGGTATCCATTGAACGCATTTATCGCCGGGATTTGGGCCATTGCTGGAAACGAAACCAACAGGGTGAGTGCGGTCGGCGCCAGCACCCGGAAAAATTTCATCAGATTGGGTCGCCGGGATAGGAAAGAGTGCCGGTTTCGCTCCAGTGAAGCAGGGCGGCCAAGAGCGCTGCGGAAGCCAGTCGCACGGACTCCAAAGAGGCGGGTGAGCACGGAAGCAATAGTCATGGTGCACTCCTGATGGTATTTGGTTGTTGGGTTAAGAACCCTAATGCGCGCGGCAGATCCCCAAGTTCCGCCCATACTGGTGGATTCGGGCCGACTCCACAATAGCGGGATGTATGTCGCGTCCTTAATTCTTGTGTCGTTCCAACCGATTGAATATAGGGAAGATGCCGCAATCCGGCGAAAGTAAGGTAGAATCCCGAACACGTGCCTGGTGGTCCCCCCAAAGATCACTAAGCGAGGCCGATGCAGTCGTAAGCGGAGCACGGGTGGGCTACCGGTGCTCGACGCGCGGGAGAATTTCTGTGGCTACGGGGCCCGTTAGTATCCAGAATCCGATCCGGTTTGGGGATGATGTCGAACTCGATGCCCAATCCTATAAACTCCGTCGCGCAGGTCGTGTGCTCAAGCTGGAGCGGATTCCGCTCGAGATTCTGCTCCTTCTCATCGAGCACAGGGGACTGATCATTGCGCGCGAGCAGATTGTCGAGCGGGTCTGGGGCAAAGGCGCCTTTCTCGATACCGACAACAGCATCAACGGCGCCATCCGCAAGATCCGTCAGGTGCTGAAGGACAATGCCGAACAACCGCGTTTCATCCAGACCATCACCGGGCAAGGGTATCGTTTTATCGCGCCCGTGGCCGAGGTCGGACCACGACTGGTGGCGACCGACATCGCCGTACCTCGAGCGACGGCTCCCGCGACTCTGCAGACTCGCCTGAAGCGACCCCGACGAATCCGGTTGATTTTGGCCGGTGGGCTGTTGGTTCTCCTGATCGCGGCTGGCGCCGGGTGGATTCGGTCTCGATCCCGAAGTCCTCAACCGCCGAACGGACGATTGATGCTGGCCGTGCTCCCTTTCCAGAATCTCACTGGAGATTCCTCGCAGGACTACTTCAGCGACGGCCTTACCGAAGAAATGATCTCGCAGCTAGGGAATCTCGATCCCAAGCAACTGGGGGTCATCGCCCGCACGTCCGTAATGCACTATAAAAACAGCTCGACGCCGCTGGAACAGATTGGCCGAGATCTGGGAGTGCAATACCTGCTGGAGGGCGGAGTACGTCGCGATTCGGATCATGTGCGCATCACGGCTCAGTTGATTCAAGTGAAGGATCAAACCCACCTTTGGGCGCGAAAGTATGACCGGGAACTAAGCAGCCTGCTGATTGTGCAAGGCGAGATTGCGCAGGAAATCGCTGATGAGATTCAGCTCACTCTGGGCGACCACAGACCGCAAACACCGAATGCGATGTCCTCACTGTCTCCTCAAGTGTACCAGGCCTATGACCTTTATCTAAAAGGACAATATTTTCTGAGCAAGAGAACCATTCCCGGGTTCCAACAAGCGATCGAGTATTTCCAGCAAGCCACCACCAAGGATCCCAATTACGCGCGCGCGTATGTGGGACTGGCGGATTCCTATGTGCTGCTGACCGGCTACAGCGCAGCGTCCTCTATCAAGTACATGCCGCAGGCTCGGGCGGCGGCACTGCGAGCCCTGCAAATTGACGACAAGCTGCCGGATGCGCACACCGCGCTGGCTTTGATCGTCCAAAATTATGATTGGGACTGGCAAACCGCGGAGAAGGAATATCGTCGCGCGATCGAGCTGAACCCCAACTACGCCACCGCCCACCATTGGTATGCCGAGCATTTGATGTGGCGGGGGGAATTCGACGACGCGCTCCGCGAGAGCGAGCGAGCCCGTCAGTTGGACCCGCTTTCCTTAATTATCGCGGCAGATAATGGCGCCATTCTATACAACTCACGACAATATGATCGCGCGATCGAGAAATGGCGTGCCGTGCTGGAAATGGAACCGGATTTCCCGCGCGCCCACCTTATCACGGCGGCCTATGTAGAAAAGGGAATGTTCGCGGAAGCGCTTGCTGATATCGAAAGTAAGCGTCGTACCGTCGGTCAACCATTCTACTGGGCAATCCGCGCTTACGTGTATGGCCGTTTGCGACGGGAGCCGCAATCGCAACATGCCCTGCAAGAATTGGAGCGTTTCAGCCGGCAACACCGGATCGACCCTTATATCCTCGCGTGGGCTTATGCCAGCGCTGGGAACAAGAATCAAACCTTCGCGCGGTTGGAAAAAGCGTACGATCAGCATTCCAATGGGCTGACGGCCCTGAAAGTTGATCCGGTCTATGACCTGCTTCGCAACGACCCGCGATTTCAGGATCTGCTCCAGCGGGTGGGCCTGGCGCAGTGACTCCGGCTTTTTCAAAACCTGGGATAATGCAGTCAAAAAGAAGACGGACGATTGCACTCACGGTGCGAACACATCCAGCAGCTAAGGAAGTACTAATCCGTCACCTTGGTTGCCACCGGTTTTCCTGGCAGCGCCGCGCGACACTTTGCAAAAATAAATCGAATAACCCTCCATGTACTTCTCGCGCGTACGGAAATTCAAGGGGTTGATGCGAAACCATGTCTTTCCCTTTGACCTCGGGCGTCGAGATCCAGAAGCGCCTGCTCTGCTCGACTCGCTGCGCCACCTCGGCAGTCGTTCGGACGGCTGTAGTAAGACTGTAGTAGTTCTATGGTCACAACGCGACAAATCGGATCATAACGATTAAATCTGGTGGATTTGCAAGCTGTTGAGAAATCGAGTAGAGAATTTTCCAAACCGATCAGAACCCTTCTGTGTACTCATAAACCGCCGCGCTGCGGGGCTGAGCAAGCGCTCCTCGCAGGCAATGCAGTGATAAAAACGTGATAGTTGTATGCTCAGAGTGGGTCGACCGGGATCAGAATGCGTCAAAACGTCATCCTGGAAAGTTCTTGAAGAATCAGGTAGAGTAGAGAATTTTCATAACGGTTCAGAACACACTGTGTGATCTTCAAAACCGGGGGGGCAGCAATGCATCACGCCGTCGAGTCGGCATCCCCCGCGGGCGCCTCCCGATGAGACGTTCCCCGTTGTCGAGAATTCCCGACCTCGGAGTTTACGTCGACCGGAGCGTCGTCGGCACCGGTTCCAGTTGGATCGCGGTTTATCCGGAAATTATTCCGGGCCAGAAGTCGGCTTCGAGGAGATCATCCGCTGATCTCCTCGAAGCCCGTTTCTGGATAGCTTCCGTTTGCCGACAATCCAGAACCGATGCGAGTACTGGCTGAGCGCGGATTGAAATCGCCGGGGTGTGGACCTAAACCGTTAGCGGTTGACGGCCGCGACATCTGTCTTCTTACTCAACTCCTCGAACTTTGAAGACTCTGAATCCAAAGACGTTATTTCGTCGGCAATCTTCTGCGTCTCCGCTTCGATGGTGAATTTCATCAACTCGAAGTCGTTCTGAGTGATCTCGCCCTTCAACTTTACGCGCCATCCCGGCACTATGAATCAGGCGCAAGCGATGAAAGACGCACTTACCTTTGGCAAGATCAAGAGTGGGCAGGGCGTTCCGCAAGCTCCTTTCAAATCCGACTGGCACGAACTCGTCATCAAACGAATGCTTCGGCATGCTGCTGAGAATGGATATGACCGTCTTGCATGGACGACAGGAGACCAGCAGGCCGCACGTTATGACCTCAGTAAACAAGTTGATGAAATCCACTACAACCCCGAGGCACAGAGACTCACAGCCAATAAGGACGGCGACCGCGTTATCGACAAACAGGTAAAGCCGGAGCAGCTTGCAGACTACATCGGGAAGGAGCCGGCACAAAAACTCATGAAGGCAGAACCTAATGTGAACGGTCTCCGTTCATTGAAGGGTGATGACCTGAAAGTCGGCGGCGAATGGGCAAAGTCTCTCTATGACCGTGCGATTCCAAACTTCCTGAAGGGATACGCAAAGAAGTGGGGCGGGGAAGTGGGAACGACCCAACTGAAGGATGCAGTCGGTGTCAACGAGCGGTACGACCTGACCGAACACGTCGGCAGAAAGAGATTTGCATGACAGATCATAGTAACCTTAATCACTCCCATAAAAAGTACCCCCACCCGCTCAAGTATCATGCGGCACATTGACGGAGTCTTCTGCGATCAGTCGGCGGTCACGGTGCGATGTTGTACGGGTTTGGCCACTAGTCAGTTCACACTTCTCCCCCGGTGCAGCACCACAAGTATGACAAGGGTTAGCGAGTATCTGTTTGGGGCTGAGTTCCTTTTTCACCCAGAGATAGTGCCCAAAACTCGGGTGCACGACTGGTCAATTTTGACCATCTTCGTGCATCGCCAACTGCGAGAATGCAGCCGCAAGGTGGGTCAACTTTTGCGGAGCAAAGGACAAAATTGAAGACAGTAAAGAGTGTAGCGGTCATAATCGAGCGGGAACTCGCTTCTACGATCAGGGAATGGCTGAAGCAGGTAAAACTGGTTCCAGACCTGACCAACGTTCCACTTAGCGATTCAGACCGCACGGGCCATCTGCCTATGCTATTCGGCGACTTGCTTTACCGCCTGCGACTTCCGAGGGATACCGAGCCGCGCATTCCCATCACTGCATCCGCGCACGGCAGCCTACGGTTTGTGCAGGGCTATTCTGCATCCATGCTAGTTGAGGAGTCGCGGATATTTCAGGTCACCACATTCGGCACATTACATCTGCACCAGAGCGAACTGGACCAGAATCAGGTGCTGCTAGACGTGATGACTATTGCGGACGAGGCGGATCGGCAGCTTACAGAAACCGTGCGGGGCTTTATGACGGCTCAGGCCGCAGTGGCGTGAGCGCAAGACAAATAGAGGGCTTCGTCACTTCTTCGCTGCTTTGATCTTCGCCCATCGTGCCCACTGTGCGGCTGCTATCCGTTTACGACCAGCAGCGGACATCTTCCGACGTGGTCCGACCTGTGCCTTGCTCTTCGCTTTCGTCCCTTTGCCTGAGAGCAGGTTTCATTCACAGCCAAGTAGTAGCCACTAATTGCACCATCACTGATTTGGTTCCGATCCGGTAAACATTTCTTAAGATGACGCCATCTGCGCACCTGCTAATTTTTTAACTCGCAGGGTGCGTTCACCATCGAGGTCTCATCACGACCCACCGGAGAACTTGATGTGCTCATCGACTAGCTTCGCAAGGTCCACTGCATCATATGCAAAGGGTCGTCTTCTCCACTTCGTTACTCGAGTGCATGTTAGGTAACTAACTCACTAACGCGATGCGCTTTTTACGATGCTCCCTTTCAGGCTTTGCCGTGTGAGCCTGCGGGTTCAGGCCGCCTGGCGTCTCACAAGCTTCAGAATTAATCGTGTGTTCTGAGCATACGATCCACTGATCGGCTCATTTGTTTCAAAATAAATCCAGGCGCCACGCGACTCATCATTTTGAGCTGATTCGCCTGACCTGGACGAATTTCAAATCGATCGGTTTGCATTCCTTTGACGGCGACTCTAACCATGTCTTCCACCTTCATGATAGAAACGCCT
>Ga0073928_10003201_pt1 | contig 26271 bp, 22 predicted proteins | sample PaiPotPPA55metaG_FD_76969 | JGI IMG/M metagenome (GOLD analysis project Ga0073928, IMG submission 76969) | Iron sulfur acid spring bacterial and archeal communities from Banff, Canada, to study Microbial Dark Matter (Phase II) - Paint Pots PPA... ...
GCAATGGCCTCCGCAAGTTTTGGATCGCCGACTGGGAGCACCGGTAACTGCTTGAGTTGCCCGGCAAAGAAAAAGAACCACAAACCGCCAAGTCCAAGCGCCGCGGCCAAATCCCAGATAGTGGGCAAAGCCCTGGGGGTAAATTCCGGGCGCGTGTACCAGAAAAGGTCGACCAAGCGCATAAAGATCAGCCAAATGGCGACGGCCGGCAGGAGTTTCGGATTGCGCTTGAGGTCGCGCGAGAGCAGCAAAAAGAAGGGGACAAAGAAATGGAAAATGAGCACGATTACGGCGACCACACCCCATTGGCTGTGCAGCCGCGAGTAGTAAAAGGTGATTTCCTCCGGCTGGTTGCCAGACCAGATGATCAACAATTGCGAGAATTGAAAATAAGCCCAGAGCATCACGAAAGCCAACAGCAGCTTGCCCAAATCATGAATGTGGCGCGACTGCAGAATGCCCGAAAGAGGGCCGGTGCGGGCCAGCAGCACCACTATAGCAATCATCAGCGACATGGAGGAAATGAGCTGGCCGGCTACGAACAGGAAGCCGTAAATGGTTGACGCCCAGTGAGGCGAGAGGGACATCACCCAGTCGATGGCGGCGAAGGTCATGACAAACACATAAAGAATGATGCCGGGCCCGGCGAGCATCTTAAAACGGCGGCTGATCGCGCTGTTCTCGGGATTGGCGTCTTGTTCGCGCGACCAACGGTTGAACAGAAAAACGAGAATGCCCCAAACGGCGAAATAGAGGATGGCGCGTACGCGGAAGCCGTTAGGCGTCAGATAGCTGCGCTGGAATTCGGAGAGGGAGCCTTCGCCGGAGGGAGGCGCGTTGAGCCAAGCTCCGTAGAGATACTTCATGCCAAAAAAGATGGGCACGAAGAGCACGGCAACAACGGCCAGGGCTCGCGTGGCGGACTCCAAGGGGCGGCGAATCATGATGCCCCATTTTCCGCCGGTCAGATGTTGCAGCATCAGGAGGCCGAGGGAGCCCAGCGAAAGGCCCAAGACAAATATGAAGGCGAGCAGGTAAGACGGGAAAAACCGGTCTGGAGCTTTGATGATGCCAATGATGCAAATCAATAGGCCGACTACGCCGGCCATGAGCGCGCGCTGGCGGATGCGGTCGATACTCTCAGGCGCTCGATAATCCTGCGCGGTCATTCCGTCTTTCCTCCAGGCGCGCCCTCGCCTTGTTTCTCCGATTTATTCTCCGCAGGCGGATGCAGAACCTTTTCGCGGACGTCTGGCGGCAGCTCCGAAACTTTGGCGTTGCGGCTTAACTGCAGGGCACGGACGTACGCCACGATGGCCCAGCGATCGCGTGGCGGAACCTGCGCGGAGTAAGAGAGCATGGCGCCGAAGCCGTTGGTGATGACGTCGTAGATGTAGCCATTGGGCACCTGGCGCAAGCGATCCTGATGGTAGGAGGGCGGATGTTTCATGCCGCGCATGGCGACCATGCCGTTGCCATCGCCTTGCAAACCGTGGCAGGGCGCGCAGAAAATTTTGTAGCGGTTTTCACCCCGCTCGACCAGGTCCATATTGAGGGGCTGCGGAAACGCGTTGGACTCCTTGCCGACGGCCATCTCTTCTTCGATGAGCGAGCCGCGCGCGACGGTATTTTCCACCAGGGGTCGCGCGGAACGGCCGTCCGTAAAGAAATCGGAAGGCCAAAGCGGCCGGTCTTTGGGCTGCTCGGCCATATCTTGCTTCAGGCTGCAACCAGCCAGCAAAAAGAGCGAAGCGGCAAGCACACCACGGAAGAGCGATGAGTTAGTCATCTTCGACCTCGATGACATGCGCGGCGTGTAGCGTTTGGAGAAAGTGCGCCGATTCGGACAGATTGAATTTTGGATCGCGCGCTTCGATGCACAGGAAAAACCGGTCGCTGGTGGCGTGCCTGACGAAACGTTGCACATTGAAGAGCGGATGATGCGGGCGAGGGAGACCATTTAACGCCAGCATGCCAAATACGGCGGACAGTGCGGCGCCGAGCACGGTGAGTTCGAAGGTGACGGGAATAAAGGCGGGCCAACTGTTCAGCGGGCGTCCGCCGATGTTGAGCGGATAGGCGAGGACGCTTACCCAATACTGAAAGAAAAAGCCACCCAGACCACCTGTCAGACCGCCGATCAGCGTGATCAGCGGCACTTTGTTTCGCTTCAGGGCGAGCGCTTCGGAAAGCCCCTCCACCGGAAAAGGCGTGTACGCTTCGATCCGGCGATAACCGGCCTCGCGAGTTTTCTCCACGGCGTGGATAAGCTCGTGCGGCGTCGGGAACTCGGCCAGGACCCCGTAAATGTGTGAGCGATGTTCCATCACTGGTGATCCTCGGAGGTCTCAGCGACCAATTCACGCATCTCAGCGATCGAAATTGCGGGCATCACACGCACAAAAAGGAACAGCAACATCACGAAGAGCCCGATTGTTCCGGCGAACGTCGCGTAATCCCAAGCCGTCGCTGAGTACCGTCCGAAGGCAGAAGGCATGAAGTCTCGTGTCAGGCTGATGACTACGATTACGAACCGCTCGAGCCACATGCCGAGGTTGACGACGAGGGACATCACAAAGAGCAGCGGGATGTTGGTGCGGGCCTTGCGGAACCACAGCAATTGCGGGGTCAGAATGTTGCAGAGAATCAGCGCGTAGTAGAAGTGGCTGTAGGGACCATGGAAGCGCATCTTCGTGAGGTACAGGTCGAATTTGTTTCCGCTGTAAACCGACATGAAATATTCGAAGTAGTAGCCGTAGGCAACGATCAGGCCAGTGGCGAGCATGACCTTGGCCATGTTTTCGAGGTGATGCATGGTAATGAAGTCTTCGAGGTCATAAGCTTTGCGAAGAGGAATGGCGATGGAGATCACCATGGCAAAACCGGAATAGATGGCGCCGGCGACGAAGTAGGGTGGGAAAATGGTAGTGTGCCAGCCAGGAACGATCGCGATGGCGAAGTCGAAGCTCACCACGGTGTGCACGGAAAGAACGAGCGGCGTCGCAAGACCGGCGAGCAAAAGGTAGGCCGACTGATATCGGTGCCAGTGACGCGCGGAGCCGCGCCAGCCCATGGCCAGCATGCCATAAATGATTTGCATGGGCTTTTTCAGCGCGCGGTCGCGGAGGGTAGCGAGGTCCGGTATCAGACCCACGAACCAGAAGAGCAGTGAAACGGTCCCGTAAGTAGAGACAGCGAAAACGTCCCAGATGAGCGGGCTGCGGAATTGCGGCCACAAGTACATCGTACTGGGATAAGGGAACATGTAGTACGCCATCCAGGGACGCCCCGTGTGGATGAGCGGGAAAATACCGGCGCAGGCCACGGCGAAGAGCGTCATGGCTTCTGCGAAGCGGTTGATGGACGTGCGCCATTTCTGGTTCAGCAAGAAGAGAATCGCGGAAATCAAAGTGCCGGCGTGGCCAATACCAATCCACCAGACAAAGTTGACGATGGCGAAGCCCCAGCCGACGGGAACATTGATGCCCCAAATTCCGACGCCCTTGATGATTAGCCAAGCGAGGGAGACGGTGAGCACCATTACCAATGTGAAAGTGAGGGCGAAACCCGCCACCCAGCCGAGAGAAGTCGGGCGGGTAAGAACGATGGCGCTGATTTTGTCGGTGACGGAGGCGTAGGTGTGCCCCGGCTCAAGGACCGGCGCCACCTTCACGTCCTCAGTGTTGTAGGGTGGCCGCGTGCTCATGCCTTCTCCATTTCAGGATTAGGGTTGCGCACGGCGGCCAGGTATGTGGTGCGTGGGCGAGTGTTGAGTTCGCCGAGGACGTTGTAGTTGCGCTGCTGGGCCTTGAGCTTGGCCACGCGAGTGGTCGGATCGTTTGCATTGCCGAAAACGATGGCGTCAGCGGGACAGGCCTGGGCGCACGCGGTTATCACTTCGCCGTCGCGAATCGGGCGATTCTGCTTTTCCGATTCGATACGTGCGTTGTTAATGCGCTGCACGCAATAGGTGCACTTTTCCATGACACCGCGGCTGCGCACGGTGACTTCGGGATTGCGCTGGAGCTTGAATTGCGGCGTTTCCCAATCTTGAAAGCGCAAGAAATTGAAGCGGCGCACCTTGTACGGGCAGTTGTTCGAGCAGTACCGCGTGCCGATGCAGCGGTTGTAGACCATGTCGTTCAGGCCTTCATAGCTGTGCGCGGTGGCCCCCACGGGGCAAACCTGCTCGCAAGGCGCGTTCTCGCACTGCATGCAGGGAACGGGCTGAAAGAATGTTTCAGGATTGGCGAGCGCGTCGTTGTCGTTGGTGCGCGGATCGTTTGTGCGCGTATTCGCGTTGTAATAACGATCGATGCGTATCCAATGCATTTCGCGGCCGCGCAAGACCTGGTCTTTGCCGACAACCGGAATATTGTTTTCGGCGACGCAGGCGACAACGCAGGCGTTGCAGCCGTTGCAGCTATTCAGGTCAATGGCCATGCCCCAGGCGTAGCCGGGATACTTGAATTCCTGATACAGCGAAAGAGTCTTAGGAGGAGTTTCGTCGCCTTCGTGGGCGAAGCCGGGATTCTTCTTATACTCCTCAAGCGTGCCGGCGCTCAGAATCTTGCGGCCCTCTATATTGAAGTGATATTGCGTGCAACCCAGCGAGTACTCGTCGCCAGTCTTCTTGACGGATTCGGATCCGGCAGTGGCGCGCCAAAGTGCGTTCGATGTGCGAACGGCATAGGCGTTGAAACCTTTGTTCGTGCCGGTGTAGCCGGCTTTTTTGCGGCCGTAGCCGAGCGGAAGAACCACGACGCCCTCGGCCTGTCCGGGCATGATCCAGCCAGCCGCGGTCACCTTGCTGTTGGACACCGTGATGTCGACAACAGTTGAGACGATCTGGCCGTGCTCGCCACCGCGCGCAGCGACGGTATGCGTTATACCGAGATTCCACGCAGTATTCGGGCCAACAAGCGCCGCGTTGTCCCACACCAATTTCGTGACCGGCTTCGGCAATTCTTGCAACCAGCCGTTATTCGCGAAGCGCCCATCGTGAACAGTCGGGTCGGGCCGGAAGAGAAACTCGAGCTCTCCAGGATTCATCGCAGGAATCGCAGGCAGGCTGGCGGCGTTGAACTTAGGCGTAATGTTCAACGGCGCATAGGTGGTGTTCGCTATGACGCCATCATTCAACGTCTTGCGCCAGAATTTTTCGAAATCGCCGCTGGGATTCGCGGCTTTCAGACGATTGCGCACCGCGTCGTAACCGCTCAAGCCGGGCTTGTCGCTGAATGCCGCGAGCACCTCGCTCGCCGAATGGGTGTGATAAAGCGGCGCGATCAGAGGTTGAATGACCGTGACGGTGCCGTCGAAGCAACGCGCATCTCCCCAAGTTTCAAGGTAATGCGATTCCGCCACATGCCACATGCAATATTCCGAGGTCTCGTTGAAATGGGTGCTGAGATGAATGGTGTGGGCGACTTTGCGCAGCTTGGAGGTAAAATCGAAATCGTGCGGCGCGTCGTAAACGGGATTGCTGCCTACGATCAGCAGCGTAGTGACCTTGCCCGCATCGATATCAGTGCAGAGCTCGCGCAACGATTCGAGATTGTTGACAGGGTTATCTTCCACCGGCTCCGTGTAGTAGACAGCGTTGCCGATGTTGCCTAGCGCGCCATTAATTGCGTGGACCAGCGCATGTACTTCGGCAGGCTGCTGCTCGCCGGCGACCACCAGAGAGCGGCCATGATTCTTCTGCAGATCGTTCACTACTACGTCCAGCCACTTTTCCGTTGCCGACGAGAGTGATCCGCTGCCACCCAGGCCCAACTTGGCTGCAAGTGCACGGGCAAACTGCTCGACTTCCATAGAGCGAAGCGGCAGACGATGGTCCGCGCTGGAGCCGGTGACCGATGGCGTCGGCTCGACAACATACAAACGGTTCATCTCGCCGCCTGCGGGATGCGCCTCGGCGAATTGGTCGAGCTTGCGGCGACGATAAAACTCTTTCATGTAGCGAACGTGCCCAGGTCCGCTGGCGAGAAAGTCAGAGTCGAGCGACAAAATGACTTGCGCCTTTTCCACCAGGTACACGGTGTTGACGTAACGGCCGAAGGCCAGCTTGGCTCCGTCGCGAGTGCCATCGCTGCCCGCGGGCTCCCACTGGTGCCATTTCGCTTGGGGATAAAGCTTCAGCAAGTATTGCAGTTGCTCGGCAACGCTCGGCGAAGCAATCGTCCCGGTCAGTATGCGAAAGCCTGCGCCGCTCACCGCCTTCATTTCCACGGCCATGACTTGCGCGGCATCCTGGAACGCGGACCAAGTGCGAATTTCACCCGCAAAGGTCACCGTTTGCGCGCGATCCGGATCGTACAGATTCAGCACCGAAGCCTGCGTGATGGCGTCGGTCGTACCCAGGCTGCCGGGGTGATCGGGATTGCCTTCGATTTTCGTGGGCCGCCCTTCGTGGCTTTCGACCAGCACGCCGATGGCATCAGCGCCGAAGGGCATCGCGGTGGCGAAAAAGAGCGGCTTGCCCAGCACCATCCCGTCAGGCTGCTTCACATAAGGCACCAGATGGGTCTGTTCGTTGGACTTACAGCCGGAAAGTCCCGCAAAGGCCAGAGATGCCGCCATCAGCTTGAGGAAATCACGGCGATCGACGGCTTCGTCCCATTCCGAAGCCTGGCGCGGAAATTCGCGATGCAGCAAAGCCTCAAAGTGCGGGTCTTCGGCAAGCTCCTCAATCGTGCGCCAATACTGAGGTCCGCTCTTGGATTGCAGCTTCGCTCGCGCGGCCGCGAGATCAAGCGGCCGTTCGCGCAGCGTCAAATCCTCGGGCTGCTCACCTTCATGCGAGTCATGTTCGTGCGTTTCGTCGTGGTGCATGGAAGTGTCGATATCGTGATCGCTCATACCGTCCGCTAACGATGACATGTGGAACAGCTCTGGAGCTGGCCAACGCTCGGAATCTGATACTCCGCCGCCAAGCGTTTTCCGATTTCCGCCTGATTCGACGGAGCCTTCCAATCCATGTTGAACACTTGATCCCGTGGCCGCAAAACCGCTTCCGGGTTGCGATGGCAATCCAGACACCATTGCATCAGCAGCGGCGATGCTTGAAACATGAGCGGCATCTGGTTCACCTGCCCGTGACAGGAAGAGCAACCAACACCTTTGTTGACGTGAATGCTGTGATTGAAATAGACGTAGTCCGCCAGCCGGTGCACGCGAACCCACTCAATGGCTTTATCCGTTCGATAACTTTCGCGCACTGGCTCCAAATATCCGGCGTTGTTGAACAAAACGGAATGGCAATTCATGCACGTCTTGGTGGGAGGAATTCCAGCCGTAGCGGAGGTTTCGACGCCGGTATGACAATAGCGGCAATCGATGCCATCGTCGCCCACATGGTGTTTGTGGCTGAACTGGATAGGCTGCTCGCGCGTGACGTTTTGGTTCGTCAAATACGGAGCGCGGGCCAAACCCATCACACCGCCAAGAGCCAGGGCCGCGAGTAGCGCGCCAAAAAAGACACTGACCTTGGAGATGAAATTCGTGCTGCGGTGAAAAATCTGGGCCATGTCAAGTTTGCACTTTTGCGGTGAGCGCAACCAAAAGGCGAGGCAACTGGCGTCCACCTAATCCTGGCTCGGGAGTGCAAGCCCGAGTCGTTATTGACGCGATAGTTTCCAACAAAACTTTCGCGAATGCAACTGTTCCCGTCACTGGGAAGTTGATTTTTATTTTGACGAATTGTCAAAACGCAACTAACGCCACCACCTAATTCGAAATTTTCAACAAAATCAGACTGAGCACGCGCTTGGACACACCGGTCCACTCGCAAAGATCGCCTCACCTGGCCAGCACGATCTTTTTTCGTGCGGCTTCAACCTCTGAGATGCGCGGGCGAGCGTGGAGACGCGGTTTTTTTTGCGCGGGCGTTGGGGAATTTTGACGGGGTCGTGCTATCTTAGAAAAACCCTTCGCCGCGCCCTATGCGGCGGAGCCTACCTAGTTTGTTCGGGCCGTTGGTCGGCCGTAAATGCCGCTGGGGCGTGGTCCAACCGGTAGGACACCACACTGTTAATGTGGATGGTGAAGGTTCGAATCCTTCCGCCCCAGCCAAATTTCCTGAAAAATCACCGTATCGGTGACCTACGATCAACGCACCGCGTACTCGATCGTCAAACAAATGACGCGGGTTGAAAGTTCCTTGCCCTTCGCCCAGTTCTCCCTCTATTCTCCTCATCCTATGTTGCTGAAGGACCAAGTCGCGCTGATAACCGGATCGGGCCGGGGAATTGGCCGCGCCATCGCGCGGCTTTTCGCCTGCGAAGGCGCCTCTGTTTTTCTTACCGCGCGAACCCAGTCCGAACTCGCGTCCACCGCAGCGGAGATCAGCAAGTTTGCTAAAGTTGCGTTCGTGACCGGAGACCTCACAAGTGCGCTTGACTGTGCGCGCATTGTCGGTGCGGCGCGCAAAAAATTTCGCCGTGTCGACATCCTCGTGAACAACGCCGGCCATTACGGCCCCGTAGTTCCCGTACAAGATTATCCGCTCGCGGAATTCGACAATGTGATTGCCGTGCATCTGCGCGCAGCCTTTCTGCTCAGCAAGCTGGTTCTTCCTGAAATGTACGGACGCGGCTATGGGGTCATCCTCAATATCTCCAGCTTGTCGGCAAAATCAGCGTTCGCCTGGGGATCGGCTTATGCCGCAGCGAAGGCTGGAATGCTGGGGCTGACACGAGTTATGGCGGCCGAAGCGGCCCGCAAAGGCGTGCGCGTCAACGCACTCTGCCCCGGTCCCGTAACCGAAACCGTAATGTCGCAAAAGCTTGGCGCAACTTTGGCCAAGAAAATGGGCGTAAGCCCCAAGGAACAATTGGAAGGGTTCGTGAACACTCTATTGCAGGGCCGCGCGCAAACGGTCGACGAAATCGCCAACGCCGCGCTCTTCCTCTGTTCCGACCAATCCAGCGCGATGACTGGTCAATCCATCAACGTTGACGGCGGCGCCGCATTTTTTTGATTCAGGTTCAGAGTGAGCAATCTACACCAGGCGGCAAATCTTATTTCAAATCGTTCTTGTAGACCTGCCCGCCCTTCATCACAAACTTAACGCGCTCCAGTTCCGTAATGTCTTTCAATGGGTCGCCGGTCACCGCCACCAGGTCCGCCCATTTTCCGGCCTCAATCGTTCCTATCTTATCGTTCCAACCCAGCAGCTCCGCCGGCACAACCGTTCCCGAGCGAATCGCCTGCATCGGCCTCATCCCATAATTCACGTAATAGGCAAACTCCTTTGCCTGGTTCAGTTCTTTCCAGTCGAATCCGCCCGCATCGGTTCCGAGCGCAATCTTCACCTTTTTCTTCAGTGCCTTCTGAAACGCCACCTTCTCCAAGTCCACCATCCTCGTCCAATTCCCGCCGCGCCCCGGCGCAACATACGCGCCCACAGTAATCGTCGGCACCCAGTACGCGCCTTTCCGGACCATTTCATCCATAAGCGCATCGGTCAGTCCGTCGCCATGCTCGATGGTGTCCACACCCGCGCGCAACGCCGCCGCAATCCCGTCGCTCCCGATCGCGTGCGCCGCCACTTTTTTGCCCAGCCGATGCGTTTCGTCAACAATCGCTTTCGCTTCTTCGTCCGTGAAATTCACCATGCTGTGCAGCACATCGTCCGCCTCGAAGTGATAGCGCCGGTCCGAGTAATACTTGATCCAGTCCGCGCCATACATTACCTGCTCGCGAACCGCCTTTCGCGCGCCCTCCACTCCGTCCACGTACTGCACGCCCTTCGGCACTTGCAGCTCCCAGGAATAACCCAGCAGAGGGTACATCCCCGTTGGCGTCATCGCTCGCGTCGCTACCTGCATTCGCGGCCCCGGCACTTCGCCGTTCGCGATCGCTTTCTTGATGTCCACGTCCGCATACATCGCGCCTTCCGTCTCGAGGTCGCGCATCGTTGTGAATCCGTGCTCCAGCGCGATTCGCGCGTTCCGTGCGCTCAAAATTGCGCGATAAGGAATCGATTGCTTTAAGAGCTGGGCGTCGTAATCCTCGGAAGTGATATCGCCGTTCAGCAACAAGTGCGTATGCGTGTCGACAAGTCCCGGCAGCACCGTGGCGTTCGAGAGGTCGATCAGTTCCACGCCAGCCGGCGCAGTCCCGCCCGCGCTAACCGAAACGATCTGCTCTCCCTCAATTACAATCAGTGCATTTGCTAAAGGCGCGTCATTCTTTCCATCGATCAGTCGTCCGGCCCGAATCGCGATTCTCTTAGCCGCTTTCGATGGTTCCTGAGCCTGTCCGGCTCCCGTCACAAAGAGCAAAATCGCCGTAATCGCAATGACCGCAGCAAACTGTTTTCCTCGCATCAGCTCCCCCTTGAGGCCGCAGAGAGTAGCACAAAAGGAAAAAGGGCCAACCGGTCTTAAGTCCTGTTGGCCCTCGTGTGCTCTGGCTGACTCGAGAAACCTGTTAGATTGCCCGCGGCGTTGCGGAACCCGGCCGCCGTAGCGGTCGCCGCGCCATATCCTCCACTGCGGATACCCCGCGCCGCGCGAAGTTCACCACTGGATGGCTGCTATCCGCCACTCGTGCGACCGCAACTTCCCAGCTCTTCTGCAGCATGTACAAACTCACAATCACAAAAGCGATAGCCGCGAACGCCAGCGCAAATAACGCAAACGCTGCCAGCAGCTCCCTCACAAAGTAAAGCTGCAGCGCCACCAGCACGCCTAGGAACCGCCACATCCACTTCCGTCCATTGTCCTTGGTCTTCATTCTGTCCTCTGTTGCCGGTCCCTTTGCACTACACCTGCGAGCCGACTGACCTTGGCTTGCGAACTTCGCCAAGCTTCCACTTTGATGCGCGATCCTGTACTTAGGGTCCACTCCCCGATTACCTGTACCATTTGACACTAGGAGGGGTCCCAAACGCGATGGTACGCAAGTCACATTTTGATCTTTAAACGAGCCTACTAGTACGCCCATCCAGGAGACGCCTCGGGCTAAACCTAATAAATCCAATCGGTTATGCACATACATGGTTCCCTGTAGGTCTTCGCTGCACATTCACCTGTCCTCCCTGTGGAAAACCTGACCCTTCGGACAGGCCTTTTTGTCGTTTCTCGGCACTCCGGCACAAGACAAGTCAGGCCCGGTCCACGAAACGGAGTACGGACGATATTCGCTTTATATTCGCCTGTCAAGCGGAAATTCGAGGGACATTAAGGAAGCTAATTAAAACGCTAAGGAAAAGCTCGGTAAGACTCTCATGATTTGCAAGACGCGGACGCCGGGCATATGAGCACTCTGTCTGTGCCCGGCATTCGCCTTGATTCGTGTTGGTTCGTAGAGCGGTCGCGTCAGTTTCTGCCGCCGCCCGATTGCGTCGCCCGCTGTTGTTGCGTCATCGCCTGCATCCGCGATTCACGCCAATTTTTCAGCAGCGCGCCGCGCTTCTTGCGGAGATCTCGGCCGCTGCGCGCAGCCGGATATGGCACAGTGTCACCGGCAAGACCTTGCCAGAGGATTACGTTGTACTTCGCCGAGTCGATCTGATCGGGTTGCGCGAAGTTGAAGCCCACGGTCTTTGCTGTCCAATATCCCGCGTCATGCCGTGGCTTCGCGTAGAACACTGAAAGAGGGTCCTTCTTCAGCGAGTTCTTTGCGTTGGCGGCTGGGAGCGGAAGTTGCGTCGTGCGCAGAATGTCCGGAACAATAGAGTTAAAGTCCCACTTCTTCGCGCTCTTAGAGAACGCATCGGTCATCGGTCTTTGCAACGCGTCGTACGTGCCAAGGTGCTCCATACCGAGAATGTCCACGATCGTTGCGATCATGCTGACCGTCGTGTACCTCGTTGAGACCACTGCGCCCTGCTTCACGTACACTCCGGCTATGAACGCAATGCTGCGATGCGCATCTACGTGGTCCGGTCCATCCTGCGCGTCATCCTCGATCACGAACACCAGCGTATTGCCGCTATAGCTCTTGCTTTTCGCTACCTTCTCAACGATTCGGCCCACTGCGTAATCATTATCCGCAGTGTCCAGCTCTGGCGTGTTCACTCCATCTATCGACGTGCTGAAGCTTCCAGTGTGATCGTTCATTACGCGAACGAATTCCAGGTTCGGCAAGTTGCCGTCCTTCTCGAATTGTTCGAATTCCCGCTGCCATTCGTTGACGCGGTAGAAATCCGGGAACGAATCGTCGAAGCCTCGGAAGAACATGTCGGTTACCGGCCGCAAGACGCCTTTCGTCGCGATCGATACTGGCGTACCCGATGCAAAGGGCTCGCGTATCGTGTTGGGGATGCCGCCGATGTTCACTGGGATTCGATACGGAGCCAGGTCAATGAAGAAGCCATAGTTGCGGATACTCAACCCCGCGCGCAAAGCGGAGTCCCACAGATACCCCGCGCCAGCCTCCCCTTCCGGGCTGTCCGGAGCCGAAATGTCCCCCGTTCCCAGCAGCAGGTTGTTCGCCACCGCGGCGGGTAACGTGTTCATTGCCGGATCGGCAATCGCGCGGTCCGCCGGCGCAGCAAACCCCACGTTGACGTTGCGGTTCGTGCCCTCGTAATCGTAGTTCAAGCCACGCCCAGCGTAGTTGATCGGCTCGGTCTTCTCAATTGTGTCCGCGGCTCGTGCCGACGTGGACCAGTTCCAGCCGTCGCCGCTTACTTCTCCGCTGTCGTAAAAATTGTCCAAGTCCACAAACTGGTCCGCCAGCGCGTGCCAATTCGGCGTAATCGGCCGCGGGTATACCACGATCGACGGGTCGCCGTTTCCCTTGTCCAGATCGCCCAGAATCTGGTCGTAGGTCCGATTCTCTTTCACGATGTAAATCACATGCTTAATTTTCTCGTGCAGGAAGGCCATCATTTCTTTGTCTTCATCCTTGGCTTTCCCGTTGTAGTAGTTGTTCCGGGCCACTTGCTCGGTCAAGTCTTCCAGCGCTTCTCCGCGCGGCACCGGAAGAGACAGGAATCCTGCCTTGGTCAGTTGCCACATGTAGGAATTGCTGGCCGCGCAGCCCGCTTCGGTCCCACCCGGCTGCACCGAAGCAGCGTCCCGGCAACCCTTCGGGTTCGGCCCCGCATTGCTCTTGCCGTTTACCACGTACAGCATCGAGCCGTCCGCGCTCACGCTAGCCGAGTTCGGATACCATCCCGTCGGAATCAATCCGACAATTTGACTCTTGCCCGCAGCGCCCTGATCACCATCGGGCGCCAGACGAATCACCGCTACCGAGTTCGCTCCGCCGTTCGTGACGTACAAGGATCCGCCGTCGCTCGATACGGTCACGCTATTCGGGCTGCTGCCTTTGTACCCGCGCTCGTTCGCAAACACGGACTTCGGCGCCGTCGTTCCGATCTCCTCCAGCACTTTGTGCGTCTTAGTGCTGATCACCGCCACCGCATCGCTGCTCGATTCTGCCACGTACAGCCGCGTCTGCTTCGGGTTCAGCGCCAGTCGCGTCGGCTGCCCCTTCACTTTGATCCGATCCGTGACCGCAAGCGCGTTCCCAGTAAGGTCGACCACAATGATTTCCCGGTCCCGCGCGCTGGACACAAACGCCGTGTTGCTCCCCTGAATCGCCACCCATTCCGGATACGTCCCGCCCGCCTTTCCACTCCCAGGCCGCAGGTCCAATTCGCCCAGTACGGCGTGTCCGGCAATATCAACCAAGCTCACCGAATCATTCTCGTAATTCGCCACCAACAGCCGCCTGCCGTCGCCCGTCACAACCAGCCCCATAGCACCAGGCGTGATGCTCCCGAGCGCGATCGCCCCTGCATGTCCAAGCTTCACCGGTGTTCCGCTCTCCCCCCAGCTCGACCCGTTCCAATCATAAAAATGCACGCTGTCATCAGGCCCGCCGCTAACGTAAAACTCTTTCCCGCTGGGATTAATCGCCAACCCGTCATAGGCATTAGGCACCTGCAACACCTGCATCTGCAGCGGCTTACCCGCCGAGATATCGAAAACGAATATGTATTCGTTCGATTCCGCAGGATTCGTCCTGCCCGCATTCGGCCCCGAAGTAAAATTCTGTTTGTTGTATCCGCTGGTCAGAATGAGCAGCGTCTTGCCGTCGGGGCTGACCGCCGTAGTAACAGCTTGACCAACCGTGAAAGTCGGATCCGAAACTAATCCTGGGTTCAATGCCTGAAAACTCGACCCCGGCGCTGCATTTGGCGTAATGCGCACGCCAGTAGGAAGAATCGTTCCCTTCTCCGCTTTCTCGTCGTCATCCGCTTTTGTGGTGGAAACACGACTCACTGCAACGATCCCGAGCACGCCGAGCGCGAGTGCAGACACTCGCACCCACGGCCGGCGGGTTAGGCCATTCCCTATCATGCTTCCCTCCTTAACTTCTCTTAGGTCGTCTTCGGCGATTTTCGTTTCTATGCTTCCGGTGATATTCCTCGAACAGGCTGGGTCAAGCAAGCGGCAACTTAGGCGTGTTTTGTTTCTGCGACTTCTTCCGAAAATGAATAATCAGACAAAATCGATTGGCAGGAACACTTGCGGATAAAGCAGCCACCGCAACGCGAAACTAATTTCCCTTCAGCGCATACCCCACATCGAACGGTAGCTTCCCATCCACCCGCAACACCTTCACCGCGCTGTTGATAGCGTACACATCCAAAATTCCCACTGCTCCCGGCATGGCTTCCACGGTTCGCAGCAGATCCTCGTCGCTTTCCACAACGCGCACCACCGTACGCGTCTCATTCAGCTTGGCAATCGCGCTCTTGACCTCGCTCGCCGGCACGCCAAATAGCTTCTGCACCGCCACGTGCATCTCCGGAGATTCCGGATCCTTCATCACCAGCGTAAAGTTCCGCCCGTCAGCCCACGCCTTCTGCGTGCCTTTACAGAGCTTCGCCAATTCCGCCAATGGCACATCCTGCAGCTTGCTTCCCGCCGAAGTGACCACCGCCATGTTCTTCACTGCCGGCGCCGCATTCACCGCCAACAAGGCGCCCGCGCATACCAGCGCCATCATGCGGAGCCCATCGCTCCATCGGTTTACATTCATAGAGCCTTATCACCCCATGCCGAGATTAATCTGAAGTATTCGCTCCGCCGTCGAGATAGCACAAGAAAACATTGCTCCTTCTGTGTCCAACCGTGCGACGCGCCCGCGAACGTAACCATCCCGCATCGCCTGTACCTCCGGCCAGTATGCCGTCGCGAGCGTCGCACGCTAACGTGATCCTGCACGGGTCGTTCAGCGTCTTCACTCAAACAGAGGTGTGTGCTCAATGAACCGCTTCTCAGCGCGTGTTCTTCTTCTGATTGTTCCCTCGTTGTTGGGATATCCAGCCTGGGCGCAAACCTCCGCGCCGCGCGTCGAAGTCGCCAAAGCGCGCAGCAAAAGCCCCGCCGCAAAAGTCGCTCCTATTGCCAGGCAACAACTCTTCAGCAGCATCCCGGTTTCCACCCGCTCGGAACAAGCCCGCAAATTTGTCGAGATTTCCCTCGATAAATACGAAAACCACATCGTCGACGGCGCCCTCGCCAACGCCCGCAGCGCCATCAAAAAGGATCCGCAGTTCGCGCTCGGCTACGCCACCCTATCGCTCGCCTCTTTGGGCATCATCCCGGATTCTGCCGCTCTCGGCCGCGCAAAATCTCTGCTCCCCCGCGCCACTCCCGATGAGCAACTTCTAATCCGCTGGATGACCAGCATCAGCGACCGAGACCTCCTTCCCGCCATCACCGCCATGAACGATCTTCTGAAGCGCTATCCCGACAACAAGCACGTCCTCTACATCGTCGCCGATTGGCTCTACTATCTGCAGGACTACGACCGCTCACGCCAGATGCTCGAGACCATTCATCGCCTCGATCCCGATTTCCCGCCCGCGCTCAATCTCCTCGGCTACGCCTACATCGAAACCGGCACGCCTAACCCCGAAAAAGCCATCGCTTCGCTCAAGCGTTACGCCGAACTGCTGCCGAACTCTCCCAATCCGCAAAACTCTCTCGGCGAAATCCTCCGTTTGTCAGGCGACGACGAAGGCTCTCTCGAGCACTATTCCGCCGCCCTGAACATTGATCCCACGTACATTTCATCGCACTACGGCCTCGGAGACACTTCGGCCCTAATGGGCAACTACCCCCGAGCGCGCGATGAATATGACAATGCCATCGTAATCGCCAACAACCTGCGCGACCGCACTCACTCCGAATTTCAGAAAGCGCTCGTCTATTTCTGGGAGGGCCAACCGGCGGAAGGACGCAAAGCGCTCGACGCTCTCAACGAAAAAGCGCGCCACCAAAAAGAGCCCTATTCGCAATTCGAGATAGGATTCGGTCGCGCCATGTTAGCTGCGGATCCCGGCCTCGAACTGGAGCAACTCCGCTCCCTGGAAATCTGGCTGCAAGATCCAATTGACGGCTTGAGCGAAGCCGATCGCGATAATTCTCGCGCCCAGGTTCTTCGTGAGCGCGCCCGCATCTCGGCAGCCCGTGGCGAAACGGCGCTAGCGGAAGCCAGCGTCCGCAAACTCGAGCAACTCGCCGCGCAGTCGCGCGACCTGCTCGTTGAGAACTGTTACGAATCCGCTCGCGGCTACCTGCTCGCCGCCAAGGGCGATTTCGCTAACGCCGTCGATGAACTCGCCGCTGATCCGCGCTCGCTGCTCGCCCTCGACCAACTAGCCGCCGCACAGGAGAAACTCGGCAACGCCTCCGCCGCCGAAGCCACCCGCACCCGCATCAAGTACCTGCGCGCGCCGACTGTCGAGTGGTATCTGCTGACCACCGCCCGCGCACTAGAACCCACTTCATAGGTTCTCAACCGAAAATCCAGTCCCGCTGTGAAAGTCCTTCCGTCCATGCCAGGCTCGAAAGTACGAGTGTGCGCGTCAATGCGATAAGAGACCATGACGCGCTACCAATCGGAGGAAGCATCATGAGATCCGCATCACTCTGTGCATGCTCGGCATTTTTGCCATCTGCATTCCTGAGCGGGCCAGTTTCGGCGTAGACTTCGCAGAACAAACGCTTTGACCCTTGAGCAAGGGCCCGCGGGCCGTGAGGTATTGTCTAATCACCGCAATCCGCTGTGTCAGCGGTGTATAATCTCGCCATGGCGAAGGATGTGATTCACGTTTCGGAGCTGGAAACAGCGAGCGAGTTTTCAACGCTGATGGCACGTGTGCGGGCGGGCGCGGAAGTGATCATCGAAAGTGGTAAGCGGCCCGTTGCGATCCTTCATGCTGCTGAGCCAGTGCGCCGCAGCATCTCCGAGTGTATTGCGTTGGCCAAAGCACATGAAGAAGAAACTGGCAAGGCACCAATCCTAGATGCGGACTTCGCCAGCGATGTAGAAGAGATCATCCGCCACCGCAAGCCGTGGAATCCACCAGCGTGGGAATAGTCCTCGACTCGAGCGTCATCATTGCCGCCGAGCGCAGAGGCCGTACCGTTCGAGAAATTCTGGAACAACTCAAAGAAGTTCATGGCGAAATCGAAATAGGCATATCGGTCGTGACAGTCGCTGAACTAGTGCATGGAGCCTACCGCACCAAGACCCCAGCACAGCAGCAACGGCGCCTAGAATTCATCGAGAGGCTGTCGAGCGACGTTCCCGTGTACCCGGTCAAAGAAGCGCTTGGTATCCAGGTTGCGTTTGAGATTCTATTGATTGGCGGAAGAGCTTTGCATCTTGGCTACGAGGTCGCGACGCTGAACCCTCGTGATTTCAAGAGAGTCCCGGGTCTTTCCGTAATCCAAATCTGAACTGTTGGTCGTGCTAGCGCGGGTTGCCCGCCTTCCGAATATAAATCTGCCCCTGAAAATTCCTGAATTGAATTTCCGGCCCGCCGCCATTGATCGTCCCGTGCACCGTCTTATCAATCTTCACCCGGTACTTGCCGCCCTTCCCGCGGCTGTCTTCCACCACCGGCTGCGACGACGCTGCTTTGAGCTGCACATCAAAATCGCTGAACACGTCTCCCTGATCCGACCGAATGCTGACGTTCGCCTTCAAATCCGCGGGGAACGTAACATCAATGTCCCCATTCAACGAACTGAAAGCCATGGCCTTCTGTGGGTCCACTCGCGTCAAGGTCGCGTACACATGCCCATTCAATGCATGCGCCACCACACTGCCGGAAACGTTGTTCAGGGTGACCGCTCCGTTTATGTCATCGACGTCCAGTTCGCCCTGCACGCCCGTCACCACGATGTCCCCGTCATTCACCGCTCGCAGCTTCAGAGACGTGTGCACCGGAACCGAAACCGAAACATCGATCGGATGCATATAAGATTCCGTGTTGATATTGACTTCGTTGTTTTCTTCCTCCACGGAAAGGCCGGTGCTTGAGATCGCCAACCGCTTAGGCCCACCCTCATTGCGCGAATTCTCGCGATTGCGCATATGCGCTTCCACTACTACTTCCTTGCCCTCGTAAGCCTTCACGGTGATCCCGCCATTTACCATGCTGACCTTAACGTGTGCCGGCCGCGACGGATCGCTCAGCGTCACTGGAATGCGGTCAACACCCGATTGCGACTGACCCTGCGCGCGCGCGTTCCCCGCACCCAAACCTAGCGTCGCCGCTACAATCGCCGCCAACAGCAACCGCGCTGAAATCGATGAGAACTGCCTCGTTTGCTTATTCATGGTTTTCCAAAATCCGAATATCTCCATTTAAATTTTCCACCTTGATCTGCGGACCACCCGCATTTATCCGCGCTCCCGTGTAACGGTCCGCCCGAAAGACCACCTTCGCTCCGTGATGCTCCTCCTGCATACCCTGCAGCGGCAAAGCCGTGACCGGGAAGTCGCTGTAAATCCCGCCATTGAAAGTCTTGAATCGGAAATCCGCGGAAAGATCGCGGGCAAACTGCAGCTCGATAGCGCCATTCACCGTCTCGAAATCCGAGGCCTCGCGCGGATTCTGCCGAAACGATACCTTCACGGGCCCATTCACCGTGCGCGCCGTCCCTGATCCTGCGATATTGCGAATTTGAATATCTCCATTCACATTGCGCACCAGAAATCTGCCGTTGATATCGCGCACAGAAACGTGCCCTTCATTCACCGTCTTGATCTTGATGTCCACGTCTCGCGGCACCTGCACCTGAAAATCCATCTTCACCACGTACCCGTCGTCATCGCGCGAACGTCCGCAGTCGTGGCAATTGCACCGAAATGGCCCGTTCACGTACAGCTTCAGCGCATCCGCTTGTTGCGTAACGTCCAGGGTCACTTCCTTCTTCGCCTGTTCGATTTTCCCCTTCGATTCCGCTCGGATGCTCTTGTTTACCCTGAGCTGCGCCTGGTCCGACGCCGTGCCCACAACTTCGATGGACCCCCAAACATTGTCGATCTCTAACGTCCGCCGTCCTGCCCCGGCCGGCATCACAAAAGACTTCTCGATTTTTTCCTGCTCATGTTCCGTGAAGCTCGCGTCCTCGTGGTCGATCTCTTCTCGATCAACGTCCTCCTGATCGTCATCGGCATCCATGTCCGGCTCGTCTCTATCAACACCCATGTCGACCGGTGGTTCATCAACGTCAACGTCCACGTCCATCTCCATGTCGACATCCGGGTCCATGTCCATGTCCATCTCCGGCTCGTCCTCATCCACGTCGACGTGAACCGGGGACTTCTCCTGCTGCACCAAACGAACCGACTGCTTTTCCGCAGTGTTACGCGTCGCCTGCCCTGGGAAAAGCAGCAGAGCCATCCCGGACGCTAGCGCCGAAAGCAAATATGTATCGCTCATTGCTTAGCTCCTCAATTCAACTTGCTAATCGCCCAATCCGCGCGCTGCCGCACCGTCGGATTCAGATTTGGCAATTGCCGCAGCTTCTTAAGTCCTGGCGCCGCCTCCGCATCGCGCCATTCCACCAATTGGTCGATCAGCGCAACTTGCATCAGCGGTGATTGCTGCTCCTGCAACGCGTCCACGACTGTCTTCTTCACCTGCGGTTGCCCGGCATGTCGGCTCAGCGCGTCCAGCGCCGCCAGCCGCACGTCCACGCTCTGGTCATACCGCAGCGTATGCATCAGCGCCGAAAGCACCTGCGGGTCGAGATGCTCCTCCCGCCGCGTCCACGTCACGCCCTCCAACCGCTGGCTCGCCGACTGTTGCTGCAGCATTGAGAGCGCAACCATCTGCCGCATGCTCGTCAGCTCCGTATGCATCGCCGCCAAATCCTGCGAGTTCGATTTTGCGCTGCCAAGTTGCAGTCCCATGTATGTCCCCAGCGCCACCAGTGCAATGCTCCACGCAACCGCACCCACGGGAGAACGCAGCCACTGGAACACGCTCCAAATGGAAGCTCCCTTATCCGCACGGCGGGTCACCACTTCACTTCCTTGGCCTGCCTGATAAGCCTGTAGCATTGCGTCGAATCGAGCCCGCCCAGCCGGGCTCGGTTGCTCATCCGGAATCAGCGCGAGCTGCTTCCACAGTCCCGCTACCTCGCTGCACTCAACGCAGCTCTCCAGGTGCCGCTCCACAACCTTCTTCTGGTCCCCCTGCAACACCTCTCGCAAATAATCCGGCAAGAGCACCGCGATCTCTTCACATTTCATGTCATCCTCCGCGGCGGAAAACTTTGCGCCGCAGCGCGTTGCGTAGAATTAGCCGGAGCAGCCTGCAACTGATGGAAAATTTGCCGCAGCTCCTGCATCGCCCGGTGGATTCGCACCTTCACCGTCGCCACCCCGCATCCCACCAACCGCGCCACGTCCTCGTACGGAAGCTCCTGAAATCGGCACAGCACCAGCAACTCACGCTTTTCCTCCGGCAGCTCCATCATTGCCCGGTGCAATAATTCGGACTCCTGCTGTTGCTGCGCGGGATCTCCCGGCGTGACCGCTGGCGCCATCTCCGGTTCGAACGGCACCTGCGGCCGGCTCTTCCGGAAATGATCGATGCGCGCATTCCGCGCGATCTGATAGATCCACGCGCGAAACGGAGTTCCGTCCCGGAACGTTTGCCGGTGCCGCAAAATCCGCAAAAATACCTCCTGCACAAGATCTTCGCTAAGCGCCCGATCCCCGGTCAGCTTCGCGTAAAAGTTGTAAAGCGGCGCATGATAGCGTTCGAACAACACCCCTAGCGTCTCCCCCGCGCCGTCACGCACCTGCAGCATCAATTCCTCGTCAGTTACCGAGTGCATTCTCGGATGGTCTTCCCTGGGCCAACTATCGTGCCCCTGCATACACGAATACCGCCAAGCGCGGAAAAGGTTACATCCGCAAAGCGTCAACGGGAAGGTGGCTAAGTATGGAGTGCGGCAGTCTTGTTTATCCCTGAGCCTCGAAGGGCTGCCGCTTTCAAGGCTGTGCCTGCATCAAGGCGACTGAGGCCTGAAGCTCTATCGGCTTTGACCGTCAGCGAACCCTAAACGGCAAGCCCTTCCGCGGAATGAAAATCTTCTCAGGCGGCATAATATTGAATTTCTTCGAATAGCTGCCCTGGTTGACAGCGATCCCCACGCGACCCCGGGAATCCACATAAAGCAGCGACTCGCCGACGGCAACGTCCATAAATGTCTTCGCGTAAGGCAGCGCAATCATCTTCTTGTTGATTTGCACAAGCACTTTGTCGCCGACGTTGTACCCAAGCTGCTTCAAATCTTCCCCCGGAATATTCGTAATCAGCGAACCGAAGGGATCATCCAGCCCAATAACGTCTCCGTCGATCCCTTTCTCAGAAAGGACGGCGCTTTTCAACGACAGCCGTACAAGTTGCTGCACCGGCGGCCCCACCAGATTAAATTCCCACCCAGCCGCCAAGTGCGCCGCCGCGGGCGAAAAAATGTCCCGCCCATGAAACGTCGAAGACAGCGGCGAATCGATCATCCAATGCTGATTCGTGATCTCCCGCGCTTCCACCAGTCCGTCGCGATCCACCACCGGCGTAATCACGCCATTGTCTGGGAGAATGAAATACTGCCCCTTCTTCGACTTCACTGCGATCGCCTTCCGCGACGTGCCCACCCCCGGATCGACCACTACAAGAAACACCGTCCCCGCCGGATAGTAAGGCGTCACTCCATACAAAAACCGCGAAGCCTCCTCAATCGAAAACGGCGTCACCTGGTGCGTAATATCCATGATGCGAACGTCCGGCGCGATCCCATAAATCACCCCCCGGCAAATCGCCACCGCATCATTCGCCGTCCCAAAATCCGTCATAAACACAATCGCCGGCCGCGCCGAAGCCGCCTGCGCAGACGCCGGCGCAGCGGACTGCCGCGAGCACGCGCCAAGGCAAAGCGCCGCGGCTATTACAAGAGCGGCAAATCCATTCACGAGCGAAATCCGCAAACGCATCGACCCTCCTTCGGGTCCAGAATTATACTCGATGCCCGACAATAAACTGGCCAACCCACCCGTCCACGTGCCCCAGCCCAAGCAGGCCGTCACCAACGCTGCCTTCTTTTATCAGTCACTGAGCATCTAACTACCGCTTAGCGCAGCCCCAGCCGTGGCCCAGCCGGCCTCCTGTCGAGCGAAAGACAAAAAAGGAGAAAGAAAGTGCGTCGAAGTGCAACTTTGGCTGCGTCCTGGTGTGCCTGTGTGTTGGTCTCGTTCTGTATCGCGGCTCCACCGGCAAGGGCCGATCAACTCACCCTAAAAAATGGCGACCGCCTCACCGGAACCATCGTCAAGTCCGATGGCACGTGTCTGCTGCTGAAAACAGACGCCGCCGGCGAAGTAACGCTAAAGTGGGACGCCGTCAGCGCCATCGTGTCCTCGCAGCCCCTAAGCGTGCAGTTGAGCAACGGCCAGATCGTTTCCGGCAACGTCACCACCGACGACGGCAAGTTCGCGATCGCCACCCCAGATCGCGGCCACGTCGAAGCGCCCCGCGACGCCGTCGTAGCTATTCGTAATGCGCAAGAGCAAAGCGACTACGATCGCCTGCAGCATCCCCGCCTCATCGATCTCTGGAGCGGCCTCTTCGACACCGGGCTGAGCGAAACGCGCGGCAATTCCGCTCTGCTCGCCTTCAATCTCTCCGCAAAGGCCGCGCGCGTAACCAAGCGCAACAAGCTCAGCCTCTACGCCACTTCCGTCTACGCCACCGACAACACCACGCCTCCCGGCCGCACCACCGCTAACGCCATCGAAGGCGGCGCCCGCTTCGACTACAACCTCACGCCGCGCTTCTTCGTCTTCGCCCTATCCGATTTCGCCTTTGACCAGTTTCAGCACCTCGACCTCCGCAGCGTAATCGGTGGCGGCGCCGGCCTTCACGTCATCAAGACCACAAACACCACGTTCGACGTCTTCGCTGGCGCCAACTACGACAAAGAAAACTTTTCTCCCAATCCGCCGCTCGTCCTGACCAACATCACCCGCAACGCCGCCGAAGTCCTAGCCGGCGAAGAGCTAAGTTGGAAGCTCAACCATCGCGTCTCGTTCGACGAGCGCTTCACCGCGTTCCCCAACGTAAGCGACCTCGGCCAATATCGTCTCCAGTTCGACGCCACCGCCGCCACCAAACTAAAACCCTGGCTAAGCTGGCAAATCACCGTCAGCGATCGCTACCTAAGCAATCCGCTCCCCGGCCTAAAGTCCAACGACGAGCTCCTATCCACCGGCCTCCGCCTAACCTTCGGCAAAGGCGCCTTCTAGCGGCGTGTTTTGTCAGGACTTGCCGTCTGCTCTCGCCTTGCTAACCATGGCGAGCACCGCGCGATAAAACGGCTGCAAGAATTCCGCCGCCGCCACGGGACTTTTCGTCGCTTGCTCGCCAAGCAGACCTTGCAAGTGTCCATCCTTCAGAAAAATCGTCTGCACCAGGATTGCCGCCGCTGCTTCGTTGCCTTCCATGCTCAATACTCCTTTTGTGTGCTGCCGCTTAGGTGTGCAAGCGGAGTGTAACATTTCGCGCCCGCTCGATGCCGAGTCACCCCCTTTACCAGAAATTGACGCCAAGCAGCGCAAAGAGCGTAGAATACGGATATGAAGCAGATGCGCTCGGCATCGACCGGCACGCAGCGCAAAATCGTTGGTTTCCACATGGATGGCAACCGCGATTGGGTCGCCGAGCTCGACTGCGGCCATCAGAAGCACGTTCGCAACGATCCGCCCCACACCGACCATCACTGGGTAACCACCGCGCAAGGCCGCCTCGACCACATGGGCCAGGAACTAACCTGCTCCGCCTGTCGCCCCGCCTAACAACGCCCGCCTGATAATTCTCCTCGACATGACACTCGTTCCACTCCGGCGTACACTGCCGTCTGGAGCCTTTGGAGAAACGCCATGTCCATCCGACCTGTAAAGCGGCTAATCCGCAGCAAGCCCACCACAGAAGGCGCCGGAGTCCACCTCCGCCGCGCATTCGGTTTCGGCAACACCACCGAGTTCGATCCCTTCCTGCTCCTCGACGACTTCCGCAACGACGTCCCCGAAGACTACCTCGCCGGATTCCCCTGGCACCCCCACCGCGGCATCGAGACAATTACGTACGTCCTCGCCGGCACCGTCGAGCATGGCGACAGCATCGGCAACCGCGGCGCCATCGCCCCCGGTGACGTCCAGTGGATGACCGCCGGCAGCGGCATCATTCATCAGGAAATGCCCAAGGGCGACCACGCCGGCCGCATGCACGGCTTCCAACTCTGGGCCAATCTCCCCGCCAATCTAAAAATGACCCCGCCGCGCTACCAGGAAGTGAAATCCCCGGACATTCCCGAAATCACCGACGACGGCACGCACGTCCGCCTCGTCTGCGGTAGTTTCTGGGGCAAGCGCGGCCCCGTCGACGGCATCGCCGCCGATCCCGTCTACATCGACGTCTCCATCGCCCCCGGCCGCCGCAAATCTCTCCCCGTCGAGACCACGCGCCACGCTTTCGCCTACGTCTTCGCAGGCTCCGGCAAATTCTGCAACGCCAGCGAGCCGCTCTCCGTCCCCACCGAGCCAGTAGGCTGGCTCGACACCGCCCCGCCCGCCGCCGCGGACAATCGCTCCCTCGTCCTCTTCGATCGCGGCGACGAAGTAGTAGTGCAGGCCGGCGACGAAGGCATCCGCTTCCTACTAGTCTCCGGCAAGCCGCTCGAAGAGCCAGTAGCCTGGTACGGCCCAATCGTAATGAACACCCAAGACCAACTACGGCAAGCCTTCACCGAACTAGAAAAAGGCACCTTCCTAAAAGAAGGCCGCACAAAAAAAGCCGGCGCGGAATAGCCCGCCGCACCGCTCTGTAGAGGCCGTCCTTCAGGGCGGCCAGCCGCGCGGACCCGCAATCCCGCGACCGAATATTCGAAGCCCACCCTCAGCAAGCAAAGAAATACTGGCCCTTTGTAGATGGCGGCCTATTCATCGGCATCAAAAGGTTTAGCTCCGGGCGTGATTTTCTGCGGACGGCACGCATGCGAAAGCGCGCCAGCGGTGAAGCAACTTTTGAGGCCGAGACTCCCTCAAACCGAGGAGTGTTTTGCGGCGAGTCCCGTTGAAGCTGGCTTGAGACCAAGGAGGAAAGAGAAAGTCATGGAGGAATTCCAGGAAGTGAATCAGCAGGGTCATGGGCAAGGTCATGAAGGGCAACCTGCGTCGAGCGGGATAAACACCGCCCTGTTAGTTGTAGCCGCGGTGCTGCTGGCAGTTGCCGTAGTAGCTTTCGGCTACGGATACCGGCAGCAAATCATGGTCGGCCACCTGACGGCGCAAGAGTCAATGGCGCACGCCACCATCAACGAAATGCAAGGACAACTCACTACGTTGACCGCGAAGCTGAATGAAATGTCCGCCACTCAGCAGGCTGCGGCGGAAACCGCGGCGCCAAAGAAGGCACCGGCGGGACACGCGGGCACGGCCGGGACAAAATCGCCTAGCGGCAAAAGCGGCGCCACGTCGAGCAAGCAACTCAAAGAGCTTCGCGCCCAGCTGGACGAACAGCAAAAGCTGTTGAGCCAGACGCAAGCGGAAGTGGCCAAGAATCGCGCAGACCTGGAAGGAAATCTCAATTCCACCCGCGATGAGCTCAACGGCTCGATCGCCAAGACGCACGAGGAACTGGTCGCGCTCGCCAAGCGCGGAGAGCGAAGCTATTTCGAGTTCGACCTGACAAAGTCGAAGGAGTTCCAGCGCGTCGGGCCGCTCACCCTCTCCCTGCGCAAGGCGGATACGAAACATAAGAGTTACGACGTGCAAATGATCGTCGACGACAATCAACTCACCAAAAAGCACGTCAATCTCTATGAGCCGATTTGGATCCACACCGAAAATGAGTCCCAGCCGGTCCAGGTGGTCGTAAACCGCGTCGAGAAAAATCTGATACATGGCTACGTCAGCGCCCCGAAATACAAGCCC
>Ga0073928_10003203_pt1 | contig 26256 bp, 20 predicted proteins | sample PaiPotPPA55metaG_FD_76969 | JGI IMG/M metagenome (GOLD analysis project Ga0073928, IMG submission 76969) | Iron sulfur acid spring bacterial and archeal communities from Banff, Canada, to study Microbial Dark Matter (Phase II) - Paint Pots PPA... ...
CCTCTCGATATCGGCCTTGATTACCTTCATTTCATTCAAATCTTCCACAAGCCCTTTGGGACAGGAATTATTTACGATCACGCGCTCCCAGCCTGTTCCCAGGGGAACTTTGCTCCACTCGCGGCCCAAACCTCCATCTAATTCCACATCGATGAAACTGCGTTGGCAGTTCACCGGGCACCAGTGGCAGACCGTCTCGACCGACGTGGCTGTTTTGTAAGCAAGCCGCTCGATAGCGTCGAACCCCCGAAACTTGGTTTGTCCACCCCTTTCCCTCCAATCCAGAGCGACAAGCGCGGCGCCAATAGCCCCGGCTTCACCAGAATAGGGATGCACCACAACCTCGGCTTCTGGAATCTTAGAGAGAATGAAATCCACTTGCGTCTTCACCACTGCAAGATTCTTATGCGTTCCGCCTTGCAGGATGAACTTCCGCCCCACCTGCCTGAGATTGTTTAAGCCGCCCGCATAGATCCAAACGTTGAGCGGCAGAATCGCGCAAAGGCCCGCAAGAATTTCATCCGCCTGCCATCCTTTACGCTGCTGATTGACGATGTCGCTTTGCAGAAATACTCCGCACCCCATCGACAGTTGCGGCATGGCCTCGGCGAGAAACGCGCGGTCCGCCATCTCGTTCATGGGAATATCGAAGCGCTCGGCAACACCCTGGAGGAATGCTCCATTTCCGGAAGAACATTGGGAGTTGAGGCGAAAATCCGTCACAGCGCCGTTGTTGAGAATCATGATCTTGACGTCTACGCCGCCAACGTCGCAGATGCAGTCCGCGTCCGGGAAGAAGTGCAACCCGGCGCTAGCATGCGCAATGGTTTCTACCACCGGGCAATCGGCGCCAAGAATGCCCTTCAGTAAGTCCTTGCCGTATCCCGTAATCGCAAGGCCCACGATTTCACCGACGCCAATGGCTTCCCGGACCTGCCGGAACAGCACTTTGGCATCTTCGATGGGATTTCCGCGGCTCAGTGCGTAACAGGAGTACAGCAGTTCCTTTTCCGGCGACAGGCAGACGGCCTTGGCGGTGGTCGATCCGAAATCGCAGCCAACTAGTACAGGGCCTAGCTGTCCAAGCTTGTTTGCCGGTTCCACACTGCCCGCGGAATAGTGTAAATTTCCACTAATTTTCGCGTTGTCGTTTTCGTTCCCGCCGGCGTAGCGAGCCTTGAAAGACACGAGTTCCTCGGGATCTTTCCACAGGCCGCCGCGGCCAGCCTTTTTCTTCTCTTCGTGCTGGCCGTCCTCGATCCACCATCGCAGCTTTTCTATCCCCAGGTACATGCCGGAGGATCCTGGTTCGCCGCGCCCTACTTCCACGCACCCTTGCGCGGCGTAATAAAGAGCGTCGTCCGGAACGAGGATCATTGACGCGGGATCTTTGTCTTTCGCGATCTCCACTTTGCGTTCTTTCCACACTTTCATCAGGTGGTAGCGCCACGCTTCCTGCAAGCCAGTAAAGAAAAGATTCGGACCGCCGAGCAAAAGGATTTCCGGAATTGGCGTATTGCCACGCGTAAGGGTCGCGAGGTTCTGATAAACCACAGCCTCGAACAGCGAAGCGATGATCTCTTCGACCGGAACGCCGGCTTTGAGCAGCGTATTGGCATCGGCTTCCGCGAAGATGCCGCATTTGCTGCTCACTTTGTGCAGTGTGTATCCCGTATAGCGCATTTTCGAAAGCTTTTCGGGCGGGATCTCGAGCTTGCGCGCTGTCTTCTCGATGAATGTGCCGGTGCCGCCGGAACACGCAGCCTGCATCAACACTTGTTTGCTCTTGTTGGTGCTATCGCCGCTGAAGAAGATCGTCTTCATATCTTCGCCGCCGATTTCGCTGACGAAGCGTACCGACGGATGAAGTTTTTCCACCGCTGCTGCAACCGCTACGACTTCCTGAATCGTCTTTCCTCCGACTAGGGGCGCTATAAGTCCGGAACCAGAGCCGGTGAAGAAGATGCGGTCTTGCTCGGGCGTCAGTTTGTATTCAGTTTCGAGCCGCGTAAGAAAATCCAGAACCTTTTCCGCCTGCTTCGTATTGTGGCGTTCGTAGCACTGCGCCAGTAATACGCCATCTTTAGAGACCAATACAAATTTGCAGGTCGTGCTGCCAACGTCGATCCCGCAAGTCTTGCCAGGGCCGGCCGCAACAGCTCCGCCGCGCACAGGAGTAGGTTTTGGCGAAACCGGGCGTGCCAGTGGCTGAATTTGGACGAAATGCTCCGTGGCCATAAGGAATTAGCCTCTTTTACTTCTCAGATTTCGCCTCGCAACATCTCGGCGGTCAGGCGCTCGCCAAACCGCGGTCGTTCGCTAAATGGGACACGTAATTCGCAGCCATCCCCGCGCAATCGCGATGAGGCACGCGATAGGTGGCACGCCGAAGCTCGGGATGACCCTCCTCATACTTCCGAATAACCTCCGTCGTCAGACCAGTTTTCTTGAGAGCGCCTTCGAACTCCGCTTTCGCGCGTTTCTTCGCCTCAGTAAGAATCATCTGGCACCGCGAAAGCGCGTGGACCTCCGAATCGCCTTTCACCTCAATCGGTGCGTAGAGCAAATCAGGATATTTCCCCAGCACATTAGCCATGGACCCAACCGACATGGTGTTCGGCATGCAGGAATAAGGCGAAAGTTCGCAAGTCATGTGCGCTTTCTTATGGTGATACGCATACAGCGCCTTCCCGATCAACATGTGCCCTTCGCCGCCCCGCAACTCGAAGTGATAGAAAGGCGCCGCCAAACGCCGCAGTTCTTCCTGGTCGGGAAGTTCGTACGGAAGATTTCCGAGCGCTTTCCGAAACCGGTTATACGTGCCGCGATAGATGCGCTCCAGCGCGTGCAATGCCATGTTCTCGAGGCGCGGGTGCTTGCTTCCGGCGTTCCGAACCTCGAGTTTGCGGATCGTGGGATGCAACAGGTAGTGCAACCACACTGCCACCGGCGGAGGAACCACCTCGCTATCCTCCTGCTCGAGCCAGCGTTTGATGTTGTAGTTCCCTTCTCCTTCGTGCGTCTGCAGCCAGAATTCGCCGGTAATTTTTACCTTCGCTTTCACTCGAAGACGGTCAACTTCAATCGCGTGCCATTTCTTGCGGATTTCGCGCAGCGCCCGAGTGAAATAATTGCTCATCAAGTGCCATGCAAGCGTTCCGTACTTCTTGCCGCGGTTCGGCCGATGGCGAAAGGCGTCGTACAAATGCTCGACACTCTCCTTAAGCACCCGGTTCGTCTCTCCGGGATTGACCTCGTATGGCCGGGTCATGTATTCAAGGTCCGTCAGCACGTCAGCGCACAATAGCCCCCAAATCATACCTAGACTCAGCGGCATGTTGACCTCGAGCCCGCCTCCGTCCGCAGATTTCTGATCGAGTTCATCCTGGGCAAAAAGAAACATTCGAAAATCGCGCAGACCGAGGCCATCGAGCGCCATGGAGTACGACTCGTGATACTGTCCGAACCGGCACGGGCCGCATGCGCCGGCCGTCAGGAAAACATACTTGTCGTTTACTTCGTCCTTGCCCTCCGCGGCGACTTTCTTCTTAAGAAGATTGACTAAACTGCCCGTCGTAAAAATGGTGGGGCAGCATGCTCCCACGTCGATCAATTCCTTGCCGGCATCCAGATCTTCGCGGCTGATGTTGGGCAGCGGTTCAGCCTTGTAGTTCAAATTATGGAGGGCGCCTTGGAGCAGCCGCTCATGCTTCCAGGTCAGCCCACCGTAAAGAATCGTTACTTTGTCGCGCTCTTCTCTCTTAAACGGACGCGGCTTATAAGCTCTGTAATGATTGACCGGCTTCGATGGGCTAATGGTGGTTAACTGCGACGTTGCCATGATCCGTCCTCCTTCATCACGCAGCTTTCCTCGATCAAAAAGAGTGGTCCTGTAAGTATCTCAGTGTCATGAGTTGCCGCTTATATTGGAATTTACGAAGGGGTTGTGGAAACCTAGAGCTGTCGCGTGGCCGCGTGGTGAAACAAAGTCCGCAAAATAACGGAACGATCCACTAATCGTGAGTGGGATGAACGTCGGTACCCGCAAAAGCTCGCGCATCGGCATATACTCCCGCAATAAACAGACAGGTGTTCTGGGCGGGAGCAAACGCGCTCAGGCCCGAAACACCCCGGGGTCACCAACGACGAATACGGCCGGACGCAGGATGATTGCACCATCATCCCTGGAGCGCAAGCCCAGATCGCTACGGATGGTCTGATTTATTTGGGGATGCGTTCAGGAATAAAGCAGGCTCGCATCGGAAGACAGAGTCCCCAATTCCGCGAGACAACCGGTCGGCCCTTGTACGACGAAGCGGCGGTGATAGAGGTGCAGCGCGCGAAACCCCGCAAGCTCCTCGCCGCCGCCCGCTCTTCCCGGACCTCCATGAAGACAGCTCGGCACCACGTTGCCGTGCCCCGTGTGCTGACCGCCAACCGTCGAATCAACCACCAGCACTCGCCCATGCATGTCGCCAATTCCAAGCACTACCCTCTGAGTAAACGCCGCGTCGTTCGAGAAGATTGAAGCTACAAGCGAACCCAAACCGCGGCGCGCGATGGCGATGAGGTCCTCGGCGCTGTCATAAGCCACCAGCGTAGCGGCTGGGCCGAACACCTCTACGTCGTGTACGAACTTTGCATCGAGCCCGTTCTTACATGCAAGAAGCGTGGGCTGCACGAACGAAGATTTCTGTGAATCGGCTTCCAGTGGCTGAAAATTCTCGTCGCCTCCAAACAGGACCGAGCATTCCTGTTTTAATTGTCGCAACCCCTCGAGACAAGCTGCTTGCTGCGCCTTGTTTACCACCGGGCCCACCTTTACGTCAGCGTTTCGCGGGTTGCCCACCTTTAGCGAACCCAATTTCGCCGCAATCGCCTCGCCCACCGCTTGCAGATGCTGCCGCGGAACGAGCACGCGGCGGATCGCCGTGCATTTCTGCCCCGCCTTCAGCATCATTTCGCGCACCACTTCTTTCGTCAGAAATTCAGAGATATCCGTGCCCGGAGCGCCGTCGAGTCCGAGGATCGCCGAGTTGATGCTGTCGGCTTCGACGTTTACGCGAACCGATCGCCGCAACACGTTCGGGTGCGAACGAATCCGCATGGCTGTATCCGCGGAGCCTGTAAACGAAACGATATCGCCTTCCGAAACGTGATCCAGCAAATCCCGCGCCGAGCCACAAACTATGGATATCGCTCCGGGCGGCAAGATGTCAGCCTTTACGATGTCTTCCACCATCCGCTGCGTGAGCCACGCAGTAGGCGAAGCCGGCTTCACCACGATTGGAACGCCGGACAACAGCGCGGGCGCTCCCTTCTCACACAGCCCCCAGGCGGGAAAATTGAACGCGTTGATGAAAACCGCCGCCCCTTTTGCTGGAACCAGAAAGTGTTGCGCCGCGAACGCGCCCGTTTTCGACAGGGGCAGCACGATGCCTTCCTTCAGTATCGTTCCCTCGCCGAGTGCGCGCCCAATCTTCGCATAGTGCTTCATCGTGTAAATTGCACCGTCCACATCGAACGACGCGTCAAGTTGCGTGGTGCCGGAATTGAGCAGTGAAATCCGAAAATATTCGTCACGATTCGCGGTCAGCGTGTCCGCGATTTTTGCCAGCATGTCCGCGCGTTTTCCATAGCTCAATCGACGGAGCGCTTCCCCTCCCTCAGCGCGCGCATGCTCGAGCGCCTCGCGCAAAGGAATCCCTTGCGACGATATTCGCGCCAATTCCTCTCCGGTCACCGGGTCAACCAGCGGTTCTCCAGGCCCCGTTCCCTCTTTCCACCCACTCGATACGTAGTTGGCCAGCATCATTTATTTGTCGTTCCTCTCTGTCAAAATCGCGCGACCCAGAAACGTACCTTATCTCCCTGTATCAAACGGTACAAGCACCTTGGGCATACAGCATAATAATGCACATCTTCGACGCGTAACGCCAGCGCTATAATTCGCAAGCGACCGGCCAATCGTGCTGCAATAGATTGAAACTAATAGCTTTTCTTGCGATGCTAATCTCCAATCACGGCTGGAGGTGACAAGATACAATTGCATCATTCTACTTGACACGCTAGCGATCGTATGTATTATAATGCATCTTATATCTCGACCTCTGCCAATGCCAATAGACGCCGATTCCAAGCCCGCCGACCACACGCCAGTCGCTCCCGCTCCGGAAGGCGATTTCCTTCTTTTTCTGGGAGCTCGCGTCCGGGAAATTCGCAATCGCCGCGGCATGAGCCGCAAGATGGTCGCGCACGAATCGGACGTGTCCGAGCGCCATCTCGCCCAACTGGAGACGGGAGAAGGAAACATCTCCATCGTCCTCCTCCGGCGCATCGCCGCTGCTCTGAATGTCTCCCTTGTCGAACTTTTTGCGCCCGAAGCGGAGGAGCCGGTTGAAAAACGCCTGATTCAGCGTTTCCTCGAACGTATCCCAGCGCACCGTCTCGAAGACGTCGCCTTCCGCCTCATGCGCGACTTCGGCCACGAGGAAAAAGTGCGTCGCATGCGTATCGCGCTGATCGGACTTCGTGGTGCCGGCAAGTCGACGCTCGGTTCCCGGCTTTGCCAGGAGCTCAACATTCCGTTCGTCGAGCTCGATCGCGAAATCGAAAAGCGCACGGGAATGCCCTTGGCCGAAATCTTCTCGCTCTACGGGCAATCCGGCTATCGCTCCATCGAGCGCCGCACTTTAGAGAGCGTACTCCAGGAGAGCGACCGCGCAGTATTTTCGGTTGGCGGCGGCGTCGTTTCGGAAAAAGAAACGTATGACTATCTTCTCTCCAACTGCTTCACCGTCTGGATCAGCGCGCAACCCGAAGAGCACATGACCCGCGTGATTGCCCAGGGTGATTTTCGAGCCATGGCCGGCAGCGATCGGGCCATGGAAGATCTGCGCCGCATTCTGGAAGCCCGCGAGCTGCTCTACCGGAAAGCGGACATGCGTCTCGACACTTCAGGCAACTCCGTGGACGAAAGTTTCGCCAAACTCAAAGCCGCATTGCACCCCAATTTCGCGTAGGAGGATTTTGTGGACATAGCAGCAGCGCAAGAGCCGCAGGTAAGACCGGACGCAGTCGATTTCCAAATCGATCCCTCGCGTTACAAACACTGGAAGCTCGCCTTTGATGGTTTCGTGGCGACGCTCACAATGGACGTAGCGGAAGACGGTGGAATTCGGCCCGGCTACAAATTGAAGCTGAACTCCTACGATCTTGGCGTCGATATCGAATTGCATGACGCGCTACAACGCATTCGTTTCGAGCATCCGGAAATTCGCTCCGTGGTTGTCACCAGCGCCAAAAGCCGCATTTTCTGTTCGGGCGCCAACATCTATATGCTCGGCCTTTCATCGCATGCCTGGAAAGTAAATTTCTGCAAGTTTACAAACGAAACGCGCAACGGAATCGAAGACGCCAGTGCCAACTCGGGGCTGAAGTTTATCGCAGCATGCAACGGAACCACGGCAGGCGGCGGCTACGAGTTGGCGCTGGCGTGTGATGAAATCGTTCTCGTGGATGACCGAAATTCCGCCGTCAGTTTGCCCGAGCTCCCCTTGCTCGGAGTTCTCCCCGGCACCGGCGGCCTCACGCGCGTAACCGACAAGCGTAAAGTTCGCCGCGATCGCGCCGATATTTTCTGCACCACCCCGGACGGCGTGAAGGGCCAGCGCGCCAAAGAGTGGGGCCTGGTGGACGATGCGGTGAAAACCCAGCAGTTCGCGGAGCACGTGAAAAATCGCGCGCTGAAACTAGCGGAACCCAGCAACCGCCCCGCGAATTCAAAGGGCGTAACTCTCACACCTCTGAAGCGCACAATTGATGAAGCGGGGCGCCATTACGAATTCGTCGACGTACGTTTCAATCGCGAGGCGCGTACGGCAACGCTCACTGTGAGCGCACCGGAATCCCCTGCCGCCGCCACCGTGGATCAAGCTTTTGCTGCCGGAGCCAACTGGTGGCCGCTGCAAATGGCTCGCGAGTTAGACGATGCCATCCTCGGCCTTAGAACCAGCGAACTCGATCTAGGACTTTGGATCATCAAGACCACCGGCAATCCTGACGCAGTCGTAGCGATCGACGACTTTATCGTCGGCCACCTGGACCACTGGTTCATTCGCGAAGTTCTGGGCATGATGCGGCGCACATTCGCGCGCCTCGACGTTTCGGCGCGCTCGATGTACGCCCTCGTTGAGCCTAACTCTTGCTTTGCCGGTACCCTGCTCGAACTCGCGCTCGCTGCCGACCGCACCTATATGTTGGACACGCAGGAAGCCGAATCAAGAACGCACGTCACTCTTTCGAAGATGAACTTCGGTTCGCTGCCGATGGTGAATCACCTTTCGCGGCTGGCTGCGCGTTTTTACCAGGACGAGCAAACCATAAATTCACTGCGCAGCCGGATCGGAGCAAAACTCCCGGCTCGCGAGGCGCTGGAATGTGGCCTCGTCACAGCCACTCCTGACGATCTCGATTGGGAAGACGAGTTGCGCCAAGCAATCGAATCGCGCGTAGCTCTTTCGCCCGACGCCTTAACGGGCCTCGAAGCAAATCTGCGCTTCGGCCTGCCGGAAACCATGGAGACGCGTGTTTTCGGCCGACTTTCCGCGTGGCAGAACTGGATTTTTATCCGCCCCAACGCCGTCGGCACAAGCGGCGCGCTAAAAGTTTACGGGACGGGCGCGCCAGTGAAATTCAATTGGGAACGAGTTTAGCAATCGGTCGCGTCGCGCTCTGATCCATTAACTTTCATCGAGGAGATCGCAATGATTGATTACATCGATAAGATTCCCAATAACGTAGAGCTCGGCCAGGACCGCGTCCTGCAACGCGCGCTCGAACACTGGCAGCCCGCGTATCTGAATTGGTGGTACGACATGGGCCCGAACGAAAGCCACGCGTTCGAAGTCTATCTTCGCACCGCGACGAGCGTGGAACCTGATGGCTGGGCTCAATTCGGCTACGTGCGCATGCCCGAATATCGCTGGGGCATTTTCCTACAACCGCGCGACGTCAATCGCCAGGTCAATTTCGGTCTCCACAAGGGCCAGCCCGCATGGCAGGAAGTTCCCGCCGAATATCGCTCGGCGTTACGTCGCATCATCGTCACCCAGGGCGACACGGAGCCGGCATCCGTCGAACAACAGCGCCTGCTCGGAGAATCTTGCCCTTCTCTCTACGATCTCCGGAATATTTTCCAGGTGAACGTCGAAGAAGGCCGCCATCTCTGGGCCATGGTCTATCTGCTGCACCGCTATTTCGGACGCGACGGCCGCGAAGAAGCGGAAGCCCTGCTCGAGCGTCGCTCGGGCGATGACGACAATCCGCGCATTCTAGGCGCCTTCAACGAGCCCACTCCGGATTGGCTGGCGTTCTTCATGTTCACGTTCTTCACCGACCGCGACGGTAAATTCCAGCTCAGCGCCCTCGCCGAATCCGGTTTCGATCCTCTCGCGCGCACCTGCCGCTTCATGCTCACCGAGGAAGCACACCACATGTTCGTCGGCGAAACGGGCGTCAGCCGCATCATTCAGCGTACTTGCGAAGTCATGAAAGAAAACAAAGTCGAGGCCCCGTCCGACGTTCGCGCGCTAGGAGTGATCGACCTCGAAACAATCCAAAAGTATCTGAACTTTCACTACAGCGTTACGCTCGACCTCTTCGGCTCCGACGCATCTTCGAACGCGGCTACTTACTACACATCCGGACTCAAGGGGCGCTTCGAAGAAGCCAAAATTAACGACGACCACTTGCTGAACGACACCCAATATCCCGTTTTCGAAGTCATAAACGGCAAGCTGGTCGCGAAAAATGTGGCCGCCTTCACGGCCTTAAACGAACGCTTGCGCGACGATTACATTCGTGAAGTTCAGGGCGGCGTGGACCGTTGGAATCGCAACATGGAAAAAGCGGGACTCAGCTTCCGCCTCAAGCTGCCGCACAAGGGCTTTCATCGCGCTATCGGCAATTTTGCCGGGCACTACATCAGCCTCGATGGTGAGGTCCTCTCTAAGGAATCCTGGAAGAATCACGAGCACGAGTGGATGCCAAGCCCGGAAGACTACAAATACGTTCAGTCTCTGATGAGCGGCCGCGTCGTCGAATTGGGCAAATTTGCGAATTGGATCGCGCCGCCAAGCCGCGGAGTCAACAACCAGCCGCTGAATTTCGAATACGTTCGATTCAACTAAAGGCGCTCCAGAGCTCGCGAGCCTGCTCGCGTGTAAGCCGCGCGTGCGCGACAATCTCCAAATTCAAAAAAAAGCGCGAGGGAACCAATCGATGCCGAAAGTGATTTACATGTCGTCCGCGGGCTCTTCGCGTGAAGTAGACGTCCCCGTCGGCATGACCGTCATGTCGGCGGCTTTGAAAAACGGCATCGACGGTATCGTCGCCGAGTGCGGCGGCGTCTGCATGTGCTCCACCTGCCATGTGTTCGTCGACGAGAAATATTTCAGCAAGCTCCCGCCCGCCCAAGATACCGAAGAGGCCGTCCTCGACATCTCCGCCGAAGAACGTCAGCCGACAAGCCGCCTGAGTTGCCAAATCAAAATGACGGATGCGCTCGACGGCCTCACCGTCCGCATGCCCGCCAAGCAGCGCTGATGCCCGCAGGCACACTCATCATCGGAACGGGCCAGGCCGGTTTTCAAACCGCCGCCTCGTTGCGTTCGGAAGGCTACCAGGAACCGATCGCGCTCCTCGGCGACGAGCCCCACATTCCCTATCAGCGCCCGCCGCTCTCGAAAGCGTTTCTCATGGGCAAGGAAAGCGCTGAAAGCATCGAGCTCCGCCCTCGCGCCTTTTATCCCGACCACAACATCCAGCTTCTTGTCGGCGAGCGCGCCGTATCCATCGAGCCAGTCCGACGCCGCGTAAACCTAGCCTCGGGCGCCTCCCTCCCTTACGAAAAGCTGGTCCTCGCAGTCGGCGCGCGAAATCGCCTGCTCCCAATTCCGGGCGCGCAGCTCGATGGCGTCCTCTACCTGCGCTCGCTAGACGAAGCGGCCGCGATGAAACAGCGCCTAGAGAACGCGCGCGAGGTTGTCGTCATCGGCGGCGGTTTCATCGGCCTCGAAGTTGCCGCCGCGGCCTCCTCGCTCGGCAAATCCGCTACGGTGGTCGAAGCACTCCCGCGCTTGATGTCCAGGGTCGTGGCGCCGGCGATCTCCGATTTCTTCAAGCACCTCCACACAAGCAGAGACGTCAAAATCAAATGTTCCTCGGCAATCGCAGAAATCGCCGGACCGCATGGCAAAGTATCCGGCGTCAAGCTAGCCGACGCTACATTCCTTCCAGCCGATCTCGTGATCGTCGGAATCGGCGTGGCGCCAAACTCTGATCTAGCGCGCGATGCAGGCCTCGCCGTCGCAAACGGTATCACCGTCAACGAGAATCTGCAGACCTCGGACGAAAATATTTTCGCAATTGGCGACTGCTCCGAACATCCAAACCCGTTCGCCGCCGCGCGCATCCGCCTCGAATCCGTGCAAAATGCAGCCGATCAAGCCCAGCACGTCGCCGCGCAAATTGTCGGCCGCCCAGGCCCGTATCGCTCGGTTCCATGGTTCTGGACCGACCAATACGACATCAAGTTGCAAATGGCGGGAATTTCACAAGGTCACGATCGGACCGTTACGCGAGGAAACCCCGAAAGCAACACGCTCTCCGTCTTTTATTTTCGGCAGAATCACCTGCTCGCTATCGACTCGATCAACCGCCCTCTCGATCACATGATTGGGCGTAAGCTGATCGCCGCCGGAGCGTCGGTGACGCCCGAGCAAGCCGCCGATGAAAGTTTAGACCTGAAAAAGCTGGTAAGTTCAGTAGGACAGCACGCTGGCCACTCCGGCAATCGCCCAAACTAGAGGACGGAATTCCCGTGCAGCCGATCATCGACATTCACGTTCACATCATGCCCTACCACATGATGAAGCCATCGGCGCTTGCCCTGATGAAGCATGGCCGCAAGGACTACGCCGACGTAGAGCGTTACTCGGCTAATCCCAAGGAATTTCTCGGCCTGCTCGATAGTCTCGATATCGAGCGCGCCGGGCTGATCAATTACGTCGCACCTCAAGTGATGGGCCTCACTCCCGAAGTGAACGATTGGATTGCGAAGTATTGCAGCGCCTCTCCGCATCGCTTGCTCGCGTTCGGCGGCGTGCATCCGGGCACGGTCGCGGATCCCGGCGCCGAAGTCGATCGCATGGCCAAGCTCGGAATTCGCGCCATCAAGCTGCATCCTTCGCATTCCGTGATTTCGCCAAACGATTACATGGACGGCAATCGCGGCCTCGCCGCCATCTATGAGCGCGCCCAAGCGAATGCTATGCCCGTGATGATTCACACGGGAACGTCCATTTTCCCCGGCGCGCGCAATCTTCACGCGCAGCCCATGCTCTGCGATGACGTCTGCATCGACTACCCCAATCTCGTCGTCATTCTCGCCCATGGCGGCAGGCCGCTCTGGATGAACGAGGCTTTCTTTCTCGTCCGCCGCCACAAGAATATGCATATGGACGTCTCCGGCATCCCTCCGCAAAAGCTTCTCGAATACTTTCCGCGCATCGAGGACATCGCCGACAAAGTCTTGTGGGGCACGGACTGGCCTGGCCCCGGCGTCCCGGAAATCAAAGGCAACATCGAGAAATTCAACGCTCTGTCCATTCGCGATGACGCCAAACGAAAGATTCTTTACGACAACGCCGCGAGACTGTTCCCGGTATAGCTGCCCCTGGCGTCCCGCGTTCACGGCTCACGTACCAACACTGAACGACTGTTCTTTTTCTGAACATCTGTTCAGAATTCGTTGACATCGCTCCAAGAAGGGTGTTTACTCAAGTAAGTTGGCGGCCATTCGACCGCTGAATCGTTCGCCTTATGGAGACAGGTATTGCAGAGTTCTCACGCCAACTTGAAAGGTAACGGCCGCCTTCGCCGCCGCTATCTCGCGCGGCGTCTCGAGATTCTCCGCGCCGCCGGTGAAAAGTTCCGGACAAACGGCTTCGCGGAAACGGGCATGCGCGACATCGCCGAGGCCGCTTCCGTCTCGCCGGGAAATCTCTACAACTACTTCCAAGGCAAGCACGAAATCCTGTACTTCTGCCAGGATAATTCACTCGACCGCATGCTAGCCTCCCTCGAGAAGTCCCGCCGCTTGCGCGCCGCAGTGGCAGCGCGTCTTCGCCTCGTAATCGTGTCTCACGTCCGTTGCGTCCTCGACGAGGTCGAAGGCTCGGCGGCGCATCTCTTGACCAGTGCCCTGCCCGCGCGCCTGCAACGGACCTTGATGGCGAAGCGCGATCGCTACGAAGAAGGAGTGCGCCAACTAATCGTGGCCGGCACGCGCTCGGGCGAATTTATTCCTTGCGATCCGGCGCTCGTCGCGCGCGCCGTTCTCGGAGCACTGAACTGGAGCGTCCGCTGGTTTAGTCCCGACGGATCCCTCACAGCCTCGGAGATTGCCGAAGGCTTCGCCGACTACCTCATCCGCGGTTTGCTCGCCAAGCCAAATGCCGTCCGCCGTGTGGAATCTGCCGGCGATCGCCGCCTGGTCGCTCAAAAAATCTCTTCAACCCGCGCGGCGAACCCCGCGTCGGCGCGATGATTCGCGCGAGGTGAATGGCATGACCCTGATTTCCATCGAGTCGGCGAAAACATCTCACATCCGCATCACGCTGAACGGCGAACAGACTGACGTCTCGTTCGCCTCGTACAAAACCTTGCTCGAAATTCTCCGCGAAGATCTAGGCCACACCGGCACCAAGCACGGCTGCGAACTCGGTGAATGCGGCGCCTGCGCCGTCCTTCTCGACGGCAAGCCCGTGCTTTCCTGTCTCGTCCTCGCGCTCGAATGCGATCGGCGAACCATCCTCACCGTCGAAGGTATGGGCGTCGATGGCCGCCTCCACCCGCTGCAGGACGCGTTCGCCGATCTCGGCGCCGCCCAGTGCGGGTATTGCACGCCGGCGATCCTAGTCACTGCGAAAGCCCTGCTCGACGAGAATCCGCATCCCAATCGCGACCAGATTCGCCAAGCCCTCTCTGGCAATCTATGCCGGTGCACCGGATACTTGCAGATTTTCGAGGCAGTCGAGGCCGCCATCGTCAAAATCGCGGCCCAAGCGCACGAAAGTTCAGCGCCGTAGAGTTCTCCGTTGCGGCCGAACATCGCCGCGCACGCAGGGGTGCAGCAGATGTCGAACGAAAAGGATCGGCCGAACACGCCCGCCGATAAATCACCGGCGAATGACGGCGAACTGCGCGTGATCGGCGTCCCTCGCCGACGAGTCGACGCGCGCGCGAAAGTCACCGGCCAAACTCGCTTCGCCGACGATATTTTTCTTCCGCGCATGGCGCACTGCAAACTCCTCCGCTCCCCGCATCCCCACGCGCGAATAAAATCCATTAACACATCACGCGCTTTAGCGCATCCCGGCGTCTATCTCGTCCTCACCGGAAAAGATCTCCCCATCCACTACGGAATCCTTCCCGTCAGCGAGGACGAGCGAGCTCTCTGCCTCGATCGCGTCCGCCACGTGGGAGATCCCGTCGCCGCGGTGATTGCCCGCGAAGAGCTAACCGCCTTCGAAGCTCTCGGTCTAATCGACGTCGACTACGAAATCCTCGCCACAATTTCCGATCCGGAAGAAGCTCTAGCCACTCCCGAGCCCCGCATCCACGACTACGGCGACGAAGGAAACATTCACAAACGCGTCTCGCTCGAATTCGGCAACGTGGACGAAAGCTTCGCCCAATCCGACGAAGTCTTCGAAGACATTTTCTTCTATCAAGGCAGCACGCATCTCCCCATCGAGCAGCACGCTTCGGTCGCGATCAAAGATCCCGATGGCAAGCTCACCATCTGGTCCAGCACCCAGACGCCTCACTACCTCCACAAGGCTCTCGCGAAAACTCTCGAGATGCCGCCCGCGCACATTCGCGTCATCGCCACCCCCAACGGCGGTGGCTTCGGGGGCAAGAGCGATCCCTTCAACCACGAAATCGTCGTCTCGAAAGCGGCGCTGGTCCTCGATCGCCCTGTAAAGATTTGCCTCACTCGCGAAGAAGTTTTTTATTGCCACCGCGGACGCCATCCAGTCCTCATGAAGTTCAAAACCGGCGTAAAAAAAGACGGCACCATCACCGCCATGCATCTGCAAACTCTCATCGACGGCGGCGCCTACGGTTCTTACGGCGTTGCAAGCACCTTCTACACCGGCGCGCTGCAAACAACCACCTACCACATCCCGCGCTACAAATTTCAAGGCTGCCGCACGTTCACGAACAAACCGCCCTGCGGCCCCAAGCGCGGCCACGGCACCGTGCAGCCGCGTTTCGGCCAGGAAGTACAGCTCGACAAGATCGCCGAAAAGTTAAAAATTGACCCTGCCGAGCTTCGCCTTCGCATCGTCGAATCTCCGAATACCGTCACCGCAAATTACATGCGCCTCGCCACCGTCAATCTTTCCGAATGCATTCGCCGCGTCGTGAAATCGTCCGGCTGGAACGAAAAGTTTCGCAAACTTCCCCAAGGCCGCGGCATCGGCCTTGCCTGCTCCGCATATCTCACAGGAGCCGGCCTTCCGATTTATTGGAACAAAATGCCGCACTCCGGCGTGCAGCTCAAGCTCGACCGCGGCGGCGGCATCACCATTTTCTGCGGCGCCACGGAAATCGGCCAGGGTTCTGACGACACGCTCGCCGCAATCGTCGCCGAAATTCTCGGCGTCACCACATTCGATATTCGCGTTTATACCGGAGACACCGACCTCGGCCCGGTGGACCTTGGTTCTTATTCAAGCCGCGTCACGCTCATGGCAGGCAACGCCGCCATACAAGCCGCAGAGCGCGCGAAAGAAATGCTTGCCGAAGTAGTCGCGCAACGTCTCGAGGTCCCAAAGGAACGCCTGCGCTTTGCAGATAATCGCGTGTTCGATTCTGCGGAACCGGAGAAAGGGGTCACGTTCCCGGAAGCTGTCGTTCTCGCCGAGTCTCGCTTCGGAACCATTGGCACTGTCGGCTCCTACACTCCCCCAAAATCTCCGGCCCTCTACAAAGGCGGCGGCGTCGGCCCGTCCCCGACATATTCCTATTCAGCAGCGGTGATCGAAGTCGAAGTGAATCCTGTCACCGGCTGGATCACCGTGCCAAAAGTTTGGATCGCGCACGACATCGGCCGCGCCCTCAACCCGACGCTCGTCCGAGGCCAGGTTGAAGGCGGAGTTTACATGGGGCTAGGCGAAGCGCTCATGGAAGAGCAGGAATTTCGCCGCCTTCCGAAAAAACTCTCGCACGCGCTAGTCCACAAATTTCCGTCAATGCTCGAATACAAAAGCCCCACCTCGCTCGACATGCCCGATGTGTTTACGGACTTGGTCGAAGAACCAGATCCACGCGGCCCTTTTGGCGCAAAAGAAGTTGGCCAAGGTCCGCTTCTCCCGATCATGCCGGCCGTCGCCAATGCTGTTTACGACGCGATCGGCGTGAGGATCGACGAAGTTCCCATCACGCCGGAAAAAATCATGAAGGCGATAGCGGAAAAGAAAGCGGGCCGCGCCCCGCGTTTCGGACCCGCTTCGTTCCCACAAGTTGATTGGCCCGAATCGCTCCGCGTTCCTCCCCCGTGGGAAGGCGGCGACGGCAACGCCGTCAACGATGTTCCGCGCCGCGCGAAACCGCGCCCCGAGTCCAACACCGAGCCTCGTCAAGACCGGGACAAGGTACTCCGCTCATGATGCGCCTGCCTCTTTTCGAATTCCGCGCTCCGCGCACGCTCGAGGAAGCCGCGCGCATTCTCGACGGCGAACGAACCACCGCCATGCCCCTGGCCGGCGGCACCGACCTGCTGCCTAACATGAAGCGCAGACAGCAAGTTCCGCGCACACTGATCAGCCTGCGCCACATCGGTACTTTGACTCACGTGCAGCTCGATCCTTCCGCATCGCGCCTCGGCGCATGCCTCACCCTCACGGACATCGCCGAAGATCCCCGCTTCCGCAACGGCTTCACCGCCCTGGCGCAAGCAGCGTCGTTCGTGGCCACGCCGCAAATCCGCAACATGGCAACGCTCGGCGGCAATATCTGCCTCGATACGCGCTGCAACTATTACGATCAGAATTATGAGTGGCGAAAGGCGATCAACTTTTGCCTGAAGAAGGACGGGGATACGTGTTGGGTCGCGCCCGGAAGCCATAAATGTGTAGCGGTATCGTCCACCGACACAGCCCCGGCGCTCATCGCGCTCGGTGCCCGAGTCCGTCTTGTTTCGCGCTCCGGCGAGCGCGAAGTTCCTCTCTCCGAGCTGTACAACAACGACGGCATCAACTACATCAAACGCCGCCCCGACGAAATTCTGGCCGAAGTGCTCCTCGATTCCCTCCACGGATGGAAGAGCACGTATTGGAAACTCCGCCGCCGAGGGGCCTTCGATTTCCCAGTACTGTCCGCGGCCGCCGCCGCGCGCATTTCAAATCAAGGTATTGTCGAAGATGCCCGCATCGTGATCGGCGCCGCCGCGTCGCAGCCGCTCGTCGCCACAGCCGCGGCAAAATTTCTTCTGGGTCGTTTGCTAAATCCTGAGACAATTGCGGAAGCCGGCGCCATCGCAGCGCGCATCGCAAAGCCGCTCGACAACACCGACTTCGACATGACCTGGCGAAAGCGCGTGACTGCGGAGTTCGTAACGTACGCTTTGCGCGAATTGCGCGGTGACGACGTTAGTGCCGAACGCGAATCAATAGCCCGCATGCCGTCCGTATGAGAGGAACCTAAACATGGAAGCGAAATCACAGTTGATCGTCGCCGACCCTAGCCGCCAGTTGCTTCGCCACGCTCTCGCGACTCTGGCCTACCGCGCCGGAAAAGCGCTTCGCGGCGCGCCCGATTCTTTCGCCGATTTTCGCGCTGAAGCAAAGGTGCGTACTCCCGGCCAGATCCTCGCTCACCTCGGCGATCTGTTCGATTGGGCTCTCTCCATCACCAAAGGGAAACAGGAATGGCACGATTCTCCGTCTCTGCCTCTGAGCCAAGGCACACAGCGATTATTCGCATCGCTGGAAGCGTTTGACGCTTTCCTGGCGACCGATTCCGCCCTCGAGTGTCCAGCCGAAAAGTTATTTCAAGGTCCCGTCGCCGACGCGCTTACGCACGTAGGACAAATCGCGATCCTTCGCCGCCTAGCCGGTGTGCCCATCCGCGGAGAAAACTATTTCGTCGCAGAAATCACGATCGGCCGGGTAGGCGTCGACCAACCCGCGCCTAAGCGCGAGTTCAATTAGTCCGCACCTCGCGAAGACGCCGGTCGGTAGCGGCGTGCAAGGCGCCGAACTTGTTGTGAATCTCTCGTCCAGTGACGAACATCCAGTTTGACCATGGTCATTGACTATGGTACGATTGGCTGTGGAAGAAATCGCCATCTCGAAGTTCAAGGCCACCTGCCTCGCGGTCCTCGAGCGCGTTCGCAAGACGCGCAAGCCCATCCGCGTCACCAAATTTGGCAAGCCCGTCGCCGAAGTTGTGCCTCCCTCACTCCCGCCTCGCCCTAAATCCTGGATTGGCTCCATGGTCGGCACGGCTCGCATTGAAGGGGATATCGTCGGTCCAATTTCGGACCCGGAAGACTGGGAAGTTCTTCGCGATTGAACCTTCTCCTCGATACCCACGTCTGGATCTGGAGTCACCTCGAGCCGCACAAGTTGGCGAAGCCTGTTTCGAAAGCGATAGAAGATTCTGCAAACGAAGTCTGGCTGTCACCCATCAGTGTTTGGGAAACTACAATTCTGGTGGAGAAACGCCGCGTCATCGTCGAGGGGGATTTCGACGAATGGATCGCTGCACTTTTGAATAGACCGCGCCTCAAGGAAGCACCTATCACGGCCGAAGTCGCGCTCGCTACGAACGCTTTTCGCGTGCGCCATCGCGATCCCGCCGACGCATTTCTCGCCGCCACTGCGAAAGTTTACGGGCTGACGCTCGTCACCGCGGATACGGCGCTTCTTCGCTCAAAGGAAATTGCGACATTGGCGTGCAGATAGGAAAATCGAAGCGGGTTGAAATAGTAAAATCGAGGCGTGCAGGTTCGAATGCAAATTAAGTAGCCGGGCGGCACCGGCTGAGGGACCCGAACCGCCCGGACTTCTTCTCACCCCTCTCCGCAGGGTCAGGGTAAGAAACTTTTATACAGCGTGTTCGCCGTTGCGCATGAACTCGTATCGCTCGATTGCCGCTGCCACGCCCACGTCGCCCGCATTTTCCGGGCTGCTCCGCAAGACGCGTCCCAAGCAACGTACACGAACGGGACCAGCCTGCGTCAGTTCGTGAGGAAGAGTCATGACGATCTCCACCGGCGCGCCGCTTTTCAATCCTTTCGGCAAGTGAAAGTACAGACCACGCGAGCTCACTTCACGAGACTCCGTGGCGGCCTCGCCGACAACACTTTCGTCCGTCCAGCGGACGGTTAAAGGCAAGCGCATCAGGAACCGGCGCGTTGCACGTCGCTCTTTTAGAGCCACAGGGAACTACCTCCTAAGTCCTGATCAGATTAGAGTTAAGCGCTCGCAGAACCAATAGAGCATTAGCGCCAATTATGAGAGGGGAATTTGGTACGCTCGTACTAGTCCTTGATTATTGAAAATAAGGGACTTAGCACAAATCTCTTTACGAAACGGTAGGAATTGCGCCGGTTTGAGGGGCGGCGCGGAACGCATGGAGGATATCCGCGAGCGCGAGCACTCCTTCCAACGTGGCGAGATTCGCGCGGCTCACAACCGGCAAGACTGGCCAATCGCCGGCGAGGCGAAGCGCTTCTTCGAGCGACTGATCGCGAAACAAGATTGGAAGCGGCCCTGTGGTGTTGGCCTTCGCCAGCGTCGATGCATCGGAAGAACTCGCCGCGAGCCGCTGTAGTTCCTCGCGGGGGAGCAAGCGCCATTCGGCGAGGGCATACAGCAGAATTGATTCTTGCGGCTTTTCTTCCGCTCGGCGGAGCACGTCCCGGATCGGCTCGCTTGAGTCCACAACGATCGCGCCGTCGGCTCGCATTGCATCCTCGACGGTGAGGGACACCTGTTCGCGGCGCTCTTCGATCGAGGGCAGCACGAAACCGTCCTGCCGCGCCAGCATGTCGAACAGCGGCACCTTTTGATATTGGCGGGAGATCAGATACGCAATCATGGTGGAAATCATGACAGGCAGAATCGCCGTGTAGTTCCCCGAAACCTCGATCACCATGAACACGGAGGTAATCGGCGTCCGCAGAAACCCCGCGAAAAGAGTTCCCATGCCCACCAGTGCGAAAGTTCCGACCGTTCCCGTGAGGCCGTGAAAGAAATGGTGCTCGACGGCACCCACAGCGCCGCCGAGCATCGCGCCAATGAACAGCGTCGGCGCAAACATGCCGCCCGGCGTTCCGCTGAGGAAAGAAATCCCCGTTGCCAGGATCTTCAGCCCCGCCAGCAGCAGCAGAATTTTCCACGCATATTGCCCATGCATGGCCTGGTCGATAATCGGGTAGCCAGCGCCCATCACCTGCGGCATCCAGATGCCAATGAATCCAATCATCAAGCCCGCGACAGCCGGCTGAAAGTTCTTCGTCCATCGCGGGAGCATTTCGAGGCGCGGCCTCGCGTAGGCGAGCCATTTCAGGAATAACAGCGAAGCGACGCCTCCGATCACCCCCAGCGCCGCGTATCCCAACAATTCCGCGGGACGATCGATGCGAAAAGCCGGCACGCGGAACAGCGATTCGCTGCCCAGAAACGAGCGCATGGTTACGACGCTAGCCACGGCTGCGAGGACAATCGCACCCAGCGCGCCGGCGCTCCAGGTGCCGATGACTTCCTCGATCACAAACAACACCGAGGAAATGGGAGCGTTAAACGCGGCGGCCAGTCCGGCGGCAGCACCCACCGGCGCGATCAAGCGAACTTTTTCCTGCGATAGCCTGAAGAGCCGCCCAATCGCCGAAGCAATTCCCGCGCCCATTTGCAGCGATGGGTCCTCCGGGCCGAGCGATTGCCCGCTGCCGATCGCCAGAGCGCACATCAGAAATTTGCCGATCACCGTGGAAAACGGAATATAGCCGTTCGAAATGTACACGGCTGCCTTGGTCTGATTCACTCCGCTGCCGCGCACCCGGCTAAAAACGTAGAGCATGAGCATGGCAATAACCAGGCCCGCCGCAGCGGGCACCAAGACCACGCGCGGGGCGGGAGGCGTAAGAGAGGAGCCGAGCAGGAGCACGCGCGTCCAATCGATGGCGATACGGAAGCAGACGACCGCAAGTCCTGAGAGAACGCCGATGAGTACCGCCAGCAGAAGGAATAACTGGCCTTCGCGCATCGAGAAGATCTGGTTCGTCCATTTCTGCAGGAGCGCGCGGATTCCGGCTTCAGGGCGCGTGGGAGACACTGCGGCCTCCGGAGCGCCAGCAGAAACCGAGGGAGCGGCTTCGCTCACTGGTTCCTCCCCGCGCGAGTCTGTCCGAGAAGTGCAATTGCAAGGTCGGGCCCCTGCGCCGGGCCGCAGACGTCGGCCGCGGTTTCCATTTGAAATGCGAGAGCCATGGCGTCGTTGATGCGATCGGGATAGCGAACAAGCATTCGCTCGCTCCAGGTGCTTTTCATGGCCGCGTTCTGCGAGATTAGTTTTTGGAGGTCCGCGCCTGCTGCGCCATCGGCGAGCGGTGCGCCTTGCTGATTAGCGCGCTGGCTCGCACATTGTTCCCCGCGAGATTCCGCGAGCGCGAGTACGCGCAGCGTCCGCGCGGCTTTTTCTTCCTTCGATAAGCCGCCGAGAAAAGGATCGTCTGCGATCACTTGCCGCGAAGTTTCGAGCATGCCGGCAATTTGCGGGTCGGCGAGCTTATCGTGAGGAAGCGCAATTAGATACTCAACGGTCTGCGGGAATTCGATGAGATGAAATGCAGCGGTTCCCGCACCGGCGAGCGCGTCAAGATCACCGGGATTAGCGCTCAATACCAACCGGAAAACTGTAAGCGCGCGGTCCCACAATTGTCCGCGAAGGAGCATCTCGGCGGCGATTTTTTGCCGCGGAATGTCGGTGATCGGAACGTTGTCCGCCATGGCAATCAGCTCTGGCTCCGCCTGAATCCGCGTTCCGTGGGCAAGCAGATACTCACAAAGCTCGCGGCGAACATCCCATCGCATGGTGAGAGGATCGTGGTCCCACTCACCGTAAATTGCAGCGTGGTAATAGCGCAGCGCCGCGGCCATGCCTGCTTTCCGGCGCGCAGAACTTCTCGCCAGCTCGAGATTAATTTCTCCGCTTCCCGGCGACACTGACAACAGATTCACCAGATAGGATTCTGCTTCTTCCTCGCGGCCGGTGGCAGCCAGCGCCCGCGCCAGATGAAATTGGAATTGTGGATTGTTCGGCGAATAGACCAGCGCGTTGCGGTAATCGTTCAACGCCTCGGCCGCGTTTCCCGCGTGAAAACTTACGTCGCCCTGCGCGAACCATTGATCGGCGAGAACGTGAAACGTCTTGTGATACATCCGCGACGCAAACGCCGTAAATCCAGCCAGAAGCAAAACCAGCAGAAGCGCGCCGAGAAGAACCAGTTCGCGCGAATAACCTGCTTCGGACCGGAAGTTGCTGCGAGGCCGGAGTTTATGGCGGGTGCTCCGCGAGAATGCAGAGAATCGCACATGCGGCGCGAAAGCGCAGAAGAAGCCAATTGGAAAAACCTGCAAAAATTCGCTATTAGCACCTGCCTCGATGCTTTGTTTTGAATGAGTTACGAGCGGTTCTAATCGCGGATTCGCTATTAGAAATTTCGGGGTTCTGCACCGGTTCGACGAATCCGAATCGGCGCTGTGCACCGCGGCGCCTCCGACACGATCGCGTGAGCGACTGCCCAGAGCGAGTATTGAGTCCGCAATCGGGCGACGATTAGACATGAACAAGTTCACCTTCAATAGGTTACATCGATTTATAATTGCGTGGCAGTGTGCATTAGAAAATTGGTCTGGGCATGGAATGACGTTCGCCCGCGCGGGACGCGGGAAACCAAGCAGCGCATCGACGACTCTTCCGTCGCCCATCTTAATTCCGTCCTTCTTTTTTGCGTTTCTTACTTCAACTGCGATTTACTCGCGAGGTCTAGAGCTCTTCTGCGGCACTACTACTGCAGAACTTCACTAATCGTATATCACACCGACAGCTGCATCGCAACTGGAAATGCTTATCGCGAAGCGAGTCAGATTGCTGGCCGCGAGCCCTTGGAACGCCAAGTAAAGGCGCAAACCGGAGATGTCCCGTCATCCGACTAAACGGGAGTTTCGCCTCCGGCGTGGAGGCAACAAACGCGAGCGAGGAGCCTGCTAGTGAGCCTGCGGCCGCGTCCGGGGGATGCAGGCATCGCAGGGGATGATTCACGCCCCGAACCAGATCGCCCGATGGCAGACGCACGCCGACCCCGCCTCGATGCAGTTGCTCCTAGGCGTAGTCTTCCGGGATAGCGTTCAGGGCCTTTCCGGCTAACCAAGACATTTCGTTACGACGCGGTGAACGCACGAGGTGCAGTGAGGGGAAGCCGGATCGCTTCGGGCGGGGTCAGAAGCGCAAAACGACCGCGACTGAAAGCTGAAAGTTGTTTGAAGTGACAGCAGGAAGGATCTCATTCGGACTGCCTGGAATTGGATGTACGCGCCGACGGTAGAAAAACGCCGTGTCACCGAGGTCGTATCGCAGCGCGATGTGACGAGCGGCATAGTATTCAGCGGTCAAACCGAAGTCGGCGGCAGGTTCCGTGAGGCGATTCGTAGCAATCGTGAGCGGCATGCGGCTGGTTATCGTGACGGTCTTGCTGAAACTAACGAGGCCGGGGCGAGCCCGTCCGAAGAGCCCAAATCTTTGCTTCCGGAGGCCAGCTTTCACGCCGAAAAAAGCCTGGAGGAGGCTACCGCCCTGATAGGTGTCGATGACAGTGAATGACCCCTTGTGATACGGAAAATAGTTGAGGGACGCGTCCAGCGAGAAGCAGGGTTTTGCATTCCAACTGAAGGTAGTTCCGAAACCGGCCTGCTGACTCATGGGTGACACCACGCTGTTATACCGGACAAAGGTGAACTGGCCACCGAGGTCGAAGCGCGGAACATCGGACTGAGCCCAGACAGTGGAAGTGCGTAGGCAAAAGAGCAAGCAAGCAACGGCAATAGAAGGAAATAGGTCTCGGCGCGGTTTGGTCTGGGGTGCAAGCATGCGGCGATGGTCTGATAGTGGCATGGGCGGTCAAAATCGAAATGCGATGCCGGCGGAAAATTGGAAGTTCTGAAGAATTCGGCTTCCGATGGCTGTGATGGACGTGCCTCCTTGATTGATTGTCCTTTTGCCGTAAAAGACCATGGTGTCTCCGAGATCGTAGCGGAGCGAAAGACGGCGAGAGACGTAAACCTCGGCAACCCCACCGAGATCTAACTCTGGCTGGTTGAGTCGGAAGAAGGCCGCGCCGGGTGGGTTGAAACTGGTAGTTTCAAAGGCGGTCACGTGGAAGAAACCTGCGCGCGCCTTCGCGAAAAGTCCGAATCGAGATTTGCGAACGCCTGCCTTCAGGCCGGCTACACTCTGCAGGATGCTTCCGCCGCCATTCGGGTTCGCGGCACCCAGGCTTGCGGGAAGAAAATCGATCGCTGAATCAAGGGCCAGGTGCGAATTCAGATTCCAGGTAGCAGTCGCGCCGAGCCCGGTTTGCTCGACATTCGGGTAGGTGTGCTGAAATCCAATGAAAGTGAAGTGGCCGCCGAGCTCAATGCGCGGAACATCCGATTGAGCGCGCGATGCAGGAGCGAAAAGAACGAGTAGGAGTCCGCCAAGAGCAGTAATCGCGGTTAGCCGGGGCACCGGAATGCCTCCTCAACAGGCGGCGCACAGTCAGATGCAGAGCGCCGGTTCCACGCTGTCTTCGATAGGCACCGTGCCGACGAAAACTTACTGTTTAGAACTAACCAGCCCGCACGCCCTGGCCGAATGCGATCGACTCGCGGGACCTGAGCTTTCGTGTGCTGATACCATAGTTACTGCAGAACGTGATTTATTGTGTAACATGCCGAACAGACCACTACAAGGGAAAACGAAAGCGAGACGGCCGGAACGTGGCAGTAACGTTTGGGCGAAAAAGAACCGCCACGCTGCTAAATGTCGGGGAATGGCTGGTTCGATGGTCTATAATGCCGCGCGCCAATGAGCTTGCCCTCTGGAACGAAACTTGGTCCTTACGAAATTCAATCGCTGGTAGGCGCGGGCGGAATGGGGGAAGTTTACCGCGCGCGGGACACGCGACTGCAGCGCGACGTCGCGGTTAAAATTCTGCCGAATACGCTGGCGCACGATCAGGACCGCCTGCGGCGATTCGAACAGGAGGCGCGGGCTGTAGCGGCGTTGAACCATCCGAATCTGCTTACGGTATTTGACGTGGGCACGGCGCCGCTCGCGGACGGGGCGAGCCCAACTGAAGCTTCGCCGTTTATTGTTTCCGAGCTGCTCGAAGGCGCGACGCTGCGCGAGCGACTGGCTGCGGGCGCGCTGCGCGAGCGCAAGGCGCTGGAGTATGCGATTCAGATTGCGCGCGGCATGGCGGCGGCGCACGAGCGCGGCATCGTGCATCGCGATCTGAAACCGGAAAATATTTTTGTTACCAACGACGGCCGAGTGAAGATCCTAGACTTTGGCCTGGCGAAACTCACCGAATCCGCTCCCACAGAAATTGACGCGACACGCGACCTAAGCACGCAGGTTGGCGTGGTGATGGGAACCATTGGATACATGTCGCCGGAACAGGTGCGCGGCAAGCCGGCGGACGCGCGCAGCGACATTTTCAGCTTTGGGGCGGTGCTATACGAGATGCTTTCGGGCAAGCGCGCGTTTCATGGGGAAACTGCCGCCGATTTGATGAGCGCGATTCTGAATCACGAGCCGGCCGAGCTGACGGCGTCGAACCAGGAAATTTCTCCGGCAGTCGATCACGTCGTTCATCACTGCATGGAAAAGGATCCGCAGCAGCGCTTCCAATCGGTGGGCGATATCGCGTTTCAGCTGGGCGAGCTGAGTGGGATCAGAACATCCTCGGGAGCGCGGGCAGTTACGTTAAGTGATGCATCGAAATCACCGCGGACATGGATGCTCGCAGGAATCGCCGTAATCGTGCTGGCGCTGCTTCTGGCGGGGACATGGTTCGTTGCGCGCGCGACCGCGCGTCATCAGCCGCCTAAATTTTCGCAGTTGAGCTTCCAGCAG
>Ga0073928_10003205_pt1 | contig 26244 bp, 25 predicted proteins | sample PaiPotPPA55metaG_FD_76969 | JGI IMG/M metagenome (GOLD analysis project Ga0073928, IMG submission 76969) | Iron sulfur acid spring bacterial and archeal communities from Banff, Canada, to study Microbial Dark Matter (Phase II) - Paint Pots PPA... ...
ATCAGCTTCATGACAGTACCGTCTGGAGAAAGCGTCTGGCCGAGCAACTCGAAAGGCTTCACGAGTGTGATGTTACAGGAGAGGAAAACTTAAGTAAAAATGGACCGCTCACCAACAGGCCCGCTCCAAATTGATCGTCAGTGTCTGATAAGTCGTGTGGACTCAACACGTCGATGCAACACCATCTGATATAAATCTTCTCTTCAAAGGTGGTGTCTATGGCCCAAGAGAAACGGGCGGGGTTTTCTGCGGCGCAGACGACCGACATATGGTGGCGTTGGAAGGCGGGACAGTCGTTGCATATGATTGGGCGCGCCTCCGGCAAGCCACATACGTCAATTCACTGTCTGTTGTCGCATCACGGTGGGATTGTTCCGGCAGCCCGTCGGCGCTCACTGCTAGTGCTCACAGCGGCTGAGCGAGAGCACATCTCTCGCGAAGGCTTGCTTCCGGTTCATCGATTCGTGATATAGCCAAACACCTGGAGCGCGCTGCGTCGACGGTGAGCCCGGAGGTGGCACGCCATGGTGGCCGTCCGCAGTATCGAGCCAATGAAGCTGATCACCAAGCCCGCACCCCCCGCGGGATTCCCTCTTTCCACAGTGTCCCCGTTTTGTTCCTTCCTCCGCAACCCATTGTGTTTTCGCGCTCCCCCGAACCTGCCCACTTTTCGCCGTCCTTTGCTTTCATAAACTTACAAATCCCTCTTTCCGCCTGCCCTCCGCCACCACCTTTTATTTTCATAAACTTACAAACCCCTTTTTCCGCAACGCCCTTATTTTCACATCCATACAAAACCCCGGGGGGTGTGGGGGACGCTCTTACGCTTTCGAGTGTTAACCACCCACAAGTCACCTGTCACAACTGGCGAATCACCAGTCACGCTCCTAATGGGCTATAATCAGCCTCAATGTCGAGAGTTCCCAAACGAGTCCGCACCAAGGCCGAGCAGTACAGCATGTTCCCGGACAAGGGGACGACCAAGCCTGGCTACGTCAATCCACGCGATCAGGAAGTCATCCGCAATACCCGACAGGCCGGCACCGGTCGCGGTCATTGGATTTACGAACTCAAGTGCCGCGAGTGCGGCCATCACTACGGCGCCAACGGCAATTACATCCACAGCCGCAAATGCCCCAAGTGCCAAGGCGGCCAGCCCGGCCCGTCCCTGTAGCGCAGGGCGGAGTCTTCGCAGCCCTGCGGCTTTTCTCCGAAGCCTTTCTCCCACTTCCCCAAATTTATCGCGAATGTTTGCTTTTCCCGGGATTCAGATCCGGCAGGAAGGCCGTCAGGATTCCCACCGCGGGCAAAAACGAACACACGTGATACGCAAAGCGGATGTTCGTCGCATCCGCCAATTTTCCCAGCAGCGCCGCGCCGATTCCGCCCAACCCAAACGCCAGTCCAAAAAATGTTCCGGAAATCGTTCCCACTTTTGTGGGCACCAGCTCCTGTGCAAAAACCAGAATCGTGGAAAACGCCGACGCCAAAATCAATCCAATCACCATGCTCAGAATTCCCGTCCAAAACAAATTCGCGTAAGGCAGGACCAGCGTAAATGGCAGCACGCCTAAAATCGAATACCAGATCACCACTTTGCGCCCCATGCGATCGCCAACCGGCCCGCCGAAAAACGTCCCCGCCGCCACCGCGCCCAGAAACGCGAACAAATGAATCTCCGCGCTGCGAACGGAAACGTGAAATTTGTCCATCAAATAAAATGTGTAATACGACCCAAGACTCGCCAGATAAAAATATTTCGAGAACATCAGCGCGACCAAAATCGCCAGCGACCAAATTATCTTTTTACGCGGCAAATGCGCGTGCGGCTCGGCGCTCGCAGATTCAACAACATGCCCAGCCAGCGGCGGCGGCGCTGCCTGCAATTTCTCCTGCGCCGCGCGACGCCGCTTCGTCCAAGCGCCAATATCCGCGAGCAAAATAATCCCCAGCAACGCCACAAACGAAAACCACGCAATGCTGCGTTGGCCACGAGGCAGAATAAACGCGGCCAACAGCGGCCCCATCGCCGATCCCGCGTTTCCGCCAACCTGAAACAGAGATTGCGCCATCCCGTGCTGCCCGCCCGAAGCCATCCGCGCCACGCGCGAAGACTCCGGATGAAACACAGACGAGCCCATGCCCACCAGCCCCGCCGCAGCCAACACGGTGCCGTAGCTAGGCGCCAGCGACAGCGTCACCAAGCCGATCAGCGTAATCCCCATGCCCATCGCCAAAAAATTAGGTTTGTGGTGTTTATCACTGTACAGCCCGACCAAGGGCTGCAGAAGCGATGCAGTAAACGTAGTAGTGAAAGAGATCAGCCCGATCTGCCCAAAGTCCAGATGAAACGTGTCTCGCAACAACGGATAAATAGCCGGCAGCAGCGATTGCACCGTGTCATTGAGCAAATGACAAAAACTAATCGCCAGCAAAACCTTAAAAACAGTTTTCGTCCCTGCGTCCGCGGCGACGTCGCCACCCAACACGCTAACTTTACTTCCACTAGACATTTTGCAGACCCTGTTCTAAAAACTGCGCCATCAGAGTTTAGCGTATTGATGGCACAAATCTCGCGCTCCGCGTCGAGCTTGCACGCGTTCTCAAGATCGGCAATTAAAACCAGACAATTAGAAGTGGGAAGGAAAATGGTAGGCTCGTGGGGACTCGAACCCCAGACCTCCACCGTGTCAAGGTGGCGCTCTAACCAACTGAGCTACGAGCCTAGAAGGGCATTAGTTTACCACGGCCACGCGGCTCTGTTGCAGCCTGGCAGCGCTAGAATCAGGAATTCGCTGTATAACTTTGCCTTATCCAGCACGATAAAATCAGGCTCTTATGACCAAGCCCGCAGAAAAACAAAAATCTTCACCGCCGAAATCCGACGAGCGCGCCCCGCGAGATTCCAGCAAGCTGCCGCAGAATCCAGATCCTGTCGAGGAAGCTTCAGAGGAATCGTTTCCGGCCAGCGATCCGCCCGCCTGGATTTCCGAATCGCCGAAACCACAAAAAAAGAAAGCTCCCAATCCGGAACGCAAAAAATCGGCGTGACCAATCGGCGGGAGCGAATGCCTCAAGACATATGACTTCCTTGGTAATCGCGCGCGCAGAAAGGCTGCACACCTTTCACTGAGTGTGCCACGATGACGGAATGCGCTCTGCTGCTCGCCTCGCGGCGCTATTCCTGTTTCTGGCCTCGTTTTCGGACGCGCAAATTCGCGCGGCCGATTTGGCAGACTGCACCGGCGTAGTCGTCGACGAAGATGGCGTGCCCATCGCCGCCGCAAAAATCGCGCTGCAAAGCAGCAACGGGCAACCTTTTCGCGCCGAAACCGATGGCGCCGGACGATTCACGCTCCGCAACATTCCTGCCGGCGATTACAGAGTCGAAGTGCGCAAAGAAGGTTTCTTCGTCCTTGCAAACGAATCTTTGAATCTGCGCGCGGGACAAAATGAAATCACGTTGACGCTGAAACACGCGGAGGAACTGCACGAGCAAGTGCAAGTGACCGCCGTGCCGAATCAAATCGACACGCAAGACACCACGGAGCGCGAAACGATTACCGCCCGCGAAATCCGCGACATTCCCGTTCCCAACTCACATCTTTTGCAAGAGAGCCTGACGGCGATGCCGCAAGTAGTGCAAGACAATTTTGGCAACTTGCATATTGCGGGCGCGCGCTCCGGAGAAACGCAATACCTGCTCGACGGATTCGAAATCGGCGATCCCGTAAACAACACGCTTAGCGCGCGTTTTAATGTCGACGCCACGCGCACCGCCGAAGTGCAGACGGGCCGCATCGGCGCTGGCTATGCCCACTCCGGTGCGAACGTGTTGAATTTGGAAACGCCCGACGGCGATGACAAATGGCGCTTCGGCACAACGAATCCAATTCCCGGCATCGATATTCAGCAAGGGGTGCGCCTGGGAAATTGGTATCCGCGGTTTACGTTTTCCGGCCCTATCGAGCGGGGCCGCTTTTGGTTTGCGGATGCGATCAGCCTGCAACACACCTTTACGCTGGTAAGAGAGCTGCCTGACGACGCAAACACTTCCACGCAATGGGCCGGCGATAATCTCGTGCGCTTGCAATACAACTTCAGCCCAAAACATATTCTGCACGGCACTTTTCTCTACAATCGGACACAGGACGTAAGTCTCGGCCTCGATCCGCTCAATCCGGAATCCACAACGCTGGACCTGCATCAGCAACGCGCGTTCGCTTCGCTGAGAGACCAGATCTGGCTGTATGACACGTTGATTGAACTTGGTGTCGCCGCAGACGGTGAAAACCAGGAGTTCTTTCCCCAGGGTACGGCGCCTTACGTTTTATTGGTGAACGGCGCGCGGGGGAATTTCTTCGAACGCGTACATGACCACGGCAGCCGCGTCCAAGGCTTGTTCAATGTGATCGCGGCTTCGCGCCACTGGCACGGAACGCACCAAGTCAGCATGGGAGCAAACGTTGCGGAGCTCGAATTCCGCCAAGCGACCACTCGTGGCGAAATTCAAGCTTTGCGTGCGGACGGCACGCTCGTGCGGCAATCCACTTTCGCCGGACCCGCGCGTCCGCAGGCTTCCAACACGCAGGCAGGCGGCTATGCGCAGGACAATTGGACACCCGCGAAGCGCCTGGTCTTGCAAGGGGGGGTGCGCGCGGACTGGGACCGCTTCACGCAAAGCGCGATGCTCGAGCCGCGGCTTTCCGGAAATGTGTTGCCCTTTGGCGACGACAGCGCGAAATTCTCTCTTGGATGGGGAATCTACAACGCGCCGCTGAATCTCTCCGTAATCGAGCAAGCGCTCGATCAGAGCCAGATCGATATTTTCTTCAACAGCACCGGGACCGTGCCGGTCGGCGCTCCGGTGATTAGCCAGTTTGTGCTGCCCGCACGCGGACTGCGGCAACCTCGCTTTACCACTACCAGCGCGGGCTGGCAGCAGAAGATTCGCCGCAATACCATTTTTGATATCGAACTGCTCGCGCGCAACGGCTACCACGGGTTTGTGTATGTCGATCAGAATCCGGCGCAACTCGGCGGAAATTTTCTTTTGCAGGATAAGCGCAAAGACCGCTATCGCGCGGCAACACTTACCGTGCGTCAGATTTTCTCGGAGGATACACAGGTGTTTGGCGCCTATACCCGTTCACGCGCGCACAGCAACCAAGTGCTGAACCCTGGACTCGGTTCGATTTTCTTCGCTGCGCAGCAATCCGCGCCACTTGCCTGGGACGCTCCCAATCGTTTTCTGAGTTGGGGCTGGACCCCGACGCATATCTGGAAGATTCAATTTAGCTATTTCTTTGAGTACCGCACAGGATATCCGTACAGCATCGTTAATCTCGAGCAGCAACTGGTGGGCCCGCCGAACTCATCGCGTTTCGCCGATTACGTCAATTTGAATGTGGCGCTCGAAAAGAAGTTCGCTTTTCGCGGATATTTATGGGCCGCTCGCATCGAGGTCGTAAATGTGCTTAACCACAAGAACCCGAACGTGGTCGTGAATAATATCGATGCCCCCAATTTCGGCCAGCTCTCCGGCGGACAGCGCAGAGCCTTCACCGCTCGCGTCCGCTTCGCCGGGAGAAAATAGGCCACAGCCATGAATGTGACGATCGATGAGGCGTTAAGGAGGAAGTGTCCGAAGGTCGCGCTGGGCTGTGTTACTGCGCAGGTTGAGGCTCCTACCTCGCCACCTGCGCTGATTGCGGAGTTGAACGACCGCGAGCGTGCGATATTGGGACTGCCGGAACCGCGGAGCGTGTTGGAGTCTCCGCAGATACTGGCAACGCGTGTGGCTTACAAGGCGCTGGGCAAAGATCCGGCGCGGTATCGCGGGTCGGCGGAGGCGCTGCTGCGTCGCGTAATTGCCGGAAAGGGTTTGCCGCGAACCAACGCCGTCGTGGACATCATCAATCTCGTTTCGGTCGAGAGCCGATTGCCAATCGGTTTGTACGATCTCGCGGACGTCAGCGGCGATATTGTGTTTCGCGCCGGTCGCGCCGGCGAAACCTACAAAGGAATCGGCAAATACGATCTACATCTGGAGGGCTTGCCGGTATTCTGCGACGCGGAAGGTCCGCACGGGAGTCCTACGAGCGATTCAGAGCGCACCATGGTCACAAGCGAGACAAAAAACGTGCTTGCCCTGATTATTTCGTTCGGCGGCAAAGAGGGACTAGATCGCTGGACGCAACGAATGAGCGAGTTGTTCGCGATGTACGCTGCGGGACAGGGAAGCAAGAGCGCGTTAATTACGTGAGGTGTTACCAGAAGGGGCCATCCATGCGGTATTACTTCCCAAGGACAACGTCGATTCCTGAGAGCAGCAGTTGGAGTTTCAAAAGCGGCAGCTTGCCGACTCGCGCCTTGAGGAATCCTTTGTCCACGGCAATAATTTGAGATACGTTGGCGACGGATTCCTTGGGTAGGCCAGTCACACGCGCAGATAGACGTACATTCCCAGGGGCTAGAGCCCATCGGAGATTGCTGGTTAGCGGGACGCAGACGACAGTAGCAATGCGGCTGCGGTTCAGCCCATCACCTTGAACGATCACGACCGGCCTGCGGAATCCGGGACCGGATCCGGCCGGCAGAGGGAGATCTGCCCACCAAATTTCTCCCTGTGAAATTACCACTCGCTTTGCTCGAGAATCCGTTGGGCCGCGGTGGAAACGAACTCATCTTGGGGGTCGCCGATTTCGGCAAGAGCGTTGTTCATTGCTTCCGTGACTTGGTCCGGCGTATGGCGCGCCAAATACTCCTTCAATGCATCTCGGAAGATGCGACTTCGGGACTTCTTAGTTCGCCGAGCAAGGCGTTCCGCACCTTCGAAGAGATCGTCAGGAATGGATATGGCGGTTTTCATACCTTTAGTATAACCGAATCACACAGACTGCCGGTGCCCTTCGTCACTGGCGATGTTGCGTTTACCTTCGCGCCCGTCATGGAGAAACAGTCTGCAAGTCCGCTCCCTCAGTAGAAATGCGGGCATGCAACAAGTCACGGGCGGCGAGTAGCTCGGCGTTGAGGAGGGCGGTGCCTGCGGCGCCGCGTACTAAGTTGTGCGAGAGCAGCGTCAGCTTTACGTCGAGGAGCGAACATTCGCGGACGCGACCGACTACGGCGGCCATGCCAGCGCCGGCATTTACGTCGCGGCGCGGCTGGGGTCGATCCTGCTCTTCCAGCACGACGACGGGATTGCGCAGCGCGGAGGGCAGCGCGGCCAGTTCGGAGCTGACTTCGAACTCGCGTAAGGCTTCGCGGACTTCTTGTAGCGAAGCAATTTTCTTCAAGCTTAGGCTCACACACTCCAAATGGCCGTCAAGCACCGGCACGCGATTGCAATGCGCGCTGATGCCCAGACCGGCATCCACGAAACGCTCGCCATTCCACTTCCCAAGCAGCTTCTGCGGCTCGGATTCCATCTTTTCTTCCTCGCCGCTGATGAATGGCACTACATTTCCCTGGATGTCCAGGGAAGCGACGCCGGGATACCCTGCACCGGACATGGCCTGCAGTGTCACCACAAAAATCTTCTCCAGTCCAAACGCGTCGGCCAGCGGCTTGAGAACCAGGACCAGTCCTGCGGTGGAACAGTTTGGATTGGTGACAATGAAGCCGGTCTCGTAGCCGCGATTTTTCTGCTGCAGCGGAATGGCATCAAGATGCGCGGCATTCACTTCCGGAATCAGCAGCGGCACGTCGGGATCCATGCGGTGATTTTTGGAGTTGCTGACGACGGGATAGCCGGCGCGAGCAAAATCTTCTTCCGCACCGCCCGCCACGGAAGAGTCGAGCGCGGAAAAAACAAAGTCGCACTCAAGAGTGGGATTTAAGCTTCTGACCACCAACTCGCGAGCGGCAGCGGGAATCGGCGCATCCAGATGCCAATGAACCGCCTCCGCATACGTTTTGCCCGAAGAGCGCTCGGAGGCCGCGACTTCGGTAAGCTCGAACCAAGGATGCTCCGCAAGCAAACTCACCAATCGCTGACCGACCAGACCGGTCGCGCCGAGCACGCCGGCGCGCAACTTTTTTTCGAAGCGAGGAGCTGGCGCGCTCATGCTGGCACCTTGCTCGCTGGGGCGCAGCAGTGCTGCGCCCCTACCGGGCCGATACGGGTGCCGCGTGCGTGCGGCCTGAAGGTGTTGCGCACCCAAACGGTCATGTCTGTTTCCTCCGCCAGCGGCAGAACATGCGGATGCAGAACTTTTGCTCCGCTCAATGCCAACGCGTACGCGTCTTCGTAACTGAGATCGTGCAGAAGCTGAGCCTGCGCCGACTCATTGGGATTCGCGGTGTAGATTCCGTCGACGTCCGTCCAAATCACCAGTTCATCCGCGTCGACTACGTGAGCGATGATCGCGCCGGAAAAATCGGAGCTGTTGCGACCCAGCGTTGTGATGCGTCCGTCCGGAGTGGCTCCGATGAAGCCGGTGACCACCGGCACGATGGCATCCGCAAGCAACGGAAGCAAAACCTCGCGGCCGCGCTGCCTGGTTTGCTCCAGATGCGGCTTGGCATCGCGAAATGTATCGCAAGTCAGGACAAATTCCGAGGAGGAAACTGGAACCGCAGCGACGCCGGAGTGTTCGAGCGCCGCGGCAAACAGCCGCGCGCTGAAGCGTTCGCCGTAAGATGCGAGGCGGTCAAAAAGTTCCGCGGCAGCGGGAACCGCTACGCTAGGCCGGCGAACGGAGACTTCGTGGAGCAAGTCCCGACCGAGGGAGTTAAGGTCACGAGCGACACGATCCTCTTCGTCGGCGTCGAGAGACAAGTCATGCAGAACATCGAGGTGCGTACGCAGCACGGCTTCCGCTTCCGAGAGCGCACGCTGATTCTTGCGCTCGCCCAGCGCTTGCGCGATTCCGAGCAGGCGATCGGTGATGCCCTTCATCGCTGAAACGACAACGACTACCTGCATCCGCTGCGCCGCTGGGCGGACCAAACCAGCGGCATGCAGCATGCGTTCGGCGCCGAGCAAAGAGCTGCCGCCAAACTTAAAGGCCACCAGGGATTCGCGGGCTGCCGCGGCGGCGTCCACCTCGGCGGTGGACACTGGGCGTACATCCACAACGTCGCTTACGGCGACTAAATCGTCTTCTGCGTTCTCCGGGATCATGACTGCCGCTCCTGTTGTTCCGCGGGAGCGACTCTGAGGGGGGCTAAAGTAAGAAACCCACCGCCAGGTTCGCTTCGGCGGTGGGTTGGAAACTTTTTTCTAGCTTTGCTAGATGTTTCTCCACTCACCGGAAGCGGTCTTAATCGACTTAGTCATAGTCGAGGTCATCGACATGGACGGCGTCGAGATGGTAATTCGCTTAGCGGTGGTGGACAAATTCATAGCGAGAGGCAGCTTAGCATAGGCCGCTTTACTGGCAAAGCGAAGAAATCTCGAACGCGGCTGGCCGATGTGTCTGACCGATTACCCGACCGACACCGCGCGTCAGGTAAGCATTACATCGAACAGCAAACTCGAGCAGGTGAGGCCGGACTCCGCCTTCTGAAGCTCGGAAATGTCGAGCGGCGTGACGTGGAAGCCGCGCGCCTCCAACCGCGCGCGCGTCCGCAGAAAGGAGGCCGGAAAAATTACCGTGCCGCCGATCAACAGGGCGTTGGCCGCGTGTGGGTCCTCCGGCGCGACATCGATCCATTCGAAGCCGGAGAACGGCTTCGTGTCGAACCAGGCGCGATTGGCGAGAAGTGTGTTGCGACCGATATAAGTAACCGCCGATTTCAGATGTAAGCAGCCGGTAACGGCAACACTGACAACTTCATATCTATAGGGCGCGAGAATGGACGCGAGCTGCCGGATGCCTTCGGCATTTGTGCGGCTGGAGAGTCCGGCAAAGAGCCGTCGGCCGACGCGAAGAATGTCGCCGCCCTCTACCTGGCCGGGCAAATCCACGGAGGCAAGCTTGCGAAATTGTCCAAGCGCCTGCGCTATCGAAGCGGCCTCGCGGCGCCGCGCTTCCGTACCGAGCGGAAAAATGATCGCTAATTCGTCGAGGACGATGGCCGGATCTTCAACGAACATCGAATCGGGAAGCGCTGGCTCGGCTGGAAGCGAAATCACGCGCGCGCCGCATTTTTCCAGAAGCTGCTGATACGCGCGGTGCTGATCCTCGGCTTTTGCAAGCTCGATTGGCTGGCGAGCAACAAAGGTCAGTTCGCAGTTGACGATGCCGGGGCTGACGGCGCGCGTAATCGCGGTGAGCATGAACGAAAAGTGTACCTGAAAACGTTTCAGGGGCAGCCGCCCGCTTAGCTCAACGCTTGCGTGATATATTTCAGCGGCGGAAACGGGAGCATCTTCCGCAGAGCGGAAGTTTTCGCAGCGACAATCGGAGGGTTGAGAAATGGCAGCATGGAGGCGAGCGTCGAGCGCGCTCACCGCGGTTCTCTGTTTGCTGTGCGCGGCCGGCGCGGGACACGCGGCGACATCCGACGAAAAATCCGCTGCAGCCGTCGACGAAGTCTTCAGCGACCTAACCAAACCGGGGTCTCCGGGCTGCGCGCTGGCTATTTATCGCGACAGCAAAATAATTTACGCGAGGGGTTATGGGCTCGCGAACATCGAAGAAAACGTGGCCATCACGCCGCAATCCGTCTTCGATATTGGCTCCACATCGAAGCAGTTCACGGCCGCGAGTATTTTGTTGCTGGAGAAGCAAGGCAAACTCTCGGTCAACGACGACGTTCGCAAGTTCATTCCCGAATTGCCGAATTACGGGCAGAAGGTAACGATTCTGCAGTTGTTGAATCACACGAGCGGTCTTCGTGACTACCTCACATTGTTCGAGCTCGCCGGAATCAATATCGACAGCGTGACGACCGATGCGGACGCCCTGGCGTTGATTACCCGCCAGAAGACGCTCAACTTCGCTCCAGGCAGCGATTGGCTCTACAGCAACACGGGATTTTTCCTGCTCTCGGTGATTGTCCAACGCGCGAGCGGCAAAACCCTGCGCGAATTCGCGGCCGACAATATTTTTGCGCCGCTGGAAATGACGCACACGCAATATCGCGATAACCACGCCGCGCTGATCGCCAATCGCGCGCTGGCTTACGACGAACAAGAGGACAAGTCGGGCTATAAGCTCAATGTTTCCTACTTCGAACAAACCGGCGACGGCGCAGTGCACACTTCCGTCGAGGACCTGCAAAAGTGGGACGAAAACTTCTACAGCCCGCGCGTCGGGGGCAAGGAATTCCTTGCCGAATTACAGGAACTCGGAAAGCTGAGCAACGGCAAGGTTCTTGATTATGCCAAGGGTTTGCGTCTTGCGGACTACCGCGGGCTGCACACGGTGAGCCATGGTGGCTCCTGGGGCGGCTATCGAGCGGAGCTGCTGCGTTTTCCGGACCAGCATTTTTCCGTGGCGTGTCTTTGCAACGTCGGAAATGCTGGGCCGAGCAGGCGCGCGCGCCAGGTTGCCGATGTCTATCTGGGCAGCCTGATGAAGCCGCGCGAAAATAAATCTCAAGAGAGCGAAAGCAAAGAAAAAAGCGAGGTCACTATCAGCGCAGACCAGCTAAAGAATTACTCCGGCGAGTATTGGAGCGAAGAGCTTGGCGTGATTTACCGCCTCGGCGTGACCGACGGACGAATCAAAGTGCTGTCGGTGGTAGACGCGTCAGGCTCGCCGCGCGTGAACAACTTCTCCGCGGACGCGCTGCGTGCCGTCGGCTCCGACGAATTCGAAGCGGGAAAATCCGGCGTCACGTTTCATTTTCAACGTGACGCAAAGCAAACCGCCTCCGCGTTTTCGTTGGATGCCGGGCGCACTAAGGGAATCGTTTTCCAGCGCAAGTAGCGGGCAGGAACAGACTCACGGAAAATTGTGAAGAAGACTTAGAACAACAAGCCGCCCGGCGTGGGCGCGAAATGATAAATCCAGAGCTTGGTCATCGCCGCGCCCAGGAGCATTCCGCCCAGGATTAGTCCGATGATACCCAGCGTGATCCACAAATCCGTCTTGGCCGCACTCGCGCTTTCCGTCTTCGGCTTGCCGTTGGCGGTATTCACCTGAGCCGCAGGCGCGGCGGCAACCGGCGCCTCCGCAAACTCGGGCTGAACAATCAGGCAATAGCCCTTGCGCGGAATCGTTTCGATATAGAGGGGCTTCTCCGAGGAATCTCCCAGCGCCTGCCGTAGCTTATTCACCGTGGTGTTGACGTTGGCGTCGTAATTGACATGCGTGTCCGCGGGCCACAGGCGCAGCCGCAGGTCATCGCGTGTCACTACCTCACCTTGCTTTTCGATAAGCGCCAGCAAAACTTGATACACCTTGCCCTGCAGCTTGAGCCGCACGCCATTCTTGCTGACTTCCTGGCGCTGTTGATCGACCTGAAAAGGTCCAAAGCGGATATACCGCGAGCTTACTGCGGGAATACGACTGGGGCCTGCTGCCATCTCGGGCTCCAGTGTTGAGGTCACGTTGGGTCCCATACACCCCACCTTTACTCATACTAGACGTATGAAACGCCGAAGCGTTTTTCTGGAATACGAGAAAAGGCCAACGTAAGTTTCTCTTTTTGTGTCAACAATTGCCCTTATACAAATCCACAAAGCAATATCGTGGAAACTGTATAACTTTTACTGGTCCATTCACTCTCAAGGCGCAAAGTTCGCTAAATTTCAGTCTTGTTGATGCAACTCCTAGCTCCAAGTGGCTGAAGGCCCGTCGCTTACGGCTTAACGCGCTCCTAATCCAGAAATAAGATAGAAGTTTTTCCGCCTGGGCATTCGCCTGCCAATTTGGTTGTCAACGTTTTGTTCGGGTCAGCGACGCCTGGTCCGTTGTTGGGGTGTGGAAGAGGCCGCCCGGCACAGCGAATCCTTGAAGGAGAGAACTACTTTATGCGCAGATCGATCCAGTTCGCGCTATTCGTGTTGTCGTGCGTCCTTACGGCAGCGGTAGCGCAAGCGCAGCGCCTCGACGGCACGCTCCGCGTCACGGTTACGGACAAGAGCGGTGCCAGCGTGGAAGACGCCCGAGTCACAGTCATGAATGAGGCCACAAACGTATCCACCACCGCCACGGCCTCCAGCGCCGGAACTTACGTATTCCCAAACTTGCTGGTCGGCAGGTATAGAATCACCGTCGAGAAAACCGGATTTAAGAAGTCCCTCTCAACGGGTGTTGTGGTTGAGTCCAACCAGACTGCAGAAGCTGTGGCGGTCTTGGAAGTGGGCGACGTCTCCTCCGTTATCGAAGTTTCCGCTGGAGCCGAACTCGTAAAAACGGAGTCTTCGGAACTGGGCGCAACTTTTAGCGGCCGGGTTGTGAATGAGCTGCCGGTGAACACTTTGGGTGGCGACGTGAAGGAGTTCGCCGTCTTCGCGCCAGGGACAACCACTCAGCAGGGTGGCGTGCTTGGTTCCGGGGGATCAATCGGCGGGACCCGTCCGCGCTTCAACGGATTCTCGATCGACGGCGTGGATGACAACCGGCTGGACGTCAACGGACCCACGCAGCCGGTGATTCAGGAATCCGTCGCGGAATTTACGCTGCTGACCAATCAGTTCAGCGCCGAGTATGGCCACTCTTCCGGCGGCCAGTTCAATATCGTCACCAAGTCCGGCACAAACGACTGGCACGGTGCTGGATGGTGGTACAACCGCAATCGCGATTTCAATGCCGCGACCAACCAGGAAAAGGTTAACAACGCTGGATCGTCCGATATTAAGAATCGATATGACTACAACCGCGCCGGGGCGAGCGCAGGCGGCCCCATCCTGAAGAACAGACTGTTCATTTACGGCGCCTACGAGTTTCAGAACAACGGTCTGGGCTCTCTCGGCGCCACCGTGACCATGCCGACGGCCACCGGCTTTAGCCAACTGGCCGCGTTGAGTCCCAATTCTGCCGTGGGCGCCGCTTTGAAACAGTTTCCGGCCGCGCCGACCTCGAATGGTCTGGCTCACTGCTCCAAGGGCCCCGGAGACACGCAAAAGGAATTGGCTTGCGTCAACGGGACTGCGATTGATGTCGGCACATTCTCATCTACAGCACCAAACTTTTCCAACCAGCACGATTTCTCGGTAAATACCGATCTCAGTTTGGGCAAGCACCAGTTGCGTAGCCGCGTCCTCTATGACCGTTTTCGTGCACCCCAGGTCAACCCCATCCAGCCGCAATCTCAATTCACAGGCACGAATCAGGCGGACGCCCGCAAATACATTTTCACCGACGTCTGGAGTGTCAGCAGCCGTGTGATTAACGACTTCCGCGCATCCTTCTCGCGTTTCAACGGTCCCAATCTCATACCACCGACGCAATTCGCGAATTTCCCGAACATTGAGATCGACGAATTCGGCAGCAACGTTGGTCCGTACAGCTTGGCGCCTCAAGGCTACACACAGAACGTGTATCAACTCACCGACTCCGTAACCTATATTCGCGGCAAGCACACGTTCAAAGCCGGAATTGAAGGACGCAACTACATCGCACCGACGAACGACCTGCCGCGAGCCCGCGGCGAATGGGACTATGCGTCGCTCAACTCCTTCTTCAATGATCTCGTGCCCGACGGGGCCAATGGTGCGTTGCGAGGCGCCGGCACGGGCAGCACGGCCGACAATTACCATGCGGTGTACTGGTTCGTGCATGACGATTGGAAGCTGACATCGCGGCTTACATTGAACCTGGGACTTCGTTATGAATGGTCTGGCGTTCCGCGCGATGAAGGCAAACAGGCTCTCAACGCGATTGCCAATGATCAAACCTTTGGGTTGATCTTCCGCAAACCAAAATCCGATACCAACAATTTCGGCCCGCACCTCGGTTTCGCCTGGGATCCGACCGGGCGCGGCAAGTGGTCTGTACGCGGCGGCGCGCAAATTTCTTACGACGTAATTCCTAACAATTTTGCTATCAACAGCCTGCCGCCAGAATTGCAGACTGAGCAAAACCCGGCGATCACTTGCTCCCTGAGCAACGCGCCGGCTTGGTGCCCCAGCGGCAAGGGCTTTCTATTGGGGGGCGGCCTTCTGCAGGTAAATGTCCCTCCAACGACGCAGGCTGCCGCCCGCGCGGCAACCGGGAGTTTCATTCCGGACCAAGTTGACCCGAAGGTGATTAGCTGGTCGCTCGGTGTGCAACATGAATTGTTCCGTGACACTAGCCTCGAGGTTCGCTACGTCGGAACTCGCAGTCTCGAATTGCCGGTGCAGCAGCGCCTGAACTCCGCATCAGCCTTTGATCCGAGGTTCCCTGGTGGGGGTCTCGCTCCGCTGCCGACCTACTTCAAGACTAGCGACGTCCCGGCTGCCGTTCCTAACCCCGCCGATACGCTGGCCAAAATCAAGGCATTTAATCATGCGCCGCTCAGCGTCGATGGCTTCCTGGGCGTCCTGACCACGTTCCCGCCGCTTGGGTCGGGCATATATCACGCCGTCTCCGCGGATTTCATGCACCGCTTCGCGCGCGGTCTCTACTTCCGCGCAAACTACACATTTTCCAAGAACATCGACAATGCTACTAACGAACTCTTCAGCAGCTTCGTGAACCCGCGGCGTTCGCAGGATGGTTACAACTTCCCCGGCGAGCGCGGGCTCTCGGCGCTTAACATTCCGCAGAAGTTCGCAATGACCTGGGTTTACGACCTGCCGAACGTCAGGACGGAAAACCGCTTCTTGCGCGGAGCGGCACATGGTTGGGAACTAAGTGGCACCTATCTGGCCGAGTCCGGACAGCCAGTTACGCCTCTTTCCGGTGTCGACTCCAACTTCAACGGGGATAGCGCCGGCGATCGCACTATCTTTAACCCTGCCGGCGTGGGTCTCACTGGCACGACGGTTAACGCGGTCTGCAACAACGGCGCAGGCGGAGCCACCGGCATCGTGACTCCAAAAAGCTGTCCCGCTGCCAATACCATCGGCTACGTCGCGGTGAACCCGAATGCTCGCTTTGTTCAAGCGGGCGTCGGGGCTCGTGCGAATGTGGGCCGCAACACCGTAAATTCGCCAGGGCTTAACATCTGGAATATGTCCCTGCTGAAGACCAACAAACTCACGGAGCGCGCTTCGCTGCAGTTCCGCTTCGAGACCTACGATACTTTCAATCACCGAAGCTTCAGCGTGGGTCTGCCGAGCAACAATGGCGCGCTGGATCAAACCACGAATACCAATCCTTTGAATGCCGGCTATATCTTTGTGACGTCGCCGAATTTCTTGAATAAGTTCAGCTTCGACGGTGGCAGCCGCACATTGGAGCTGGGCCTGCGATTGATCTGGTAATTTCACATGCCGGCGTGAGCTGGCATAACGGGCGAGGGAACTTTCAGAGTTCCCTCGCCTTCTTTTTGTACGGAGCACGTCATCACAGTAGATTTCGCGTCCACTACGATGGGCGTTTTCCCTTCGGAGTTTATTGCAACAGCGCGGGTCCCGTATAAGAACCGCTCCCCTCTACGGCTTCCTCCTGTCAAAAGAGCAAACCTCTAAGGCTTTACGTGTATCGCTTCGTAGGCTGATCTTGCGTTAACTGGTCTCACGCTTCCCGCCCACCGAGGATTACACATGATTTCAGCGTCGCCCAGAGGGGTTTACGCGATCTGTCTTTTCTCTTTACTCACCTGCAATGTCCAGAGCATCGCTGCGCAATCCGCGCCAAGCTCCAGCGCTTCCCAAGATGCTGCGGCACCTCCCCAAACCGATGAAGTAGCTCCAGCCAAAAAGACAACGGATGCGGAGGCTCCCGCGAGGCCCACGCACCCGCTCTCACTGCGCGATCGCGCTTGGGAAATTCTTCACGCCGGACTGGCCTTTGAGGGTACAGAAAAGCGCGTGAAGACTATAACGGCCCTTGGCTTGATGAAGGGCAATATGGAAGCGGAAAAATTAGCGACGGACGCTCTGAAGGATAGCAAGGGAGACGTGCGGGCGGCAGCCGCCAACGCGCTCGGAACGATGCAAGCAAAACGAGCCAAAGACGCACTCGAAGCCGCGCTCGATGACAACGAGCCCGCTGTAGTTCTTGCGGCTGCAAACTCCTTGATGCTGCTCAAAGACGCCAACTATGCGTATGACGTTTATTACGGCGTATTAACCGGAACCATGCGCACGAATAATGGCGTGATCAAAGAGCAGATTAAAGAGCAGCTAAAGATATTGCACGACAAAAAGAAAATCGCGGAACTGGGGCTCGAGCAGGGCGTCGGCTTCATCCCGTACGGCGGCTTCGGCTACGGCATGGTGAAGACGTTGGTCAAGTCCGATAATTCTCCGGTCCGGGCGGCCGCCGCTAAAAAACTTGCCCACGATCCCGATCCCGCGACCGCAAAGGCTCTCGTCTCCGCCACCGGAGACAACAATTGGATGGTGCGCATGGCCGCATTGGAAGCCATCGCGGAGCGCGGCGACCGGTCGCTTATCCCCAAAGTCGCGCCGTCGCTCGACGACGATAAAGACGAAGTCCGTTACACGGGAGCAGCTTGCATCGCGCGCCTGAGCTCATTGCCGGCCAAGCGGCGAATCCCGGCCACTTCCGTATCGTCCGCGGCCGCCCTCAACTGACGGGCAACGAATCTATTATTTCGTCGCAGCTTGTGTCGCCGCCTTCGGCAGAACAGAAATCTCCACGCTGGAAGGAAAACGCTGCGAACGATAGACGCGCTGCGTCGCCGCCTGGAAATCGCTCTGCTTTGCCTCGAAAATATTCGGCACGAATTTCTGCGGATTCCGGTCGTACAGCGGAAACCACGTGCTCTGCACTTGCACCATGATGCGGTGCCCTTTCTTGAAGACGTGATTCGCTGTGTGCAAATCGATAGTAAACGGCGTCACTGCATTTGGCGGGATCGGTTCGGGTTTCTCAAACGAATTCCGATACCGTCCTCTAAATATCTCATCCGCGATCATCAATTCATAACCGGACAGCTTCCAGTCCTGCGGAAACTTCTGCGGATAAACATCGATCAGCTTCACCACCCAGTCGCTGTCGCTTCCGGTGGTCGAGGCAAAGAGCTTCGCAGTGACCTGTCCCGCCAACGTAACATCATCGTCCAGTTCGTCGGTCTGCCACGTCAGCACGTCCGGGCGCTCATCCACAAATCTTTGATCCTGCACCAGCCAGGTGTACCAGCTTCCCGGATGGTCCTCCGGGTACGTCATGTCCACCGGACGATGCCGGTACGGCACCGGGTGCGCGGGATCGCTCTCGTACGAATCAAAAGTGTCTGCCGCACTCGACTCCGGCGCTTCGAAAGACAGCTTGCCGTCCTCGTGGAAATATAAGCTGCGCGTTTTCGCCTCTCGCGGCGGCCAAGCATCGAACGAAGTCCACGTATCGCTGCCCGTCTGAAACAGGAGTGCTTCCTTGAGCGGCAGCTTCCCTTTGTCTTTTAGCCAGTACGCGAACCACGGCGCCTCGATCTTTTGCCGAAAATAAACCGACGTGTCGCTGCCGAATGGAATCTCTCCCAACGATTTCCCTGGCCCGTGCCCCCAACCGCCATGATTCCACGGCCCCGCGGTCAGAAAGTTCAGATTTTGCTTATCCACTTTCTCTAGCCGCTCGTAGGTCGCGATCGGCCCGTAAAAATCCTCCTGGTCCCACCAGCCCGCCACATTCAAATTAGGCACGCTCGGCTCTTTCAGTCCGTAAGCAATTGCATGTCGCTTCCAAAATTCATCGTAATTCGGATGAGAGCTAAATTCGTTCCAGCTCGGAATCTTCCCGTGGAAATATTTTGCGTTCGCGTTCGTAAGCGGCCCCAGCCGCAAGAAAAAATCATAAAGGTCAAAGCGATCGAACGGGAAAGCGTAATTTTCCGCCGAAGTCTCCAGCAGCGGCGCGTATTCGAACGCGTAGCTCAGCCGGAACGCGCCGTTGTGAAAAAAATCATCGCCGAGCCAGGTATCCGCCATGCAGGCTTGCTCCGAAGCGGCCTTCAACGCTGGATGTGGATTGATCATGCCCATGGTCACAAGAAATCCATCGTAGGAAGTCCCATCCAGCCCCACGCGCCCATTATTGTGCGGCACATTTTTCACCAGCCAATCGATGGTGTCGTAGGTGTCCGTGCTTTCGTCGATGCCTTTGGCGTCCTTAGCGTCATGGATGGGTCGCAGCATCAGGAATTTTCCCTCCGAGCCGTACCGCCCGCGAATATCCTGAAACACAAAGACGTATCCATCCGGCACCATGTCCGCATAGCGGTAGAGCATGTTGCTCACACCCTTGTCCGGATTCGAAATGCCGTAAGGCGTGCGAGTCATCAAGATCGGCAGCGCCTCGGTCGCATTCCTGGGCGAATAAATCTCCGTATGCAGCTTGATGCCGTCCCGCATCGAAATCACCACTTCGCTCTTCTCGAACAGGCTTGCATAATTCACCGGCGTCTGCTGGGCCGCACGAAACGAAGGCGCAATTAACACCACGGTGCAAATACACGCCAGCAACATCACGACTCGTTTGTGACTCAATCGCATATTTCTCCGTAATCTCTGTGCTCTTGCCTCTGCGGCCTCTGTGTTAATCGGAAGCCTTTTTACTGCACCACTGAGATCTCTAGGCTCGACGGATACTGCTTCGATCGGTAAATCCTCTGCGTAGCCTTGACAAAATCCGTGTCCCTCGCTTCAAAAATGTTCGGCACAAATTTCTGCGGATTCCTGTCGATGATCGGGAACCAGGTGCTCTGCACCTGCACCATGATGCGATGCCCTTTCTTGAACACATGGTTTGCCGTATGCAAATCAATCGTAAACGGCGTCACCGCGCTAGGCGTGATCGGCTCCGGCTTCTCGAAGGAATTACGAAATCGCCCGCGAAATACTTCATTCGCGATCATCAGTTCATATCCCGAGAGCTGCCACTTCTGCGCGAATTTCTCCGGATAAACGTCGATCAATTTCACTATCCAATCGCTGTCGCTTCCCGTCGTCGAAGCAAACAGCTTCGTTGTCACGTCGCCGGCCAAGGTCACATCGTCCTTCAACTCCTCGGTCTCCCAACTCAGCACGTCCGGCCGATGGTCCACAAAACGCTGATCCTGCACCAGCCACGTGTACCATCCGCCCGGATGATCCTCCGGATAGGTCATATCAATCGGACGTTGCCGGTACGGAACCGGATGCGCCGGATCGCTTACATAACTGTCAAACGCTTCCCCTCCGGACGCCGGCGCCTCAAACGAAAGTCTCCCATCCTCACGAAAATACAACTCGCGTTTCTTTGCCTCTCGCGGGGGCCACGCATCGAATTGCACCCATTTGTCGCTCCCGGTTTGAAACAGTACCGCCTCCTTCACCGGGAGCTTCCCTTTGTCCTTCAGCCAGTACGCAAACCATGGCGCCTCGATTTTCTGCCGAAAATAAAGGCCTGTGTCGCTGCCAAACGGAATCTCTCCCAGCGAGTCGCCGCTCCCGCGCGCCCACCCGCCATGATTCCATGGCCCCGCCGCCAAATAGTTCAAGTGATCTGGATCGTTTTTCTCCAGTAGTTCATAAATTTTCATCGGACCGTAAAAATCTTCCTGATCCCACCAGCCGGCCACATTTAAGTTCGGCACCGTTGGCTTCTTCAGCAAATATGGCATTGCCTGCGCTTTCCAGAAAGCATCGTAGTTCGGATGCGCCACGAAATCGTTCCAGGTTGGCAGCGTCCCGTGAATATATTTTGAGTTCGCATTCGAAAGCGGCCCCAGCCGCAAGTACCAGTCGTATGTATCGAAGCGATCGAACTCAAATTTGAAATTGGTTTTGTCCGTCTCCATCATCGTGGAGTATTCGAAACCATAACTCAGCCGAAACGCGCCGTTGTGATGAAAATCGTCGCCCAGAAACATGTCCGCCGGCGAAGCCTGCTCCGAAACCGCCTTCAACGCCGGATGCGGCTCTAGCATCCCCATCACCGTCAGCCAGCCACCGTAAGAAATTCCCAGCAGCCCCACGCGCCCATTGTTCCTCGGAACATTTTTCACCAGCCAATCAATCGTGTCGTAGGTGTCCGTGCCCTCATCGACCGCCTTTGCATCCTTCGCATCGCGCACCGGCCGGTTCATCACGAACTTCCCCTCTGACCCATACCGCCCGCGAATATCCTGAAACACAAAAATGTAATCGTCTGGAATCATCTCCACATAGCGCCCCAGCTTCCGGCTGAATCCCTTCTCGTCGTCACCCAAGCCGTATGGCGTGCGCTCCAGCACAATCGGCAGCGCCTCCTTCGCATTCTTAGGCGCGTAAATTTCCGTATGCAACTTCACCCCGTCGCGCGCCGCAATCATCACCTCGGTCTTGTCAAACAGCAGCGACCAATCCTTCCCCTTCTCCTCTTCCTCCTGCGCATAACCCAACGAGGGCAGCCCTAACACGCCCGCCATCAGGAACATCACCGTCCCTGTAATCGAACGCTTAAGCAGAACACTCATCTGGCACTCCTCACAAGGCGACCTGCGCTTCGATATAGGACCAATGAGCCGAGATACTACATGAAGTCGAGCGGCAACTCCTCGCAAACATTTGCGGCCAATCGGCTGGTTTAGCTTGGCTATTCTTTATGGGGATGGTATAGAGTGCGGCAAGATCATCTCAATCTTTCCACAGACGGAGGAATCATGATGCGACGGTCTCTTCTCTCTCGTCTCGCCAGCTTGCCGTTTTTCGCCCTGGGTGCGACGCAAGCACAAGCGCAAGCCCCGTCAAAAAAGCTCAAAATCATGATGAAAAGCGCGTGGGGACCCGATGACCCCACCAGGGCTGCTTTTCCCTTCGCGCACGGACTCGTGCTTGCCGAGGCCGGGCACGACGTCCAGATTTTCCTTCTTGCCGAAGCAACGTCATTACTGCGCAAGTCCATGGTAAGCGCGATCTTCCCGGTAGGTTGGCCGCCGCTCAGCGAAACGCTTCAAAAAGTTGTCGACAAACACATTCCCGTCTTTTCTTGAGGGGCCTGCTCCCGGGCCCGTGGGGTCACGGAAACCGATTTGAATCAGTGGGGAGCCAAGTTCGGCAACCCGGCAATCTTCGTCTCGCTGGTGGAATGGGCGGATCGCATCATTGTCGAATAGGCCACGCCGACTTTTCGGCATGCCGGAAGGTCTGCGATATTCCGCAATAATCCGTATCTCTGCTACACTATTAGTTGCTAGACCGCACCTGAGAATCAAGGGAGATTCGTCCGGGCTGCTGGTTGCACCAGCAGCTATTTTTGTCTGCGCTAACGTGGCACAGGCTATTTAGCCTGTGCTCTTGCGAGCTTGACTGAAAAATCAGTGCTCTGCTCGATGCCGGACCAACTAATCGAAAGACTTACGCACCATGAGCCAAAACATTCGCAATATCGCCATCATCGCCCACGTTGACCACGGCAAAACCACGCTTGTCGACGCCATGCTCAAGCAATCCGGCATCTTCCGCGCCAATGAAGCCGTTATCGAGCGTGTCATGGACTCCAACGACCTCGAGCGCGAGCGCGGAATCACCATCCTCGCCAAGAACACGGCGCTCTTTTTCCACGACACCAAAATAAATATCGTCGACACGCCGGGCCACAGCGATTTCGGCGGCGAAGTCGAGCGCGCCCTGCGCATGGTCGATGGTGTGGTCCTTCTCGTCGACGCCAGCGAAGGCCCGCTCCCGCAAACACGCTACGTCCTGCAAAAGGCCCTCGCCGCCAAGCTTCCTCCCGTCATCGTGCTCAATAAAATCGATCGCACCGACGCTCGCCCCAAGGAAGTCCTCGACGAAATCTACGATCTCTTCATCGATCTCGACGCCACCGAAGACCAGCTCGATTTCCCCGTCGTCTACACCAACGCGCGCGACGGCGTAGCCCATCGCAAAATCGGCGACGATTCCAAAGATCTTCTTCCGCTTTTCGAGACCATCGTCAAATCCATCCCCGCCCCGCCAGGCGACCCCGAAGGCGTGCTGCAAATCCAGGTGATGAATCTCGACTACAGCGATTTTCTCGGTCGCATCGCCATCGGCCGCGTATTCAACGGCACCATCAAGCGCGGCACCGACGTCGGCATCAGCAAGCTCAACGGAAAGCTAGATTCCACGCGCATAACCAAGCTCTACACGTTTCGGGGCCTCGAACGCGATGAAGCCGAAAGCGTTTTCGCGGGTGATCTCGTAGCCATCGCCGGAGTGGAAGGCATCCAGATCGGCGAAAGCATCACCGATCTCGCCAATCCTCAACCCCTCGAGCCGCTCTTGATCGACGAGCCCACGCTCGCCATGATTTTCACCGTCAACAGCAGCCCGCTCTCCGGCAAAGAAGGCAGCTATCTCACTTCGCGCGACCTCCGCGACCGCCTGCAAAAAGAGCTGCTCACCAACGTCTCCATCCGCGTCGAAGATACGGACACGCCGGAATCATTCCGCGTTCTCGGTCGCGGCGAATTGCAACTCGCGATTCTGATTGAAACCATGCGACGCGAAGGTTTTGAATTGATGGTCGGCAAGCCCGAAATCGTGGTGCGCAGCGAGAATGGCCGCAAGCTCGAGCCCGTCGAGCGCCTGGTGATCGACGTCCCCGAAAATTTCATCGGCATCATTCTCGAAACCATCGGCAGCCGCCGCGGCGAAATGCTCAAAATGAGCAATCACAATTCCGGCCGCGTGCGCCTCGATTTCAAAATTCCCTCGCGCGGACTAATCGGCCTACGTAGCCAGTTGCTCACCGACACGCGCGGCACCGCGCTGATTCACTCCATTTTCGATGGCTGGATGGATTATGCCGGCGAAATGGCTCTGCGCCCCACAGGCGCGCTTGTCGCGGACCGTGCCGGAGTCTCAACCGCGTTCGCGTTGTGGAATATTCAAGAGCGCGGCGAGCTCTTCATCGGCCCGGCAATCCAAGTCTATGAAGGTATGATCCTCGGCGAAAATTCCCGCGAGCAAGACATGGACGTCAACGTCACCAAGGAAAAAAAGCAAACCAACATGCGCTCCTCCAGCGCAGACGAAGCCATTCGCCTCATCCCGCACAAGGAACTAAGCCTGGAGCAAGCCATCGAGTTCATCGCCGACGACGAATTCGTAGAAATTACGCCCAAGTCCATCCGCCTACGCAAAAAAATCCTGCAAGCTAACCGCCGCCCCCGCCGCTGGCAAGAAATCCGCGCCAGCCAAGAAACTCGTTAGCGGCCACGCTCTAATCTCAAAGCAGTGGGACAGCGCCCTCGGTCGCCTCCGCAAATTCGTCGAGGACTGATACGCCGCCCCAATGCTGTCTTGCATACTCGAAAGACTCCATTCGCGAAATGTTATCCGCCGTACGCGTCTGCCGCGGAGTCAGCGTTGGCACCGCCGATCACGGGGCAACCCTCGAACTCCTTCCACGACTCCCTGCCCTTCAGAAAGCCATTCGCATTCTTCATCTTGAGCAGGAACACGCGTTGGAAATCGCGCTTCCTCGACGGTTTGGGCAGAGCGAATGCGAAAGACAATCGCGCCTTCCGCTGCCAGCGTAATGAACAGTCCGATCGCAGAAACTACGTGAATGAAAAGAACGGTGGAATAGATTGTCATGGTCTAACCCTCATTCTCTATACGTTGGCGCACCCCAACTAATTTCGTCGTATAATCATTTTTATTCTAAACGATTCTGATGTGCAATCGTAGTCGGTCATGACAAACCATCGTGGAACTCAGCGACCTTCTTCCGTGGCTTTCCTTCTCGCTCAGGTAGGGTCGCACGCTGCTGGCAAATTCGCGGAGCGACTTGGTCGTTTGCGTCTCTCACCGCCGCATGCGGGCATTCTCGGGGTCCTCCGCAAATCCGGAGGGCTGAGCCAGCAAGGACTGGCTGAAGCGCTCCATATGCACCCGAGCGGTTTGGTGGCGATCATCGACGAGTTGGAGGAGCGCGGGCTTGTGAACCGGCAGCACAGCCTAGAGGATCGGCGCACATATGAGCTCCACCTGACCGACAAAGGGCAGGTGGCACTCCGTGATATAGGTCGCGTCGGACAGGAACACAACGAATCACTCTGCGCAGCGCTGTCTCAGCGCGAGCGTGAGCAGCTGACCAGATTTCTTCAGCGCATTGCCGATGAGCAAGGCCTGACTCCCGGCGTTCATCCAGGCTTCAGCCGATTGGGCCGGCGCCAGAAAAAGCTAGGTTAACGAGGCGAGGGAAGTGTCCGCCGGTATCGTTATTATCGAAGCTACGGCAAAAACCTTATCGAAACAGCTTCCAGCCCGTCTCGTTCGCCCTGCTGTGTTCATAGCTTCAGCAAATACTGTCGGAGATAATCCTGAAATGACGGATCGACATAATCGGACACGGAGGAACTATTGGCAAAAGTAATCGTCGGGATGACCATCTCGCTTGACGGGTTTGTAGCCGACCAAAATGGCAACGCAGGTCGCCTCTATCCCGACTTGGCGGCGCTCAGACACACCGCTTACATGAAGGACGGTATCGAGCAGACTGGTGCAGTCCTCATGGGGAGAAGGACGTTCGAGATGGGGGACCCCGACTCGTACGTCGGCAACTACCAATTCCAAGTGCCGATTTTCATGCTGACCCATCACCCGCCGAGCGTTGCACCGAAACAAGACGAGCACCTGACCTTCACGTTTGTAACCGACGGTGTGGAATCAGCAGTCGCCCAGGCAAAAGCTGCCGCCTGCGAAAGGCAGTTCAGGTGGTCGGCGGCGTCAGCATAGCCCAACAGCTCTTGGATGCGGGACTCGTCGACGAGCTTCATGTTGATATCATGCCGGTATTTTTAGGCATCGGTCTCGGTCGTTTGAAAGCTCCAGCCTTGAGCGCGTCCGGCTCGAGAAAATCAACGTGCAGGAAGTCGGCGAGAGAACAAGCCTCAGATTCCGCATGAAGCAGTAGTCGACCTTCTGGGCTGACTTCAAGGAATGCAAGCGCTCAGTTTATCGAACAAGATCGCCACTCAACGGGAGTCAATAAATTCCCGAAAGCAGAAAGGCGAGCGACGATGAGAACGGACTTGCTGCGATTCAACGGCGCTGTCGAGCGGGATCCCGCCATCAATGCGTGGATGAAAGAGCATGCAGGTGAATTGCGAGCCATCGCGCATCAGTGGTTTGAGGTGATGCGAAAGTGCGGGGACGAAGTCCGGGAGCTGTTGCATGACGGCTATCCGGTTGTATGTTTGGGAGATGCGCCCTTCGGCTATGTGGATGTATTCACCTCGCACGTAAACGTGGGGTTCTTTCACGGCGCAGCACTGCCGGATCACGGCATTGACCTGGGCGCTGGAAGTCGGGGATCCGAAGCGTTTTTCCTCGATCAAAAA
>Ga0073928_10003206_pt1 | contig 26237 bp, 18 predicted proteins | sample PaiPotPPA55metaG_FD_76969 | JGI IMG/M metagenome (GOLD analysis project Ga0073928, IMG submission 76969) | Iron sulfur acid spring bacterial and archeal communities from Banff, Canada, to study Microbial Dark Matter (Phase II) - Paint Pots PPA... ...
GCTTAATGGATCTCCCGGGCGTCCCAGTCCTGCTCACCCGCGAAGAGTTGCAGTATGCCTTCGATCCCGCGGTTCACGCCAAAGGGTTCGTGATTCCCGCGCATACACGAAGATTTCCCCCTGTTGATGCACCCACGCTGAAATTCGATCCGCACCCGTATGAAACTTTCGACGAAAGCACCGACCTCTACGGCGATGGCTCCGTTGTCGTCGTGCCCCTGCGGGGACACACGCCGGGCAGCGTCGGAATCTTCGTGAATCTCGATCCACATCGCCGCCTGTTCTACGTTGGCGATGCCGTCGATGAGGAACGCGGCTTCCAGGAAGGCGTCGGCAAATCGCTGCTGCTGCGTGACAGCGACAACGATCCCGCACGCGCCAACCAAATCGTCGCCAGCCTCAACCAGCTCCACCAAATGGTTCCGGAGCTCGCGATCATCCCCGCGCACGGCCGCAGTGCTTACCTCAAGTTTTTCCCCGGCGGCGCCCTAACCTGCGTCTCTTCCGACGTTCCACGTTGAGACTTGCCGATCCGATCCGCCCCAAAAACAAAAAGCGGCGGGCCTCAGTCTGCCGCGCCGCTTAAGATGTAAGCCGACCCGCGTGGCACAGCCTTCTGGCTGTGCGCATTATCCCGCTCTAGCTGGCCGCCGCTTGCGCTTGCTCAGCTGGCGTCACGCTGATAAATCTCCCGTGCCGTCCCTTGTCTTCAAACCTTACGTACCCGGTCACCAGCGCAAAAAGCGTGTCGTCCTTGCCCTGCCCGACATTCACGCCCGCCTGGTGTTTCGTGCCACGCTGCCTGATCAAAATCGTTCCCGCATTCACAAGCTGCCCGCCGAAGCGCTTCACACCAAGTCTCTGCCCGTGTGAATCCCGCCCGTTTGTAGACGACCCGCCGCCCTTCTTATGTGCCATGACTCATTCCCTCTTTTTTCTTTTCCCTGTCATTCCGAGTGGAGCCTGCCTGCTGCAAGCAGGCGACCCGGTTTTTTCTGCGCACGATCTTCGTGAGCCGGGTCGCACAGGGAAGAATCTGTTTTTTGTTTCGGATGCTACGGATCCGCGCCTGCGACAACCGCTACAGCTTAATATCGCTGACCTGCACAGCTGTGTAATTCTGCCGGTGCCCGCGCGAAATCTTGTACTGATTGCCCTTCTTGAACTTGAGCACAGTCAGTTTCTTCGCGCGCCCTTGGCTGATAATCTTGCCCGTAACAGTCACCTTCGACGCATCCGAACCAAGCATCACCTTCTTCTCGTCCGTATGCACCGCGAGCACGGAGCCAAACGTCACCTTCTCTCCAACGTCTCCGGTGACTCGCTCAATACGTATAGTGTCGCCGGGCGCGACTCGATACTGCTTACCCCCGGTCTGAATGACGGCGTACATCGCTCCTCCACCTGTAAAGACAAACCCCAATTATAGTGGCTTTACACCAACCCCGTCAACGCACGAAAATCACGCACATGAATCAAACATCCGTCGCTCCACTGCTTCTTGGCAACATCTTAAGCTCAGCAAACAATTCCTTCGTCATCGCCGAATGGCAAGACGAGGGCGGGCCCGCGAGATCTCGCGCCCGATTGCTCCGCGCCACGTCCACCACAACGACGACGAAGCTTGGTACGTGTTGGAAGGAACTCTGCACGTGCAATCCGGTAACTGGCGACGTTTTCGACGTCGATAGTCCGTAAATCCAACTGTAGGTATCACTTAGACCTTGTGGCACAGCTTTTCCGATTGGCCTGGGTTCCATGAATGTAACAGCAAGGATCTAAGAGGGTCCTCAGATGCGATACTTTAAAATGCGGTATTTGAGGCTTTTCGGTTTACTCGGTATTTTTCTAGGCATCTCTCTTTTCTCGGCTTCAAACGCGAACGCCCAACGCGTCACCTTCGGCGTGGGCATCGGCGCTCCCGTTTATTACGGTCCCGCGCCAGTCTGCACCTACGGCTACTACGACTACTCTCCATACGCCTGCGCTCCCTACGGATACTACGGCCCTGACTGGTTCGATGGTGGGGTCTTCATCGGCGCCGGCCCCTGGTTCCATGGGTACGGACATGGGTACTACGGCCGCGGATACGGCTACGGTCGCGGTGGATATTATGGCCGCGGCGGATACGGCTATTACGGGCATGGCGGCTATGGACGCGGCTTCGATCGCGGCTATCGCGGTGGAGACCACGGCGGCAACGGTTATCGTGGCGGTGGTTATCGTGGCGGTGGCTTCCACGGCGGATCGGGTGGCGGTGGCGGGTATCACGGTGGCGGCGGCTTCCACGGCGGATCGGGTGGCGGGTATCACGGTGGTGGCGGTTCCCATGGCGGTGGCCACGGAGGCGGCGGGCGCCACTAACTAAACTTGATTCCGCCGGCATTTTGCCGGCGCAGGACGGCTGGCCGCTAAACGCTGCCAGCCGTTCTCATTTTCTGGCCGTTTCGTTGGTTCTTGCGTCCGCTCGAGTCAGCAGCACCGCTGTAGCGGTCGACATTGACTCATAATACCCAACAAAGCGCTGCGGCTCCGCCGCTTTATATGGCGCCAGATTGTGCGCCCAGCGAAACCCAATCGGTTGGTACCACAGCTCTGCCTCAACGTGGAACGGACCCTGCGCGCCGCCGGTGCTGACGGAATATCGCACCACGCTTCCCGCGTCCGTGAAATTCGGATCCTCCGCGGCATCGCCCACCACCGCGATATCAGGCTCCGCGGTTTCCTTCTTGAAGCCGCTTGGCAGCAGCCGATTGTCCTTCAGATATCCCACGGCCGAAAGCAATCCCGTCGTCACATGTCCAGCGGAATCCTTCAGGATCGGCTCGTAGATTTGCACCTGGTCGCTCTGCGTAATCTCGCGATAGTGGGGTTCAAATCGCGTCGGATCGGCATCGTTGTCGTTCCCTTCGATGGATCCATCCGCATGCAGCGCGCCCGATTCAAACACCTTGTTGTCTCGTGCATCGCGAATCGTCACATGCAGCCACGCGCGACGCGAAGGGTAAGCCGTAGGCATCTTGTGTCCCGTCAAATTCCGCACAAGCACTTGCACCTGGAGACGATCCGAGACGGTCTCAACGCTCCGAATGCTGATGCGTGCCGACTGCGATTGGAGAAACGCAACCGTCCTCTCCGCTTGAGCCGTCAATTCCGTAGGCAGCGCGGTCACGCTCAAGTCGGCGCGATGCAGATTCAGCATCCGCAGCATGAAAAAGTTTCCTGCCACAAACGTATGCTGATGCGCTCCCTGGCGTGGAACTCCAAGCACCGCCGTGATGGGCACTTGCCCCGGAATCTCCGGCATGTGACACGACTGGCAACTTTGCTTGTCCCGATAATCGCTGTGCAGCCATTCCGGATAAGGCATCTGTTCCGGCAATGAGCCGATATCTTTTCCGCCCGGTCCAAGAGCTTTTGTTTTTAGCGTGTGGCAAGTGCCACACAGCGCAGAATCCCGGATATGCGCTGCTTCGGTGGGACGAAACCCGGCCGATGACGTATGCATGATGCGTTGCCGCCCTGCCTCGACAGCAAAAGGCCCATACTCCGGGTGCTCGCTCTTCGACGCCGGCGGATTAATGACGAATCCCCCGTTGAAACTCTCGGCTGTCCCCAGCTTTTCATTCGCGATTTGATGGCACACCGAGCAACTCACGCCATCTTCGGCCTTAGCGGTGTCCTTCTTGTCTTGATCGAATGGGAGATGCGAAAAAATTTGACCCTTGTGGCCCTCCAACTTTGCCTCGAAGCGCGTAATCGGCATGTGGCAGACCGAGCATTCGTCCTCGATCGTAGCCACCGATTCTGGATGATCGATCGATTCGCGCCGCACACTTCCTTGCCAATAGGGATCGCGCGATGAGTTCGCCATAATGCTCGAACGCCAATCGAACCCGATGGAAACATCCTCTCCGGAAGGCGTCACGATGCCGTTGTGGCAGGCCAGGCAACGATCCGAAGTCTGAAAGCGCACCTTTGTGTCAGCGTGCTGCCCGCCGCCGCTGACCAGTCCGGCCGAGCAATTCAGCAATCCAAATAGCGCAACCGCGTACCACACCTTTTTTCCCATCACCAACCTTCGTTCAGCCGCCCGTCAAACCAGTCCCAAAGCAAATAGAAAACTACTTGTATCTGTCTTCCCGAAGTGTTGTTGACCGGGACGCGAACGCCCAGATTCGCCCGAATGTGTTGTCGCTTGCTGATCGTCACTTGCATTTGCGGCAGCACGTCCCAATTCGTTTTCGCGTTGTCTACCAAATCCCTGGCCGCGACAAACTCGAACATAGGCGACCACAGCCGGCCCAAACCGTGATTCGCTCCAAAGCTCTGACCGATGGCGGTATTGAAAAATATCGACTGTGGCGCAATGTCCGTATGCCGCGGCAAGTCCGCGCCAAATTGTGTCTGAATAAAAGTATTGGTAGGGAACAGCTGATCAAAAGCGGCGAATGTTTCAAATGTTGTGGTCCCGGTTCCGAAGCGTCGCGCCTTATTACCCGTCGGCAGAATCGCACCGCCAAACAAGCTTAGAATCGATCCGGATGGCCGCAGAATCGATTCTGACTGCAACTTTGAAAACATTACCCGCTTTACGCCCAGCGTCGTGTCGCCAATGCCGCCGTACCAGGTGTGATTTTGATCCTGAAAATTGACCGGGACGTCGACCTCAATCTGATTTCTCACGCCGAACCGCTGCTCATGAATGATGTGGGTCGTGCCGCCTGGAGCGCCCGTCGCATTCATCCCCGTGGAGATCACCACTTCATCTTCGGGAAAGGCCTTTTCGGTAACCAACGCCCTGGGCAAATTCAATTCCCCGCGCGGCCAGTGCGGATTCCGGCACAAGCTGCGCAAGTACGCGACCACGTCATCGATCTGCTCAGAAGTCAGCGCCTCGCTGAACGACGGCATAATGTCGGAAAATCCACGCGTCGGACCGCCGTGAGTGATCACGTCTTTCCAGGTGAGATTAGGTTCAGGACTGGTCTGGTCGCACGCCGTGAAATCCGGAAAAGTCCTCGGCCGCTCGAATCCGGCAATCTCTTTTGCCGTCCCTCTCCCATCAGGGCCATGGCATGCCGCACACGCGGACTTAAAGATTTGCTCGCCCGCTTGCACCCGGGAACCACCGCGATTCACGTCTTGACCGAACACAACCGCCAGCGGTACACAAAACGCCAGCGCCACGAACCAGATCACTGCCCGTCTCACACCCGTGCTGCTAATCCTCATAGTCGTCCTGAACCCGAGCCCGACAGCACAGCCCATCCCCAAGCGCCAATTTATCGCCACCTTGTTGGAATTCGAGGCGCATGCACATCGTGCGCGCGCAAAGACTGTAAACGCGTTTGATTCGATGTGCAAATCCGTATCTTCGGGCCCCCGTTCTTCTCAGATTTCCACGTTTTTCCGATTGCTCTTCGTTTGTTCATGTGGTAGTAACATGCCCCATTCAGACTCCGCTGCGAGTGGCGGCTCGGTTTGCGTGGTGGGGTGACCGCGCAGTCCCCTTCGGTGTCCCCTTTGCTTAGCAGCGGTGCGCTGGGTGTGGTGTGTTCTGTCCCAATATCGTTTGGAGGCTCTCAATGAGGTGCAGAGCGAGTGGCTTATCCTTTGTGGGATTTTCGGCTGTCCTGTTGCTGTTTGTCATGGCTTGGGTCGTTCCTGCCGCGAACGCGCAATCTACGACTGATGGCGCCATCGGCGGCGCGGTCACGGATCAGTCCGGCGCTGTAGTGCCCAACGCGATCGTCGGCAGCCATAATCTCGGCACGGGCAGCAGCTCCAGCGGCGTCACGGATGGTAGCGGCCGTTACATCCTCATCCATCTTCAGCCCGGCCAGTATTCTCTCGAGATCACCGGCACCGGCTTCGGCGCCTTCAAAGTCACCAGCATCACGGTGGAAGTTGGCCGAGTCACCACGATAGATGCCACGCTTAGCATCAAAACCATGATAGAAACGGTCGTCGCCACCGCCGAGCTTCCCGTTATTACCACCGATCGCGCCGACTTCAGCACCAACATCAACGACACCACGATTGACAATCTCCCCATCAACGGCCGCCGTTGGTCCACGTTCGCGCTGAGCACCCCCGGCGCAGTACCTGACGGTGGCTTCGGGCTGGTAAGCTTCCGCGGCATCTCCGGCCTGCTGAACAACAACACGGTCGACGGTGCCGACAACAATCAGGCCTTCTTCAGCGAAGAGCGCGGCCGCACGCGCATCAGCTATTCCACCAGCGAAGCCGCCATCCAGGAATTCCAGATCAACACCTCCAACTATTCCGCCGAGTACGGCCGTTCCGCCGGCGGCGTAGTCAACGCCGTCACCAAGAGCGGCACCAACCAAATCCACGGCCAGGCCTTCTGGTATTACCGCGACAGTGACCTGGGCGCCATCAACCCCTTCTCTTTCCAAAAAGTAGTCGCGAACGGCGCCACTACGCTCGTTCCGTTCCTTCCTCCCGATAAGCGTCATCAATTTGGCGGCGGCATCGGCGGCGCAATCGTAAAGGACAAGCTCTTCTTTTTCTTTAGCGGCGATCAGCAGCTCCGCACTTTCCCGGCCACTGCGAATTCCGGAAATCCTGGGGCGATTTTCGCTCCCATTACCGTCGCTGCGCCTACAGGAGCAAATACGTGCGCTTCCAAACCCTCCTCCACCGGAATCACCGAAGGCAATATTCTCTTCTGCCGCGGCTTCAGCCAGGCGCAGGTGAACTCCTCTCTTGGATTCCTGACCAGTCTTACCGGACAGATTCCACGTACCGGCGATCAATTAATCCTTCTGCCCAAGATCGATTGGAACGTCACTTCAAAGCATCACGCCTCGTTCACATATAACCGCTTGCGCTGGGCTTCTCCCGCGGGCATTCAGACCGCCGGTGTAGTCAACCGCGGCCTTGAGAGCTTTGGCGACGATTTCGTCAAGGAAGACTGGGGTGTGGCGCGCCTTACCTCAACTTTCACGCCGACTATAGCCAACGAATTCCGCTATCAGATAGGCCGCGACTTTGAATATGAATTCGCCCAGGCGCCGATCTCCGGCGAGCCTATTTCCTCTCAGGGTTCTTCTCCGCAAATCACCGTAAACGGCGTAGGTAACTTTATTTTCGGAAAACCTAACTTCTTAGACCGTCCTGCGTTCCCGAAAGAAATGCGCAACCAGTTTGCGGACACCATTTCCTGGAGTCGCGGCACGCACCTTCTGAAGTTCGGCGCGGACATCAACCACGTGAACGACATCGAGAACAATCTCTTCAGCGGCGCCGGCGCATACAGCTACAATACACGCGCCGACTACATCAGCGATTACATTACCGCCACCAACGGCCTCGGTCCGGTTTGCGCGTTGAGCAACGCCACGATGAAGGGCGCCCTCCCGTGCTTCAACAGCTTCACGCAAGAAGTAGGGCCGACTACCTACACCTTCTCGACCAACGACCTGGCATTCTTCGTCCAGGACGACTGGCGCGTCCATCCGCACTTTACGGTGAACATCGGTCTGCGCTATGAAACAGAGTTGCTTCCGTCCCCGCAAATCCCCAATGCAGCGCTTCCCCTAACCAATAAATTTCCGTCAGACCGCAAGGACTTCGGTCCACGCCTCGGCTTTGCCTGGGACATCACCGGTGATGGCAAGACGATCGCCCGCGCCGGCTACGGCGTCTTCTACGGTCGAATCATCAACTCCACAATCGCCAATGCCATCTCTAACACTGCGAACCCGCAGGGATCGCAGCTCTCTTTCTTCTTCCCTCAGGGCGCAACTGGTGAGCCTTCGTATCCCAACGTACTTCCGGGAACTCCCAACGTTCCGCTCAGCGCATTGCAAGCCGTGGAGTTCGCTCCCCACACCAGCAATCCTATGGTTCATGAATTCGACATCGATTTTCAGCGGGAAATTGCCACCAACACCGTGGTTTCCCTTTCTTACCTGGGAAGCCTTGGCGGAAATCTGCCGCGGTTCATCGATGTAAACCTCGCCCCCCCAACGTTGACGGATACCTACAAGTTCCAGGGCGGACCTTTCAGCGGCCAGAGCATTACCGTTCCCGTGTATACCGCGCGACTAAACCCAAGCTTCGGAGCGATTACCCAGGTTTCCGATAGCGTCACCTCAAAGTACAATGCGGTGGTCCTCGGATTGAATCGCCGCTTCTATCAAGGCTTCCAAATCCAAACCTCGTTCACCTATTCACATACCTACGACGCCGGACAGAGTTCGCAAACCTTCAGCGCCACCAACAACGTTCTCAATCCCTTGGATTTAACTCAGGAAATGGGCCGCTCTAACTTCGACATTCGCGAGCGTTTCGCGTTCGGAGCTGTTTGGACTCCGGACCTCTATAGAGGCTCGCATCTCCTGCTCAAGGAGTTGGTCAATGGCTTCACCATCTCTCCGCTCATCAACATCTCTTCCGGAGCGCCTTACACAGGCTTGCTCTCCGGCACCGCTCCCAGCGTTGTAGCGGGCGGCACTACTTTTCGTGCTATCTCCTCCGGTGTTTTGGGAGCGGGTGGCGCCAACCGCCTTCCCAATCTACCGCCCAATGCCTTCCAGATGCCGCACACGGCCAACGTGGACCTGCGTTTGCAAAAAGCTTTCCGCCTCCGCGAAAAGATGGCATTCGAAGTCACAGCGGATGCCTTCAACGTCCTCAACCACAACAACATCACCGGGGTGAATACCACCATCTATTCCATCTCCGGTTCTACATTGCAGTTCCAAGATGGCGCCAGCGGGCGCAGCCTATTCGGCTTGCCCACGCAGTCCAGCAATAGCATCCTGGCCCAGCGCCAAATACAAATCGGCGCTCGGCTGAATTTTTAATAGCTTTCGACAAATAAAAAGGGCGCCTCGATTTTCGAGGCGCCCTTTTTTTTCGAATGCTTGCGAATCTACGCGTGCGGATGAGCCTTGTCGTAAATCTCCATCAGTTGCCGAATCGACGCGTGCGTATATTTTTGTGTCGTCGATAGCGACTGGTGGCCCAGCAATTCCTGAATGGCCCGCAAATCCGCCCCATCCGCCAGCAAATGCGTCGCAAACGCATGCCGCAACGAATGCGGATGCAAATCCCAATTGATATTCACCAGCTTGACGTATTTCTTTACGATTCGTCCGACCGATCGCTGCGTAAGCCGCCTCCCCGCATAATTCAGAAACACCGCGTTCGTCCGCGGAGCCGCTCGCCGAACCCCTCCGCTTCCAGAAGTTTGCAGCAAGAGCTGCTCGCGCAGCGGCCAATATTTATCCAGCGCCTCCTGCGCCTTCGTCCCGTAGGGCACGATGCGCTCCTTATTGCCCTTGCCGCGCACCCGCAGCATTAACTCTTTCTGTTCGATGTCTTCCAAATTCAAGCCGGTCAGTTCACTCACGCGCAGTCCTGCCGCATACAGCAGTTCCAGCAGCGCCCGGTCGCGCCTCAGGAGCAGTCCCTCGCTTCCCGCCGCCTTCTTCCCACGCGCCGGTACACCTTCGCCCTCCTTCGCAGGAAGACGTCCGCCCGCCGCAGCCGGCCCCATGCCCGCCAGGTTGTCCAGGAATTCACTCATGTCTTCGGCAGAAAGCACGGAAGGGATTCGCTTGGGCAGCTTGGGCGTCGGCACCAGTCGCGCCGGATTTTCCTTAATCATCGACTCGCGCACGCAATACTTAAAAAACGACCGCAGCGCCGCCAGCTTGCGCGCAATCGAGCTTTTCTCCAGCCCCTGCTCGTGAAGGTGGCCCACAAATTCGCGGATGATCAGATGCGTAATCTTCGGCAGCGCCGGGGGCTCCACGCCGGGTGGCGAAAGGTAAGCCACGAACTGCTCCAAATCTTTCCCATAATTCAGAATCGTGTGCGGCGACGAATTCCGCACCGACTGCAAATACTGCAAATATTTTCCTATGGCGTGCTTCATCGAGCGGGACAAACTCTCCTCAGTGAGCGCTTCATTATAGACACCGTTCAACCGCAAAGCCGAAGCTGCCGACGGTTTCCTCGTGCTCAACTGCTCAACATGCTGGTCCTTACCCTCCCGAAGTATCGCTGGCCGATGGTATGCTGCCAGCAGTTTGTGGCGCTCCGCGCGCACATAGAATTGCTAACGCCGAGCGGAACTAATTGAGCTGTGACTAACCATGCGAGGATGCAAAACCATGCGACCCCATCTTTTTGCGGTGAGCATCATCTCTACATTTTCCCTTATTACTGTGACCTTCGACTCTGCGGTGATGGCAAAGCAGATACAGCAATCCACCGAACAGGCCAAAGCTGCGCCTACCCAGCCTTCCGTTGCGCCGGACACGACGGCGAGTCTTACATTGAAAGACGGCACTGACGTACAGCTCAAATTTGCGCAGGATCTCACCTCGAAAACCGCCCAGGAGGGCGACCCCGTCAGCCTCGTCCTCGATCAGGATATGAAACTGGGTGACGTCGTTGTGGTCAAGGCCGGAGCGAAGGCCGTGGGCACTATCACTCACTCCAAAAAAGCCGGAATGATGGGCAAGGCCGGCGAGTTAAATATGCGGCTCGAATACCTGATCGCTGGTGACAGCCGAGTGAAATTGCGTGGAAGCAAAGGCAAAGAAGGAGAAGGAAAGGAAGGAGCCACGGTAGCTTTAACCGTGCTCTTCGGTCCCATTGGATTGATCAAGCATGGTAAGAACGTCGAAATTAAGAATGGTACGCCGCTGCTGGCCTATCTCGACGAAAACTACGTCGTGCCCACCGCAAAACCGAATTAAGTTAACAGGACAGAGCTTACTTGACGTCTATGGCTTCGCGCCCACCGGTGTCGCGGCTTCTTCCGGTTGCGGTGGCATCGGATCCGCTACCACGGATTCCCAATCGCAGCCTTCCTTCAAGCAACTCCGCACCGTGCCGATCTTCGTCTTCTTCTCCACAATAAACGGCGCGCCGCATTTGGGGCACGGCTCTGCCAGCGGCATGTGCGGCGTCGTGAAATCGCAATCCGGATATCGCGAGCAGCCGTAGAAAACGCGTGGACGTCCGCGGCCACCCTTGCCCGCGCTCCCGCGCCGCACAAATTCGCCTTCATTGCACTTCGGGCACTTAATCCCCATCGTGATCGGCCGCGTGTATTTGCACTTCGGATATCCGGTGCAGCCGATGAATTCGCCAAATCGCCCGTGCTTTTTCACCAATCCGTTGCCGCACAGCGTGCACTTCTCATCTAGCGGCTCGTCGGGCTGCAGCGCAATGCGCGTGCCCTGCACCATGCGTCGCGTCGTCTTGCAGTCGGGATAGCCGGTGCAAGCCAAAAATGTGCCAAATCGCCCGCGCTTGATGGCCATCTCTTTTCCGCAGTTCTCGCAATATTCGATTTTATTTTCGCCGCCGTCGTCCGTGATTTCCGGCGCCATGTCCTGGATGAAATCGCAATCCGGATATCGCGAGCAACCCAGGAAAAATCCATGCCGGCTGATGCGCTCCAGAAGCTCGCCTTCCCCGCACTTCTCGCATTTCTTGCCCGTCGGGATCCCGGCCTTGTACGAAACCATCTCGTCTCCGGCCTTCGCCAGGTCGATGACGAATTTCCCCCAGAACTCCCGCACCGCGTCGCGCCACGGCAACTTGCCTTCCTCAATCTCGTCCAATTCCTCTTCCAGCCGCGCCGTGAACGTCACATCAAACACGTCATCGAAGCTCTTCACCAGCAGCACGCTCACGCGCTCGCCCAGCATCGTTGGCGTAAAACGTCCCTGATCTTTGCGCACGTACTCGCGCTCGACAATCGTCGAAATAATCGAAGCGTACGTCGACGGTCGCCCAATGCCCTTTTCTTCCAGTTCCTTCACCAGTGTCGCTTCCGTGTAGCGCGGCGGCGGCTCCGTGAAATGCTGGTCCGGCCGGATCTGATCGAGCCGCAGCGTCTGCCCTTCTGTCACGCGCGGCAGCGATTTGCCTTCGCCCTCATCATCTTTCTCATCGTCCTCGCGGTCAGCGCCGGCCACCGGCATCTGGTACACGCGCAGGTACCCGTCGAATTTCTGCACCGAACCCGTCGCGCGAAATGTGTAGTCCCCCGCGGAAATATCGATGGATGTCTGATCAAAAATCGCAGGCAGCATCTGTGAAGCCACAAAGCGCTGCCAGATCAATTGATACAGCTTGAACTGATCGTCCGGGAGATATTTGCGCACATCGTCAGGAGTTCGGGTAACGTCTGTCGGCCGCACCGCTTCGTGCGCTTCCTGCGCATCTTTCTTCGATTTGTAGTAGTTCGGTTTTTCCGGCAGGTAATTCGACCCGAAACGTTCGGGAATCATTTGGCGGACCTGCTGCAATGCGTCCTGCGAAACATTCACCGAATCTGTTCGCATGTAGGTGATCAACGCAACGGAGCCTTCCTCGCCCAGTTCCACGCCTTCATACAGCCGTTGCGCCACGCCCATGGTGCGCTTGGCGGTGTAACGCAGCCGATTGTACGCGGCCTGCTGCAGCTTGGACGTTGTAAACGGCGGCGGCGGGTTGCGCTTCTTTTCCTTCTGCGCAACCGAAGTGACCTGCCACTTCGCCTTGCTCACCGCGGCGACGATCTTGTCCGCCGCCTCCTGATTCGCAACCTCGATGTCCTCGCCCTTGTACTTGCTCAGCTTGGCTTCGAATACGGGCGGCTCGCCGGCATCCAGCATCGCGTGAATCGTCCAATACTCCTGCGGCACAAACGCCTTGATCAGTTGCTCGCGCTCCACAATCAAGCGCAGCGCCACCGTCTGCACGCGTCCCGCGGACAATCCCCGCCGTACCTTGTCCCACAGCAGCGGCGAAATCTTGTACCCCACAATCCGGTCCAGCACGCGCCGCGCCTGCTGCGCGTCCACCAAATTGCTGTCCACCTGCCGCGGCTTTTCGAATGCCGCGCGAATAGCCTTCGGCGTAATCTCGTTAAACGTCACCCGGAAGATCTTCTTGGGGTCAATCGGCGGCATGCTAATTTCGTCGCGGTTCTTCTTGGCGGCTTTGGACTTGCCCTTGGAATCTGTCTTCGCTTCAGCCCCTTCTTTTTCTTTCGCGTCGGCGCTCTTGTGGCCGTTACTGGGCGCCTCTTCTTCATACTTGGCGGGTTTGGAGAGCACCATGGCCAAATGCGCCGAGATCGCCTCGCCTTCGCGGTCCGGGTCGCCCGCCAGGTACACAGCCGTCGCGGTGCTCGCCGACTTCCTCAAATCATTAATAACTTTGCCTTTGCCGGAAATAATCTGCAGCGTAGGCTCGAAAATCCTCGCGTCATCCAGGGTGATCGGTTTCCTGTTTACTTTCTCTGGCTCTGTTTTGCCCTTCTTCCCTCGCCCTTTTTTCTTTTTCTTCGGCTCCTCATCAGGCAAACGAATACCGATCGTCTTCTTGGGCAGGTCCATTACGTGCCCGATCGACGCTTTGACGGTGTAGTCCCGTCCCAAATACTTATTGATCGTCTTCGCCTTAGCAGGCGATTCCACGATAACCAGCGAACGTGCCATGTTTTCTTTGTAACCCCGGATTCCCTTGTAGGAAGGCCTCTGTGGCGGGGCTTGTGTCCTTCTCGCTACCTTATTCAAGATGCGCAGATGCGCCGTACGGATTCATTCGCTTCGTTGCGCGTCAACTAAGCTCCTGCTTTTTCAGTACTTTCCACTAAGCAGAAGACCCGACCCTCCACCTACAGCAGCACCTTGCTGAACTGCTTTCCCGGCAGTTGCCGGATGATCCCTTTCATCTCCAAGTCAAACAGCGTAGCCAGAACCTCCGAAGAGTTCAACCCCGAAGCCTCCACAATTTCGTCGATGTGCTTTGGATCGTCGGTGCTGAGCAAATCATAAAGCTTCTTCTCTGAAGAGTTGAGCGAAGCAGCCGCAAGTAAATTCCGCTGCTCCGCCTCCGGTTGCTCTGCCTGAACCAGTGCCGCACGTACCGGCGTAGGCAGCTCCTCGATCACATCCGCGCCGTTGGTCACCAGCTTTGCGCCCTGCTTGATCAACTGGTTCGGCGCAAAGCTGACCGGCTGCGTCACGTTGCCCGGCACACCGAACACTTCGCGACCAAACTCCATCGCCAGCCGTGCCGTAATCAGCGACCCGCTGTACTGTGCCCCCTCCACCACTACCACCCCCAGCGGCATTCCCGCCACAATCCGGTTGCGGATGGGAAAATTTTCCGGCGCCGGATGGGTTCCCAGCGGAAATTCACTAATGATCGCGCCCCGCTCCAGCACCTTCTCGTAAAGCTTCCTATTCTCTTTCGGATAGCAGACGTCCACGCCTGTTCCTAGCACCCCGACCGCGCGCCCGTTCACCGCCATCGCGCCTTGATGCCCAATCGCGTCGATTCCTCGGGCCATTCCGCTAACCAGCACCAACCCGCGTGCCGCCAACTCACGCCCCAGCCGCTCCGCCATTTGCGTCCCGTAAAGCGTCGGCCGACGCGTGCCCACAATGCCGATGCTCGGTAGATTCAGCACCTGCGCATCTCCGCGCACGTATAGCATCACTGGCGGATCGTAAATTTGCAGCAGGCTCTGCGGATATTCCGGGTCCGTCCAGTTCACCAGCCGGCAGCGGTCAATCCGCCGCGTTTGCGCCAGCTCTTTTTCCGCGCGTTTGAATGATTGCTTCTTGAAGACTGCCTGCGCCACCGGTGCCGGCAATCTGCACGCCTCCAACCGCGTCAGCGGCGCGCGAAATACTTCTTCCGGCGAGCCAAATTCACGCAGCAGCCGCGCGGACAACCTCGAAGCCAGCCCAGGGGTAAGCGCCAGCGCGAGCCAGGAGAGGGATGCGTCTAGCTCCATCGCCCGCCGAGCCTACCCGCACTATAACCGTATTGTCAACTACCAGACTCGAAATCCTAACAATTATGGTGGGTTCACTGACTCGATCGGAGTCGATCCGCCCGCCCCTGTAGCTCAGGTTTACCCTGAGTTTCGAAGGGTCCGGTTTGTGGACCGGGGGCTTTTCTGCACCGCACCTCTACTGTGCTTTCGTGTGCGGCGGCCCAAACCCAATCTCCAGCGGCGTGTCCTTCGGCAAAATCACATCGTGGCCGCGTGAAAGAAAATTCGCGTAAATTGACATCGAAGCTCCGTAAGCGCCAATCGCCATCGACACCGGGGTCGACTTCGCCACCAAGCTCAACAACGCGCCCGTCAACCGAAATCCTGATCCACCCGCCGCCGATCGCACACCGGGACCGGCCGTTTCCGTCGTTCCGTGCTCAGCCTCCGTGTGCGAAGCCGCCGCCGCCAGCATTACGGCTAGCCCGCTGGAGAGATAGCGTGTCTTACTGTCCGTCGTGCGCGCCCCGCCCTCTTCATCAAGCTGCATGTTCGCGCGCCGGTCCACCTCCACGCCTTCCAGGTTGCCGATCATCGCTTGCGAACGCTCCGCCGCTTGCGCCTGCTCTTGCCTTTGCACTTGCGCCAGCGCCTGCACACCCTCTTCTGAAGTTTCAATTCGCTCGAAAATCACGCGCAGCTCGCCATTGTGGTGCAGCTTCCGTGCCGCCTTCGCTTTCACCACCTCGCCAACCAGTCGGCTGTTCGCCGGTAAAATCAGTTTGTGCGTCGGAGAATAGAGAGGCTCGGTGAGAACCGCCATTACAGGAGTCCCACGTGTCGCCGTTGCGGAGCTTACTTCCGCAACCAACCGAGCCTTCAGCGTGCTGTCCGGCACCGGTTCGCTTCCGACCGCTACTAATTGTTCGCTCGTCCGCGTGGTCGCGCCAAAATCCAGCGGATCGTTCAGTTCCGCCACAAATCGCGTCCCAGGTTGCACGTACTGGTGCCGATAGGGCGACTGCGCCACCGCGAATTCCTTTAGCCGATGCATCTTCCCCGGCGCGGTGAGCTTTTGCCAACCTTCATGCGCTTGCTGCTTCGCCTCCGCGATTTTGCCTTTGGCTTCGCCTTTTGCGCGATCCGTCGCCCGCCCAGCCACGCCTTTCTCCTGCTGTTTGGCTGGATTGCTCACCAGATGCACCACGTCGGCGGTTCCGGGCATGACCGTTGTTGTTATCGGCACCTGCCTGCCGTCCGGAAGCGTAACCATGTCAAACACGACTTCGTATCCGTGAAACGGCGTAAAATCTCCGTTCGCGTAAGCCATCGTGCGTTTCACTCCAGCGACGGGCGCGATACTCTTCACATGACCCGTCGCAACGCTCCCCGCCGGTATCACCTCTTGATCAAACGCGTAAACCGTTTCCACAACCTTGCCATGGACAGGTTCGCCGGCATGGTTGATGCGCACGCGCTCGTCCAGCGCAATGCGCAGCGGCGTCCCCGTCGGTATGGTCAGCGGAATGGTAGCCGGCGCCATCGGCTCAACAGCCACCCGTTCACCCTCTACAGAGGGCGGCGCGCACAGCGAAACGCTAGCGTCTTCCCGCGGAGCTTCCTCACACGCAGAAATATTCTGGACTGCGGGCGTGGGCGCACCATCGCCGTCCGATTGGCCTAGCGCCGCGGAAGCACCGAGCAACAAGGAAATCGGCAGACACCAAGAGATTCGAGCAAGATACATAATCTTTTACCTCGACAGTCCTGACTTAGGGGCGGGTACCCGCGGGCGCTTTCAGGAATACAGATGTTGCCGCAACCGACGCCAAATGTCTACGCTCGCTTTGAACCGCAAAGCGCTCTCCGCGTTGCCTACCTCTTTATTAATTGCGCGTAAAGATCGCGCCGCGTCTTCTTCCAGGAAGCAAACTTCACGCCGGCTGCGCGCCATCCTCTTGCAAAATCGATTCGAACGCGCGAACAAACAGGTCCGCGTCCGCCTCCGAAAATACGAGCGGTGGCCGCAGTTTAATCACATTGTGATGTGGCCCATCCGTCCCCGCCAGAATCCCGCATTCCCGCATCCGGTTCACCACGTAGTCCGCCTGTTCCGTAGCCGATTCGCGAGTTTCCCGATTGCGTACCAGGTCAATTCCCAGGAAAAGCCCAGACCCGCGCACATCGCCGATCAACCGATGACATTCCTGCAGCTTCTTCAATTCTGTCATCCAATATTTCCCAACCCGCAGCGCCCGATCCTGTAGCCCCTCGTCTCGCACCGCATCCAGCACCGCCAATCCCGCCGCGCACGCCACCGGATTCCCTCCAAACGTGCTGAAAAATTCCATCCCATTCGCAAACGACGCAGCGATCTCCCGCGTAGTCACGACAGCCGCCAGCGGAAACGCATTCCCAATCGGCTTACCGAACACCGCAATGTCCGGAACCACGCCCTGCGTTTCGAATCCCCAGAAATGCGTGCCCAGCCTGCCGAATCCCACCTGCACTTCATCCGCAATGCAGACCGCACCCGCCGCCCGCACCCGCCGATAAACTTCCGCTAAATAATTCGGCGGAAACACAATCTGCCCCGCAACGCTCGGCAAAGTCTCCGCGATGAACGCCCCGACCTCGCGACCGTCGCGCCCCGCGCTTTCAATAATCTCGCCAACGTGCGCCGCGTATTTCGTTCCCGCCTCAGCATCGCCGCGCCGGTAAGGCCCGCGGTAATCATCCGCAATCGGCGCGACGTGCACCCAGGGCTTTCGCCCGCGCCCGCCAGGCCCATTAAATTTGTAAGGACTGATTTCGATCAGCGTATTCGTATGCCCGTGATACGCGTGCTCCAGCACGATCACGTCTTCGCGTCCCGTATGCGCCCGCGCCAGCCGCAACGCCAGCTCGTTCGCCTCGCTGCCCGAATTCACGAAGTAGCAGACGCGCAGCGCGTGCGGCAAAAGCTCCGTCAGCCGCTCCGCGTACCGCAATACGTTGTCATGCAAATACCGCGTATTGGTGTTAAGCAGCGCAAGCTGCTCCTGCGCCGCCCGCACCACCCGCGGATGGCTGTGCCCCACCAGCGGCACATTGTTGTACACGTCGAGATAAGCGCGCCCCGTGTCGTCATACAAATACTGCATCCACCCGCGAACAATCTTCAGCGGCCGCCGGTACGAAACGCTCAGGTTTGTTCCCAAGCGCGACCTGCGCGCATCAAGCGTTTCCGTCACGCTCTGTTCTTGCGCCGGAAAGCGATCGGCGGGAATGCCCAGAAGTAAATTTGGATCGGGACACAAACTAGTCCACACACCTCGTTCCGACGCGCGCGCCACGCCAGGAAAATCAGTCCCCAGATCTAAGAGATCGTTGATGACCTGAAAGTGGAGATGGGGCACCCAACCACCATTTTCCGCCGTTCCTCCGACTTCTGCGAATTTCTTGCCACGAGCGATCTTCTGCCCAACGCGAAGTCCAGCCAGAGTCTTCGCGCTTAGGTGCCCGTACAGCGTAAAAAACTCCTGTGTCTCCCCTCTAAAATTCAAAAGTGAGTGCCGCAAAATCACCACCGGCCCGTAATCTAGCGCCGCTCTGTTGTTCGCAAAAGAATGCACCACAGCATCGAGCGGCGCGCGAACAGCAGCCCCTGCCTGCACATGTAGGTCGATCCCAAGATGAATGGTGCGCCATTCGTCAACCGCACTCCCGCCCCCAAACTGCGCCGCCGTATAAATCGCGCGCGCCTCGTCATACCGGCCGACACCGACCTCGGCGCACGCGCGTTTCATCTCCGCAAAAATCCGCTCCGTCGCAACCGCGGGATCAGCAACGGCGGGGTCAGCACCCAGCAACGTGCTCCCGACGCTGAAATCAAAAACAAGGCTGGGCGCAGTCTGCAAATCCAAATCGAAAACAGAAGCCGCGCTACGTCCATCGCCAATCAACCAATCCCGCAAAGGTTTGCTTTGTGGAACCGCATCGAGCCCACAAGCCTCGCGAAACGTGTAGTACGCAAACCGTGGATGAATTTTTGCGAGGCGTTCCAGCGCCTCGAACGCAGGACGTTCGCTAACCGTCACGTACGAGTCGTCCGGCTTGACGCTCGCGCGCTGCGCGGAATTCACCACACTCACCGCCAGCCGCGTGCCGATCAGCGCATACAACACCCGAAGCTCTTCTTCCATGAGTGGAAATGCACGGTGATATCCGGCAACCACTTCCGCCGCCGCTAGCAGCGGATTCTCTTTCGCCAAAATCGCGTACGCCGCCGCGATCGCCACTTCCGAGACAGTCACGCTCTCGTGCATGTCGCCAAAATCAATGACGCTGGCAACCTTCCTCGGTAACGGCAGCGCCCCCACCAGCACGTTGTAATCGTTAGCGTCGCCATACACCACGCTGCGCCGCAACCCCGGCAGCGCCGGCACAACCCCGGTTTCGTACAATGCCAAAAATTTCTCGACCAGCGCGCGCTGCGACGCGTCGCGAAGATGATGCAAATGCGCGCGAATCCATCCCGCACGCGTCAAGTCCCACTTCAGATCGCGCTTTGTCGCCGGATGCTCAAAATCGATAAGCGCCGCATCCATCTCGCCGAGAAAGCCGCCCAGGCTTTGCAATAGCTCCGGCGAATGCGGCCGCGCCTTCACCAGCATCGTTCCCGGAACATAGCTGAGTAACCAAACCAGCCGCTGCGTTCCATCCGCAGCGGTGATCGAAGCAAACGACTCCCCCTTCAGATTGAGTCGCACGCGCGGCAGCGTAAGTTGTGGCGCCCGCTCGGCCAAATGCTGCAGCCCCCGGCAATGCATATCAATAAACGCCCGCTCCCGCGCCGGGTGCATCACCTTCAGCACAAACCCAGCAGCAAAGTCATCCGTAGTGTCGCTTGAATTCGAACGTGTCACAGCCATTCGTGGCTGTGCGCCGCTCAAATCCTGCAGCGTAGTCAGGTGGAAATTATCGTCGTACTCGCCAGGCAGCGCCTTGGCCGCGACCGCCAGTCCATACAGCTCACGCGCAAGTTCAACCGCTTCCGCTTCCGTAGTCGCCCGCGCAACCCGCTCTTCCAGCAGCATCCAGAAATCTTATCCGCAACACGGAAGCGCGTCCATCCCGCGAAGTTGTAGGGGCGTGCTTTAGCCTGCCTGCGCAGGCAGGCGCGTCCCACCCGCCCAAGCGGCTGCCTAATCCGCCACCGAAATCGGCCCATTCTCCGTCGACAGCCGAATCACCGGCGACCCGCTCCCATACTCAATCCGCCGGTGCTCATCATCCCAAGTCTTCCGCGCATCAGAGCAAATACTCGCATGGCAGCTAACCGGCGAATGCCCGTTCGACTCCACCAGAAAACTCGAGTGAAATCCAGAAGGCACGCGCAAGGTCAGCGGCCCATTCACCGCGTCCGCCACCAATTCCGAACCATCCCAGTTCGAACCAAGCGAAACCGTAATCGGCCCATTCTGCGTATGCAGCCGCAGCTTCCCGCTGTTGCCGGAAAAACTGATCGGCCCATTCTCCGCCGAAATATCCGCCTCGCCCGAGCAGTCCTTCAGCGAAATCGGCCCGTTAGTCGCCCGCGTAGTGATCTTTCCATCCACGCTGTAAAAGCTGACCGGCCCGTTGTGCGCCGTCACTTCAATGTCCGCCGATCGCGGCGTTCGAATCAGCAAGAACACAGTCCAGTCGTTGTGCTCCCCGTGAGGTCCGCTTACGGAAACCTCTCCGCCCTGCACCGCCAGCTTGATCTCCGCCAAGATCCGCGCCGCATCCCCGCCCACCGCCGCCTTGCAAGCCGTGACAGAGTACGCATCCTTATCCCACCCCTGCACCTGCACGCCCCCGTTCTCAACTTCATGCACGCGCAACACCGCAGCTTCCGCCCTCGTCACCGTCCGCTCTTCAGCCTGAATCGTCGGCCGCTCATCATTGAGCCGGATATGCAGATCAGAGCAATCCGCCGCAGGCCCGTCTCCCCAATGAGTAGATCCAGTCCGTGAGTGCTCGCCCACCCATGCTGGCATAGCCGGAGCAGATGGAGCCGCCGATTCAGCCGGCGCTGCGGGAACAGCAGGCATCGCCGCCAAAGCTGGCATAGCAGGAAACGCGACCTCCGCCGGTTCGGGAACCGCCGGGCTCGCCTGAGCCCGCCCGCGCGCCAAAGGCAATATCAATAATATGTAGGCAAAACAAGCCGCAACCATCGCCATCACTGTGCGCATCTTCATAGGACATCCCCTCCCATGTCCATAGACGACGCACCCACCACAATGGTCTTGCCCGCCTGCGACAAATCCATGACAACAAAATCTTCGTTCCGCCTATCCTTATATTCAGGAGAGCAGAATGAGAGCACTTTCAGCAGCCCTGATTTACCTCCTCGCCTCGTTTGGCGCGGCAGCCCAGGGCACGTCCTACTCCATCGACCGCCAGAAAAGCAAAATGGAGATTCACGTCGGCAAGGAGGGCGCCTTCAAAGCCTTCGGCCACGATCATCTAATCGCCGCCAAGCAGGTTTCCGGTGAAGTGCAGTTTGATCCGCAGAAGATTGACAAATCCTCCGTGCGTCTGCGGGTGCCCACCAAATCCATCACCGTAATCGACCCCGGTGAGTCCGAGAAAGACCGCAAAGAAGTCCAAGCCACCATGGAAGGCGAAAAAGTTCTCGACGTCGCCAAATTCTCGGAGATCACGTTCACTTCCACCGGCATCTCGGCAGCAAAGAAAACTTCCGATGGCTGGGAGCTAACCCTATCCGGCAAGCTGAATCTCCACGGTGTCGAAAAGCCCGTCACCTTCCCCCTGCACGTCCGCGCCGATAACCACGAACTCCGAGCCCAAGGCGAAGTCTCCATCCTGCAAACCGACTACGGCATAACGCCAGTAAAAGTCGGCGGCGGCACCGTCAAAGTAAAAGACAAACTCAGAATTACATTTTCTATAGTCGCCAGCGCGACCCATTGAAAGGGAATGCGCGAGTCTTGCCGAGCGACTCACGATTAGTGCACAATTGGCCCAGCGACGCCGAAAGCTCCCACTTACACAGACCGTCATCATGCCTCATCACTTATTCACGCTCGGACACTCCGCAATGGAATCTTCGGCGTTAGTAAAACTTCTTCATCATTTCGAAATCACCCTCCTGATCGATGTGCGCAGCAATCCCCGCAGCCTTCGTTTCCCGCACTTTGACCGCGAAGAACTCACCGGCACGCTCAAGCTTTCCGAAATCCAATATCTTTTCCTCGGAGAGGAATTGGGCGGCCGCCCCGAGGACCTCAAAGCATATCGCAGCGATGGCGTAGTCGATTATCGAGCACGTCGAAGCTCCGTTTCCTTTCGCATGGGCATCGACAGAGTTGTCAATGAACTTGAGCAGCGCGACCTCGCCTTGATGTGCGCCGAGGAAGATCCCCTGACTTGCCATCGCTTTTTAATGATCTGTCCGGAACTCGTCAGTCTCGGCCTCGAGCCGCAGCACGTTCGCAAAGGCGCAGTCATCGAAACGCAACAAGCTGCTGAGGACCGTCTATTGCGGACGCAGAAGCTCGCCGCCGTCGCTGGCCCCTCCCTATTCGCCGTCGACAGACAGAGCGCGCTCGAAAGCGCCTATCTGGAGCAATCAACGAAATGCGCCTTTCGCATCGATCCCGGCGCACTCGAGCTCTGGTGAGCACGGGATGGCCCGCACCCTCTATACGATTGGGTTTGCCGGGAAAACCGCCGAACAGTTTTTCACGCTCCTCAAGAACGCGGGCGTTCAAAAGCTAATCGATGTTCGCGAGAATCGAATTGGCCAGCTCTCCGGATTCGCGAAATATCCCGATCTCGCTTTCTTCTTGGACCGCATAGCCGGCATAGCTTACTCTCACGAACCGCGTCTCGCTCCCTCCCCGGAAATTCGCGCAGCGTATCGCAGCACCGGGAACTGGGCGGCCTACGAAAGCGCGTTTCGGCAGCTCATGCTCGAGCGCGATATCCCGAGGGGCCTCGACCCCGCTGATTTCAACGGCACGGTCGCCTTTCTCTGTTCCGAACCTGAGCCGGAAAAATGTCATCGGAGGATTGTCGCCGAGATGCTATCGCAATTCTTGGCCACTAATGGTTATAATATACCGGTCATACATTTAACCTCTCAGATAAACAAAAACAAGAAACGGAAGGCGGCATCTCCCGGCCATGCCCCTCACGACGGAATTGCTGATTAGCGAAATCACTCTCATGGGCCCGGGGTTTTGCGTACTTGGATTGGAGCGCAGCACCCAAGGATTTCGTTCGCTACGCCCGATTCCACGCAGCTCTTATTCTTGGGCCACGTTTGCCTATAAACGTGGCGACAGGGTCGCTTTTGACCTGTCACATATCCTCGCCGTGCGGCCGCACACTGAAGATCGACTAGCCGGAAATCATCGCAGCCTGGGCTCGCTAAGCGAACGCGAACTGCTGGAGCGCCTCAAACAAGCGGAAGTCGCTGACACGGTACAGGATCTGTTCGGTTGCCCTGTGCATCCAAGCCCTCGCGGCGGCGACGCCGTCTATGTATGTCCGAACGAAGCGAGCCGTTCCGTTTGCGGTTGCCCTATTAGCGCGGCTGCCTTCTCATTTCGATTCTTTCCGAAAATCCGCGTCGCTCTGGCGCTCACTTCCGGAGAAACTCTCCATCTTCCTTTGGTCGACACGCAATGGACTAATTTCGCGCTAGAAATTGCCCGCGGCGTCCGGAGCAGCCATCAGGATCGAGTGCGGGCTCAGCACTTCTTTGACTATTTCGTGCAAGAGGAAATCGCTTTCAGTGAAGTCCGGTTTGCACGGATCGGCCTCAGTCGACCGGACAGGGACGGTTTCTGCTGGCTCATGCTCGATTCCTTATTCCCTCTGCCGCAAAAACATTGGTTGAGCGGCCAAGATGCCTGATGGGCTCGCACGGCTGCACACATGAACGCCATGGAGAAGGACGAGAATACCGCGAGCATCCGCCGCACGGTCGAGAAGTGCCTACGCGCCGTGCTTCCTCCGGAGACCTTCCTACCGGACGATAACGACGACTGGATTGAAGGCGGCCTACTCGACTCGATGGCCCATGTGGACTTGCTGCTCGCCATCGAGACTGCGCTCAACGCACCCAAGCTCTTTAGCCAAATTGGTGGCCCGCAGCCGACCACTCTGCGAATGGCCGTTGAAACAATTCGCACAGCCCTCGCAGCCTCCGCGCAAACCGAAATACCGGAATCCCGAACCCTGCTCTCTAGAGGAGCGGCATCTTCAGCAGGCTTCGTAGGTTGGGGCAGCGCCCTGGGCTCCAACCGCATTCCCATTCATGACGTTGAGCAAGACTTTCAGCTTTCCTCCCCGGTTCTGGCGAAAAGCGCCGGGATTGTCTCCATTTGCCGCGCCTCCGCCGGCGAGAACGAGGTCATTCTCGGGAAGCTTGCCGCCCAGCAAGCTCTGCGCCAGGCAAAAGTCTCAGTCCAAAACCTTGATTGGATCATCGCCACCGGCGAGACTTTCCTGGGCTTTCCATCCCTTGCCGCTTCACTGCATGCAGCTCTCTTGGCCTCTGCGACATGCCAGGTTCTCGATGTCGGTGGCGCGTGTATCGGTTTGCTGAATGGGCTCATCGTTGCGAACGCTCTGTGCGCCGATCCTCGCATCCAACGCGTTTTGATTGTTTCATCAGACGTGCACAGTCGAATTCTTGATCCCTCGAAAGTGCCCGGCACATTCGGCGGGCTTTTTGGTGACGGAGCCAGCGCATTCGTCCTGCAGCGCCAGGCTCCGGACACCAACCTGCATCCTTATGTCGTCCGCGCGTCACTAGGTGGTTGCGCCGGAGCCTTCTCTTCCTTATTGCGCATTTGGCCTGGCCCTGATGATTCGATTCGTCTTGCATTCGATGGCAAAGGATTGGCACGTGCCGCTGTTGACCGCATGGAAAGAATCATCACGGACAGCGAGAAAGCCTGCGGCATCAACCGTGCCGCATTTAGCGCGTTCGCCCTGCATCAGCCTAACCCGCGCTTGCTTGATACCTTAATCGGCCGCGCATACTTACTGCCCGAAAAGGTCCCCCTCGTTGCAAAACATTGCGGCAACCTCGGCTCGTCCACTTGCGGAGTTGCATTGAGCATGGCGCTCGACAGTCACGCCCAAAAACTCCGCGACTCTCGAGGCCCCATTATGGCTGCGTCCGTAGGGCCAGGGATGGTCTGGACCGGCGTCGTTTTGGACTGATTAGCGCAACCCGGATGAGCAACAGCGCCGCACATCAACCTTTTTGTGCCCCAAACATGGCGTCAATCCCAGTCCTCATCGTCCAGCGCGCCAATTGGCGGGCCATCGGGAGGCCCCGCAGGCGGCGTGAGGTCCAGACGCTTCGGATCTTTCTCGAACTGCTCGATTTGCCGAGACGCGAAGAAAATGTGCGCCGAGCTGTAAATGACCTGCAATCCTCCAGCCGGTGAGTCCAGCCACCCTTTCAGTTCGTGCAGTTTGAGCGCCGCGATCGCGCGGACTTCATCGCTGGCGTGCTCATTGGCCCCCAGCGCCATCAAGTCACAGAGCGCGACATCGTCGACGACACTGTCGATTTCCCCCGCATACCCCCTCCCATGCTGGGACTTCCACGTCGCCTCGAGCACCGCATCGAAGACCTCCTCGAGGCTTGGATTCGCTTTGTCCAGCGCGTGAAATTCCACCAGTCGCGCCGCGCGTTCCGGATTAAACAAGAACTGTAGCGTGTGCTGCGCCGCGGCCTCTGCCGGCGCCAGCGCGTCAAACGCCGGGTACGTTCGAATCTTAAAATCTTCGCGCCCGCGTTCATATTCCGGCGGCCGCGGAGGAATAATCTTCAGCAGCGATTCCGGCAACTCCAGCGCTTCCGGCTTTAGCGTAGCCAGCACCGCCGCCAGCGCCCGCCGCTGTTCCGCCGCAGCAACAATCTGCGTCGCCGTCTGCCCGTCTCCGCGCAGCGCAAACGTATAATCCATCCCTCCAATCAACTTACTCGCCGCCTCCACCTGATACCGGTGCAGCATATAAATCGGCACGAGCACATCTTCAATGCTCGCCAGCGGCGCGCCTTCGCGAATATTCTTTTCGCCAAAACGCCGTAAAGCCGCCGCCCGCACCTGCATCAGCCGATTCAGCTCATCGACAGCATTCGCGCCCGAATCCCACAAATGCGCCACGCTGCTCGACGAACTCGCCGGCCGCGCATCTTGGTCCGTCAAATACCGCAGCCCGCGCCCAAACGCATTCAGCAAAATCTTGTCCAGCGCCGCGTGCTCGTCCACACCGGGCGCGAATTCGCTGTACCCCCACGCAATCGAAACTTTGTCCCACTCGCCAATCCCCGTCGCGTAAGCGTCCGAGACATCGGGCACGCCATCCGCACCCAGCTTCACCACCGGCGGCGGATAATCCATCACCGATGACCTGTTCACCGTGCTCGCCGAATAGTTGTGCATCA
>Ga0073928_10003207_pt1 | contig 26232 bp, 26 predicted proteins | sample PaiPotPPA55metaG_FD_76969 | JGI IMG/M metagenome (GOLD analysis project Ga0073928, IMG submission 76969) | Iron sulfur acid spring bacterial and archeal communities from Banff, Canada, to study Microbial Dark Matter (Phase II) - Paint Pots PPA... ...
CGAAGAGCAGCGGCGACGCGACCATCGACAGCGTCACCACCAGCATCGCCGCCTGCGACTGCTCGGGCGTCATGACATGGACGGTGACGGCGGCGCCGAACAGCACGAAGCCGAACTCGCCCGCCTGCGCGAGCGCCAGCGCGAAGCGCGTCGCGTCGCCCAGACTCTGCCCGGAGAAGCGGCCGAGCGCGAAGGCGATCGCCGCCTTGATCGCGAGCAGCAGCGCCGCCCCGGCCAGGATCGCCGCCGGCCGCTCGATGAGCAGCCCGAGATCGGCCGCCATGCCGACGGAGATGAAGAACACGCCGAGCAGCAGGCCCTCGAACGGCTCGATATCGGCCCGAAGCTCGTGGCGGTATTCGGAATCGGAGAGCAGAACGCCGGCCATGAAGGCGCCCAACGACATCGACAGCCCGACCAGGCTGACCAGGGCGGCCGTGCCCATGACGATGACGAGCGCGGTGGCGGTGAATATCTCCGGCGCCTTGGCGCCCTCGACGGCGCGAAAGATCGGCCGGATGAGGAAGCGGCCGCCGATGAGCACGACCAGAACCGCGGCGATCCCCTTGGCGACGGCGAGCCAGACCTGGCCCGGCACCATCTCCGTCACCTCGCTCACTCCGCCATCGAACAAGGGCAGCAGCGCGACAGCGGGAATGACCGCGAGATCCTGGAACAGCAGCACCGAGAAGGCATCGCGCCCGGCACGGGTCGCCAGCAGCTCGCGCTCGGCCAGCATCGGCAGCACGATCGCCGTCGAGGACAGCGCCAGACCGAAGCCGACGACGACCGCGGTCGACCCGGCGAGGCCGAACATATGGCCACAGAGCGCGAGGACCGCCGCGGTGACGGCGACTTGCGCCGCCCCCAGCCCCAGCACGGAGCGGCGCATCACCCACAAGCGCGCCGGGCGCAGCTCCAGGCCGATGAGGAACAGCAGCATGACGACGCCGAGCTCGGATGCTTGCGCGATGCTCTCGACATCGGTCACCAGACGCAAGCCAGCGGGGCCGATGATGAGCCCGGCGGCGAGATAGCCGAGCACGCTGCCAAAGCCGAGCCGCTTCGCCACGGGGACCGCGATCACGGCGGCGGCGAGCAGGATGACGAGGGTGTAGAGGAACGGCATGGGCGCGGTGTCCGGTGAGCGACGGCGTGGGCGATATCGTCACTAGGTAGGGTATGCCGGCCAGGGCTGCATCGGCAATCGCGCGGGACCACCGCCTTGCTCGCGACGGCGCCGGGCCGTCCAAAAAAACTCACTGCCCAGGCGGGAATAGATCGCCATGTCCATGCGTATAACGGTCAGAGAGAGTCGTGGCCCGGTGCCGCTGCGCTCGAGGGGACAGGACATGAGCAAGAGTCATTGCGAGCCCGCGCTCTCCCAGGTGCTCGACGATCCCGTGACCCAGGTGCTGATGCTGAGCGACGGCGTCGATCCGCAGCAGCTGCACCATCTCATCGAGGAAGCGCGCCAGCGCATCGCCGTCGCCGACCGCGGCGAGCCGAGCCCGCCGCCGGCCGCGCGCCGCCGCTGAGTCGCGCTCCTACTCCGCCGCTTCCCGTCCCGCCTCGCCCGGCCGCCAGCGCAGCACCGGCTTGCGCGCGGCGGCGGTCTCGTCGAGCCGCCGCCGCGGCGTGAAGCGCGGCGCGGCGCGAAATGCCGCCGCGTCCCCCGCCTTCGCCCGCTGCGCCAAGCCCTTGACCACGGCGATGAAGCGGTCGAGCCCCTCCTTGGGCTCGGTCTCCGTCGGCTCCATCAGCAGGGCGCCGTGCACGACGAGCGGAAAATACATCGTCATCGAATGGTAGCCCTCGTCGATGAGCGCCTTGGCGAAATCAAGCGTGGTGACGCCGGTGCCCTCGAGGAAGCGGTCGTCGAACAGCACCTCGTGCATGCAGGGTCCGGGAAACGACGCGGTCAGATCGCCCCCTAGCTCCGCCAGGAGATAGTTGGCGTTGAGCACCGCATCGCCGGACACCTGGCGCAGCCCGTCCGAGCCGTGGCTCATCATGTAGGCGAGCGCGCGCACGAACATGCCCATCTGCCCGTGATTGCCCTTGAGCCGGCCGAGCGCCTGCGCCGCCGCGCCTTCCGCCTGCTCGACGAGTCGGAACCCCTTCTGGTCATGCACCAGCCAAGGCAGCGGCGCGAAAGCGGCGAGGCTTTGCGCCAGCACCACCGGCCCGGCGCCAGGCCCGCCGCCGCCATGCGGCGTCGAGAACGTCTTGTGCAGATTGATGTGCATGCAGTCGATGCCGAGATCGGCCGGCCGGACGCGGCCGACGATGGCGTTGAAATTGGCCCCGTCGCAATAGAAATAGGCGCCCGCCTCATGCACCGCCTCGGCGATGGCTGATATCTCGTCCTCGAACAGGCCGCAGGTGTTGGGATTGGTCAGCATGATCGCGGCCACATCGGCGCCGAGCTTCGCCTTGAGCGCCGCGAGATCGACGCGGCCACGATCATTGGCGGGGATCGCATCGACGGTGAAGCCGCAGGCCGCCGCCGTCGCCGGGTTGGTGCCATGCGCCGATTCCGGCACCAGCACGCGCGTGCGCCTCTCGCCGCGCGCATCGAGCGCGGCGCGGATGCACATCATGCCGCAGAGCTCGCCATGAGCCCCCGCGGCCGGGCTCAGCGCCACCGCCGGCATGCCCGTCAGCACCTTGAGCCAATGCGCGAGCGTGTCGATGAGCTCGAGCGCGCCCTGCACGGTCGAGATCGGCTGCAGCGGATGGAGATCGGCGAACCCCGGCAGCCGCGCCAGCTTCTCGTTGAGCCGCGGATTGTGCTTCATCGTGCAGGAGCCGAGCGGGTAGAGCCCGGTGTCGATGGCGTAGTTCTTCTGCGACAGCCGCGTGAAATGGCGCACCACCTGCGGCTCGCTGAGACCCGGCAACCCGATCCGCCCACCGCGGCGCAGGCCGCCGAGTCGGTCGGCGACCGGCGGCGCCGCGGGAAGATCGACGCCGGAGCGTCCGGGCTGGTCGCGCTCGAACAGCAGCGGCTCCTCGATCATGAGGCCGCGATTGCCGCTGATCGTCTCGGCCGCGGCCGCCTGCCGGCCGAAGGCGCCGACCGCCTGGCTCCACTCGCTCATCGCAGCACCTCGCGCAGACTCTGGGCGAAGGTCGCCATGTCCTCCTCGGTATTGGTCTCGGTCGCGGCGACGATCAGCACATCGGCCATGTCCTTGCGGCCGGGCCAGAAGCGGCTCGCCGGCACCCCCGCCAACACGCCGCGCTGGGCGAGGGCCTCGACCACCGCCGCCGCCGGCCGCTTCAGGCGCAGCGCGAATTCGTTGAAGAAGGTGTCGTTGAGCACGGCGACGCCGGGGACCGCCGCGAGCCGCTCGGCCAGCATGACGGCATGCGCATGGTTGAGCTCGGCGAGACGCGTGAAGCCCGCATCGCCCAACAGCGCCATGTGGATGGTGAAGGCGAGCGCGCACAGGCCCGAATTGGTGCAGATGTTGCTCGTCGCCTTCTCGCGGCGGATATGCTGCTCGCGCGTCGACAGCGTCAGCACCCAGCCGCGGCGTCCCTCGACATCGACGGTCTGCCCGGCGAGCCTGCCCGGCATCTGCCGCACGAATTTGTCGCGCGTGGCGAAGAGGCCGACATGCGGCCCGCCGAAGGTGAGCGGATTGCCCACCGACTGACCCTCCGCCGCGACGATGTCGGCGCCCATCTCGCCCGGCGGCTTGACGAGGCCGAGCGACACCGCCTCGGTGACGATGACGACGAGCAGCGCGCCGGCGCGATGGCAGGCCTCGGCGAGCGCGGAGAAATCGCGCACATGGCCGAAGAAGCCGGGGTTCTGCACGACGACGCAGGCGGTGTCGCCGTCCACCAGCGGCGCCAGGTCGTCATGCGCCGCCGGATCCGGGTCGCGCGCGACGACCTCGAACCCGGCGAAGCGCGCATGCGTGGTGGTCGTCTCGCGATAATGCGGATGAAGGTCGCCGGCGAGGATCGCCTTGTGCCGGCGCGTGACGCGGTTGGCCATCATCACCGCCTCGGCGCAGGACGTGGCGCCGTCATACATCGAGGCGTTCGCCACCTCCATGCCGGTGATGAGCGCGACCTGCGTCTGGAACTCGAACAGCGCCTGCAGCGTGCCTTGCGACACTTCCGGCTGATAGGGCGTGTAGGACGTCAGGAACTCGCCGCGCTGGATGAGATGGTCGACGGCGGCCGGCACGTGATGGCGATAGACGCCGGCGCCGAGGAAGCTCGCCGCCGCGCCGGCCGCCATATTCTTCGCCGCCATGCGCGCCAGCGCGCGCTCGACCTCGAGCTCGCCCATGGCGCGCGGCAGGTCGACCGGCCGCTCGAGTCGGGCCGACCGCGGCACGTCGCCGAACAGCGCCTCGACGCTGTCGGCGCCAATCGCGGCCAGCATCGCCGCGCGGTCGGTGTCGGTGAGCGGCAGATAACGCATCAGTGCAGGCCCTCGACAAAGCCGTTATACGCCGTCTCGTCCATGAGCTCGTCCATCTCCTTGGGATTGGCGATGCGCAGCTTCATGAACCAGCCCTGGCCCATCGGATCGCTGTTGACCCGCCCGGGCTCGCCGGACAGCTCGGCATTGACGGCGACGACCTCGCCCGAGATCGGCGCGAAGACCTCGCTCGCCGCCTTGACCGATTCGACCACGGCCGCCTCCTTGCCCTTTTGCACGCGGCGGCCGACTTCCGGCAGCTCGACATAGACGACGTCGCCGAGCTGGGTCTGGGCGTAGTCGGTGATGCCGACGACGACGGTGTCGCCCTCGACGCGAACCCACTCATGATCCTTGGTGTATCTGACGGTGCTCATCGGGACCTCGCCGGAAATGCGGATGGACTCAGCCGCGGTGGTAGCGATGCGGAACGAAGGGCAGCGGCACGATGCGCGCAGGCCGCGGCATGCCGCGCACCATGAGCCGCAGCGGCGTGCCGAGCGCGGCCTGCGCGGCGGCGACGTAGCCCATGGCGATCGGCCCGTCGGCCGAGGGCCCGAAGCCGCCGCTCGTGATCCGGCCGATGACGGCGCCCGCGGCGCCGACGATTTCGGTGCCCTCGCGTGCCGGCGCCCGCCCTTCGGGCTTGATGCCGACGCGCTTGCGCGGCGCGCCGTCCTTGAGCTGGCGCACGATCACGGCGGCGCCGGGAAAGCCGCCCTCGCCGCGGCGCCGCTTCTGGATCGCCCAGGCCAGATCCGCCTCGACGACGCCGGTCGTCGCGTCGATGTCATGGCCGTGAAGGCAGAGCCCCGCCTCGAGGCGGAGCGAATCGCGCGCGCCCAAGCCCACCGGCATCACCTCCGGCTCCGCCAGCAGGCGCCGCGCCAGGCGCTCGGCCGAGATCGCCGGAACGGAAATCTCGAAGCCGTCCTCGCCGGTATAGCCGGAGCGGGTGACGAAGCAGGGCAGCGCGTCGACCGCCATCGCCGCGCCGGTCATGAAGGCCATGCCGCCCACGCCGGGCGCGAAGCGCGCGAGCACGGCGGCAGCGGCCGGTCCTTGCAGCGCCAGCAGCGCGCGGTCCTCGAGCGGCGTCAGCGTCGCCCGGCCGGCAAGATGGCGGCGCATATGGGCAATGTCGTCATGCTTGCGCGACGCGTTGACGACCAGCATGAGATGCTCGCCGGCGTTGGCGACCATGAGATCGTCGAGGATACCGCCGGAATCGTTGGTGAAGAGGCTATAGCGCATCCGCCCGGGCGCCAATCCGACGATGTCGCCCGGCACAAGCGTCTCGAGCGCCTGCGCCGCCCCTACGCCCTCGAGCCGCACTTGTCCCATATGCGATACGTCGAAGAGGCCCGCCTTGTCGCGCGTATGGAGATGCTCGGCCATGATGCCGGCGGCGTATTGCACGGGCATGTCGTAGCCGGCGAACGGCACCATCTTGGCGCCGAGACTCTTGTGCAGATCGTGGAGCGGCGTGCGACGAAGAGCGGAATCGGCCATCGGGCCCTCAGGACAGCAGGCTTCAAGCGATCGCGGCCGCGATCGAAGCCCCCTCTGTCCCGGTACCTGAAAGATTCGCCGGACGACCGTGCGGCCGGGTTACCTCGTCGGTGAGGCGCGCGTCACCAGCGGTCGCGCGCCTGCTTTCCAGAGTGCCCTTCCCGCGACGGTCCTTCTGCCTGAGAGTTTCCGGGGCGGTTGCTCCTTCGGCGCCGGGAAGAATCCCGGTCTCTCCCATCGCGGTGCGAGCGGCGGGTGCAGCCTAGCACCGTGCCGCGGCGATAGCCAGCCCGGAACCGGCGGCGGCTGCCTATTTCGGGCCCGTCCAGACCATGAGGATGATGCGGCGGTCTTCACCGCCGGTGTTATTGTTGGAGACGCGATCGGATACGGTATTGGTGTGCTTGATCTCGATGTCGGGCGCGAGCGTCGCCAGCCACTCGTTGACCTCTTTGTCCATCTTCGCGATGTGTATGTTGCCGAGAAAGGTAAAGAGCTTGAAGTTCATTGCTGCCCACTTTCGCGACCCGCAAGCCCCGGCGACATCGCCGATGCCGCGGACGGCGGCCTCTTCATGGGCGATGGCCTGTGAAGGGCGCGTTAAATTCGCCTACTGGGCCTGCTGCTGCTTGCGGTTGAAGTCGAGCTGCTCCGGGCTCAGCTGCAGCCCGACGATAATGATATACTTGCCGCCGGCGGAGAGATCGCGCACCGGCAGGCCGATCGCGACCTGATCGCTCACCTGCAGCCGGTTTTGCCGCGGCGCGAACTCGACGCTTACCGTGTATTCCTTTTTGTTGAGGATGTTCCGCTGCGCGTCGGCGACAGCGACGAAATAGGCGAACTCGCCCTGCTTGAGCGTCGGATCGTTGCGTGCGGCCACGAAGCCGATCCGCATATCGGCCGTGAGCCCGATCTTCTCGGTGCGGCAGTTGGCGTTCACCGAGATCAGCTTCACGCCGAAGCGGATGTCGTCCGGACCGCTGCCGCCGGAGCGCAACTGGGCGGCGGCATCGAGATCCGGCGCGATCAACGGCGTCGGGCACACCAGCTTGCCGGTGCTCTCGGTGCTGCCGAAGCAGCCGGCCATGCCGAGCGCCAGCACGCCCGGGACTGCGGCGCGGCGCAGGAAGCGACGCATCACGAGCGATTATGCATGCCGTCGCAGGGGCTTTTTTGCGCCGGAATCGGTCCGCTCATCTAGCCCTTCCTTATGATTGTCCGCTGTACTAACGTGCCGGCGGCGGCGGGGCCGGATGGCCGTCGCAGGCTCGAAACGCGCCGAACTCTATTCGACCGCCGAACAGCGCACAAGGGCTCCGGAGCAGGCCGGACCGGTCCGCGAAGGGTAATGAGAAATGAAAAAACCGCCGCTGACCATTTTCCTGGCCGGTCCGCGCGGCTTCTGCGCGGGGGTCGAGCGCGCCGTCCAGATCGTCGAGCGGACCATCGAGCGCTTCGGTCCGCCCGTCTATGTCCGCCACGAGATCGTGCACAATCGCTTCGTCGTCGAGCGGCTCGAGCGCAGCGGGGCGGTCTTCGTCGAGGAGCTGGCGGCGGTGCCGGAAGGCGCGTTCGTGGTGTTCTCGGCGCATGGCGTGCCCAAGGCGGTGCCGGCCGAGGCCGAGGCCCGCCATCTCATCGCGCTCGACGCGACCTGCCCGCTGGTGAGCAAGGTGCATCGCGAGGCCGAGCACCATTTCGCGCAAGGGCGGCGCGTCATTCTTATCGGCCATGCCGGTCATCCCGAAGTTGTCGGCACCATGGGCCAGCTGCCGGCCGACGCGGTGCTGCTGGTCGAGACCGTCGAGGATGCGACGCGGATCGAGCTCGATGACGCGGCGGAGCTCGCCTACATCACGCAGACGACGCTGTCGATCGAGGACACACACGCCATCATCGCCGTGCTCAAGGCCCGCTTCCCGCGCCTTCACGGACCGAAGCACGAAGACATCTGCTACGCCACCACCAACCGCCAGAGCGCGGTGAAGGCGATCGCGCGGCGCTGCGACCGGCTGCTGGTGGTCGGCGCGCCCAATTCGTCGAACTCGGTCCGGTTGGTCGAGGTGGCGCGCCAGGGCGGCTGCCCGCAGGCGGCCCTGATCGGCCGCGCCCGCGACATCGATTGGCGCTTCCTCGAGGGCGCGCGCTCCCTCGGCCTCACCGCCGGCGCGTCGGCGCCGGAAATCCTGGTCGAGGAGGTGGTCGAGCTGTGCCGCCAGCGCTACGACGTGGCGATCGAGGAAGTCGCGGTGACGCGCGAGGAGGTTCGCTTCAACCTGCCGCGCGCGCTGATCGCATGAGGCCATGACATGGCCGTCTACACCGATGTCCCCGACGAGGAGTTGCGCGCCTTCATCGCCGACTACGACATCGGGGAAGTGGCGTCGTGCAAAGGCATCGCCGAAGGCGTCGAGAACTCGAACTATCTGCTGCGGACCGAGACCGGCACGTTCATCCTGACGCTTTACGAGAAGCGCGTCGCGCCCGCCGACTTGCCCTTCTTCATCGCGCTCATGGAGCATCTCGCCGCGCAAGGCATCGCCTGCCCGACGCCGATCAAGGCGCGCGACGGCGCGGCGCTGCGCCGGCTGTGCGGCCGGCCGGCGGCGCTGGTGAGCTTTCTCGACGGCATGTGGCCGCGCCGCATCCATCCCTTCCATTGCGCCGCGGTCGGCGACGCGCTGGCGCGGCTTCATCTCGCCGGCGCGTCTTTCCCCATGCGGCGGCCCAACAATTTCTCGGTCGCCGGCTGGCGCCGCCTGTTCGATACGTGCCGCGCGCGCGCTCATGAGGTGCGGCCAGGGCTCGCCGAGGAGCTCGGCCAGGAGCTCGACGTGCTCGAGCGGAACTGGCCGCAGCATCTGCCGGAGGGCATCATCCACGCCGACCTCTTCCCCGACAACATCTTCTTCCGCGGCGAGGCCGTCTCGGGCCTGATCGATTTCTATTTTGCCTGCACGGACTTTCTCGCCTACGACCTCGCCATCTGCATGAACGCCTGGTGCTTCGAGAGCGACCGCAGCTTCAATGTCACCAAGGCGCGATTGATGCTGGCGAGCTACCGCGTCGTGCGCCCGCTCGGTGCCGCCGAGTTCGAGGCCTTGCCGCTGCTGGCGCGCGGCAGCGCGCTGCGCTTCCTGCTGACCCGGCTCGACAGCTGGCTGCATCATCCGCCCGGCGCCTTCGTGCGGCCCAAGGACCCGCTCGAATACCTGCAGAAATTGCGCTTCCACCGCAGCATCATCAGCCCCAGCGCCTACGGCCTCGACGCATGACAAAAGCGGCCGAGCCCGGCGACGGGGTGGTCGAGATCTTCACCGACGGCGCCTGCAGCGGCAATCCCGGCCCGGGCGGGTGGGGCGCGCTGCTGCGCTACAACGCGCATGAGCGCGAGCTCAAGGGGTTCGCCAACCCGACCACGAACAACCGCATGGAGATGATGGCGGCGATTTCGGCGCTCGAGGCGCTGAAGCGCCCGAGCCGCGTGCATCTCCACACCGACAGCCAATATCTGCGCGACGGCATCACCCGCTTCATCCATGCCTGGAAGACGCGCGGCTGGAAGACCGCCGACAAGAAGCCGGTGAAGAACATCGACCTGTGGCAGCGGCTCGAGGCGGCGATGAAGCCGCATCAGGTGGAGTGGTTCTGGGTCAAGGGGCACTCGGGCCATGTCGAGAACGAGCGCGCCGACGCGCTGGCGCGCTCGGGCATCGAGGAAGCGCGCCGGCTCATGCCCGGCAAGACATAAGGAACGATCCACGCAAGCGGCGTTCTCAGGGAGCGCGGCTGACGCGCTTTCCTTTCACGCGGAGACGCATATGGGCGAGCGGAAACCAGACAAGGCCAATGACGGCGGCGATGAACCGCCGACGATCGGCGACATGGCCGACGAGGCGCAGAAGCAGATGCCGGGCAAGCCGCCCAATCTCGCCTTCGATCCGAGCAAGCGCAACGAGGAGCTCGCGCGCGCGGCCGGCGACCGCGCGTTGGCGGAGGCAGAGGAAAAGTTGCGCCGGAAACGAAGAAGTAGCCGCCGGGCGCGTCAGAGCGCCTTCATCACCGCCTCGGCGCTGGACACCTCGAAGCTGCCGGGCTTCTCGACATTCAGCGTCTTGACGACGCCGTTGTCGACGACCATCGCGTAGCGCTGCGAGCGCTTGCCCAGGCCATAGCCGCTGCCGTCCATCTCCAGCCCGACCGCGCGGGTGAAGTCGCCATTGCCGTCGGCGAGCATCTGCACCTTGCCCTCGGCCTTCTGGTCCTTGCCCCAGGCGTTCATCACGAAGGCGTCGTTGACCGAGAGGCAGGCGATGGTGTCGACGCCCTTCTTCTTCAGCTCGGCCGCCTTCTCGACGAAGCCGGGCAGATGCTTGGCCGAGCAGGTCGGCGTGAACGCGCCGGGCACGGCGAACAGCACGATCTTCTTGCCCTTGAAGAAATCGTCGCTCTGCACGTCCTTCATGCCATCGGGCGTCATCTGCTTGAGCTTCACCGACGGAATCTTGTCGCCAACCTTGATGGTCATCGCCTTTCCCCTCGTTGATGTTGGACTTCAAGGAAACTTGCCGGAGCGCTTGCCCCCGTGGCCCACACCATAGTCGCTCGCGCCGCGAAAATCACCCCCACCCCTATCTCGATGTTCCGGCCACACGACCCGGCCCGGCAGCCTCGCCGAGCGCCGCCAGCACTTGGGCGGGGGTGAGGATCTCCGATAGCGCCAACCCGCGCGGCGCCGCCGGGCCATAGACCGCGTTGAACGGGATGCCGTAGCGGCCGAAGCCGCGCAGATAGGCGGCAATGGCGGTGCTCGGCCGCGTCCAGTCGGCCCGCATGGCGACGACGCCCGGCGCCGACAAACGCGCGCTGACCGCGGGGGCAGCGATCACCAGCTGCTCGTTGAGCTTGCAGGTGAGGCACCAGTCGGCGGTGACATCGACGAAGACGACGTGACCGTCGCTCACCAGCCGCTCGATCTGCGCGCGATCGAAGGGCCGCCAGAAGGCGTCGGCGCGCGCGGCCGGCGGCGGGGCCGAGAGCAGCGCCGGCACCAGGAAGGCCGCCGCCAGCAATGCCGGCGGCACCAGCCGACGCGCCATCGGCGCGCGCAGCAGCAGGAGCGCCACCGCCGCCGCCGCGATCAGCGCGCCGGCAGCCAGCGCCACCGCTGCGCCCGTCTGCGCCACCAGCACCGAGACGAGCCACAGCGCGGTCGCCGCCAGCGCCAGCCCGAGCACGTGGCGCAGCGTCAACATCCAATGCCCCGGCCGCGGCAGCCACAGCGCCAGCCTTGGCAGCAGCGCCACCAGCAGGTAGGGCGCGGCGAGGCCGAGGCCGAGCGCCAGGAAAATGGCGAAGATCTCGAACGGCCCCGCCGCCAAGGCAAAGCCGATGGCGGTGCCGAGGAAAGGCGCCGAGCACGGCGTGGCGAGCAGCGTCGCGAAGGCGCCGGCGGCGAAATTCCCGAGCAAGAGCCTGCCCTCGCCGGCGCTGCCGAGCGCGGCCAGCGCCGATGGCAGCGGCACCTCGAAGAAGCCCCAAAGGTTGCAGGCGAAAAGCGTGAGCAGCGCCACCATGCCGACCAGGAACAGCGGCTGCTGGAACTGCACGCCCCAGCCGACCGCCACGCCCGCCGCGTCGAGCGCGACCATGGCGGCGGCGAGCGCCAGGAAGGACACGATCACCCCCGCCGCGCTCGCGAGAAACCCCAGCCGGACGGCGCGGCGCGAGCGCCCGCCCTGCTCGACCACGCCGAGGATCTTGATCGACAGCACCGGCAGCACGCAGGGCATGAAGTTGAGGATGAAGCCGCCGAGCAGCGCCAGCGGCAGGATGCCGAGCAACAGGCTCAGGCCGGCGGCCGGCGGTGCGGCGGTGGCGGCGACGGTTGCCTCGAGCGAGCGCTCGCCGTCGACCAACGTCACCGTCACGGAATGCCCCACCATGCGCTCGATCGCCGGGCGCTCGCCGAAAACCGGCAGGCGAAGCAGCGCCTCGCCGGGGGCGTCGCCCTGCGCCAGGCGCGGTGCGCCGAAAGTGACGCCCTCGGGCCCCTCGACAAAGGCGTCCGGGGTGCCGAGCGGCTGCTCCGCCTTGACCCGCAGTTCCAGCACCGGCTGCTCGCCGGGCACCACCGTCGCCGCGGCGAGCGCGAGGCCGGCATCGCCGCCGCCCGGCACGCGCGCGGCATAGCGGGCAATGAGGGCGGCATAGCCGGCATCGCCCAGGCGCGGTGGTCCGGCGGGCAGGTCGAGGGTCAGCACCGTGTCATAGGGTATGCAGATCTTCTCGCAGGTCAGGTACGAGAGCGCGAGGCGCAGATGCGTGGCCGTTCCCGCCTGCTGCAGACGCGCGGTGAGGGGGAATACCACCGCGTCGGTGTAGCCGATGGTGTCGAGGCCCTGCACCGAGAAGCGCCGCGGCGCCGGCCACGCCATCGTCGCGCCGGCGAAATTGCTCGATCCCGCCCAGTCCAGGCGCGGCGGATAGCCGGCATCGCCCGGCGACCGCCAATAGATCTTCCAGTGCGGCGCCAGGCGGAAGTCGAGGCCGAGCTGCAGGCTGTCGCCATCGCCGACGGACGGCGACGCAGCCACCAGCCGCACGCGGCCCTGGTCGGTCAGGAACCAGTCGGACGCGGCCCCCGCCGCCTGCGCCGGGCTCAGGCCAAGCCACGCCGAGACAAAACCCAGCGCGATCAAGCATTTGGCACCGCGGACCATCGCCGGTTTATTCCTCATGACGAAGCTCCGACACGTCCGTTTATATAGGCTTTTGCCCGGATTGCCGCTGTAACAAAGTCGTCAGCGGGGATTCGCCTGGAGGGATGAGGCATGCTTGCAAGCGTTCTAGAGGGCGTCTATGTGAAAGGTGATCAATGAAGGCTATCCCTTGACCTCGCTCGCCGGCCACATGCTCGTCGCCATGCCGCAGATGCAGGATCGCCGCTTCGAGCGGTCGGTCATATTGCTGTGCGCCCACAACGAGGACGGCGCGATGGGGCTGGTGGTCAACAAGCTCATCGATTCGCCGACGCTTCCCGAGTTGCTCGGTCAGCTCGGCATCGCCGCCGCCGGGCTCACCGGCAAGGCGCATGTGCATTTCGGCGGGCCGGTCGAATCCGGACGCGGCTTCGTGCTGCACTCGGACGACTACACCGAGGAAGGCACGATCACCGTCGGCGGTAATTTGGCGCTGACGGCGACGCTCGACATCCTGCGCGCGATCGGCCGTGGCGACGGGCCGCGGCGCAGCCTGCTGGCGCTGGGCTATGCCGGCTGGGGACCGGGCCAACTCGACGCCGAGATCCAGGCCAATGGCTGGCTGCACGTCGCCGCCGACGAGGGCATCGTCTTCGGCGACGACTTCAAGGACAAATGGCAGCGCGCGCTGGCCAAGCTCGGCATCGACCCCATCGCGCTGTCGGGCGACGCCGGCCACGCCTAACGCTGGTCCTCGCCCACCCATTCGTCGCGCAGCATGCCGAACAGCACGTGGTCCTGCCAGCGCCCGTCGATGCACAGATATTCGCGCGCATAGCCCTCCTCGCGGAAACCGGTCTTGAGCAACAGGCCACGGCTCGGTCCGTTATGCGGCAGGCAGGCCGCCTCGACCCGGTGCAGTTGCAGGCGCTCGAACGCGAAGGTGAGCACCAAGCCGAGGCCCGCGCTCATATAGCCGCACCGGGCATAGCGCTCGCCGATCCAATAGCCGAGGCTGCCGGTCTCGGCGACGCCGCGGCGGACATTGCTGAGCCCGATCCCGCCGACCATCGCGCCATCCTGCCGGCGGAACAGGAAGAAGCTGTAGCCCTGGTCCGTGCGCCAGTCGGATACATAGCGCTGGAGGCGGCGGCGAAAGGCGGTGCGGGTCAGCGAATCCGCCGACCAGGTCGGCTCCCACGGCATCAGGAAGCGGCGCGACTCGCCGCGCAGCCCCGACCACTCCTGCCAATCGCCGCGCTCCGGCGTCCGCAGCACAACCAGATCGTCGACCAGACGCAGCGACGGCAAAGCGGCAGCGAAGAGCCTCGGCAATCGGAGGAGCTCGGACGCCACCGCGCTGTCGCGCTTGCCGCTCATGCACCGAGGCGTTCGGCAATCCGGCGGTAGGGCTCGATGCGCCCGACCGGGCCCAGCGCGGTGAGCGTCGGTGCCGCCGTGCGCAGCCGCGACGCCACCCGGGCCACCGCCGCGGCGTCGACGCCATCGATGCGCGCCACCATCTCGCCGAGGTCGAGCGGGCGGCCGAAGACGAGCATGTGCGCCGCCTGCTGCTCGCACCGCGCCGTCGTGCTCTCGAGCGACATCAGCAGCCCGGCCTTGAGCTGGGCACGGGCACGCTCCAGCTCGGCCGCTTCGAGCCCCTCGCCGAGCCGGAGGATCTCCTGGCACAGCACCGGGATCAGCTCCGCGACCTCGTCCTCGCCGGTGCCGGCATAGACGCCGAACAGCCCGCCGTCGCTATAGGCATGGGTGAAGGAGTAGATGGCGTAGACGAGGCCGCGCTTCTCGCGCACCTCCTGGAAGAGGCGCGACGACATGCCGCCGCCCAGCGCGGAGGACACGACCGAGGCGGCGTAATAGTCGGGGTCGCCGTAGGAGAAGCCGGGGAAGCCCAGCGCCACATGCACCTGCTCGAGGTCGCGGTCCTCGCGCAGATCGCCGCCGATATAGCGGGCCGGGTCGTTGCGCCCGATGCGGTCCTGCGGCAGGTGGGTGAAGACGCGCCGCGCGAGCGCTACCAGCGTCTCGTGGTCGACGTTGCCGGCAGCCGAGAGCAGCATGCCCGGCGCGGCGTAGTGGCTGCGCATGTAGTCGGCGACCGTGTCGCGACCGATGCGCCCGATGATGTCGGCGCGGCCGAGCACCGGCCGGCCCATCGCCTGGTCCGGGTAAGCACGCTCCTGGAACAGATCGAAGATGATGTCGTCCGGCGTGTCGTTCGCCTGGCCGATCTCCTGCAGGATGACGGTACGCTCGCGCTCGAGCTCCTTGGGATCGAACGCCGAGTGCTGCAGGATGTCGGCGAGGATATCGACGGCCAGCGCCGTGTCCTCCTTGAGCACCTTGGCGTAGTAGGCGGTGTGTTCGCGCGAGGTGTAGGCGTTGAGGTGGCCGCCGACGGCCTCGATCTCGGCGGCGATAGCGAGCGCGGAGCGCCGCGCCGTGCCCTTGAAGGCCATATGCTCGAGCAGGTGGGCGACGCCGTTGATTTCGGCCGGCTCGTGCCGGGTGCCGACATCGACCCAGACGCCGAGCGACACGGTCTCGACGCTGTCCATCGTGTCGGTGAGGACCCGCATGCCATTCTCGAGCGTGGTCACGCGCACCGTCATGCCGCGCCTCCCCTGGCCGCGCCCCGCGCGCGGGCACGCACGTGATTCTCGACCGCGCGCAGGTCGTTGGGCAGGCCTGTGAGCCGCTCCGGACGGGACATGAGATCGGCGAGGCGCGGCGGCAGCGCGGGGCGCCGGCCGGTCGCGCTCTCGACCGCCTCGGGGAATTTCGCCGGATGCGCGCAGGCGAGCGATACCATCGGCGCCGCACGGTCCTGCCGAACCGCCTGCGCCGCCGCCAGCGCCACGGCGCTGTGCGGATCGATGAGCTCGCCCGTGCGGCGCCAGGTCTCAGCGATGGTCGCGCGCGTCGCCTCGTCATCGACCCGATGCGCGCTGAAGAGCCGCCGCGCCGACTGCCACTCCGCGTCGCTCGCCGGCAGCGTGCCGGTCTGGCGGAAGGCGGCGATGGCGTCGGCCACCGCCGCGCCGTTGCGGCCCTTGAGCTCGAACAGCAGGCGCTCGAAATTGCTGGACACTTGGATGTCCATGCTGGGGCTGAGGCTCGGCTCGACGCCTTGAATGGTCATCGTTCCCTGATTGATGAAGCGGGCGAGGATGTCGTTGCGGTTGGTGCCGATGATCAGCTCGGCGACCGGCAGGCCCATGCGCCGCGCCACATGCGCGGCGAAGACGTTGCCGAAATTTCCGGTCGGCACGCTGAAGCCCACCTTGCGGTCGGGCGCGCCCAGCGCCACCGCGGCGACGAAATAATAGACCATTTGGGCCATGATGCGCGCCCAGTTGATCGAGTTGACCGCCGACAGGCTGAAGGCATCGCGGAAGCGCGTGTCGGCGAACATCGCCTTCACCAGATCCTGGCAGTCGTCGAAGGTGCCCTCGATGGCGATGGCGTGCACATTGGGCGCGGCGACCGTGGTCATCTGCCGGCGCTGCACCTCGGAGATGCGGCCGCGCGGATAGAGGATGAAGACGTCGAGCGCGGCGCTGTCGCGGCACGCCTCGATCGCCGCCGAGCCGGTGTCGCCGGAGGTGGCGCCGACGATCGTGACCCGCTCGCCGCGTTGCGCCAGCACATGATCGAAAAGCCGCCCCACCAGCTGCAAGGCATAGTCCTTGAAGGCGAGGGTCGGGCCGTGGAACAGCTCGAGCAGCCAGAGATCGGGCGCCAGCTGCTTCAGCGGCGCCACCGCCGCATGGCCGAAGGCGGCATAGGCCGCATCGACGAGCCGCCGCAGCGCAGCCGCGTCGATCGCGTCGCCGATGAAGGGGGCAATCACCGCAACGGCGATCTCGGCATAGGAGCGGCCGGCCAGCGCGCGAATCTGGTCGGCATCGAAATGTGGCCACTCCGCCGGCACGTAAAGCCCGCCATCGCGCGCCAGCCCGGCGAGCAGGGTCTCGTCGAAGGAGAGGCGTTCGGGCCGGGAGCGGCCATCGCGGGTGCTGATGTAGTGCACGGACCTTCCGGGCGGCTGGGGGGAGAGGGGGTGCAGGGTATCGTCCCGGGCGGCAGCCCGCAACACCCGGCGCCCGGCGCGGAGCACGGCCCGCCCGGTACGGCCTGCCAATCGGCGGTCGCCGGGTACCCGAATTGGCTTTGTTTCGTAATTTTCAGATTTGACCCGACCCGAGCTACCTTATTTGCGGGATCCAACGCTACATGCGTTCATCATGCGTACATGCGACCGGGCCGCGCCATTGTCAAGCCGCCATCGCCGTCCCATTACGCCAAGAAGGCCCTTCCGCGCGCGAGCATTCCTCACGCAATTTTAAATGGTTCTGGCAGAAACGTTTCCCGTCGCAATGCCATCAAGCAGGCATTGCGGGAACGGTGAGCCGGTGAGGCGCGGGGCTAGCCTCGGTAAGGGTATGAGAGAAAAGCGATGATGGAACACTGCTCATTTAGCCGCCACACTATTTGGATGGTGGCATTCGTCACCGCTGTTTTTGTCTCGGTGGCCAACCCGCCGCTCAGCTATGCGGGATGGCCAACCGAATTCACGGCGGATTTCAATTTCTATTCGACGGACATGACGCCGATCACCGTCGTACTACATAGTCTCAACGAGCAGGAGCGGTCGCTACGAACGATTCTGCACGTCCCACGCGCCGCTATCGTGTATGCGAGCAACTACCACCCAAGCCAGAGCCAACCACAGCTTCCGGATATGATCGATACTGATCATATTCAGATAGCCGTCACATTTCCGGATGGCAAGCCGCTGAGCGTGCGCGGTCATCAACTGGGGGCGGAACAGCACGTCGACGACTTTACGGCCATCAAGTCCCTTCGTTCGCAGGAGTATGTGGCGGACATTTACTACGCCTATCCAGATTGGGAGCGCATCATGCTTGAACGGAAAAAAGACTACCAGATTGTCGATCGCTATAAGGGGCTACCACATGCGCTCGGTGACTACTACCTCGGTCAAAGCGGTGTTGATCAGTTTGCTCTGAGCTACTGCTTTACCGAGCTGCGGCCGGAGTACTTCTGCAGAACAGAATTGCGCATAGGCCCATCTCTTGTAGGTAACGTGTCGTTCTTGGATTTTCGCTTGCATGGCGGGCGCACGTTTCTAAACGATCGCGCGAAAAAGATTCGCGAGATTGTTTGTGGCTACGCCGAACCTCCATGCACGTCGAAGAAAAATTCGAGGAAGGTTCACTAGCTAAGTGGAATGAACGCTACATCGTCAAAAATACTGGTCACGTTGGCGCCGTGATCAGGAATTCCGGGACACGGAATTGGAATTCCGGTGGAATTCCGGGAATTGGAATTCCGGTGGAATTCCGGGGACACAATACTTAATTCGGCGCGGCCTCGCGCAATTTCGGCTTGGGGCCGGGCTTCTGGCGGGCGAGCGGGGCGTTTGAGGCGCTTCTCCAGCCGCGCCACGAACTTGGCGGAGCCGAGCGGCCGGCCGGTGCGCTCGCCGGCACGGATCGCCTCACCTTCCTCCTCGCTCAGCCCGCCGCGCAGGAATTTCCGCCAGTCCGCCGCGAGATCGAGCAGCGGCCGCACCATCACGACACCGTCGTCGCGGCCGGCGAGATGCGCCCTGGCGCTCGACCACGGCCAGTCGCGCGCCGCGGCGGCGAGCCTGGCGCGCACCGGATTCGTGCGGTGCCCAAGGGCCGACGCAAACTTTGCGCTATCCCTGATTGCCGCGGCGTCCGGCTGCGGGCGCGCCGATCGGCCCGCCTTCAGAGGCGCTTAACGTTGCTGCTCTAGCATCGTCGCTTATCTCCAGCCGAGGACACTCCGACGGGCAGTCTCGTTCTCCTTGACCTCATGGGCGGCGTGGCGCTGCTGCTCTGGGGCATGCACATGGTGCAGAGCGGCATCCTCCGGGCCTATGGCGGGGATCTGCGGCGTATGCTCAGTGCCGGGCTGCGCAGCCGGTGGCAAGCCTTTGTCGCCGGCCTCGGCGTGACCACCGTGCTCCAGAGCAGCACGGCTACCGCCTTGATGGTGACGTCCTTCGCGGCGAGCGGGATGGTCGATCTGAGCCCGGCGCTGGCGATCATGCTCGGCGCCAATGTCGGCAGCACGCTGATCGTTCAGCTGCTGTCCTTCGACATCGGCTGGCTGTCGCCGCTGCTCCTCGTCGCCGGCGTCGCCGCCTTCAAGCGCGGCGGCCGGACACGCACCCGCGATTTTGGCCGGGTGATGGTGGGGCTCGGGCTGATGATCCTTGCCCTCCATCTGCTGCGGGTCGCGATGGAGCCGGCGCAGACGGCGCCGGCGATGCGCACGCTCTTCGCCGCAATCACCGGTGAGCCGGTGGTCGATCTCCTCGTCGCCGCCGCGCTCGCCTGGGCAGCGCATTCGAGCATCGCCGTCGTGGTGCTGGTCATGTCGCTGGCCAGCGGCCACGTGGTGACGCCGGTCGCGGCCCTCGCGCTGGTGCTCGGCGCCAATCTCGGCAGCGCACTCAACCCGCTGCTCGAAGGCGCCGGCGCGGACAATCCGGCCAATCGCCGGCTCCCCGTGGGAAACCTCGTCACCCGCGCCGTCGGCTGCGCCCTCGCCCTGCCCTTCCTCGATCCGCTGGTCGGCGCCTTGGCGCGGCTCGAGCCCGACGCGGCGCGGCAGGCGGCGGATTTCCACACCTTGTTCAACCTGGTGCTTGCCGCGCTGTTCATCGTCTCGCTCGACCCCTTCGCGCGAATGTTGCGGCGCCTGCTGCCGGCTCAGGCTCAGAGCGCCGACCCGGGGGCTCCCGCCTATCTCGATCCCGCGGCGATGCAGACGCCGTCCGTGGCGCTCACCTGCGCCGCACGCGAGACGCTGCATATGGGCGACATCGTCGAAGCGATGCTGCGCCAGAGCATGACGGCGCTCCTGACCGATGACCGCAAGCTCGTGGGCGAGGTCGAGCGCATGGACAACGCGGTCGACAAGCTGCATGAGGCGATCAAGCTCTATGTCACCGAAATCACGCGCGAGGCGCTCGACGCCGAGGACGGCCGCCGCGCGATGGAGATCATTTCCTTCACCATCAACCTCGAGCATATCGGCGACATCGTCGAGATGAACCTGATGGAGCTCGCGACGAAGAAGATCAGGAACAAGCTCAAATTCTCCAAGGAAGGCGCCGCAGAGCTCGAGGCCTTTCACCGCCGCGTCGCCGACAATCTCAAGCTGGCGCTCGGCATCTTCATGTCGGGCGACGCGAAGATCGCGCGCCAGCTCCTGCAGGAGAAAGTGTCGGTGCGCCAGGCCGAGCGGATCGCCGCCGAAAGCCATTTCGGCCGCTTGCGCCAAGGGCGCATCGAGAGCATCGAGACGAGCTCGCTGCATATCGACATCCTGCGCGACCTGAAGCGCATCCACTCGCACATCTGCTCGGTGGCCTATCCCGTGCTCGAGGCGGCGGGCGAGTTGCAGCCCTCGCGCCTCAAGGCGATGCACGCCGCCAGGCCGTCGCGCAATGTGCCCGGCGAAGCGCCGCCGTCGCCGGCTAACTGACGCTCGCGCCTCAGCCCGCGCCGTAGCGCGCTTCGAGATGGCGCCGGTAGACGCGCGCCTCGAGCGGCCGGCCGGTCGCCTGCTCGATGATCTCGGCCGTCGAGAAGCGCGAGCCCTTGCCGTGCACATTGGCGCGCAGCCAGGCGAGCAGCGGCGCGAAGTCGCCGCGGGCGATGCCGGGGAGGATCGCAGGATTGGCGCGCTTGGCCGCGTCGAAGAGCTGCGCCGCGGTCATGGCGCCCAAGGTGTAGGTGGGGAAATAGCCCCAGGCGCCGTCATACCAATGGATGTCCTGGAGGCAGCCCTGGCGATCATCGGGCGGAACGATGCCGACGAGCTCGCGCATGCCGTCCCGCCATGCCGCCGGGAGATCCTCGAGCGCGAGATCGCCGGCGACCATGGCGCGCTCCAGCCGGTAGCGCAGGATGACATGGGCGGGATACGTCACCTCGTCGGCATCGACGCGGATCAGGCTGCGCTGCACGCGCGTATTGAGGCGATGGAGATTCTCCGCCGCCCAGGCCGGGCCGCTGCCGGCGAAGGCTTCGCGCAGCAGCGGCGCCGCGAACTCCGCGAATTCGCGCGAGCGGCACGCCTGCATCTCCACCAGCAGCGACTGGCTCTCATGGATGCTCATGCCGCGCGCGTCGCCGACCGGCTGGCGCCGCCACTCGGGGGGCAATCCACGCTCGTAGAGCGCGTGGCCGGTCTCGTGCAGCACGCCCATGAGCGCGCGGTTGAAATCCGCCTCCTCATAGCGCGTGGTGAGGCGGACATCGTCGGGCGTGCCGCCGCAGAACGGATGCAGGCTGACATCGAGCCGGCCATGGGCGAAATCGAAGCCGAGCCGTTCCATGAGCTTGACGCCGAGCTGACGCTGCGCCGCAATCGGGAACGGACCCGGCAGCGGCAGCGGCGCGGGCCGGGCGCGCTGGCGCTCCAGCGCGGCGTCGATGAGCCCCGGGAGAAATCCCGCGACCTCGTCGAACAGGCGGTCGATGGCTTCCGTGCTGCCGTCCGGCTCGTACTCGTCGAGCAGCGCCTCGTAAGGCGTCTTGCCGAGCGGCGCCGCTTTCGCCGCCGCCACCTGGCGGACCAGGTCGAGCACGCGGCGAAGCGCCGGCAGCACGGCGGCGAAGTCGCCGGCGGGACGCGCCTGGCGCCAGCGCATCTCGCAGGCCGAGCACGCCTTCGACAGCGCCTCGACCAGCTCGGCCGGGACCGCGGTGGCGTGCACCCAGCGCCGGCGCATCTCCGCGAGGTTGGCGCGCTGCCAGGGATCGAGGTCGCCCGCCGCGCTGGCGCCGCCGAACAGGTCCGGGAGCGCTGCGTCGGTGAGCACCTCGTGGCACACGACCTTCAGCGTCGCGAGTTGCTCGGCCCGCGCCGCGGCGCCGCCGGGCGGCATCAATGTGGCGGTATCCCACTGCAGGATTGCCGCGGCCTCCTGCAGCGTGCCGAGCCGGGCGAAGCGCGCTTCAAGGGCCTTGTAAGGGCTCGGGGTCACGGGGGCTCTCCTTGCGCGCGGCGGCGGATGAAGAGGATGTAGATGACGGCCAACCCCACCGCCAGCGCGTACCAGGTGAAGGCGTATTGCAAATGGTCGTTGGGCAGGTCGATCAGCGTCTGCCCGCCCACCGGCAGGCCGCCCGGATTGGGCGTCGCGTCGGCATCGACGTAGAACGACAGCACGCGGTCGAGATGGGCCGCGTCCGCCATGGCGGGCACATCGACATAGAGCCAATAGTTGCGCTCGGCATTGTTGGCGGGGATGAACCAGTGCGGCTTGCCCGAGGGCGGCAGGCGCAACAGGCCCGTGACGGTGACGTCGCCGTCAAGCTCGCCGGCGGCGCGGCTTTCGGGCGCCTTGCGGTCTTGCGGGATGAAGCCGCGGTTGACCAGAACGCTGCTGCCGTCGGCGAGGCGCAGCGGGGTGACCACCTGATAGCCGGCGCGGCCGTCCGGCGCAGTCGCGCCGAGATAGAGCTCGCGGTCATTGGCGAAGCGGCCGGTCACCTGGACGCGGTGATATTCGAGCGGCTGCGCCGCCTCGAGCGAGCGCGGCAGGCCGATGGGCACCGCGGTGACTGCCGCGTGGCGCTGCGCGATCAGCCCCTGCTTCCAGAACAGACGCTCGACCTGCCAGGTGCCGAGCCCGAGCAGGACCAGGAACGCGCCGCCGGCGAACACGCTTGGCCAAAAGAGCGAGCGACCGCTTCCCATGGGATCGCCAGCCTGGCTCAGAACCCGGAGCCGCCGCCGAGCGCGCGGTGGCGGTATTGGAGCGCGATGAATCCCGCCTTCAGCGGACGCAACATGGCCACCGAACCGGTCAACACGACCGGCGTCCACACGACGGCATGGACCCAGAGCGGCGGCGCAAACGCGAACTCGACCGTGACGGCGAGCGCCACGACGACCGCGCCCAGCAGAAAGACGACGAACACCGTCGGCCCGTCGCCGGCATCGTGCGCGCGGAAGTCGAGGCCGCACACCGGGCAGCGCGGCGCGACCGAGACGAGGCCGTCATAGAGCTTGCCCCGGCCGCAGCGCGGGCAGCGGCAGAGCAGCGCTGCCGCGAGCGTGGATACCGCCGGACGCTCGGGCGAGTTCATCGCCACCGGCGGCAAGCGCTCATTCGGCGCCGACCGCGCCGCCGCTGCCCCACCAATAGATGCAGACGAACAGGAACAGCCAGACCACATCGACGAAGTGCCAGTACCACGCCGCCGCCTCGAAGCCGAAATGATGGTCCGGGGTGAAATGCCCGGCGCGGGCACGGAAGAAATTCACGGCGAGGAAACAGGTGCCGATGATGACGTGAAAGCCATGGAAACCGGTCGCCATGAAGAAGGTCGAGGGATAGATGCCTTCCTTGAAACCGAACGCGGCATGGCTGTACTCGTAGGCCTGGAGCGAGGTGAAGCAGATGCCGAGGATGACGGTGAGGCCCAAGCCCCGGACCAGCCCCTTGCGGTCGTTCTCGAGCAGCGCGTGGTGCGCCCAGGTCACGGTGGTGCCGGAGGTCAGCAGGATCAGCGTATTGAGGAAGGGGATTTCCCACGGATTGAAGGGATGGATCCCCTTGGGCGGCCAGACGCCGCCGACGGGAAAGAGGGCCGAGCTGAAGAACGCCCAGAAGAACGCGGCGAAGAACATCACCTCGGAGGCGATGAAGAGCGCCATGCCGTAGCGCAGGCCGATCTGCACCACCGGCGTGTGCTGTCCCTCGTGCACCGCCTCGCGGATCACGTCGCGCCACCACACCGCCATGATGGCGACCACGCCGACAAACCCGGGCGCCACCAGCCACAGCGGTCCGCCGTGCATATAGATCACCGCGCCGCCGAACATGAGGCCGGCGAAGCCCGCGCCGATCAGCGGCCATGGGCTCGGATCGACGAGGTGGTAGGGATGCTTGGGTCCGCCGTGGCTGGTGCTCATGATTGCTCTCTGGCGAAGGATCGTTGGCGCGGCCGTCAATTCACGGATGAGGATTTCGTGGGCAGCGCGGAGGACCGCACGGCGTCGTCGGTCTTGGCGCGGAACATGGTGTAGGACAGCGTGATGGTGTCGATGTCCCGCGTATTGGCATCGTCGACGATCTCGGGGTCGACGAAGAACGAGACGCTGAGGTCGGCGCTCTGGCCGGCGTCGAGATGCTGCTTCGTAAAGCAGAAGCACTGCAGCTTGTCGAAATAGATGCCGGCCTTGAGCGGCGTCACGTTGAAGGTCGCGGTCCCCGTCACCGGCTGGCTGCCGCGGTTGACGGCGCGATAGGCGATCACCTTCTCCTCGCCCGGATGCACCTGCACCGAGGCCTGGAGCGGCCGGAACTCCCACGGGAGATCGGGCGCCGTCTCCGCGTCGAAGCGCACGGTGATGAGCCGGTCGGCGACTTCCTTGGCCGGCGCCGCGCTGGCGCGCTGCGTCGTGCCGCCATAGCCGGTCACCTGGCAGAAGAGGCGGTAGAGCGGCACCGAGGCGGCGACCAGGCCGAACATGCAGCCGAGCAGGGCGCAGAGCGCCAGCACCGTCAGGCCCTTGCCATGCCGCGGCGCCATCAGAACGCTCCCAGCTTGACGAGGGCCATGAGGTAGAACAGCAGCGCGAGGCCGGCCAGAACGGCGAGCAGCGCCCGGTTCTTCGCCCGTTGTTGCCGCTGTCTCTCGTCGGTCATCGCCATCATCGCTCAGCTCGCGACCCCGGCAACGGCCGGCGCCCGGTCGAGCAGCAGCAGCGCGAAGAGCAGGAAAAGATAGAGGATCGAGAAGGCGAACATCTGCTTCGCGCTGCGGTCGCCGGCGTCGCGCCAGACGCGCACCGCCGCCCAGGTGAAGAGCGCGCTCAAGCCCAGCGCGGCGGCGCCATAGCGCCAGCCCGCGACCCCCATCAGCGCCGGCGCCAGCGCGATCGGCCACAGCACCAGGGTGTAGGCCAGCATCTGCTTCTTGGTCTCGCGCGCACCCGCCACCACCGGCAGCATCGGCACGCCGGCCTTGGCATAGTCGCCGGCGCGGTAGAGCGACAGCGCCCAGAAATGCGGCGGCGTCCAGAAGAAGATGAGCGCGAAGAGCACCAGCGCGGGGACGCCGACATCGCCGGTCACCGCGGCCCAGCCGACCACCGGCGGCAAGGCGCCGGCGGCGCCGCCGATGACGATGTTCTGCGGCGTGCGGCGCTTGAGCCAGATGGTGTAGACGAAGACGTAGAAGGCGATGGTGAGCGCCAGCAGGGCGGCCGCCGGCCAGTTGACGCCGACCCCCATCACCAGCACCGAGGCCACTGCCAGCACGCAGCCGAAGCCGAGCGCGTCGCCGGGCGCCATGCGGCCGGCGGGCAGCGGCCGCGCGCAGGTGCGCCGCATCACCGCGTCGATGTCGCGGTCGTACCACATGTTGATGGCGCCGGCCGCGCCCGCGCCCACGGCGATGCACAGCATGGCCACGGCCGCCAATACGGGATGGAGATGGCCGGGCGCGAGATAGAGGCCGACAAAGCCGGTGAACACCACCAGCGACATGACCCGCGGCTTGAGCAGCGCCACGTAATCGCCGACTCCGGGCGCGGCAGCGACGTCGCGTGCGAGGGGCGATGTCGAGAGATCGGTCACGCGGTTAGACCCTCCGTCCGCTCAGTGGCCCGCGGTCGGCGCGATGTGCGGGAGTTCCTCATATGTGTGGAACGGCGGCGGCGACGGCAGCGTCCATTCGAGCGTCGTGGCGCCGGGGCCCCAGGGATTGGCGGGCACTTTCTGGCCGCGCAGCAGCGTGTCGATGACGATGTAGATGAAGAACAACGTCGAGGCATAGGAGATGTAGGCGCCGATCGAGGCCACCATGTTCCAGCCGGCAAACGCGTCGGGGTAGTCGCTGATGCGCCTGGGCATGCCGGCCAGACCGAGGAAGTGCATCGGGAAGAAGGTCAGGTTGACGCCGATGAAGGTGGTCCAGAAGTGGATCTTGCCGAGCGTCTCATTGTATTGCCGGCCGCTCATCTTGCCGAACCAGTAGTAGAAGCCGGCGAACAGCGAGAACACCGCGCCCAGCGACAGCACGTAGTGGAAATGGGCGACGACGTAGTATGTGTTGTGGAGGGCGACATCGATGCCGGCGTTGGCGAGCACGACGCCGGTCACGCCGCCGACGGTGAAGAGGAAGATGAAGCCCACCGCCCACAGCATGGGCGTCTTGAACTCGATCGAGCCTTCCCACATGGTGGCGATCCACGAGAAGATCTTGATGCCGGTCGGCACGGCGATGACCATGGTCGCGGCCGTGAAATAGGCGCGCGTGTTGGCGCTGATGCCGGTGGTGAACATGTGATGCGCCCACACCACGAAGCCGATCACGCCGATCGATATCATGGCGTAGACCATGCCGAGATAGCCGAAGATCGGCTTCTTCGAGAAGGTCGAGACGACCTGGCTGATCATGCCGAAGCCCGGCAGGATCATGATGTAGACCTCGGGATGGCCGAAGAACCAGAAGAGGTGAA
>Ga0073928_10003208_pt1 | contig 26229 bp, 25 predicted proteins | sample PaiPotPPA55metaG_FD_76969 | JGI IMG/M metagenome (GOLD analysis project Ga0073928, IMG submission 76969) | Iron sulfur acid spring bacterial and archeal communities from Banff, Canada, to study Microbial Dark Matter (Phase II) - Paint Pots PPA... ...
AGTCAACGCGGCTACTTCGACTACGGCGTGCTTCTCTGGCAGCATCATCCGCCGCAGTCGATGATCATTCTCCCAGTCAAAAGCCCTGCAAACCAAAACGACATGCAGTTTGAGCCCGTCGCGTAGCCCGCGAGCCTCGGCCAAAAGCCCCTCGATGGCCTCAAGAAAATCCAAGCTTCGACCGGAGGCGGTGCTGACTGCGTCTAGTTGGTCCACAACGAGGACGGCCTCGTTGCCCTGACCCGCGGCCGCGAGCACAAGGGCAGGAGATTCCTCGAGGCCGAGTTGCTGGCCCAGTTCCGCGGCTGTCGAAACCGGCTCCAAACGATCGAGCCGGAACACCAGGACTGGGATCGGATTACTGCGGGATTGAAGCGTTTGCACGAATTCGATGATACAGCCCGTCTTGCCAACGCCAGCCTTGCCGGTCACGACGGAATCTGTCCCGTGGGAGTCTTCATTTATCCGAGCGAGCAGGATTTGGGTCTCCGATCTCGGGATTAGCGCCTTCCGAATGAGCTTCTTTCTAACACCGGCTAAATATCGTTCTGTCACCTCACTAATAAGCGCAATCGCCGATTCGGGTTTCGCTAGACGACGAAGATTGAATCCGCATCGGGAGAGTACCGTTATCAGCGCGTCCCGTGTGATGATCTTGTGGATGGAATCCTCTGCAATGCGCCTCAACTCGGCGCAAACCGCGTTTGAGTCAGCGAGGAACAGCGCGCGCAAACCCCACTGCACTTTGTCTCCAAGGTTTCGTTCGTCAATGGTGTGAACCTCGATTCGCCGCAATATATCATAGGCCGTTGTGGTGTTCGCCATTTTCCAAATTGTCTTCAGTTTCTCAAAATTCGCTTTTTGGCTTTCTGCGCTTATGAAATTCGACTCGAACTCCTCTACGTTCTCGGCCATTTCTGCGCGATGCGCCAATTCTTTCAGTTCTGCCGCGTCGCTTCCCGATGCAAAAACGAATCGAGTATCGTTTCCCAAAAGCTGGTCAAAAATTGCCTGTAGGAGTTGCATGTCAGACCCGGCAAGGGATGCGAGGCTCCATTTGCCGTCCGGGTGACTTCGCTTAGCTTGATGAAGCTCCTTTCGGGAACGGTTGATAATCACGAACTCGGCCTTCGTGAAGCCAGGGTCCTCGATGCGGATGCTTTCAGCCTGCCCATGGAGCATCCGCACTAGCTGCGAGACCGTCCACCAATGCTCGTAGCGATTGCCGAATTTGTCTGCTGGTCCACCCGGGAGCGGCATTGTATACCTTTCAAAGCGTCAAGCCCATTGCGCTTCAAGTCGATTTGCCGATTCTCGCCATTCAAGGCGTTATAGAGCATGCGGTGATGCCAAACAAACCAAAAGGGAGCGAAGTGGTGTACGTTCGTTTCGATTCTCGTGCCTGGCCTACTCCAAGGAATCGCGAGTACACGCGGAGCGGTGTCATCTTTCGCCCCTCTCGGGGCTTGGAGTGTTTGTTCGCTTTGACCCACGGCTTGCGCCGGGGTCTACCTTCTTGCGCTACTCCGTGGCTGGCGGGGGGACGAGTTCCCAATAACTGACGGTTTTGTGCTCTTTGCGCCTTTTTGCGGCGATTCATCCTTTCACAACCGCATCCTTGGCTCGCAGGATTGCCTCCGTTCCGTCCGGCGAGTTGCCGGACGGGACGGGCGAGTCGCCCGTGCTACCCTTCGGCGGGCGGGCCGCTGGTGTCCTTTAGCCGATGAATCGCTTGGTGATCTCGCCGTAGGCGTCAATGCGGCGGTCGCGCAGGAAGGGCCAGTGGGTGCGGGTGAACTCGACTGTGTCCAGGTCGACGGGGACGACGAGGATTTCTTCGTTTTCGACGCTGGCTTTGGCGAGGATTTCGCCGGAGGGGCCGGCGACGAAGCTTTGGCCCCAAAACTCGAGGCCGTCGCCGGCGAGCTTCTCGTGCCCGACGCGATTGGGCGCGGCGACGAAGCAGCCGTTGGCGATGGCGTGTCCGCGCTGGACCGTTTCCCAGGAGGCGTGCTGCGCTTTTCCGAACTCGGCTTTTTCGGATGGATGCCACCCGATGGCGGTCGGATAAAAAAGAATTTCCGCGCCTTGCAGCACGGTCAATCGCGCGGCTTCGGGATACCATTGGTCCCAGCAAATCAGCACGCCGATCTTGCCGTAGCGGGTCGGCCACGCGCGAAAGCCCAAATCGCCGGGCGTGAAGTAAAACTTCTCGTAGTAAAGCGGGTCGTCGGGAATGTGCATCTTGCGGTAGAAGCCCAGCAATAAACCGTCGGCGTCGATGATGGCGGCGGTGTTGTGATAAAGTCCCGCGGCGCGTTTTTCGAAGAGCGACGCGATGATGACGACTTCGCGCTCGCGCGCCAGTTTCTGAAAGGCCTCGGTGGTCGGGCCGGGCAGCGGTTCCGCCAATTCGAAATTACGGTGGTCTTCCGTCTGGCAAAAATATTGGGAGCGAAACAGTTCCTGGGTGCAAATAATCTGCGCGCCCTTGTCAGCGGCCTGCGCCGCGGCGTGCAGCGTCTTTTTCAAGTTCGCCGCCGGGTCGGGGGAGCAGGAGGCTTGGATTAAGCCGAGGTAAACCATATGGGATTTTTGATTTTTGATCGCCAGCCCATTAGTGGCGGGGCGGCTGTGTCTGTAGGAACAGGGGCAGCAAAGTCTGCTGCGGCTGGTGCTTCGCACACACCCGCGCTCCGTCTGCCTTCGCTACGCGATTGCTGGATTTTTGATTTTCGAATTTTGATTTTTGATTTTCCAATCCGAGGTGATGGTGCGGCTGTATCCGCTAGAGCCGACTTAGCAACAGCGTGCTGCGGGTGATGCTTCGCACACACCCGCGCTCCGCCCCTTGGCGCGTGTGGGCTTGCTCACCGCGTGTTGAAGGGCTTCATGGCGGTGGCGTCGAGGAGCACGGTATGGCCTTGCGACGCCGGGACGGCGGCGGGGGGGATGCCCATATCAAACAATTCGCGGATGTATTTGCCCAGCGTCTCGTTGGTCGGCCCGTATCCCGAATGATAGATGTAATGCTCCAAATCATACAGCAACTCATCGGCTGTCGGATAGCGTTTGTCCAGTTCGCGGACTAGGGTGCGATGGAGGATTTTGTTCAATGGGTCGTCCACGCGTGGGTCGAGCGCGCGGAAATCCGGGATCGGCATGTTCATCATGCGGGAGCGGGATTCCTCGGCGGTGGGCGCTTTGAAAATGTTGTGGCCGAGCAACAGATGGGCGAGGACCACTCCGGCCGAAAAGAGATCGGAGCGCTTGTCCGTGATCTGAAAGTTGGCCTGCTCGGGGCTCATGTAATCCGCCTTTCCGGCCACGACTTCGCCCTCGTTGTCCACCAGGAATCCGCGCGCTTTGGCGATGCCGAAATCGGTGAGCTTCACGTCGCCTTCGAAGGCGATCATGATGTTTTTGAAACTGACGTCGCGGTGAACGATGCCCAGGGGCTTGCCGTCCTTGTCCAATTTGGCATGGGCGTAAGCCAGGCCGCGGGCGATGCGGCTGACGATGAATACGGCGAGTTCCTTCGGCAGCACGCGCCGGCGGTCCGCCAACTGATTGGCGAACTGCTCGAGGTTCACGCCGCGAATCAATTCCATGGCGATGAAATAGACGCCGCGCGTTTCGCCCAGGTGATAGGTCTGGACGATGTTGGTGTGAATCAAATCGGCCACGAGCTTGGCCTCGCCGATGAAGTTGTCGATGAACTGTTTTTGGTCGGCGTAGTTCTGGCGGACGACTTTGATGGCGAGGCGCTTGACGAATTCGTGGGCGCCGTGCTGCTCGGCTTCATACACGATCCCCATGCCGCCTTCGAAGATTTTGCGGACGATGTCGTAGCGGAATTCGTTTTGAATCGTGAAGAGCGCCACGCCGCGATGGTGCGTCCAAAGGCCGATTAAAGTCAAGCGTTGCCGGGGATGGGTTTGCGATTTTCATCTTGCGCGAGACCGGGCTTCGCCGCGATCCGGAGAATTGTTTCGCTGTGATCCGGAAGAGCGGCATGATTTTTTCCCAATAAAAATCGTATTTTCTGCTTGCGCCATTGGGCCGAACCGCTTTAATAGCCCACAAGTCGAACGACTTTGGTAACCGAACAAACAAAAAACACACTAAACGGACTATGGCTAAAGCACTCTCGAAATCACAAATCGCCGCCTCGATCGCCGAGAAGCACGAACTCACCAAGAAACAGGCCGTCGAGATTCTCGACACGATCGCCCAATTGGCCTACAAGCAGGCGAAGAACACTTTCACCCTGCCCGGCCTGGGCAAGCTGGTTCTCGTGAACCGCGCCGCCCGCATCGGCCGCAATCCCGCCACGGGCGAGCAGATCAACATTCCCGCCAAGCGCGTGGTCAAGTTCCGCGTCGCCAAGGCCGCCAAAGATGCCATCCTCGGCGCCAAGTAAGCAGCTTTTTCCAGCAGGCACTCTGAGCCGCTCGGGGTGCCTTTTTCGTCCGGCGCGGAAATGAGGGATTGGCGTGATGGAGTAGTGGCGAGACGGAATAGTGGCGGCAGTCGGACATAGGTTCCGACATTCGAGTCCTTGGCGTCTCCGTTACTCCAATCCCCCATTGCATGAAAATCGCCGTTGTCGGTTGCGGGGCAGTAGGCAGTTATTACGGGGCCTGCCTCGCGCGAGCGGGGCATGCGGTGCATTTCCTGCTGCGCTCGGATTATGATGTCGTCCGGCAAAAAGGAGTTTTCATCCGAAGCCCTCAGGGCGATTTCCATGTCCAGCCCGCCGCCGCGAGGACGCCGGAGGAAATCGGCCCGGTCGATCTCGTCGTCATCGGTCTCAAATCGACCGCCAACGATCAGTTTGCGGCCTTACTGCCGCCGCTGGTCGGACCGGCCACGGCCATCCTGACGCTGCAAAATGGATTGGGCAATGAAGAGCAACTCGCCCGTTTGTTTCCCGTCGAACAGATCCTCGGCGGACTCTGCTTCGTCTGTTTGAACCGGGTCGAGCCCGGGATGATTCATCATATGGCTCATGGAACGATCGCCTTGGGCGAATTTCGTCACCGGCCAAAACTGCGAACGCACAGCATCGCCGCCGTAGTGCGCGAGAGCAGAGTTCCTTGCCGCGTGACCGATGACCTGGAGCGCACCCACTGGGAAAAATTGGTTTGGAACATCCCTTTCAACGGGCTGGGTGTCGCCGGTTCCGCCGGCAGCGACTGCCTGTTCAATCATGCCGAAGGTCGCCCAACCGCTGCTTCACGAAGCGTCGCCTTCGAGAACTCGGGACCAGGCAAAGCCCAGGCGATGGCCGACCTTGCGATAGCCGCGACTGGTCCCTGCCTGACGACCGACCAACTCCTGGCCGACACCAAGTGGGAGCAACTCGTGCGGGAGTTGATGCTCGAGATCATCGCCGCCGCTCGCGCGCTGGGATTTGCCATTCCCGACTCGCTCGCCAATGAACAGATCGAGCACACGCGCACCATGGGATCGTACCGGGCCTCGACGCTCATTGATTTCGAGCGCGGCCAGCCGCTGGAACTGGAAAGCCTGTTCCTCGAACCATTGCGCCGCGCGCGGCAAGCCGGCCTGCCGATGCCGCGCCTCTCGGCCCTCTGCGCCGTGCTCACGGAACTGGACCGCGCGTCAAGGACACAACCTCGATGAAAGTTCGCGTACGTTTCGCGCCGAGTCCGACGGGGTTTTTGCACATAGGCGGCGCGCGCACCGCCCTGTTCAACTGGCTTTACGCCCGGCACACCGGCGGCACGTTCATTTTGCGCATCGAGGACACCGACGCGGCGCGCAACACGCAAGAAGCGGTGAAGGTCATTCTCGACGGCCTGCGCTGGCTGGGATTGGACTGGGACGAAGGGCCGGTCGATGCCGAAGCCACCGGCCCGGCCAAAGGCGAATACGGGCCTTATTTCCAAAGCCAGCGACGAGAGAACTATCAGCGCCGCGTCGAGGCGCTGCTGTCGCGCGGCCTGGCTTACGAGCAGGAGGGCGCGATCAAGTTCAAAATGACGCGCGAGCCGGTGCTCATACCCGATTTGGTCGTGGGCGAGGTGAGGCGCGAACTGACCGACCGCGAAGCCCTCGACCCGGACATCGTCATCGTGCGCTCGGACGGCCAGCCGGTGTTTCATCTGGTCAACGTGGTGGACGATTTGGAGATGAACATCACGCACGTCATCCGCGGCGAAGATCACTTGAGCAACACGGCAAAGCACATCGCGCTCTTCCGCGCCTTTGGCGTCGAGCCGCCCCAATACGCGCACATTCCGCTCATCCTGAATCCGGACGGGACCAAGATGAGCAAGCGCGACCAGGGCGCTTCGCTGCACAGCTACATGGACGAAGGCTATGCGCCCGAGGCGATTGTCAATTATCTTTCGCTGCTCGGCTGGTCGCCCAAGGGCAACCGCGAAAAACTGCCGCTGTCCGAACTCGTCGAACTTTTCGACCTGCCCGGCGTCCTGCGGCACAATGCCCGCTTCGATCTGGCGAAGCTGAACTGGCTGAACGGCGAATACCTCCGCGAGATGGGCGACGATCGCTTTTACGAACAGGCCGTTCATGCGCTGGCCCGGGCCGGCCTGGACACCAACAAATACCCGGTTGATTACGTCAAGGCCGCGCTCGACACCTGCAAGGGCAAAATCAAACTTTTCGGCGAACTGCCCGCCTACGCCGGGTTTTATTTCACGGATGAAATCGAATACGATCCCGAGGCCGCCCGGAAAGACTTCACGCCGGAAAACAAAGTGCGCCTGGCGAAATTGCGCGAGGCCTTCGCAGCCCTCGAGCCGTTCGATCACGACAACATCGGCCGCACGCTGGGCGAAGTGGCGAAGGGATTGGGCGTAAAGACCGGCGTGCTGGTGCATCCCACGCGTCTGGCCTGTTGCGGCAAAGCGGCCGGGCCAAGCCTGTATCATCTGCTGGCCATTTTGGGCAAGGAACGCTCGCTGGTGAGAATCGACCGGGCGCTGTCCACAATGTCAGTATGACGAATGTCGAATGACGAAATCCGAACTCCGAAAGTCTTCGCGAGCGGGAGAAGCCCGAAGGCCGAAAGTTGCAAACGAACTGCGTAAGAGGCAGCAGGCGTCAAGGGGACCAGGCTTCGGCTGATCTCGCTTGAAAATCGCTCAGATTTGTGAGATAAGCCAAGTGTGAAACTGACAGCAGACAGTCAAGGCCGGCTCGGCAGCGCGGAGCTATTCCGCCGCGAGGCCGACTTCGAGGCAACGGTTGAGCCCGACGGCAGCATTCGCCTTGTCGAACTGACCCAGGCCCCGGTCGTGAAACCGCGGCGCGTCGAAGGGCGATTGCGCGGAGCCGATGTCCGTTTGACGCGCGAGACCGTGGCAGCCGCAGTGCGCGCCGGGCGGGATGCGCGATGAAGCGCTATTGGGACGCTTCTGCCCTCATAGATGCACTCCACGATTCGCGCATCGATAGCCGTCAGGTCTAGGTTTTGTTGTAACCATATTGACGAGTCATCAAAACATCCTTCCAATAAGTTTCTCGCCCAATTACGACAAGATCCTCGGTCTTCATTGGGAAATATTCCAGCAGACCAAAGCGAAAGTTCTTCCTGGCATATTCCAACGTATGTTTCTGAATAATCCTGGTGAGATCGTCGGTGTATCCGTGCCCTGTGCGGACGTAGCATTCCCACCGGGACCATACCCCAGCATCTCCATACGCGGCTCCGACGTACCTCTTTCCATTTCTGGCGTCAGTGATTAGATAGACCCCCTTGGAGTACTCGAGAGCAGCCCTCCAGTCCTTTTGTTGAGCGTTGAAAATGCTCTCTAGCTCAGCGAATCTCAAGTTGATCGTATCATAGCCGTGGAAGGTCTCGCCAGCATATCGCGAAGGTAGTATCTCGGAAACCACCAAAGCTGGGTAATGGTCTTCAAAATAAAACGCTTTCGGGCGACCGGGCCGCTTCAGGGTGACTTTCAAGCGACCAATCAATGGCTCGGCTACTTTTAAAGGTTTGAGGCCGTATTCCCACCACCCGTCGTTGTGTTGGTGGCGCGAACGAACTTGCCAGGCACCACCAAACAGCCATCGGTGTTCCTCTGGCTAAAATTCGATTAGGGCAAAAATATATTCACGGCTGAACTCGTTCCGGCCTTTGTACTGGTTCCATTCCAGCCATTTTTTTGGCTCATGCACGAACAAATCCAACGGCTCTTCGCCGTCACTCTCGCAGGCCATGTGAACTTTGAAGTCTTCGGGATTCGGGATCGGCCAGATTTGAGATAGGCGAAGTTCCGTGGCAGCAGGTGTATGCATCAGGGCAAGCAGTCGGTTTTATAGCAGTCGTTTTGAAGCACTCACAGACAGAACGTATTTGTGGCCTTCCGGCTCTGCAACAATATTTGGAGCAACACCGAGCCAGACTTTAGATCCAACTCATTCCATCGCTAACACCTGCACCGCCAGCATCGCTTCATACGCTGGATCTTCCGGGTCCCGCCCATCGGTGATCTTCAAGCGCACAGCCTGCCCAGCAGTGACTTAAAACGTGGTTGAAAATAGTAGTCGCCGACGTAAGGAGGCGGATTTTTCGGCACAAGCCGCGCACTCGTCCGCCTCCTTACGTCGGCGACTGCGGGGTCAGGCCACTTTTCAGAGACGCTCTCAGAAGAGTGCCTTTCCATTCGGCCATCGCTCGCGCGCCGGGACAAGCACATGCGTTTCCGCTATGCGATAATCGCGATCGAATTCTTGATTCCTCTCCGTCCGCGCAGTAAGGTCGAACGGTGAAGGTGATTGCGTTAAACGAAGCCCAGTCGCGCCTGGATAAGCTTTTCGAGGACGCCCAGGCCGGCTCACCCGTGCTGCTGGTGCGAGGAGGAGAGGTCGCCAAGCTGGAACGGGTGAATCCCCCGGAATTTGGCGGCGACATGGCGACATTGGAGAAAATGCTGGTGGACGCCGCGCAAGGGACGCACGCAGAGTGGACACCTAAGGACTTGGAGGATATTGCTCGCCGCGTTCGTGACAAACGAACCGAATGAGCCTCCAGATCTTCGATTCCGCAAACGGCGAAGAAGACGGCACGGCTTTCGGCAAGAACGACTGGAATTTCGATGATGTGCCGGAGCGCGAATTGGAGGTGTGCCGTCTTTGGGAGTATGCGCGGGAGAGTGCGCTCATTCGCCGCATCCGCCGAGTAACCGCCGCTTTTTCGCTTCGTACCCCGGCCGCCAGGAAGGGGACGGAAACAGTTTCAAGGGAGCCCCAGAGTGCCGCGATTCGCAAGGAGTTCAGCAAGCTTTTCCATCGCCTTGGCCGTGCGGCCATTCTGTTTCAGCAAGGGATCTACACCTTGGACGCGGAAAACCCGGGCTTTGAATCCCCGTTTCCCGCATCGTGGATGTCCCTGCCGAAGGCTGCCCGGAGCGTCCTGCTGGCGGTGACGCAATGGGGCGCGCGCAAAGTTGCCGGATTTCCGGGCTTCCGCAGGAGTCACCCTGCCCGCGCCGCCGCATTGGCGCATCTCTTCGAACCCAGCAATACCAAAGACGTTTTCGAGAAAGGAGACGGCCCGAAAGCGAAGGCACTCCTTCCCGGTGGTCAAAAGTTGCGCAAGCCAGGTCCGAATTTTCTGTACCAGGGCGGCATGGAAGTCCTGTTGGTCGAAATCGAGTGGGCGCGCTTTACGAACCAACAGTTGATCGGGGAGTTTTCCCAATGGCTCAAGGAAAACCGCCCGCAGGAGACGCCGGGGCCTTCTGGCAGAGGACGAAAACAGCGCGACGTGCGCGTATCGCTGGATCGACTGGGCATGATGCGCCTCTTGCACCGATTCAAATTGTTGGAAATGGAGGACGCCTGCCCGGAAGGGTGGAAGGCTTTTCAAGGTTATGACTGGTACAAGGAACGCAAGCGCGCCGCGGCCACGTTCAAGAGTCTTTTTCCATTTTTGGCCACATCGGAGCAGCCTCTCTCATGGGCTACCAAAGGCGGACGCAGCAAGCCGGCATGAAATAGTTTCTTATTTGTCCTCCAGTAAACAAAAGCGTCCCGGATTTCTGTCCATTTCTTTTTATGACTCAGGTGCTAGGGTCGAGGCATGTTAAGAGAAAGTAGAATCGCCCGGCTCCCCCGCGAAGTGAGGGAGCAATTGAACCGCCGCCTGGATGAGCAGCAGGAGAGCAACGGTCTGCTGGATTGGTTGAACGGTCTGCCGGAAGTACAAGCCTTGGTGGCGTCGGAGTTTGGCGGACGCCTGCTGGCCCCGGAGGACCTGTGCGATTGGACGGAGAACGGCTATCGCGACTGGGTCGCGCACCGGCGGGCTTCGGAGGACGCCCAATGGCTGGCGTCCGACGTCGAGCACTTGCAGCCCGCGGGCGCCGCGCCGCTGACAGATTTGCTGGCCCGGTATCTGACCGCGCAATACGTGGTGGCCACCAAAGCCGCCGTCCGTCAGGCCGGCGGCCAGCCGGTGGATTTGCAAACGCTGCGGACGCTCTCCGGAAATCTGGCAGCACTGCGCCGGGGCGATCAGAATGCCGAGTGGATCAGCATCGAACGGGCGCGCTTGGAACTGGAGCGCCGAAAGTGCCAGGAGCAAATCGAGGAGATCTGCCTCGCCTGGGCCAAACAGCCCGAAAATCAAAAAAAGTTCACGGTTCCCGGGCTCAGTCAAAAGGAAAAGGACCGTCGCTTTCGCGAGATATTTGGTCTGGCTCCAACGCCGGAAAACATCGAGGAGAGCGTTCCGCCCGACGGTCGGGAAGCGATAGTCTAAAACATTCCATCCGGCTTGATCCGGTTTAATCCGGGTTGATCCGGCCAAAAAAAACACACTCCATCTATATGACGCACCGAGGAAAGATCGCCCGGCTTCCTCTCGGAATCCGGGACCAACTAAACCGCCGATTACAAAACGGCGAGCCGGGCAAGGCGGTGGTGAACTGGCTCAATGGCTTGCCGGAGGCCCAAGCAGTCGTGGCCTCCGAATTTGGCGGCAAAGCCATCCGGCAACAGAATCTTTCGGATTGGAAAAAAGGCGGATACCAGGAATGGCTGAGGCAGGAGGAAACACTCGAGGTGGCTCGGCAATTGGGTGACGAGAGGGGCGAGATACCGGAGGCGGGCGGCCCGCTGGCGGACAAGTTGGCGGTGTGGCTTGCCGCCCGCTACGTGGTGGCGGCCCGCCGCCTGGCCAGCCGAAACGGAGACGACATGGATTTCAAGCTGCTGCGGGCGCTGTGCAATGACCTGGTCGCGCTGCGCCGCGGCGACCATCGCGCGGCACGGTTGGAAATCGAGCGCAAGCGGAGGCGAACAACGGTGCAGAGCGTAATGCGTGACCCGCCTTCGCCCATTGAGGGCTGCGGCACGGCAGGTGCGTGACATGAAGACTCAAAGAGCGTGTTCGAAAATTCGTAGCCGCCGACGTAAGGAGGCGGAGGAGGGCGCGATCCGCTCTGGAAATCCGCCTCCTTATGTCGGCGGCAACATGGATTCGGCAATTTTGAGACGCGCTTTGCGTCCCCGGAACGGCGGCCACTTACTTCGCGAGGTTGCGATTTTTGGCGCGGGATTCGGCGGCCAGCCGGGATTTGAACGCCAGGACTTCGCGCTGCAATTCGAGGTCGCCCACCGCGAGGATTTGTACGGCGAGCAAGCCGGCGTTGCGTCCGCCGCCGATGGCGACGGTGGCCACGGGAATGCCGCTGGGCATCTGGACAATGGACAAGAGCGAGTCAAGGCCCTTGAGCGCTTTGCTCTCGATGGGCACGCCGATGACGGGCAGGGGAGTCAGCGCGGCAGTGACACCCGGCAAATGCGCCGCGCCGCCCGCGCCGGCGATGATGACGCGCATCCCCCGCTTGTGCGCGCCCGTCGCGTAACGCGACAAATCCTGCGGCGTGCGGTGGGCGGAGATGACGCGCGCTTCGTGCGCGATGCCAAATTCCGCGCAGGCGTCCGCGGCGGCTTTCATGGTCGGCCAGTCCGAGTCGCTGCCCATGATGATGCCGACGATGGGTTCGGTCGAGTCCGTCTTCTTCATAATTTCCAAAGTTTCGATTTAGGATTCACCATTCCGATGGGACGGGCCGAATTTCACTTGGCCATTCCGAAGAGCAAATTGCCTGTTAAATCGCAGATCGCAAATCGGAAATCACGCGACCCGAAACCCCGGGGCGCGTCTGGGCACCGCCACCATCTTCTCCCTCTCCTCCCAAAAGGAGGAGAGGGCCGGGGTGAGGAGGTCATTGCTTTTCGAGCCCGATTCCCCTCACCCCAGCCCTCTCCCCGCTCTGGCGGGGCGAGGGAGCCGGGGTGCGCGGTTTCAAGCTGCGCCCGAAGCCGCGTGCGGCTGTTGCTTCGACCTGGATTGGAGTTTATACAATCCACGGCATTCTAAAAAAATGATCGATTGGCGGCGCATCGCGGAGTTTCTGGCTTTGAAGCGCAACACGACGTTGTTGTTGGCGGCGCTTGTTTTGGCCGGCCTGGGCGAAAAGCTATGGCTCGGTTTCGCACCCAAATATCTCCAGACGCTGGGCGCGAGCATTTTCGTCATTGGTTTGTTCGATGCCTTGCAAACGCTGCTGGGCGCCGTCTATGCCTACCCCGGCGGTTGGCTCACCGATCATTGGGGGCAGCGGCGCTCGTTGATGCTCTTCAGCGCGCTTTCATTGGCGGGTTATCTGTTGGTGCTGATCTGGCATCATTGGCTGGCTCTGGTGCTGGGCACATTCCTGTTCCTGGCTTGGAGCGCCTTCTCGTTGCCGACGACGTTGTCGATGGTGGCCACCTCGCTGAAATCGCACCAGCACACCATGGGCGTTGGTGTCCAATCCATGGTGCGGCGCGTGCCGATGATGCTCGGGCCGCTGATTGGGGGCTGGCTCATCACGCGATTTGGCTGGGTCATGGGAATACACTACGCGGTGGTGGCCTGCCTTGCGCTAGGGCTGCTGACCATGGTCTTCCAGTGGTTCATGGTCGAGCCCAGCAACTCGACGCCGCTGCCCGCGGCGGCGCAGGCTCATGCGGCCGGATTTCTCAGTGTCGTCAAATCGTTCACGCCGGCTTTGCGGGAATTGCTCGTGAGCGACATTTTGATTCGCTTTTGCGAACGCATTCCGTATGCCTTCGTCGTCCTTTGGGCGGTGAACCACGCCGGCCTTAGCGCGCAACAATTCGGCTACCTCGCGGCCTTCGAGATGGTCACCGCCATGATTTGCTACATTCCCGTGGCGCGCCTGGCGGACAAATATGGCCGGCGTCCCTTCGTCCTCGCGACCTTTGTTTTTTTCACGCTCTTTCCGGTCACGTTGCTGTGGGCCAATACCTTTGGAACGCTGGCCCTGGTATTCGTGGTGCGCGGGTTGAAGGAATTTGGCGAACCCGCCCGCAAGGCGCTCATCATCGGCGAAGCCGTGCCGGAGACGCGCGCGCGCACTTACGGCGCCTATTATCTGATTCGCGATTGCGTAGTCACCACCGGCTCTTTCCTCGGAGCGGCGCTTTGGAGCATCAGTCCGCGCGCGAACTTCCTGGGCGCGGCTTTGTGCGGGGCTTTGGGCACCTTGTGGTTCTGGTGGTTTGCTTATCGCAAGCCGGTCAAGGCGAGCTAAACGTTTTGCCCATGCAACGCGATTGACGCCCGAAACAGCCAGCCGCACATTGGCTGCCATTCACGCATGACGACGGCAAACAAAGTCACCATTCTTCGGATTCTCCTGGTGCCATTCTTCGTGGTGGAAGCGCTGTATTACGTCAAGACGGCCAATGAAGTGCACCGGCTGCTGGCGATTTTGTGCTTTGCCGTCGCTGCCATTTGCGATGGGGTGGATGGCTACATCGCGCGGCATTACAATCAGCGCAGCGAGCTCGGGGCCGTGCTCGACCCGCTCGCCGACAAAATGCTGCTCGTCTCGGGAATCGTTCTGTTGAGCTTCGATCATCAGCCGTACTTCAACTCCGTGCCCCTCTGGCTGACCGGCGCCATCATTGGCCGGGACATTTTGATCCTGGTCGGCCTGATTGTCATACAAATGTTTGTCGGCAAGGTCCGAATTCGGCCGCGAATGCTCGGCAAAATCGCAACCGTGTTGCAAATGGTCGTCGTGCTGTGGATTTTGCTGAAGTGGAACGCGGAGTGGCTTAAGATCTGGACCCTTGGCGCGGCGTTGTGCACCGGCTTTTCCGGGCTTCTTTATGTCTGGGACGGCATGCGCCAATTGGGCGCTCATCCGGCTAGTTCGCCCTCCGGGTCCAGCCCGAAGCCGGAGCCGACTGTGCGAGATCCAAAACCCGAAGACTGATTGCGGAAATGAGTTCATTCTTGCAATCCGCGGCCGATGCGGTAATCCACTAAATCCATGGGCTTGCTTCTCAAACTGCGCGAAGGGGACAACGCGCCCGAATTCACTGCCGCGACCAACGACGGCGGCCAGGTGTCGTTGTCCGATTTCCGGGGGCGGAACGTGATTCTCTATTTCTATCCAAAAGACGACACGCCCGGCTGCACCAAGGAAGCTTGCGGTTTCCGCGATGAATTTGCCGCCTTCGAAAAGAAGGGCGCGGTTGTGTTCGGGGTTAGCGCGGACTCGGCCAAGTCGCACGGCAAGTTCGTCGCCAAATACAGACTCCCGTTCCAGTTGTTGGCGGACGAGGATCGAAAGATCGTTCAAGCTTACGGGGTTTGGGGCGAGAAAAGCTTTCTCGGCAAAAAGTATCAGGGCACTCATCGCGTTACGTTTCTCATCGGGCCGGAGGGAAAAATCAAAAGAATTTGGGCTGCGGTGAAACCGGCGGAACACGCGCAGGAAGTTCTGGCCGCGTTGGAAACATCGAACGTCCTCTACGAGAATGCCAATTGACACGAAGCGCGGGCTGGATCAACGTAGCGGCGTCAAACAATTGAGAGTCAAACCATCGAACAAACAAAGGAAATACCTATGGCAATATCGGTTGGCGCCAAAGCGCCTGATTTTACGTTGAAATCCAAGCAAGCCTCCGGTTTGGTGGATGTCAAACTAAGCAATAATTTTGGCAACAAGAACACGGTCCTCCTGTTTTTTCCCGCCGCGTTCACCGGTGTTTGCACCTCGGAGTTGTGTGATATTACGTCTGGCCTGAACGCCTACAAAAGCCTGAATGCCGACGTAATCGCAGTCAGCATCGACACCCCGTTTGCCCAGGAAGCCTGGGCGCAGAAGGAGAAAATCGGCATCACCTTGGCCAGTGACTTGAACAAGGAAGTCATCAAGAAATACGACGTCGTTTTTCCGATGCTCGCCGGGGTAGGGGACACGGCTGCGCGCGCCGCGTTCGTCATCGACAAGGCCGGCACGGTGCAATACAGCGAGCAAACGCCCACGCCCAAGGATCTGCCAAACTTCGACAAGGTCAAAGAGACATTGGCCAAGCTCAAATAAGCCCGGGCGCGGGGTAGCACAGGCAACTTGCCTGTGCCGCTGGGCGACCCGCCCAGCGGAACGGAGATGCTGCCACTGCTTTTCGTGGCCGCGAGGAGTTCAGGACTACTCCCTCATTCCTAGCAACTTGTCCTTCCGGTCGGCCAGTCGCGAAACGCGTGGAACTGCCCGCGCTCCGTCAGTACACATCGCGCAGATACCGCCGTTCGCTCTTCATCAGCGTGACGTTGACATACTCGGCGGCAGCGGCCGCCGAGAGGGCGCCTTGTTGTTCCGCGATGCGGATTAGAGACTGGTGCACGTCCTTGGCCATGCGTTTTGCGTCGCCGCAGACATAGAAATACGCGTCGCCTTGCAGCCAGGACCAAAGCTCTTTTGCGTTCTCTTCCATGCGATGCTGCACGTAAATCTTCTGCGTCTGGTCTCGCGAAAACGCCAGGTCGAGGCGGTGGAGCTTGCCCTTTCTCTGAAGGTCCAGGAACTCCTCGCCGTATAAGAAATCCGTGGCGCGATGCTGTTCGCCGAAAAAAAGCCAATGCCGCCCGGTGGCGCCGTCGAGAATACGTTGTTCGAGGAAAGCGCGGAACGGAGCAATGCCCGTCCCCGGCCCGCACATGATGATGTCGGCGGCGGGATCATTTGGCAGCCGAAATGTGCGCGCCTCCTGAACGTACACCGGAATGTTTTTCACGAACAGTTCCGCATGGTCGGCGATGAAGCCCGACGCCAGCCCTTTCTTGGCGCGTCCATGGGTTTCATAACGGACCACCGAAACGCAAATATGGACTTCGCCCGGATGCGCCGCCTGGGCCGACGCAATCGAATAAAGCCGCGGCACGATGGGCGAAAGTTGTTCGAGGAATCCCGCCGGCGTCTGGAACCGCGCCTCGCTGAATTCCGTCAAAATGTCCAGGTAATCGCGCGTGTCGATGTATTGGCCGAGAAGGTCGTAGTTATTGACGATTTCCATGAGGCGATTGCGCTGTTCGCCCTGCGGAATGCGCTCGCCCAGGCCGGCCATGATTTTTCGGTTCGCGCGATTCAACGCGTAATCCTGCAGCAACGTCCGGCGCAGCGTCGTCGGCCTGCCCTTAGGGTCCTTGACCGCCACGCCTGGGTCGAAGCCCAGCAGCGCGATTACTTCGTCCACCAGACCCGGCGGGTTGCTCGCATAAATGCCGAGCGAATCGCCCGGCGTATAAGTCAAGCCACTGTCCGCGAGGCTGAGGACGAAATGACGCGTATCTTTGAACGAACCCTCCCGCGTCAATCCGTCATGCCGGATCAACTCGGCCAAGAATGGGTTCTTGCGCGAATACGGAATCGGCGCCGGTGGCACCGTGGGAACCGCGGACGTGTCATCCATAAATGATGGGCGTAACTCTTGGCCCGCGCCACGGGGAAAAGCAATCTCAAAGGCGCCTTTTCGCCTTTGGCTTGAGAGGTGTTTTCGGAGAGACTCGGTCAGTTTTTTTGAGAAACGGGCAGTTCGAGTGTGAACGTGGCGCCTTTGCCCGGCCCGTCGCTCTGCGCGCGGAGGGAGCCGCCCAACTCCTTGATGGCCAGGGCGCCGCTGTGCAAGCCGAACCCGTGTCCGTCCTTGCGCGTCGTAAATCCATGATTGAAAATCTTCGTGAGATTTTCCTCGGCAATGCCCACGCCGTTGTCGATGACGGAGACGCGCACCAAGTCATCACCGTTGCTGACGCGCACGGTCATGCGTTTTTCGTCATGCCCGGCTTCGTCGCAAGCGTATTTGGCGTTCTGGACCAGGTTCACGAGAATTTGCAGGACTTTATGTTTCTCCACATTGATTTCAGGCAAGTGCGGATCGTATTCGCGGAAAATTTGCACGTCGTGGCGCACGAGCGCTCCGGCGTTCATCCTCAAGGCGTCTTCGACCAGATCGGTCACTTTCACGATTTCGGTGAGGCCTGAAACCTTGGCGTAACTCTGCTGCATCGCGACGATCTCTTTGATGTGCTCGACGTTGTTTTTGAGCGATTCGATTTCCCTCGATAAGGAGGTCTTTTCACCTGCCAGATGCTCGCCCAATTGCGTCAGAAACGCGGGCAATTGGCGTCCCTTGGGATCTTTTGTGATAAATTCGGCCAGGTCCTCGGAGTGATCCCGCATCAAGGCGGCGGCGCGTGCGACACTGACGATTTTGGATTCCCGCAACTGATCGGAAACCAGATTGGCGGAGACGTTGACGCTGTTAAGGACATTGCCAACGTTGTGCAGAACGTTGGTCGCCACTTCCGCCATGCCGGCCCGGCGCGACGCGACCAGAAGTTCTCTGTGCGAATCCGCCACGCGTTTCTCCATCTGCCTGCGTTCTTCGGCCTCTTTCTCCAGAGCCGCGGTTTTCTCCTCCAGCCTGGTATAAGTGCGTTTGTGTTCGCCGATTTCTTCGCGCAATTCCCCTGTCCGTTGGCGGACTCGATTGCGTAGCGAGCCGACCCAGGCCGCGAACATCACCAGCAGAACGCCAACGCCGCCCAGAAGCCACACGGTGTGCCGCGCCGTCCACCAGGATGGCCGTTCGAGGACCGTGATGTCCGCGGGCGAATTGAGATACATTTCAAAGGACGTGATGGTCTGGCCGTAATCCGCGACACTATCCATTTTGGCCTTGAAGACGCCTTCCAACCTCAGACGGCTTCCTGTGGGGACCGGATTGTTGGTGTCCGTTGCGAGCGGCAAATACGCGAAGAAGGTTTTTTTCGACGGATCGTGTCGCAACTCGAGGACTTCAAGCGATTCCTTGAAACTGCGGCCGAGAAGCGTGCCATCAATGCTTCGCCGCGTCGCGTCCTGATCGCCGCCTTCTCCATCCGCGTCGGCGCCCAGCAAATCTATCGGCGCCACGGCAGGCAATGAGCCGTGGCCTTTCACCTTGAGCAGGGCTTGGACCAGTTTTGGCGAAAAACCATCCGGGGCCGGCAGGCCGACTACTTCCACCCGGTCACCTGGTTCCGCGTCCGCCAAGTCTCGCGTCTCCACGCGAAGTCCATCGCTGCCATCCTGGACGAAGAGCAATTGCGGCTCCTTGTGGGTTACCACGCCTGTCGTCTTGACCAAATGGACGGTCCGGTTCGTGTCCTCCGAGTAGCGCATGATTCGGCTGATGCGCACGACAGGCAGGTCGAACGGATTTTCCGGAGCTGCTTTTACCATTTCGAGGTGTTCGATGGACGGGACGAGCAAGCGTTGTCCCAACCGTTGGCGGCGGCTGTTCAACAGCGGAGCGCAAACTCCGTGAACCCGCACAAGACTGCCCAGCAGCCGGTCCCGGCAATCCTTGTCCATCTCATTGATCCACACGACCAGTTGGCCGCCTGCCACGATGATGGTCAATCGTTGTTTCTCGACCACACTGACGACCCCTTCGACTTCAACCCATTGGCTGTCATAGCTGCCAGACATGAGATCATTCCAAGAAGCCCGTCGTGGTTCCGGCCATTGCCCTTTGCCTAACACGGTTACGAAGCCTCCGGAATTAATCTCCACCGGATAGGCTGTGTTCGCCGTTCCTTTGCACTCGACGTAGAGTCCTTCCTGTCTCAGGAACGGCGCCAAACCGGCGCTAAACTGTCCCATGCACAAGACGCCATCGGCGCCATTTTGAAGGTAAAAGTCATTCAAACTCAAATCAACATACGTGATGACTCCTCGAACGCTGACCGGGAAATTCGTTGGCGGCATGGTTTTGGCGAGATCCAAAATCTCCCCAATCTCCGTGACCGGATGCCGTTGGTTGATCACGCGGGTTTGGCTGGGCGCCGCGATGAGTTGCCTTATGGCGCCGGCTCGGAGTCGGGCCCACCGCAAGCTGGGTGTTGCGCCCTCCTTATCGAAAAAACCAGCGACTTCGACCGGATCGCCCGGCGATAGCGAAACCATTTCCTCGCACGACGCAGTCAATTGATTGGTTCCATCGCTGAGGATGAGAGTCTTGCCCCCGCTCTGCGCGCCGACCCTTCCATGTACGCGCAGGAGAGTTCCCGGTGCTGCGGAGGAATTCCTGGTCAGAAGCCTCTGGATGGAGAACTCAGGCCACTGGCCCCATTCCTCTTCCTTTGGAGGAGGCAAAGTCACATCGTCGGGACTCGCGATCCAGATGGTCCCAGCGACCTGGTCGCCGCTTCCGTCGAACACAGCTTCGACTACTCCATGAACCCTGAGCCGGCAATTCGTGAAATGCGGGATGCGGACGCCTTTCGGTTTGAGAAGATGCGCCAAAATATGTCCCGAGCCGTCGTCCGATGCCAATCGAATTTCGAGGTGGAGCAAAGCGTCCGACGCAGCGATCGCGCGCCCCTCGATAGTGGCGGTGAAAAAGTGGTTGTCTCCTTCAACCCGTTCTCCCGCACGAAGTTCGGCGAACGAGGGCAAAGTCCCCAGGGAGCCAATCTCCGGATTCAACAAGGCCGGCACTGCGCCATTCAGTCGAACCGTCCCTGAAAGTCGTATTTGATCTCCGGGATGCAACTCGACGACCGACGAGCCAAGGTCGAACATCTGGAAGCCTGTCTCATCGAGAAAGGCCGCCGCATGCGAGGCCGGATCCCAGGAAACTATGACTCCCTCCAGGCGCGCGATCATAGGTTGCGGAGGCCGAGACCGGACTGCTCGCAGCCGGCTTACATCGAATACCGGCGCCCCGGCGAACGGCAGGTACTGCCATTGAATCCAACTGGATCTGTTCGTGCGGCCGTCCGCAAAGTCGAGCCACTTGGTTTCGGGTTTGTCGTCGAACGCCATTTCGGCTGATTCATTGGGCGGATTATCCCCCTGGGTGGAGATGGCCAGGGAATAACGCGCGCCGGATTCCTTCGCGTCATAAATCGGTTCGATTCCCGCAAGCTGGACGCACGTGGCGGCGTTGGCCAGCGGTTCGGGAGCCCGCACGCAGTCGATTTGCAGCCGGTATATCGCGCAGGCCGCCTGGTTGGTCAGCGTAAAGACACGTCTTTGGAAACGGCGGCCAAATGTTTCGGCGCTCCGCTTATCCAATGTGTTCCAGGTCTTTCCGCCATCATTGGACCCCAGCAGACGCCAGTCGCGCGGGTCCCGCTGGGGCGAATCGTTTGCGGAGGTCAGCGCATAAGCCGTGAGCGCTCGCGCGGGCCGGGTCGCCCAGGCAGTCACGTTGGAAAGAATCTGCGGCGCGTTGTCCAGGAGAGGGTTGCGCGCGGCCAGGCGCCGGGCCAGCACGACGAACTGGCCGACATTGGTCACCAAGATCTCCGGGTTGGCCGTATATTCGCATTGAAGCCAGTCGAAGGTCTTTCCATTATTGAAGTCAATCCAGCGTGTTGATGGATCGCCATCAAAAGCGTTATCCGGGGCGCCAGTCAAAGGAGGTGAGCCGGAGGATGTGGCCTTCACGAATAAATCGTTTTCATTCGTTACCCCAACTGCCGGGCCGGTCAATTCCAGCTCCCCAAGCTGCACGATCCCCGCGCGCTCGACTCGCAGCCGATAGAATCGATAGGCCGCGCGATTTGTGATTGCGAACACCCGCCGCTGTGAACGCGCCGCGAACGCCTGGTTCGTTTGACGGTCCAGTTGTTCCCAGGACTCTCCGTCATTGGATCCCAGAAGCCGCCAATCGGCCGGGTCTGCATACTCGCCATTATTCGCGGAAGTGAGGGCGTACTCAGTCACGATTCGCGCGGGCCGTGCGGTGGCCGGCTGGGCCAATGCCGTTAACCAGGCGACGAACAGACAAACTCCAAACAGAAGCCGATGTATTCCGGCCACATCCGCCTGCATCCCTGAGACTGTCGGCTTCTTGGACAGGAGGGTGTCAAGTACGTTGACACGCCGTGCGACCAAGGTGATGAGTTGGCATGTGCGCTTGTGCCAGAACGGCCTCAAGGCACCGCTTCCATCTTCGACATAGTGGCGCTTTTTGCCCATATTAAGACCGCGAGCTTGCTCGGTCCGACGTGATGCAATTCACGTTCCATGCGCCCTTCAAGTTTGACATCGCTCGACCCGCATGGCTCAGTCCTGGTCGCCGGGTAGCATTGGCACATCAATTATTTTATGACCACACAATCGCAGGCAGAAAGTCGGAGCGAGACGACCGGGCGCAGTTTCAGTGCGGACACGGTGCTGGGCTTTGCCGTCATCGGTTGTCTGGCCGCGGGCACCGTCGGCATCATGAAAGCATCGAGCATGGAGAGAGGGGTCGATGTTTTGCTTTGCCTGCTGGGCTCGGTCGTCGCGTTCGGCGCGGTTTTTTATATTTATCTTGGGAAGCGCTGAGGCAGTCGAGTCGATGCCGCCAAACAAAACGGCCGAGGCCAACGGCAGCCAGTCACGAATTAACAACAAGCCCTTGCTCGACTTCGTTTTTTGGATAAGATTTGTCGCATGAGCACGGTTGAGCTCGCTTTGAAAAAAGTCAAAAAGTTGTCCAGTGGCCAGGCTCGGGAATTACTGAGTTGGCTGGACGCCCGACAGGCAAATGGAACTGCTCTGACAAAGCCGCTTCGAACGAAGCAGCAGAAGACAGCCAGCCGGCGCAGGAAGGAGTTCAAAGCTTGGCAGGATTCGGTTCGGCTTACCACTGACTGGGAGCCTCCGAGGATGCCTGACGACCTGGTCAAACCGTTTCGACTGTGAATTTCGTGCTGGACACGAACGCCATCAGCGAAACAGAAAAGCCGCGCCCGAATCATGGCTTTATCTCTTGGCTCGATGTACAAGACACGTCTGCCCCCTTTAAGCGCATGGGCTGCAAAGTCATCAGTCCGTGGAAATGAACTGAAGCCCGAGTCATGCAAACGTACCTCACGACAAAATGAAACGCACTCCGCTCTTTTCCGCCCATCAGAAACTGGGCGGCAAGCTCATCGAATTTAGCGGCTGGGAAATGCCGGTGCAGTACACCAGCATCGTGGACGAGCATTTGGCCGTGCGGCGCGATGCGGGGATATTCGACATTTCCCACATGGGCGAGGTTTCGATTTGCGGGCCGGACGCCGAGGCGTTTCTGAATCAGACTCTCACCAACGATGCGCGAAAGCTGGCGGTGGGTCAGGGCCAGTACACGCTGATGTGCAACGAGCGCGGCGGCGTCATCGATGATCTTTACGCCTATCGGTTGGCGGCCCAGGAATATCTGCTCATCATCAACGCGTCGCGAATCGACGCCGATGTGGCGTGGCTGGAAAAACAATTGTCCACCTTCGGCAAGCGCGCCGGCGTCGATCTTCGAAACGTCTCGGCGCAAACCGGGGCGGTCGCGATTCAAGGACCGCGCGTGGCCGAGTTCACCGACCGGGCCTTTGCGGATCCGTTCAACGGGGGCACGATTGTCGCGAAGGTAACCGACCTCAAGAAGAACCAGGTCACGCGAATGCAGTTCGAAGGACGCGACATCTGGATTTCGCGCACCGGTTATACAGGCGAAGATGGTTTCGAAATTGTTGCGCCCGGCGAAATTATCGAGGCCGTGTGGAACAAGCTGCTGGCGGTGGGGGCATCGCATGGACTCAAACCGGCCGGCCTGGGCGCGCGCGACACGTTGCGGACGGAAAAGTGTTATCCGCTTTATGGTCACGAGCTGGACGAAAACACCACGCCCATTGAAGCCAGGTTGGGTTTCTTCGTGGCGCTGGATAAAGGCGACTTTGTCGGCCGTTCCACCTTGGCGGAACAAAAGGCCAAAGGCCCGGGCAAAAGACTGATCGCCTTCGAAATGACGGACAAATCCGCCCCGCCGCGTCCATACTACCCCATCTGGAGCACGGCCCCAAAAGCGGCGCAGATTGGCGAGGTGACCAGCGGCACATACGGCCCCTCGGTGGGCAAAGGCATCGGCATGGGTTACGTCTCGCAGGAGTTTGCCCTGGTTACGGGCTACGATGCAAGGTTCACCGACCCGCGGCTTTATCCCCAGCCGCAATCCGTTAATCCCCCCGCCGGCACGCCGATCGAAATCGAGATCCGTGGCCGTCGCGCCCCGGCGGAAGTCGCCCTCAAGCCGTTTTATGAGCGAAAAGCGAATTGACCGCGAAATCACTCCCTGACTCAATGGCGCCATGACGAACGTTCCTGGAGACTTGAAATACGCGAAGTCGCACGAATGGGTGCGCGTGTCCGACGACGTGGCCACGGTCGGCATCACCGACCATGCGCAGCACGAATTGACTGACGTGGTTTTCGTCGAGCTGCCCGCGTCGGGCCGGAAAATCAAAGCCGGCGAGGCATGCGCCGTGGTCGAATCGGTGAAGACCGCCAGCGACATCTATTCGCCCCTGAGCGGCGAGATCGTCGAGGTCAATCCCGCCGTCGTCTCCAATCCGTCGCTGGTAAACACCGAGCCCTATGCCGGCGGCTGGTTTTACAAATTGAAGATTTCCCAACCCTCCGAATTGGAGGCGCTGCTCAAGCCGGAGCAATACACCGCGCAGATCGGCGGCGCTTGAATACATAGATGCGGGCGAGAACGATTTCATGGCCACCTTGATGTCGATCAGGTCTGGCCGAAAACCGAAGGAAATCCGAAGCCCGAAGACCGAATTCGCGTCTTCGGCCAGCGGTCTCCAATCATCGTTTGATAAATTCGGATTCTTTGGCATTGTATGAGTGTGAAAGCGAGACGAGTTCGATTATTCATCAAACCCTATTGCGGGTGGTGTCACAAAGCCGTGGACTGGCTCGACGAGCGGGGCATTGATTATGAAAAGATCGATGTCATTCAGGACGAGGCGGCGTTCGACGAGATGATTCGGCTCTCGGGCCAGGAACTGGCGCCCGTCGTCGAGGTGGACGGCGAGGTGCTGGCGGATTTCGGTCCCGACCAACTCGCGGATTTCTGGGACAAACTGGAGAAGAAACAGGCCCGGCTTGAATCCCGCTGAAATCAAAGCGCGTCCGCGGCTGCCCGAGTGGCTGCGCACCCGGCTGCCGACCACCGACAGCTTCGGGCGCACGCGCGCGCTGCTGGACGAACTGAAGCTCCACACGGTTTGCGAGAGCGCGCGCTGCCCGAACCATTGGGAGTGCTGGAGCAAAGGCACGGCCACGTTCATGATCGCCGGGGACCGCTGCACGCGGGCCTGCGGTTTTTGCGCGGTGACCACCGCCAAACCCTTCGCCCTGGAAGCCGACGAGCCCGCGCGCGTCGCCGAGGCCTCGCGGCGCATGAGGCTGCGGCACGTCGTCATCACCGCCGTGGCCCGCGACGATTTGCCCGATGGCGGCGCCGAACATTTCCGGCAAACCATCGAGGCCGTCCGCAAGCTCAACCCCGGCGCGGTCATCGAAGTCCTTACCCCGGATTTTAATGATTGCGACGAAGCCATAGAGACGGTTCTGGTTGCCCATCCGCATATTTTCAATCATAATCTGGAAACCGTGCGGCGGTTGACGCCCGCCGTGCGCTCGCGCGCCACCTACGACCGTTCGCTTAGCGTGCTGCGCAAGGTCAAGTCGAAGCGCGGCTAAGCGATCCACACCAAATCCGGCTTGATGCTCGGCCTGGGCGAGACGGAGCCGGAACTCCACGCGGCGATGGCCGATTTGCGGCGGGCCGGTTGCGACATCCTGACGCTGGGCCAGTATCTTCAGCCGACGCTGCGGCACCTGCCGGTGGTCGAATTCGTGCCACCGGAAGCTTTCGATCGGCACGCGGAGCACGCGCGGGAGCTGGGCTTCGCTCATGTGGCCAGCGGTCCGATGGTCCGCAGTTCCTATCATGCGGACGAATTTCGGCCTTAGCATTCAGCGGCGGAATATATTCGGGTTCTTATGGGCGAGATAGATCGCCGCGGTCAGCACGAGAATGAAGAGCACCACGGCGACGAGCGTGGCCATGGTTTTCAACACGCGCGCCTGTTGCATAATCCGGGCCGTGCGCTGCTTTTCCGCGTCCATCAGCATGGCGAACTCGGGATCGCCGGCCACGACGGCTTCGATGTCCTCCTTTAATTTGAGCGTGCGCCATGCCGGCGGAAGGGTCCGCCACGCCGCCGGCAATTTTGCCAGCGCCTCGGCATCGGCCTCGTTCAGCCCGCACTGCCGCCAAAACGGGGTCTGCTCCTGCGTCCACAGCCGGAACAGGCCGTGATTGGCGGCCACGGTGCGAATGCGGTCCCACAGCAACGGGCGCAATGGATCGGCCAGACCGAAGTCGGTGTAGGCTTCGTGATGGATGAGGCCCTGGCGTTCCGCGATTTGCAGTCCGACCGCGCCCAGAAAGGCGCCCTCGGCGCTTTGCGCCACCTGGAATTCGGTGATGCGCCTGCCCAATTCCTCGGCGGGAAAATGCATGGATTTCCACAGGTCCGTCAAGGCGCCCAGGTCTTCCAGCGTGGCGCGCCGCACAAGGCAATGGGATGAATTCATCGCGCCGAATTTAAGTACGAATTGCCAAATGCAAAGCGGAAATCTCGGTTTTCCACGCCTTTGATATGTCAAAGAACGGTCGAATTGCGCCATTCTGGCGCGTCGGCTTCGGTCACTTGCGCCGGAACGGAAATGATAACCTTGAATAGCCGCGAATAGCCTTGAATAGGTGTGCTCGGTTCGGTTCCGAGGGCATAATCCCGAGTAACTCACTGATATTAGTCATATTTGGATTTCAGCGGGGTCCACCCCCCGGCCATGTTTTTTTGGCGCAACTTGGTGCAACTTGGTGCAACTTGGCGCGACTTGGCGCAACAAAACGCAACTGCCAGGTCCTCTGGGCTCGGCCTTCCGCCGTACGCCACAGCGTGGTCGAACTCGGCCATCCAATCTCTAGGACGCCGAAGCTGCCGGCTGAAGCCGGCGTTCCCATCCGCGGCTTCCCCGA
>Ga0073928_10003209_pt1 | contig 26227 bp, 32 predicted proteins | sample PaiPotPPA55metaG_FD_76969 | JGI IMG/M metagenome (GOLD analysis project Ga0073928, IMG submission 76969) | Iron sulfur acid spring bacterial and archeal communities from Banff, Canada, to study Microbial Dark Matter (Phase II) - Paint Pots PPA... ...
TCGAGTCCGCGCACTCGCTTCCACCCAGGCCGGAGAATGCTGTCAACACGCCAAGCGGCAGCTGGTGTCGAGTGGACCGGGCGGCAGAAGCTACACGTGCCAGCTTTGCGGCAAGACATTCGTGGTGCCGAGTCAAGGCTGACGAGCCTGCGCCAGAATATTGCCGAAAGGGTATAAGCAGCCAGTACATACCAGCGGCCTTTCTCCTTGCCGCGCAGTTGTCGTGGCGCCGCGCCGACCCCAAGGCTGCCTTCGTCCGCATCGGAGCTACGATGGGCGATCGATGAGTTCCAGGGTGGTCTCCTCCGGAGTGGTCCATGCCGTCCCGATGGACCTGAGACGGGTCTTGATTGCCACCCCAAAGGCTCTGGCGGCGTGGGAGGACCTCACCCCTCTTGCCCGCAATGAGTGGATCTGCTGGGTGCTCTGGCCGAAGAAAGCAGAAACGAGGAGCCAACACATCCAGCGAGTGCGATCCGAACTCTTGGAGGGAAAGCGGCGGCCGTGTTGTTGGCTTGGCTGCACGCATCGAAAGGACAACGAACTCAGCCCTTCGGTCCGCTGGGTGCTGAGCCGCCGCAGTAAAGCATCGGCATGAACGACGCATCCGCGTCCCAACAGATCGATGCCATCGTCCGGAAGACCACCGGCTGGAGGGGTCAGAGGCTGGGCCAACTGCGGGCTCTGATCAGGGGCGCCGACCCCGGCGTAATCGAAGAGGTGAAGTGGAAGAAACCCTCCCGCCCCGAGGGGGTGCCCGTCTGGTCCCACGACGGCATCGTCTGCGTAGGCGAGGCCCTCAAGAACGCCGTGAGGCTGACGTTTCCAAAAGGGGCCCAGCTGAAGGATCCGAAAGGGCTCTTCAACACGCGTCTGGACAGCAAGACGGTTCGTGCCATCGATTTCCACGAGGGTGACGCCATCAACGCGTCCGCCCTGAAGGCACTCATCGTCCAAGGCGCACGTCTCAATCGAAGCTGAGATCGGCTCGGCAAGCCCGAGAGCCCGGAGATCAAGGCCGTGTCACAGATTTCCCAACGTATGGCATAATGTATGGCGTGAAGCGGACCACAATCTACCTGCCCGAAGACTTGAAAAGCAGCCTTGCTCGAGCCGCGCACGAGGCGGGCCGGACCGAAGCGGACCTGATTCGCGAGGGAGTCGAACGCCTGCTGCAATCGCGCCACGCCGAGCCCAGACTTCCCTTGTTCACAAGCGGCAAACCTGATCTTGCAGAGAACGTCGATGAGCTGCTGGCCGGCTTCGGCGAGGGGTGATCCTTCTAGATACGAGCGGTGTGCTGGCCGCAATTGATGGCAGCCAGCACCAGCACACCCAAGCCGCCGCAGCCCTCCGCCAAGCCAGCGCACCACTACTCTTGTCGCCCTTCGTCCTGGCCGAGCTCGACTACGTGCTGGCCACGAAGGTCGGCGCTGCCGCCCAGCGTGCAGTGCTGGACGAAGTCGCCAGAGGCGCCTACAGGCTGGAAACCTTCACCGGAGACGACGTAGCTTTAGCCACCGTAATCCTGAGGCGCTATCGGGATCTCGAAATCGGCCTTGCCGACGCCTCGATCGTGGTTCTCGCTGAGCGGTATGGAGTACTGGATGTGCTCACGCTGGATCACCGCCATTTCCATGCCCTCCGAGGACCCGGCCGTCGTCGTTTTCGGCTCCTCCCGTCCGCCTGAACCTAGGTGTCTGAGATTAATCGGCACACGATCAGGAGGGGACCTATAACTTGAAGGCGATTCACATATGTTCTCGAGCGTCTGGCGGCGAGCAGATCGCGACGGGTCAGCCGTCACGTGAAAACCAAACGGGGATACAAGGGGAAGCAGCAGCGGCTTTTCAGGCGGCGGCGGGTTCTCAGGCTGTGGCGGCGGCGGGGGCGGATGCCGGTAGGGCGACTCGCCCTGCCTCGCCTAGCCGCCTGGCGATCGTCTCCGCGACAAACGTGGCATCGGGGCCCTGGCCTCCGATCAGTCCGGACGCCAGGCGCGTCTGGAAAGGCAGGCCCATGAAGTAGAGCCCCTTCTCACCGTCGGCGACTCCCCCGACGTGCTTCGGGTAGCCGTCGTCGCCGGCGATCGGGAATCGGATCCACGAGTAGTCGCGAGCGAACCCGGTGCACCACACGATGGTCTGCGGCTGCAGCCGGCGCCCGCCATCGCAAACGGGAAAGCCTGCGTCGACGGCTGTCACCCTGGCCGCGCGCTCGACGCCCGCGGCCAGCGCCTCGCGCATCGAGACCCGGATGAGGGGCGCGCCGTGGTGAAGAACGAGCGGCTTCATGCGCCGGCCCACGGGCGTTCGGACCGAGGCGATCTTGTTGGCATAGAACCAAAAGAACTTTCCCTCGAACGCATAGAAGATGGGGGGGATGGCGCCCGTTCCGCGGCCCGCGAGCACGGTCTTGTGACCCGCTTTCGCCGCCTCGATCGCGATCTCGACCCCTGACGTGCCGGCGCCGACCACGAGAACGTCGCCGGTCAGCTGCGAGGCGTTCTTGTACGCGGATGCATGAAGCTGGCGAATCTCGGCCTTGATGTCTGCCGCCAGGGCGGGGACCTTCGGTCCCTGGTAGCCGGTCGCGACCACGACGTGGCCCGCGGCGATCGTCCCGGCGCTCGTCTCCAGCCGGTAGCCGTCGCCACTTCGCTCCAGGCTCAACGCGCGGACCCCGGTACGGATGGGCAGGTGATGCTCACGACCGTAGGCCTCGAGGTAGTCGGCCAGCTGGTTCTTGTCGGGGAAGCTGCCGGCCGGCGCCGGGAACTTCGAGCCCGGAAGGCCATCAAACCGAGCCGGCGTGAACAACCGCAGCGAGTCCCAGCGGTTCCGCCACTGGTTGCCGACGCGGCCTCCAGCCTCGAGCACCACGGTTCTGACGCCCCGCTGCGCCAGCTCATAGGCGCTCGCAAGGCCCGCCTGGCCCGCTCCGACGACCACCGCATCGATCTTCTCCACGTCGCTCAATTTGATCCCCTTTCAGTGTTTATGCAATCACTGCAGTCTGACTGCAGTCTCTGCGGTGGTACTGTAACGGCCAGCATGCCTGAAGTCAAGACGGAGCCGGTTTCTCACCGGCAGCGGCAGGCGCTCGAAACGAAACGGCTGATTGCGCGCGGGGCGCGGGCGCTGTTCAGCGAGCATGGCTACGCGGCGACGAGCATCGAGGCCGTCGCGGCCGAGGCGGGCGTCTCTCCGCGCACCGTCTACGCGATCTTCGGGACCAAGAAGGCGATCCTTGGCGCCATCTGCGAGGAGTGGCTGATGGAATCGGGCGTGATGGAGGCGATCGCCACCGGTCTGGCCGATCCCGACCTCGGCGGCCGGCTGGCCCTGGTGGCGCGGACGAGCCGCCGCCAGTGGGAGTCTGAACGCGGTGTGCGGGCGATGCTCGAGGGCGCGGCGGCCTCGGACGTCGACGTCGCGAGGATGCTCGCCGGTTGGAAGAGCGATCGAGCGAGGTCGTTCCGCGGGATCGTGGCCGGCCTCGAAGATCAGCTCCGCGACGGCCTCGACGGCGACCGGGCCACGGCGCTCATCCGGGCGCTGACCGGAGGAGAGATCTACGCCGAGCTGGTCGGCGCGGAGGGCTGGACGCCGGACGAGTACGAGACCTGGCTGGCGGGACTCCTGATGGACGTGCTGCGGCCCCCGCGCGGATCGGCCTAGATCGCCCTGAGGTTTCTGCCTGAATAACCGCGATTCGCCGCATGCGAGACTTTGGTCGGTGGCGTGAGGATCCTTGTCGGACATTACTTCGCTGCACAGTTCGCTCGTGGCGCGAGTCCTCGAAGGGGAGGGTCGGGCGTCGCCTGACATCCGCCGCGCAGCCTTCGATAACGACGGGCTCGCCGAGCCGGTGCGCACATTCGTGGACAAGGTGGCACACCGCGCCCGGACGGTCACCGATGCGGACATTGGCACGCTGAGGAATGCAGGCCTGAGCGAAGACCAGATCTATGAGATCGTCGTCTGCGCCGCGATCGGCCAGGCCACTCGCCAGTACCACAAAGCGCTGGCGGCACTCAGCGCAGCCACGGGGAGAACCTAAAGGGTGCGTCTCGCCATCCTCGATCACGGACATGGAATCCGCGCGAAGGCGATGTTCGTCCTCATCCGAGTCTTCTCAGGGCATCCGGTGGTGGATGCGGTCAAGTTGGCGTTCTACCGCCCCGGCTTCTATCGAGGAGGAGGGCTGACCCAGGAGGCGATGCGCGGACCATCGGAATGGTCGGTCGCGGACCGCGAGCTCATGGCTGCATATGTCTCCAAAATCAATGAAACGGAGTTCTGCATCGCGGCCCACACGGCGACATCTGCGCTCGCCTACAACGATGGTGCAAAAGTATCCGCGACCCTCGCCGACCTGGAGACGGCTCCTCTTACCGAGGCCCTCCGCGCGACGCTCCGCATGCTGGGCAAGCTGACGCGGGAGAACAACGTGGATGCTGACGACATCCGCAGGGTGTTGGCTGCGGGCGCGTCAGAGCAGCAGATCAAGGACGCCCTGGCGGTCGCATTCGCATTCAATGTGACCGACCGATTGGCCGACGTCTTCGATTTTGCGGTGGACGACTCCGCGGCGATCAACGCCGGCGCAAAGTACCTGCTCGCGCGGGGCTACCGGTAACCATCCCGGGAGTCCGTCCCTGGTGTAGCTGCCGGCAATGCAGAAGTCAGCCGGCCAGCCGGCGGAGCAGCCGCAGCGCTGAATCAGTGTCGCCGGCGGCAGCGAAGAATTCCGCATCGGCCGCCTCGACCACCCGCACCGCCCGCTGGGCCAGCCGGGCGCCGCGCTCGGTCACCGCCACCCGGAGCGCGCGGGAGTCGTCCGGGTCCGCCGTTCGGGTGACAAGTCCCTGGCGCTCGAGGACCCTCAGAACCTGAGAGGTCATCATCGGGTCGGTCGCCGCGTGCTCCGCGAGCCGGCGCTGGCTGGGCTTCTCAGCCGCGACCCGAGTCAGCCACCACGCGCTGGCGAGGAGCACGAACTGAACGTGGGTGAGCCCGAGCGGGCGGAGCGCCCCGACCATCACCCTCTGCCAACGCAGCGTGACGCGCCAGAGCACAAAGCCCGGGCTCTGGTCCGGCTCCAGGCTTCGCCGGCCCGTCACCTTGCTCCCAGCCGGCCGGGTCATGCGGTGGGGACAGCCTCGGCTCGGCCGGCGAGGGCGGCCATGACTGCCGGAAAGTCGGCGGTCACGGCCGGCCCGATCTCTGGACCAAGCGCACCCGAGGCGGGGCCTTCCACGGTGGCCCGGTAGGTGATCCGAGTTCCGCCGGCCGCCAGTGGCTCGAGCGAGTGCCGGACGCGAACAATCACCCCTGCGCCCGGGATCTCGGTCTCGTCCTCAAACCCCCGACATTCACCGACCCAGGCCAGCCGGAAGGAGAGGGATCCCTGGTCGGGGATCACCATGACACCTGAGGTGCCGGTGGCAAAAGGACTGTCGAGCTCGATCCGCTCAACGCCTGCGTTCCACTCCGACCACCGGCTGACATCGCGGAGGATGTCGAACACCGTCTCCGGCCGCGCAGCCGTCTCAATGTTGTGCTCGTAGGTCCACATCACGTCCACCTCATATTAAGATGCGCGCATATTAACTGCGCGCATATAATATTGTCAATCACACAAGTCAAGCCGTGCCAAATCGCAGGGCCGGCCGGGACTGTGAATCCCGCGCCCCGAGCGGCCGCCGCCGAGGTCTAATCAGCGCGTCAGGGCCGACCGGCGCCATGCGACCTCTGACGTAGCGATCCGACGGTGGCGCACCACCATCGACTGTCGTCGGAAAAGCGTGTGGGCGATGGTCTGCACTAGGAGCCGCCTGGATTTCGGGACTGAGAGGCCTCGGGCTCAAATCCCCAGACCCGACCATTCCTTACCTACCGCTGCACGCCTTACTTAAATGACAAAGTAAGGGCATGAAGCAGAGCGCCACCATCACGTCGAAGGGCCAGATCATAATCCCGGTCGAGGTCCGTCGCAGTCTGGGCCTTCAGGAGGGTGACCGAGTGGTCTTCGAGATTGACGAAGGCAACGCCGATCGAGTGGCCAGGGTTCGCCGTGCTCCTGACTTCATCTCGATGGCCGGGGCGATACCCCCACGCAAGCGCCTTCCCAAGTCTTGGAGTGAGGAGCGGCGGATCGCGATCGAAGAAGCCGTCCGCCGCGAGGGATGACCCAGGTACTTGACACAAGCGTCCTCATCAGGCACGTATCGGGCGAGCCCGCATATCAAGCGCGGGCGGCGACCGCCCTTCTGAAAGGAGCAGAGGCTGGCGGGCTTCTGCTGACCGATGTCCACGTCGCCGAGTTCGCGTGGGTGCTCGAATCCTCGATATACCAGGCTGATCGCGAAACAGTGCGGGGCGCTCTCGAAGGAGTTCTCGCTTTGCCGGCGATAGCGGTCGCCAATCGTTCTCGTCTGCAAGACGCTATTGATCTGTATGGGCCCCGATCGATGCATTGGACCGACGCATACCTGGTTGCATCGGCACGCGCCGTCAAGGCCGTGGAGGTGGTTAGCTTCGACCGCTTCGATGCGAAGATCAAGGGTCTCGGCGTCAGCCGTCGCAAGCCGCGTTGAGTCCTGCCGGCCGCTCGCTTCATTGGGCCACGCTCACACCGTTCGACTGAACGTCGCGCGCGGCTCCCCGCAACCGCCCGCGCCGGGTGGGGGTATACCCTGCGTATAAACGGATTGACCTCTGAAGCGCCGCCGGTGACTGGTCTTGCTCTCCAGGTCAAAGACCTGCGCGTCAGCTACGGCCCCAAGCGAGCGGTGGATGGGGTCTCGCTCGATATCAACGAGGGCGAGATCTTCGGGCTCCTGGGTCCGAACGGAGCCGGCAAGACAAGCACCCTGAGCGCGATCGAGGGACTGCTCAAGCCGACCTCCGGCTCGATCCTGATCCGCCAGGTCGACGTTCGAGCCCACCCCGGGCTGGCCAAAGCGCTGATCGGCGTTCAGCTCCAGTCGACGAGCTTTCAGTCCGAGCTCAAGATCAGCGAGATCGTCAAGCTGTACGCCGGTCTGTACGGAGTGCCGCTCACAAAGCCGGCGATCTTCGACCGCCTGACCGAAATCCGCCTGGGCGACGAAGCGTCCAGGCGCTTCAGCCAGCTGTCAGGCGGGCAGCAGAAGCGCCTGTCGCTGCTCATCGCGACGGTCCACGATCCTCCGCTCGTCTTGCTTGACGAGCCGACGTCAGGCCTCGACCCGCAGGCGAGGCGTCAGCTTTGGGACCGAATCGAGGGCATCCGCAAGAGCGGTCGCAGCATCCTGGTGACCACGCATTCGATGGAGGAGGCGCAGTCGGTGTGCGACCGCGTCGCGATCATGGACCACGGCAAGATCTTGACCGTCGACACACCTGCCGGCCTGATCGAGAAGCACAAGAACGACCCCGATGTGCTCGCGGTCGCCAGAGGCCAGGTCACGCTCGAGGACGTCTTCATCGGTCTCACGGGACGTGAGCTCCGTGAGTGAGCCAAGCGCGGTCGCGACTCCGCCTGTCTCGCCGCCATTCCGCGCACCGGCACTGTCCGAAATCTTCACAGCGCTCCTGGAGGCCGACTTCACCGTGCAGATGCGCAACAACCGCGCGCTGCTGCTGAGCTTCGCTCTGCCTCTGGTCCTGCTCTACGGGCTTTTCGCCGGCAAGCGAGGACTCGCACTGGGTGATCCACAGTTCAGGGTCGCGGCCGCGCTGACTCTCGGCATGGCGTCGATCGCGATCCTCGGTTATGCGATGACTGTGGCGAGAGATCGGGAAAAGGGAGTCTTCCAGCGCCTGCGCGTGACTCCGGCACCCACCTGGTCGATCATGACCAGCCGTCTCCTCGTCCAGGTCGCCGCCATCCTGGCGATGGCGGTGGTGTTGTTGGTGGCGGCCGACCTCTTCGAGGGCGTTTCCCTGACCGCCGAAGCGTACCTGCTCACCTTCATCTGCGTGATCTTCAGCTCAGCCCTCTTCCTGGGCGTCGGCCAAGCGCTGGCCGGCCTGGTCAAATCCGCCGACACGCTGAACGCGGTCGGGCGCATCGCCTATTTACCCCTGTTTGCCGTAGGCCTGTTCGGCCAGTCGACCGTCTTCGGCACGACCTTCGAGCTCATCTCCCGATGGTCACCCGGCGGGACCGTTGAAACCCTCCTCTCCGGCGCAATGAACCCATCGAGCTGGAACAGCAATACGTGGTTGGCGCTGGCGGTGAGCACTGCTTACTCGGTGGTTTTCGCGGGCATCGGCATCCGCTGGTTCCAGTGGGGCGCCCGCTAACCCTTTCTAGGCCGCGCAGCGCAAACCCGACCCAAGCGCTCCGAGCTGTCAATCTGAGGTTGGGCGACGGCGGGCTCACGAATCAGAGCTGCCGCGTTGCATACAGCCAACCGATTCAACACCCGCCGTTTTTGGGAAGACGAGAATCAGCGCAGTCCGCGGAAGAACGTGCGGACGTCTTCGATGAGGAGATCCGGAGCATCCATCGCGGCGAAATGCCCCACAGGTCCGAAGCCGGCGATGAACAGCACCTTCACGGGCCGATCAGCTGTTCGGGCCGAATGCCTTGCTCAGAAGGCTCAGGAGCTGCTCCTGCTCAGCCGGCGACAGCCGGTTCAGTGACTCCGGAGGGTGGGAGAGACTTTCGTCCAGCGCGCGCACCAGCCTCTCGCCCTCGGCCGTCCTTGCCAGCGTCTTGACCCGCCGATCCGACGGGTCGAGCCTCCGCTCCACCAGGCCCTTCGCCTCCAGCGCATCGGCCAGCGCGGTGATGTTGGACGGGTCGTAGCCGAGCTGCAGCGCGGCCTCGCGCTGCGGCATGGGGTGGTTCAGCCGCTGGAGCATGCAGGCCTGTGAGGACGTCAGCCGGTGCTCTGCGTAGTGCGCCAGGACGTGACTCTTGAGCAGGTCGAGGACGGGGTCGAGGAACAGCCCCCAGATCTCTCGCGCGGGGTCCACCGCCAGCTCGCTCGTGGCCGCTCTCAACTCTCTCGAAATATACGGCATCGGTCAATAGTTTAACATCTCAATGAACGAGTCAATAATGATGCCATTCAATGGAGCCACGAATTTGAACACAAAGCTACTGGTGATCATCGCCAGCACCCGCCCCGGACGCCTCGGTCTCCCGATCGCCAACTGGGCGATCTCCGAAATCGACAAGCACGGCGGGTTCGAGGTCGACGTCGCGGACCTGGCGCTCATGGACCTGCCGATGCTTGACGAGCCGCATCACCCGCATCACCGCAACTACACGAAGCCGCACACCATGGCGTGGAGCAAGCGAGTCGACGCCGCGGACGCGATCCTCATCGTCACGCCCGAATACAACTACGGGATGCCGGGCAGCCTCAAGAACGCGATGGACTTCCTGTTCCACGAGTGGAACTACAAGCCCGTGGCGTTTGTCAGCTACGGCGGGATGTCGGGCGGCATGCGCTCGGTCCAGATGGCCAAGCAGGTCGTCACCACCCTGAAGATGGTGCCGCTGCCCGAGGCCGTGAACATTCACATGATCCCGAAGTACATGCACGACGGCCAGTTCGTCCCCGACGAAACCCACGTGACCAGCCTCGAGAAAGTCCTTGGCGAATTGATCCGGTGGGCGGCCGCGCTGCGCGCGATGCGAGTGGCGCAGCCGGTAGCGGTATAGGCCCATGAACACATTATCCTGGGTGCTCCAGATCATCCTCGCGGTAGTGTTCTTTCTGCACGGCTTGTTCTTCACGGTGGCATACGGTGCCGCGGCCAGGCGAGTGGAAAAGCGGGGCCGGCCGCCGTCGTCGCTGCCGCCGGCGTTTCGCCAGTTCATCGGGGTGGCCGAATTGGCCGCTGCATTTGGCCTGACGGTGCCTCCGGCCATCCACCTCTTTTCCTGGTTGGCGCCACTGGCCGCGGCAGGGCTGGTGCTCGTGATGCTGGGCGCGGCGATCTTCCATGCGAGGAAGAGCGAGCTTCCGGCGGCTGCGTTCACGGTGGTCCTCGCCGGGCTGGCAGCTTTCACTGTCTTCCTGCGCGTGCAGGTGGTGCCGCTCTGAGCGCCCTATTCTTTTCGGCAAATCGGTCAAGGAGGCGCTGTCACGTCCCAGATCCACGCTACGGTGACGATCGAAACGCCTGTCGAGAAGGTCCTCGAGTTCGTTGATGACCCGGAGAACCTTGCGAGATGTGCACCGAGGGTGGAACGAGTTGTGGCGGTGGGTCGGAGCGGGCGCCGCGTGGGTGATTCATTCCGAGTCATCTTCCGAGTACTCGGGATGCCCTTCGACGAGGAATTCAGAGTTACTGGATTCCAGCCCCCGCGCAGGCATACACCTCACCGTCGATTCCAGATCTGGCAAACGCTTCATGGGCGCGTGAGGGGCACTGTCACCTGGACGTTGGAAGCCGAAGGCAACCAGACCTATGCCAGCCTCGATGCCGCGTATCAACTGATGGGCGGCGTCTTTGGCAGAGCTCTAGATGCGCTCCTCGTCGAGCGAGCCGTCCAGAGAGATGTCGATCAGATGCTTGAGAACATGAAGCGCCAGTTGGCGCGTCAAGCGACCTTTACGCAGTGAATCGGCGGCGCTCGCCTAACCCTCAGGTTGACAGCCGCGGGTGCTCAGTTTCGGTTGGAAAGGGCAAACTCGATGGCCTCGTCGAGCGACAGGTTGCGGCCACGACCGCGACCCCTGTCGAAATCGGCGCCCTGGACTCGTTCGACGTAGGGCGTGTATTCGCGCATCGCCTCCTGCGTCGTCGTCCTCGGCTCGCGTTCGACCATGGCTTCCAGCGCGCCCCAGAGCATTCCAGCGCGAAACACTTCTTGCTGTAGAGCAGCGAGCGCGGCTCCGGCGGCAAACGCGTACGGAATGTTGACGTGGTCGCTGACGGACGCAATCGTTTCGAGACCGTCCAGCCAATCACGCTCCGCATCATCCAGCTGACCGGCGGCGATAAGGTGCTCGGCAGTCGCGAGCATGTTGACGCCGCTCAACCAGATGAACCCTGCCTGTCGCGAGAGAGCGGCGCTCTCGTGCGCGAGCTGCGCTCCCCTCGCGGGGTCCCCTTGCTGGAAAGCTGCCATCGCCAGGACGAAGAGGCAAATCCCTCATCACGAGTCTCGTTTCGCTCCCGGGCCCTGCCAAGGGATTCCGTCGCCAGCACTATCGCCCGGTCGACATCGCCTTGCCGGAGCACAGAGTTGGCGATCCGGCTGGTGATGGGAGCGATCTGGTCCTCCTCCCCCGCAGCCCGAAAAATATCCAGCGAGCGACGGTATTCAGGCTCTGACAGCTCGTCGCGGCCGGTCAGGTCGAATGAAGCGGCGCGAAAGCGTAGGGCCCGAGCTTTCAGATCCAGCTCCACAGTTTCGCCGGCGTTGGCGAGAAGGGCATCCAGCCGCTCGAGGCCCGCAACCGGATCGTTGGTGATCCAGTACATCTCGGTGAGCAAGAGCAACCTGAGGCCGTTCTGCCCATGACCCGATTCCTGTGCCCATGCAAGCGCGACATCAAGGTTTGGTCGCTCGGCGTGAGCGAGCTCCATGTGCGGAGGTCCAGTAGCTTCCTCGCTGAGGTTCACTTCCGCGAAGAGCTTCAGCTGGTGCTTCAGGAGCCGCTGGACAATCCGGTCGCGTTCGCGCGCCTCGAGCTGCTCGGCAGCGAACTCGCTGATCGTATCCAGCATCGTGAACCGCCCCGACTCCAGCCGCCGAACAAGACTCTTGTCGACGAGCGATTGCAGCAGCTCGAGCGTCGCGCCGGCCACTTGTTCCGAGGCCTCCAGGGTCCATCCACCTTTGAAGACGGACAGCGCCGCCAGCAGATGCCGTTCCTCTGGGCTTAACAGCTCGTAAGACCACGCGATCGTCGTCCGCAGCGTCTGGTGTCGGGCCTCGGCGTCGCGTCCGGCGCGGAGGAGGTCGAGGCGGGTGCCCAGGCGTTCGAGCAGTTGGGTGACCGTCAGCAGCTGCGCCCGAGCCGCCGCAAGCTCGATCGCCAGGGGTAGATCGTCAAGGCGCCCGCACAGCTCATCGAGATGTTGACCAGGCTCGAAGGTGGGCGCCACGGCATGAGCACGCGCCAGGAAGAGCTCTCGCGATTCGTTCCTGGCGAGGACCGGGACCGGATACAGGTGTTCGCCCTGCAGCGAAAGCCGTTCCCGGCTTGTGACCAGCAAATCCACGCGCGGACACGCGACGAGCAGAGCGGCGACCTCCGGCGCCGCCGCAATGACATGCTCGAAGTTGTCGAGCACAAGCAGGAGGCGGCGGCTGCCGGCGGCCTCGGCGGCCGACCCGTCGCCCAGCGCGCGTCCGACCGCCGGCATCACGTCCTCCGGCCCAGAGACCGCGGAGAGAGGCGCCCACCGCACGCCGTGCTCGTAGTCTTCGGCGAGTGCCGCGGCCACCTCGAGCGCGAGTCGGGTCTTGCCGCTCCCGCCGGCGCCAGTCAAGGTGAGCAGCCGCACGTCATCACGCGACAGCAGAGCCTTCGCTTCGGCCAGCTCGCGCTTTCTTCCCATGAAAGGAGTCACCGGCACGGGCAGGTTGGTGGCGTACAGGGTCCGCAGGGGAGGGAACTGGCGGTTTCCGAGCTGATAAATTCGCTCGGACGCCGGCAGATCTTTGAGCCGATGCTCTCCGAGATCGCGGACATCATCCCGCCCCGCGAGGTCTCGCGTGGATTGCGACATGAGGACCTGACCGCCGTGGCCGGCAGCCGCGATGCGCGCCGCCCGATGAACCTCCATCCCCACGTATCCCTCACTCGTAGCGACGGGCTCGCCCGTGTGGAGTCCCATCCGCACTCGAACCGGGCCGTCCTTGAGCGCGCGCTGCGCATCCTCGGCCGCGGCGACCGCGTCGGATGCTCGTGCGAAGGCGACGAAGAACGCATCGCCCTGTGTGTCAACCTCGACGCCGCCATGGCGCCCGATCGCATCGCGCAGAGCTGCGCGGTGTTCAGCGAGTAGATGCGGGTAGGCGTCCCGGTGCTCACGGAGCAGACGCGTCGACGACTCGACGTCCGTGAACAGGAAGGTCACCGTCCCGCGAGGCAGTTCAGCCATCTTGTGGCTCTGAGCCATCATTTGAAGTGTGGCCGGGCGCGCCAGCCGACGTGCACCGAGATGACCGAGTCATGGGGTGCCGTCGCGTCGCGGGTGACCAGCTGGACGGTGTGGCTGAAACTGCACGACAAGCTCCAGAATTGGCCCCGAAAATGAGCCTAAATGCCTCCAGATTGATCCTCATGGACGAGACCGCCTAGATTCGGGGCCGACCGGCCCGGGTTCAAATCCCGGGCCCCGACGTTCTCCGACCTAACGTTCCTTATTTGAACTCGCACCAGGCGTTTTAACAGGGCACACTTCGCCCTGCAAGGAGCATGGTGGGCAAAGGCGCCGCGCTCGGCTCAATATGTGCCCGTCATGACCAACCTGCCGGTCCAACTCACCAGCTTCATCGGCAGAGAAAGTGCCCTTGTGGAGTTGAGGCACAGGCTATCGAGGGCCCGGCTCCTGACGTTAAGCGGACCAGGCGGCTGCGGAAAAACTCGGTTGGCTCTACAACTGGCCGGCGAGTTGACCGCGGACTTTCCCGACGGTCTTTGGTTCGTGGATTTGGTTCCCCTTGCCGACTCATCTCTGGTCGCTCAAAAAGTCATGTCCGCCGCTGGTGTTCGCGAGCAGGCTGATCGATCGGCGCAAGAAACCCTTGTCGGCTTTTTCGCCACGAAGCGCTCGCTTTTGGTTCTGGATAACTGCGAGCATCTCATCGGGGCCGTCGCTGGCTTGGTCGATGTACTGCTACGGACGACCGTTGAGCTGACCGTGCTCACGACGAGCCGTGAAACACTCCGACTTACAGGCGAGGTCGTCTGGCCGGTTTCCCCACTCAGCGTGCCTAGCGAGGACCAAATGCGAACGGTCGAGGAAATTCGGGCGTGCGAGGCGGTCCGCCTCTTCACCGACCGGGCAGCGCTGAGCCGGCCGGAATTCATATTGACTAATGAAAACGCGACCGCTGTCGCTGCGATTTGCCGGCAGCTCGACGGGCTTCCTTTGGCCATCGAGCTTGCCGCTCCAAGGATCGCCTCCCTTTCGCCCACTCAGTTCTTGGCAAGGCTTGGAGATGGTCTCAACTTGGTGTCGAGGAGCAGTCGCACGGCGCCCGCGAAACAACAAACACTGGAAGCGACCTTCGATTGGAGCTACCAACTGTTGAATGAGCGCGAGCGGATGCTCTTCCGCCGGCTTGGAGTGTTCGCGGCGCCGTTTTCGCTTGAAGCAATCGAGGCCGTCTGCTCTGGTGAGGGCATTGCAGCTGACGACGCGCTCTACCTGTTGGGCGAGCTGGTTGAGAAGTCGCTGGTCGTGGCTGAGCATGGCACGGGTGACGAGATCTACTACCGCTTGTTGGAGACGATTCGCCGGTACGCCCTTTCAAGACTGCACGACCTCGATGAGCACCACTATGTGCAGCAGCGCCTCGCTCAGTTCTGCGCTTCAGTTGCTGAGCACGCACGGGAGCGTTTGCACAGCCCGGACGCGCTTCTGTGGATGGACCTTCTTGATGACCAAGAGGACAACCTGCGCTCGGTGCTCGGTTGGTGTGAAACGAACGATCCGGCCACTGGCCTAAAGCTGGCGTCGATGCTGGTGGAGTACTGGGACCTTAGAGGGCGCTTGACGGAGGGTCGCAAATGGCTCGCAGAATTTCTCAGCCTCAATCAGGCCGGCGACGAAGCACGTGCAAACGCGCTCGCGGGTGCTGGCTTGCTCGCTTGGCGACAGGGTGACAACGCGAGCGCCCAAAACCACTACGAGGCGTGTCTCGCGATTGGACGCTCAACCGGAAACCGTGAATTGGAGGCCCGAGGCTTGCGCGGCCTCGGGGACGCCGTTCTCGGCCTGGGCGAGTACGGCCGCGCAGATGCCCTGTGCCGCGAGAGTCTCGCGATTTTCCGAGCAATCGGGGACGCCGCGGAGACTGCTCAAACTCTCAGCCGCCTGGGCAACGCAGCCTTTAACCAGACGGACCGCGCGAAGTCGATCCCCTTCTATGAGGAAAGTCTCGCTTTGTATCGGCGGCTTGGTGATCGGGTCGGGATTGCGAACCAACTGTGGAGCCTTAGTACCGTGCGTCTGCTTGCAGGCGAAATCGCAACCGGCCGCCTTCTGGTTGAGGAGTGCCTCGACATCCGAACGGAGATCAAGGACGTGCTGGGTGTCCCGTACGCCCGCATTCTGGTCGGATACGCCGCGATGCATGTCGGTGATCTGCTTACCGGCCAACTCGAACTCTGCGCTGGACTGTCCAGGATGCAGGAGCTTGGCGACCGCTGGGGGATTGCGGTCACCCTTCAGTTCATGAGCGGATTGGCCGTATTCGCATCGAAGTGGGCGGATGCAGTTCGGCTCGCCGGCGCAAGCGAGGCTGTTCGGGCCTCCATCGGTGCACAACCCCTCCCATCCGTGCAGTCGGTGGCCGAACCCTGGCTTGCCGATGCCCGGCGTCGCCTGCAGACGCCAGAAGCCGATCGCGCCTATCGCGAAGGACTTCGAATGACTACCGATTCGGCCGTGGGCTTTGCGTTGAGTTTGTTCGAGCCCAATCAGATGCGAGTGGCCCTTGCAGGTGTCGTGGTGCGTGGGCTGAGCCGGCGCGAGCTGCAGGTCGCGACATTGGTGAGTGAGGGCCACACCAATCGGGAGATAGGGAAGAGTCTCTTCATCTCTGAACGCACGGTTGACAACCATGTCGAGCACATACTCGAGAAGCTCCAATTCCGATCTCGTGCTCAAATTGGCGCTTGGCTGGCTAAGGCAAGTCAGACCGAGGCCTCCTCTAAGACCGGCGCTCGGCAATAGAGATGGGCATCGAAAATAGGCCTTTTCCCGGATTGCCAGCCCCTCGCGGGACCTCCACAGTCGGTCCCATCGGACAAAGCCGAATTGGAGGACAGCCATGGCGATCGACGGAAATGCAACCAAAGTGAAGGACGAGCTGCGTCAGAGTTTTGAGGGGGCCCGGGCGGCCTTCTACCGTGTGCTCGACAGAATCGACGATACGCAGTGGAATCTGCCAAGCGCGAATGCAAAGTGGTCGATCGGAGCTACGTTCGCGCACATATGCGGGGGTCTAGGCACGGTTCCCCTGCGAATGACGTCCGCGCGTGAAGGCAAGCCGAAGCAGTGGATGCCACGATTCGTGTTCGACTTTGTGAACACAATGCTCTCAAGAAAGCTTGGGCGCCAATACGACCGGACCTCGATCCGCCGCTACTTCGATGAGCAATACGCAGCCGCGGTAGCCCAGCTCGAGGACGTAAAGGATTCGGAGTGGGATCTCGTCTCCCGAACCTACATCCAGAAATGGACCGTTCGAGAACTTTTCGCCTATCAGCCCGCCCACATCGCCGAGCATCTCGAAAGCATCACATCGGTCCTCTGAGCTCGCTTTCTAAGAGAGAGCGTCAAACAAATGCTTCCGGCCGCTTGTGGAGCTACTGAGCGCGGGAACAACACAGTAACGTCAACACTGTCGGTGCGGCGCGTCTCGCCAGCTGTGGTCTGTTTTCTGGCCTGTTTTGCATTAGCGAATGCCGCGTGTGGTGCTTCCAGCGAAACCTCAGGCGCAACTACCTCGCCGAGCCCAGACCGCTTGGTCACACTTGCACATTCGTACCACGACGAATATGTGGTGGCTCGAGGGGAGGGCTACGGCTATTGCGTGGTCGAACTTGACCCGCAGAACTGCCATGACCGAGGCGTCGCGATGATTGCAGTGTGGGAGAGGTTCCTCAAGGATCTGAACACCACGCCGGTCGCGCCAAAGTTCAAAACGGACGTCGCGATCATTCGCAGTCAGCTTCCCAAAGGAATCGATGACCTGCGCGCAATGGTTGCGGCCGCAGCGGTAGGCGACAAAACCGCAATGCAGAACGCGGCTGAGAAGTACATCGCCGACATGGTCCCGACGGTGACCGACTCACTCGGCGATCTCTACGCGCCATGGCGGACGGAGTAACGCATATGGATTGGGATACAGCCAAATCAATCATGTTGCCATCACGCTGTAGTCACATGGCTCGGGCTGCCAGGCGTCATGTGGGCTGGATCGGTGTTGCGGCCTTCCTGTTGGCTGGCTGCGCCGGATCAGGCCCGGCGGGCCAATCTGCCGCCAGTTCGCCGTCGCCAGACCCGATGACTCAGCACTACGTTGCGCTCGTTCACAGCTATTGGATCGCCTACAAGAAGGCTGAAGGCGACATCCCAAGTCTTGCCCGAGTCTGTGGCTACTTTGTTCAAGTCGGCGAAGTTGATCCGCTTGTGTGTCGGCCCAGGATTGTCGCCATATTGCCGCCGCACGAGAAGTTCCTGTCCGATTTGGGCACTACCCCAGCTCCTCCAAAGTTTGCAGCTGACGATCAGGCGTTCCGGACTCAAATCCCGATGGCAATTGCGCACCTTAAAGCGACGATGGCCGCAGCGGCGGCCGGAAATGCGCAGCAGGTAAGCGACGAATTCGAGGCATATGTCGAGGCGATGATTCCCCTCTTTCCGAATCTGGATCACGTCGATCCTTCAATGCCGCATGACTGAAGGAAGATCGGAGCTTATTCTGCAAATCGCGATCAGCTGTTGAAGCGCCGGCAACACGCGCCCTCAGCTCACCGCTTTCTTCACGAGCGCGCCGATCCTTGCCTCGTCGGCGGCGGTCAGCTTCTTCAGCGCGAAGGCGACCGGCCACATGGCGCCTTCGTCGATGTTCGCCGCATCGCTGAAGCCGAGCGTCGCATATCTCGACTTGAACTTCTGCGCGTCCTGGAAGTGGCAGACGACCTTATCGTCCTTCGCATACGCCGGCATCCCGTACCAGAGTCTCGGCGAGAGGGCCGGCGCGCTGGCTTTGATGATCTTATGGACCCGCTCGCCCAGGGCGCGATCCGGCGCCGCCATGGCGGCGATCTTCGCGAGCACCTCGCGTTCGCCGTCCGCCTTGCCAGTGGCCGCCTTGAGCTCCTTGACGCGCTCCTTCATGGCGGCTTTTTCTTCGTCCGTGAATCCCTTGGACGCGTTGCCGGACAATCTGCTGGTCTTTACCGAGTTCTGCGTGCCCTTCTTTGCGGGTTTCCTCTCAGCCATGGTTCAGCTCTCCTCTGCGAAATTTGATGTCGACGACCCTCATGCTAGGGAGCGACCACTGTGGCGGCGTCTCCAAAACCGCTGAACTTGCTGAACACACGTCCCCTGAGCAGACGCTCTCTGATGCCGTAGCGTTGGACCATGAGCCGGGAAGTCGAGGAAATGAACCGGCGCCTCCTGCGCGCCCGCGACGCCATGGACCGCGCCTACGCTGAGCCGCTCAACGTCCCCGCCGTGGCCGCGGTGGCCCATCTCTCCGAGGCGCACTTCATCCGCTGCTTCCGCGCCGCCTTCGGGGAGACGCCGCACCGCTATCTGCAGCGGCGGCGGGTGGAGCGCTCGATGTTCCTGCTGCGTGAAACCGAACGCAGCGTCACCGACATCTGCTTCGACGTCGGCTTCACCAGCCGGGGGACCTTCAGTCGCATGTTCCGAGAGATCGTCGGCGAGGCTCCGTCGGACTACCGCGAGGGGCATGGGCCGATGGTGGCGCCCAACTGCTTCCAGCTGTGGGCCATGCGACCCAGGATGGCGGCGGGTCCGGCAACGCAATCGAGCAGTTTTGGAGACGACGGGGCGGCGGCCGCTCCGTAGCATCGGGATCGTCCCCATCAAATTTCGCACAGGAGAAAAACGAGATGATCACCAAGCTGAACGTCACCTCCATCATGGTTCTCGACAAGGACGAGGCTCTTGACTTCTACGTCAACAAGCTCGGGTTGGAGAAGGGCCAGGACGTCAAGCAGGGTTCCTACCGCTGGCTGACGGTGCGCGTTCCTGGCGACGCCACCGAGATTTCCCTCGAGGAGCCGGGCTCGCCGATACATGACGAAGCCACGGCTGCGCAGATCCGTGAGCTGATCACGAAGGGCGCGCTGGGCGGGCTCGTGTTCAAGGCGGACGACATCCGGGGTCTGTACGAAACCCTCAAGTCGCGCGGCGTCACCGACTTCACCCAGGAGCCCACCGACCATTTCTACGGCACCGACATGGGCATCCGCGACCCCTTCGGCAACGCCATCCGGATCCTCCAGCAGGGGAAGGTCGCCAACAAGGCAAGGGCCTGACCGGACCGGGGGTTCCGCACGTCTGGTGCCAAACGAGCCCATGCTTTGAGTGCGAACCGCATGTCCGATGCCAAACGTGCGATATCGCACCAAAGGAGAACCCTATGACGGAAGACGAGCGCCACACCACCTTCGACTCCGGCCAGCCGGCCACGAGTGACGCGTATTCGCTCACCGTCGGCCCCTCGGGGCCGATCCTGCTCCAGGACGCCTACGTCGTCCAGAAGATGCAGGCGTTCAACCGAGAGCGGGTGCCGGAGCGGGTCGTGCACGCCAAGGGCGGTGGCGCCTACGGCTTCTTCGAGGCTACAGAAGACGTTTCGCAGTTCACGAAAGCGATCCTCTTCCGGAAGGGCAAGAGGACCGAGTCAGTTGCGCGCTTCTCTACTGTTGCCGGCGAGCTGGGCTCCCCAGACACCGCTCGCGACCCACGCGGATTTGCTCTCAAGTTCTACACCGAGCATGGCAACTACGACATGGTCGGCAACAACACTCCAGTCTTCTTCATCCGTGACCCGTCGAAGTTCTCGGATTTCATCCATTCCCAGAAGCGCCGCGCCGACAACCATCTGCGCGACAACAACATGCAGTGGGACTTCTGGACTCTGTCGCCGGAGTCGGCGCACCAGGTCACGATCCTAATGGGTGACCGCGGAATCCCTCGGAGTTGGCGGCACATGAACGGGTACTCGTCGCACACCTACATGTGGATCAATGCAGGCGGCGAGAGGTTCTGGGTGAAGTACCACTTCAAGACCGACCAGGGTGTCGAGTTCCTCACGCAGAGCGAGGGGGCTGCGACCGCCGCCGCGAACCCAGACGCGCACATTCAGGATCTCTGGGCGTCGATCAAGGCTCACGACTTTCCAACCTGGACCCTGAGTGTGCAGATCATGCCGTTCGAAGACGCCGCGGACTACCGATTCAATCCCTTCGACGTCACCAAGGTCTTGCCGCACGGGGACTATCCCCTCATCAAGGTGGGCCGCTACGTGCTCGATCGCAACCCGGAGAACTACTTCGCCGAGATCGAACAGGCGACCTTCGAGCCGAGCAACTTCATTCCGGGCATCGGGCCGTCGCCCGACCGCATGCTGCTGGGCCGGCTGTTCAGCTACCACGACACGCACATGCACCGGGTGGGCGCCAACTCGCAGCAGCTGCCGGTCAACTATCCGAAGCATGCCAGGGTCAACTCTTACAACAAGGACGGCGCCATGCGGTACAGCAACCCAGGCGATCCCGTCTACGCGCCGAACTCCTTCGGAGGTCCCTCGGCCGCGCCCGAACTCTTCGGTGAGGATCCGGCGTGGCAGGTGACGGGCGAAATAGTGCGAGCTGCCCAAGCGCTGCACCGCGAAGACGACGACTTCGGTCAGGCCGGGACGATGGTGCGGGAGGTGCTCGACGATGCCGCCCGCGAACGGCTCGTCTCGAACATTGCCGGGCACATCAAGCAGGGCGTCGAGGAGCCGGTCCTCAGTCGTGTCTTCGACTACTGGCACAAAGTGGACAACACGCTCGGCGGTCGTATCAGGGAGGCGGTCATCGGACGACAAGCAGCCAAAGTGATGTAGCAACCTGCCCGCACTGCGGCACCGTGCACATCGTCCGTTAAACGGCCGTGCGGCCGCCGTCTACGGCAACGATCGCCCCCGTCATATACGTCGCCTCGTCAGAAGCCAGGAACGCAACAACGTCGGCGATCTCGTCAACGGTCGCGGCGCGTCCGAGCAAGGTTGTCTTGCCCAACCGCTCGTTGCGATCTGCTTTGTCAGGCGTGCTGACGACCGGGCCGGCGGCAATTGCGTTCACGCGGACTCCCCTTGGGCTGAATTCGGCAGCCCACGAGCGCGTCAGCGAGATGAGCGCCGCTTTCGTGGCTCCGTACGCCGCCCCGCCGGACAGACCGATCTCACCGGCCATGCTGGCCATGTTGACGATGCTCCCCGTCGACCGCTCGGCCATCCGCGGCGCGAGCCCGGCAACCAGAAAAAAGGCGGATCGGACGTTGCCGTCGAACAGGTCGTTGTAGGTTCCCTCGTCGATGTCGGAGCTCGGGCCGAACCATGACGCACCGGCGTTGTTGACCAGTACCTCGACCTCTCCAACCTGATCGACGAGGGCACGGACCTCTTCGACGTCATTGAGATTGGCGGCGACAAACCGCGCTTGCCCGCCGCCCGCTTCGATCGCATGGACCACCTCGGCGCCGCGTCCGGCGTTCCGGCCGTGCACGATGACCTCCCAGCCGTCGCGGGCCAGGCGCAAGGCGGTCGCTCGGCCGATGCCAGAATTTGCTCCGGTTACCAGGGCTGTTCCGCGCGCCGCAGCTGTGCTCCGTGTTGAGCTCAAGCTATCTAACCGCCGCTTCCGTTGTGTGGGGATCGCGTCCTCTTCATATGGCGCTTTTTAATGGAAACTAGTGCAGGGGTTCGTGAATTCCTGTCACCGGAGGCCACGGATTGGTAAATGGAGGACACATGCCATCAAGCACTCACATGTATGACGTGGCCGTCGTTGGCGGCGGGGCCGCGGGAACGGCCGCGGCGGTCGGCGCCGCCCAGGCTGGTGCCCGCACCGCGCTGTTCGAGTCGTTCGGCTGCCTGGGGGGAGCGGCCACCATGAAGAGCGTCACCACCTACTGCGGCCTGTATACGGAGGCGGAACACTCTCGGCAGGTGGTGTTCGGCGTCGCGGAACAACTCCTGGCCGAGCTCCGACCAATCGGAGGCGTGGTGGAGAAGGTGCGTTTCCGTGGCGTCGCGGCGCTTCACGATCCGGAGGCAGTCAAACGCTGCCTCGACATCGTTGCCAAGCGCGCGGGCGTGGACGTCTTTTTCCACAGCACGATCACCGACGCGACGCGTGATGGAGGCAAGGTGGTCTCGGCGGCAGTGCACGACCACAACGGCACAGCGACCGTCACGGCGAGTACCTGGGTGGACGGCAGCGGCGAATGCGACCTCGCCGCTTTTGCCGGCGCGTCGACTCGTTATGGGACGCACGGTGCTGTCGAGGCGGGCACGCTGGGCATGCGCTTCGGAGGCGTCCCGGCTGGCCTGACGCCGTCCCATGACGACCTGATCCACGCCGTGCGCGCAGCGAAGCTCAACGGTGACTCGCTGCTGGACAAAGAGGACAGCCTGATGGCGCGGCTCCCGCTGTCTGGCGACATAGGGATCTTTATCGTTGACGCGGAGTACAACGCCCTGCAAGCGCGCAGCATCTCCGATGCCGAGATTTACGCCCGCGAGAAGGCCTGGGCTTACCTCGCGGCCTGCCAGACCATGCCTGGCTGGCAGAACGCCTATCTCAGCGTTACTGGACCCATCCTGGGCACCCGCGAGTCGCGGCACGTCAACGCCGCTTACCAGCTCACCGCGGAGGACATCACGTCAGGCCGGCGCTTTGACGACGTCGTCGCGCTCGGGGCGTGGGCGATGGAATACCACCACACCGCCGGAGCGCAGAGCACGTGGACACCGGTCAAGGACAAAGAGACCTACGACATTCCGCTTCGCACGCTGATCAGTGTCGACACCCCGAACCTGTACGCGGCAGGGCGGGCTGCCGACGGCGACCAGTACGCCGGCGGCTCGCTCAGAGTCATGGGCACCGCATTGGCCACTGGCCACGCTGCCGGCGTCGCAGCTGCTCTGCATGCCGCGGCAGGCAAGCCAGTGCCTCCCCGCGAAGTGCAGCAAGAGCTGCAAAAGCAGGACGCCCGGCTGGCCATCCCATAAAGGACTCGCTGGCGGAGGCAGACGTCGTCATCGCCAGGCGCGAGTCGATCTGACGGGGCAGCACAATCGCACCTGTCAGAGATTGGGGTTCTGGATCATAGTTGCAAATCGAGCAATCCCCCGGATCTAGGTGAGGCGTATAAGCCAATGCCAACCGTCGCCGATAACATCGTTGCGACCCTGAAGGCGTCCGGAGTACGCCGCATCTATGGCATCCCGGGCGACTCGCTGAACGGATTCACCGACGCGCTCCGCCGCAGCGGCGACATTGCATGGGAGCACGTCCGCCACGAGGAGGCCGCTGCTTTCGCAGCATCGGCAGAGGCCGCGATCACTGGTGACCTCGCCGTTGCAGCGGGGAGCTGCGGGCCGGGCAACCTTCACCTCATCAACGGCCTGTTCGATGCGAATCGAAGTCGGGTACCCGTGCTGGCCATCGCCGCGCATATCCCGAGGCAGAACATCGGCAGCGGCTACTTCCAGGAAACCCACCCCCAGGAGCTCTTCCGCGAGTGCAGCGTCTACTGCGAGCTGGTGAGCGTCCCCGAGCAGTTCCCCGAGATCCTTGAGGTCGCGATGCGGACGGCCCTGGAGCGTCGAGGCGTCGCCGTCGTGGTCGTCCCCGGCGAGGTGTTCCTTGCCGATAGCCCGGCCGCTTGGAAGGTGCGTCCTGTTGTCAAGACGGAATCAGTCATGCGGCCCGACGACCGCTCGCTCGCGGCCGCCGCCGAGGTCCTGAATCGGTCGAACCGCGTGACCATACTCGCCGGAGCCGGCTGTGCAGGTGCGCATGCCGAGCTCGTACAGATCGCGGCGGCTCTGAAGGCCCCGGTGGTACACGCGCTTCGCGGGAAGGAGTTCGTCGAATACGACAACCCCTACGACGTAGGGATGACCGGGCTGATTGGCTTCAGCTCGGGCTATCGGGCGATGGAGCACTGCGACGCGCTGCTGATGCTTGGGACGGACTTTCCGTACCGCGCGTTCTACCCAGAAGGCGTCCCAGTCATCCAGGTCGACATCCGAGGCGAGCTTATCGGCCGGCGCGTGCCCGTCGACGTCCCGCTCGCCGGCACGGTGACGGACACGATTGCTGCTCTGCTCCCGCTCCTGGCGGCGAAGAACGACTCGGTGCACCTCGACCGGATGACGGAGCACTATCGCCGGGCTCGAGCTCGTCTCGATCGCCTTGCCACTGAGAGGGGTGGGGGTTCGCCCCTGCATCCTCAGTTCGTCGCGGCAACCATCGACCGACTTGCGACCGACGACGCGATCTTCATCGCCGATGTTGGTACTCCAACCGTCTGGGCGGCCCGCTACCTTCACATGAACGGCAAACGCCGGCTGCTCGGCTCATTCACGCACGCGACCATGGCCAACGCACTACCGCAGGCCATCGGCGCGCAGGCGAGCCAGCCCGGGCGTCAGGTGGTGGCATTGTCCGGCGATGGTGGACTCGCGATGTTGCTCGGAGAGCTGATAACTCTCCGCCAGCAGCACCTCCCGGTGAAGGTGGTCGTCTTCAACAACGGGGCCCTCGCGTTCGTCGAGCTGGAGATGAAAGCAGCGGGATTCGTCAATTACGGGACCGATCTCGACAACCCGGACTTCGCGGGAATCGCCCGAGCGGCCGGCCTCTTCGGAGCGACGGTGGAGAAGGCGGATGAGCTCGAGGCGGCAGTCAAGGCGGCGTTCGACCACGATGGTCCCGCGCTCGTCGACATCAAGGTGGCACGTCAGGAGCTGGCGCTGCCACCGAAGATATCGCTCGAACAGGCCCGGGGCTTCGCCCTCTACACCACCAGGACGATCCTCTCGGGGGGCGGCGATGAGATCGTCGAGCTCGCGAAGTCGAACTTACGCCAGCTCGTCAATGAGTAACCGCCTGCCTCGACCACACCATTGCTGACCGGGCAGGCTGACCTCGCAACGGAATGGTCCCAGGGTTGAGCGTCATCGTTAAGTCCACAGGTCTCATGTTGATGCTGCTGGTGTCGGCGACCTTGTGGGGGACGGACACCGATGCACTGTTGTCGGCATCGACGCCGACCATCGCCTGGATAGCTGTTCTGGTGCTCTGGGTCGAGATCGGCGCGTTGATCGCCACCTTCGTCTTGAGGTATCGGGCCCGGCGCCGGAGCCTCGCCCCGGTCTTCCTGGTGGCGGCGGCCGGCCTTCTGATCAACCTCGCCGGCTACATCGTTCTGCTGCCCGCGATTGTCATGGGCTTTTGATGAAGCTGCCGCAGGCTTCGCGAGGTCTGGTAGTCGTCTCTGCGATTGTTGGCGCACTCGTCGTCTTCGGGGCGCTTGGAACAACCATCGTCGTGCTCAGCCTGTACTTCCCCGGCCCACCGTATGCGGAGTCGGCACTCCAGATTTCGGTTCCTGCGCCTTGGGCATCTGGCCAATTCACCGGCATGGACCACTTCACGGCCGATGAGCTCACTCGAATCCACCAGGGCGCCGAGTGGGGTCCGATCAGTTACGTCCCATCCGATGTCCCTTCCGTGCGGCCGGACATGGTCTCGGTGAATGCAATCGACCCCTACACGTGGGGTGCCGCCGCGTTTTCATTGCGTACCCATCGCTGCTATCTGATTCTGTCGGCGTTGGATACGACCAATCCGATGTACGGGACGACGCTCTACGGGGAGCTTCCGGCCGCTGGAAAATGCCTCGGAGCGACGGCGACCCGCGCGACCGTCACACAGGCCCACGAGCCCCCGGAATGATGGCGTTTAGACAAAAGCGTTCAGTCGGCGGTGGCGATCTCGTAGGCGTGCCAGCTTGTACGTACGGCGCCCGGAACGGAGTCATAAAGTTGTTGGGCCGCCAGGTTGTCCGGACTCGTATACCACTCGACATGCGCCGCCCCGCGGCGGCGCGCCTCGTCAAGCGCACTCTGGATAAGCGCCCGTCCGATGCCCTGCACCGCGGACGTCCTCTCGTACAAACAGGTCGTTCATCAACACAGAGTCGGCTGCCTTGGTGGAGCTAAAGAACCAGTACAGAGTTGCGAACCCGGCCAAGCCTTCGTTCACCCAGGCGCCAAGGAGGAGTCCCACGTCGCTGGGGTGAAGAAAACGAGAGAAGAACCGCCGGTTGCGTTCGATGTCTGGCTCGGCACCGTAAAACCTCTGATACCCGGCGATCAGCGGAAGGAGCTCATCCAGCTCACGTCGGTCGATCGGACGTACATCTACACGGCTCATCGCCGCTCGAGTATGTCGTTTCCACATCCCGGGATCATCGCGAGCTGAGGTCCA